>OFRO01000167.1_pt1 | contig 25995 bp, 37 predicted proteins | sample 1543091 | NCBI WGS metagenome assembly OFRO01 (sample SAMN07774217, study PRJEB24372) | wastewater metagenome | isolation source: Exp Tend NO 10WW | collected 2016-02
ACCTATATATATATATATATTTCTTCTTCTTCTATAATAGAAGTATAAGTAACAGAAACTAGAAACAGCTATTGACCAAAGGCCACTTGGGCTGATGATGACATAGTGTGCCGCCACAGGAGTCGCGGGCGTAGAATTCAACTCCATGCGGTTGGATGACCGCGTTATTGAAAGATAGTGATGGCCACACGAAAGATTGCTGCGAAGAAGACCACCAGGACCCCGATGCCAGCTGCTCCAGGAGTCACGCTCCTGCGCACAGGGGTCTCCCAGACGCGAGAACAGAAGAAGGCGACCAGGCTCGCAGAGCTTGAGCAGAAAGCTGTCCAGATCGAGAAGCTTTGTGCTCTCGGAGCCACCGATGCTGAGATTGCAATGTTCTTCGATGTGGGGCCGAAAACGCTGATGGTTTGGCGAACACAGAGCGAGGCCGTCGCATTTGCTCTCAAGATCGGCAAGGTCCCGAGTGATCAGCGCGTGGAGCGTTCACTGTTCGATCGAGCAGTCGGTTGTGAGCGCCCGATGATCAAGGTTTTCTTCAACCCGCGGACTGGACAGGTGATCGAGCACCAGTACATGGAGAAGTACCCGCCTGACCCGTTGAGCTGCATCTTCTGGCTCAAGAACCGTCGTCCTGATGTGTGGCGTGAGCGCTACGACCAACCTCCGATTCCTCCTGAGGAGGCTGCGACCCTCGCGCAGGAAGTCCTGGCCAAGTTGATGGCCACGAGCTAAGTGGCTCAGAACTTCATCGGAGCCGCGCTGCCTCGGCTCTATCCGCTGCGGTATCACCAAATCCAGCACAACCTGGCTCACACCAAGGCCCGTTTTGCCACGGTCCCCGCCGGTCGCCGCTCCGGCAAGACAGAACTGGCGAAGCGCAAGGTGATCGCAGAAGCGATCCGGTCCGTTGGGTGGTCGGACCCCAGGTTCTTCGCCGGGGCCCCGACTCGGGATCAGGCCAAAGCGATCTACTGGTCGGATCTGAAGGCGATGATCCCACGCAAGTTGCTGCGCGAGCACCCGCGGGAGTCGGAGCTTTCGTTGAAGTTCTGGAATGGGGCCGAGATCTACGTCATTGGCATGGACAAGCCGGAGCGCATTGAGGGTCGCCCCTGGAACGGCGGCATCCTCGACGAGTATGCCAACATGAAGCCCGGCGCTTGGGGCGAAAACGTCCGCCCGGCTCTCTCGGACCGTAAAGGTTGGTGTTGGTTGATCGGGGTGCCTGAGGGCCGCAACCACTACTACGACCTCGATCAGTACGCTCGGAACGCAGAGGATCCTGAGTGGGCCTCATTCAGCTGGCCAAGCAGTGACATCCTGGATCCAGATGAAATCGCCGCTGCCAGACGACAGCTCGATCCTTTGGTCTTTGAGCAGGAGTACGAGGCCAGTTTCGTCAACTTCACGGGCCGCGCCTACTACCCCTATCAAGAAAGTTTACATGCCAAATCTCTGGTCTATAATCCTCTCGCGCCATTGATATTGTGTTTTGACTTCAACGTGGAACCAGGGGTCTGCGCAATCGTGCAAGAGCAAATCCTTCCAGGGCAGTTCGATCGAGACCGCGATGGGCTCATTCGACTCGACTCGCCGATCTTCGGTACCGGAGTCATTGGCGAAGTTCACATCCCCCGGAACAGCAATACCCCAGCCGTCTGCCGAAAGATCGTGGCCGACTTTGGCTCTCACAAAGGCCAGGTCCGCTGCTACGGCGACGCCACAGGAGGTGCCCGCGGTAGCGCGAAGGTACAGGGTAGCGACTGGGATCTAATCAAAGCTGAGCTGCGGCCGATCTTTGGTGATCGCCTAAGCTTCCGGGTCCCGGGCTTCAACCCGCCTGAGCGGTCGCGCGTCAACGCAGTCAACACCAGGCTCTTGGCCGGTGACGGCTCCGTCCACATGATGGTGGACGTGAAGAAGGCGCCTCACGTGGCCAAGGACCTGGAAGGCGTGAGGTTGCTAGAAGGCGGCTCAGGTGAGATCGACAAGAAGGCGACGCCGGCACTGACACACATCAGCGACGGCCTCGGCTACTACGTCGAGAAGGAATTCCCGACAACGAAACGCACGGCGGTCAGTGTGCCGTTCAGCGCATGACTCTGCGTATTGATCCAATCGACGCCGCTGTTGAGCGTGTGCGGAACACGATCATCGTGGAGGGTGAACCGCCTGAGAAGCTGCGCGAGGCGATCGCCCAGCGCGTCGCAGACGTGGGCAAGCCAAGCTTCGGCGCGCACGAGTGGCGTGAAGCTGTCGATTACATGCTGTCCGTTTGCCACATGGTCGCCAGCGACGATCCGCGTGAGTCGATCGACCGACTCATAAACTGGCACGTCAAAGTCGCGCTCGATCCGTCGGTGTCATCTGATGCGCAGGCATTGATCGAGCGCGGCGAGAAGAGAGCGCGTGAAGCGATTTACACCCGGATTTACGGCGAAGCGATGTTCAACGGCCGCGAGCCATGACCACGACCATCTCCGTCCAGGACACATCACTTGCCGTCGATCTGATGCGGCCCGACTGGGCGCTGGTCGCGGCCCTGCTCGGTGGCACGCGAGCGATGCGCGCTGCTGGGCAGACGTACCTGCCCAAGTGGCCCAAGGAGGAGGACGCAGCCTACAGGACGCGGCTCAGCGTCTCGGTGCTGTTCCCGGCCTACCAGCGCACCATCCAGACACTCGCCGGCAAGCCGTTCAGCAAGCCGATCACGGTCGGCGAGGACGTGCCGACGCGCTTCGGTCCGTGGCTCAAAGACATCGACCTGCAGGGCCGCAACCTCGACACGTTCGCCAGCGACGTGCTGCAGACGGCACTCGGCTACGGGCTCGCCGGCATCCTCATCGACTACCCGCCCGCCCTCGGTGTGCGCACCCAGGCCCAGGAGCAGGCCGCTGGCCTGAGGCCGTACTGGGTCGAGGTCAAGCCGCAGCAGATCCTCGGCTGGCGCGCCGCGCGCATCAACGGCTTCTGGCAGCTCCTGCAGCTGCGGCTGGCCGAAGTCGTCGAGGAGCCCGAGGGTGCTTTTGGCGTCAAGATGGTCGAGCAGGTGCGCGTCCTGGAGATCGGCAAGTGGGCGACGTACCGGGCCTCCGATGCTGGCGTCTGGACACTCTATGAGACAGGTGTCACAACGCTTAAGCTGATCCCCTTCGTGCCGATCTACGGCGGGCGCACCGGGTTCATGACCGCGGTCCCGCCGCTGATCGAGGTGGCACACCTGAACGTCGCGCACTGGCAGTCGGCCAGCGACCAGCAGAACATCCTGCACGTCGCACGTGTGCCGATTTTGAATGTGTTCGGCGTTGACGATGACAAGTGGGAAATGACCGTTGGTTCGTCGGTCGCGAACAAGCTGCCGGCTGAAGCGCGCGTCGAGTACACCGAGCACACGGGTTCGGCCATCGGTGCCGGGGCCGAAGACCTGAAGACGTTGGAAGAGCGCATGCGCCAAGCCGGCGCAGAACTGTTGGTCATCGCGCCTGGACGCATCACAGCGACGCAGATCCAGACGGAGAATGCTGTCGGCATGTGCGTCCTCCAGCGCATTACGCAGGGTTTCGAAGATGCTCTCGACATGGCGCTGCAAATCACGGCTGATTGGGTTGGCGAAGCCTCCGGCGGCCACGTCACCGTCTTCAACGACTACGGCGCCGCGTCACTGCAAGAAGCGTCGGCACAGCTTCTTCTATCCACGAACCAAGCCGGCAAGCTGAGCGATGAGACGCTTCACAGTGAATACCAGCGCCGCGGCATCCTGTCCGCCGACGTGTCGTGGGAAGACGAGCAGGCGCGGATCGAGCAGCAAGGGCCGGCTCTTGGCGAGATGGGCCCAGGTGCGCCGATCGACCCGACGACGGGCCTGCCTACGACCGCGCCAACGATCGGCGCACCTGCAGCGAATCCGCCCGCGCCACAGTCGGCCTTCGACATGGACGCCCTGGTGGCCGCCATCGGCGCCATCACCTTCCCCGCGCCCATCGCGCCCATCGTGAACGTCGAGGCGCAGCCCGCCCCACAGATCACGATCGAGGCCCCGACGATCAACGTCACCGTGCCCGAGCAGGCCGCACCGGTGGTCAACATCGCCCCCGCGGCCATCACTGTCGAGGCGCCCAATATCTCACTGCCCGAGATCACCAACAACATCAGCGTGCCGCCGCAAGAACCCCCCATCGTCAACGTCGCCCCGCCAAACGTGACCGTCTCGACGCCACCGGTAAATGTGACGATCGAGAAGGGCGGGTCCGTCAAGTTCACCGAGGACGACGACGGTAACATCATCGGCGCCGCGATTCAGTAGCGGCACACCATCTCGTACTTGAAAGCGAATCACCATGAAAATTGAGTGCTTGACCACTTTTCTCGCCGGTCGTGACCGGTTCGAGAAAGGCGACGTCCGCACCGTGGCGGACGATCGCGCCTATGGGTTCATCGCGCTGGGTTGGGCCGCGAAGCAAGGCGAAGCGCCCGCCCCGGCGAGCACGGCGCCCGCGGCCCTCGACATTCACAACTCGGCCATTGGCCTGGGAGATAGCAATGGCTAAAGCCACCCCTGACGCAGTGCTCGACAAGATCCTCGACGAGATCGCCACGGCGACGAAGATGATCGCGTGCAGCGCGCAGCCAACCACGTACACCGAGGCGAACGCGACCTACGCGTTGGCCGATGTGACGATGGCCGGCGGCGACTACACCAAGGCCAACGGCGACACCAACGGACGCAAAGTCACGATGGGCGCGAAGTCCAGTGTGCTGATCGACACCAGCGGCACAGCGAACCACGTTGCGCTGGTGCGCGTGTCGGACACGACACTGATCTACGTCACCACCTGCACGTCGCAGGCGCTGACCGCGAATGGCAGCAATACGGTGAACTTCCCTGCGTGGGACATCGAAGTCGCCGACCCGGCCTGAAGGAGCACCACATGGCACTGACACCCCAACAACTGACGACGCTGAAAGCCGCCATCCTCGCGGAAACCGATCCGACTTTTGTTGGCTATCGAGATAACGGGCAGACGCCTTTGATGGCCGCGTTTTACAGCTCGCCCAGTACATTCGTTGTCTTCAAGACCAGTGAGACAGTTGCTGCCGTTGGGCAAGTTGTTAACTACGTGGCCTTCGAGGCGCTGACGACCGCAAACCTCGAAAAGATCAACACGTTTACGCGATTGAACATGAGCACGTTCAAGCCTTCCTCTGCAGATGTGCGCAGCTTTTGGGCAAACGTGTTCAGCGGCGCGCTCGGAGGCCAGGGCCAGGCAACGCGCGACTCGCTCGAGGCGCTGTGGCGCCGCTTTGCCAAGCGCGGAGAGCGCCTTTTCGCTACAGGCACCGGCACGACACTGGCGCCTGGAGCATTGGTGTTCGAGGGCGACATCACAGACGCCGACATCAGCGCGGCGATCAACCTGCCGTGAGGTAGCGCATGGCAAATCTAACCCTATCCGGCTACCTGACCACAGCTCAAACCGTGGCATGGACCGGCGCGACGCAAAAAATTGATTCTCTGACCGACAACGAGTGGACTGATCTGTCGGATGAGATTGATAACAGCACGAACAAGTATGCATTTGCAGATCTCGATCTGGCGCTCGGCTCGGCTGCCTTTTCCGGCGCGGACGCCGGCATTGAGGTTTACATTGTGCCGACTGTCGATGGTACCAATTACCCTGACTGGAGCGGGAACGCCACGACGGACGCGCCGGAGCAGGGGCACTACTTCGTGGCCTTTCTGCCGCTGAAGACGGCCACCGGAGCGCGGCGCGTGGTTTCGACGAGCCAGGCGCAAATCCAGTTGCCCAACGGCAAGTTCAAGTTCGGCTTGCGCAGTCGCGCCAACGTCACGCTCGCCAGCAGCGGCAACACGCTGAATTACCGGCCACACAGCTACGCCATATGATCGGACTTCGCCGGACATCGCAGCCGCGCGGGCCGGTTCCCATCGACTGGTCGAACCCGTTGACTCGGGGCTTAGTCTTTTGCGCTGTGCCTATCGGCCCCACGTTTATCGATCTGGTGACGGGCGAACTCGGCACGCCGAGCGGCACCGTCAACAGCGGCTTTCGTAGCCCGGCCGATGGGCGCAGCCGCTTGAGCGCCGGATACGCGCTCTCCGGCAATGGTGGCACGTCATCTGAGTACGTGAGTTGGCCCGTTTCGCTCTCTCGTGGCGGGGCCATCACCTCCGTCGGAGCGATCTTTGCGCTGGGCGGCACAACCGAGCAGGTCGATGGAAACCAGTACATGCTCGGAGGCAACACCGAGGTCTTAACTTCTGGGCACGGCTTTTCACTCGGCATCGACAGCTATAACGTTCGCGGGCGCGGAAATGTATTGTCCGGTACATATTTGAATGGCAACGCTGCCAGTATCGCGGAATTGTTGGGAAATCCGTTCCACAACCGCACGCATTTTTTCGGTTATTCGTTCTCCAGCAACGGTGCGAATGGCACTTGGTTCGGAGATCGCCGCGCAGAGTCATGGAGCGGCAGTCCGACATTCGGCACGACCACGACAAACCGCAAAGCCTACGTTTTGGCGTACTCGTCAAACGCCACATGGAAAAGAGTCGCCTACGCGTTGCAGCTTCTGATCTATTCACGCGAGGTCTCTTTGGAAGAGTACCAGGCGCTGTACGATAATCCGTGGCAGTTGTTCGCGCCTATGCGCCGCATTTGGGTGCCGCCTTCTTCCGCATCCGCCGTCCCCACCATCACCGCCGTCTCCGCCGAGAACGTGGCCGCCACCAGCGCGGACTATCGCGTGACGCTGGACTTCGCCTGAGCGATGGCTAACACCCTCTACGTCGCCGTCTACACGTCCGCAGCCACTGCGACGTGGGCGCGTGGCGACCTGGGCAATGGGCGCGATGGGTGGAGCGCTTCAGGCTACGTCGCAAAGGTCACTGACGGCGCGATCATTTCCGCCGATGGAGACGAGGTTGGCAGTCTCGGCTCGGTACTGACGGCGGGCACCAGCTACAAGATTTGGGCCATCGTCGATGATGGCTCGACCAGCAGCAATAGTGGCACGCCGCAGGCGAGTGCGGCGTTCGTCACCACACCCACCCTGACTGTCGCGGACGCAACTCACGCGCACGCCGCCGACAACCTTGCGCTGACGCTCGACACGACTCTCGTCATTGCCGAAGCGAGCCACGCGCACGCCGCCGACAACCTTGCGCTGTCCACCGAAGTCCTGCTGACCGTCGAGGATGCCACGCATGCCCACGCAGCCGACGCCCTGACGCTGTCCGCCACGGAGCTGCTGGCGATTGCCGACGCGACGCACGGCCATAGCGCCGACAACGTCACGCTGAGCCTGACGGGCTCCGAGGATCTCGTGGTGGCCGACGCGACGCACGCGCACACCGCCGGCGCGCCAACGCTGGTCACCGACAGCCTGCTGGCCATTGCCGATGCGCTGCACGACCACGCGGCAGACAACGTCACCCTCAGCCTCGCCGGATCCGAGAACCTCGTTGTCGCGGATGCTACGCACGCGCACCTCGCGGACGGCCTGGACCTGACCAGCGCGCATGCCCTGGCGATCGCTGATGCGCTCCATGCGCACAGCGCCGACAACGTCGCGCTGGCCGTCGCGACGTGGCTGGCGATCAACGGTGCGGATCACGCGCACGCCGCCGACAACCTCGACTTGTCCGAAGTCCCCGTGTTGCTTATTGCGGACGCGCTGCACGGCCACACGGCGGACGGCCTGGCGCTGACGCTCGACACTTGGTTGGCCATCGCCGACGCGTTGCACGCGCACCTGGCGGATGGGTGTGACGTGGCCAATGGAGGGACTGCCGCGGCAGCAGACGTATGGGCTTACGTCCTGTCGAACGGCTTCACCGCGCAGCAGAACGTCGTGCAGATGTACGAGTGGTTGAATGAGTTGCACCTGATCCATGGTCTGCGCCTGGGCTCGCCGATGGTGGTGTCGGAGGCACTGGGCACCCGGACTGCCGGCGCCATCGAGCAGGCCATCGCAGAAACTGCCTCCGACACGACGGTGACGCGACAATGATGCACCGCCGCATCGCCACGCAGGGGCTCGGCGGCTACGGCTCGCTGTCTATCGCGTCGCAGGGCTTCCTACCGCTGCGCGCCAGATCGACGGACACTGGCGGAGGTGCACGGCGCCGGCTGGACGCGGCGATGGACGCGCTGGAGCGGTTCCTCGACAAGCGCCGCGTCGGGGCCAAGTTGCCGCCGCGCGCCGCGTCGGAGGTTCTGGCCTCGTTCCGGAGTGACCAGGAGGCCACACAGCGCGTTGCAGGCGCTCTTGCCGCGGCGCGGGCAGGGGAAGCGATGGGCGAGGCGGATGCGACGGCTCTGCGGGCCATCCTGGCCGCTGCGCGGGCGCGCGTCGCGACGGAGGCCATCATGGCACGCGCCGACGCGGAACAGGCGCGCAAGGCGCGGAACCGGTGGCGCGCCATCTTGCTGACCGTTTTGCTGCTCCTATCATGAACGCGGCGGACGAAGAGGTTATGGTTCGTGCGCAGCTGGCCGCGGTGCTCGCTGTGCGCGACACCAGCAGTCCCCTGCCGCTCCGCTGCTTTGGGTGCTGGTGGCCGTTGTACTGTTACTTTTCTCCCGATGGCACACCGAATCAGGCGACTTGGTGGGGCTGGGGCAAGAGGCACTACTCATGACCCCCAACGAGCGCCTGCTTGACGCCTCGATTGATCACCAGATCGATCTGCAGCACTACGCAAATGGCGTGGTGCGCACCGATGTGGGACAACTCAACGAGGAGGATGACGCCCTATTCGCGTTGCTCCTGGCGGCGCTCCTGGCGCTCGGGCCCAATGCCACACCGGCTCAGGTCGATGCGGCCATCGGCCCGGCCCTGCTGGTCAACGATCGCGTCTATGGCGACATAGGCCGTGATCTCGCCGCGCAGATGGAAGCGCTGGCGCGTGAGGAGGCGGAGTATCAGTTGGCGCTGCTGCAAAGCGAGCAGGACCAACGCGCAGAGCCGTTGGATGTTGCCCGCACGGTTGTTGACATGCTTGCGGTGCCGATCGTCGGGTTGACCATCGTCGACACGCTGCGCGGGCTGGCGACCAAGCGGGCAGAGGCCATCCGCCGCGCGGCGCAGGCGGGGTTTGTCAACGGGCAGATGGCGGACGAGATCGTGCGCACGCTGCGTGGCACGAAGTCGGCAGGCTTCACCGACGGGCTGTTCAACACGTCGCGCCATCACCTGGAGACGACGATTCGCACGGCCCTGAGTCACGCCGTGTCGTACACCACGGCCGCGTTCCGTGCGCTCAATCCGAACATCATCCGCGCCGTTGTGTGGTTGTCGGTACTCGACTCGGCCACCAGCTCATGGTGCATTGCGCGGGCCGGCAAGCGCTACACTGCCGACGAGGCCCATCGGCCCATCGGTCACAGCTACGACTGGGGCGCCGGTCCTGGTCGCTACCATTACAACTGCCGCTCCACTTCTGCCCCACTGCTGACCGGCGAGATTCCCAACGCCAGCACGTACGCCGATTGGCTTAGCCGCCAAAGCGCCGCGCGGCAGGACGAGGTTCTGGGGCCGACGCGTGGGCGGATGTACCGGTCCGGGCAGGTCAGTGTCGAAGGCTTCCTGAACAACCGCGGTCGGCTGCTAACGCTCGACCAGCTGCGGGCGCGCCGACTGGGGGCGCCATGAGCGCTGCTGTGTTGCCGTTCAAGCCGCGCACCGCGGAGACACCGCACCTGCACGGAATGGCGATCTGTGCTGCCTGTGGCTACGAGTGGCAAGCCGTGATCCCGGTGGGTGGTGCCGTCAACTCAATGGAGTGCGAGGGCTGCGGTGCCATGAAGGGTGTTTACAAGCGATTCGTGCGCTACGAGGCATTTCCCCAATGGCAGTGCGGTCAATGTCAGGGCCAGTTGTTCGCCGCCATTTTGATTGACTCGACGCCCACCGTGGCATGCGCGTCCTGCGGGGAACTCCACAATGCCGCTGACTTATTCTCCCATTGACGGACTCACAAAAAGTTTGTCCAGAACCTGTACGACTGTCGTAGAATCCGCTTATTGTGAAAAAGTCAAGCGCTTTTTACACGCACTGCTCAGCCCTCGGATGGGGGAGGAGCGCTTTGGGCCGGATGGCCTTTCCGCACTGCTTGGGCGGATGCCCGCAGGAACTTAACCCCAAACCATGAAGCTCAAACTCACCCCTGAAGGTCACGCCGTTGTTCAAGACGGCAAGCCGGTGTATGTTCACGACGACGGCAAGGAAGTCGCTTTTGACGCCCCCGGTACGGTCGCAACGATCACTCGCCTGAACGGCGAGGCCAAAGGTCACCGCGAACGTGCCGAGGCTGCGGAGGCTGCACTCAAGCCGTTTGCAGGCATCGAAGACGCTGCCAAGGCCCGCAAGGCGCTGGAACTGGTGGCGAATCTGGATGCGAAGAAGCTGGTGGATGCCGGCGAGCGTGACAAGGCCATCGAGCAGGCCATCAAGGCGGTGGAGGATCGGTTCGCCCCTGTCGTCAAGCAGAAAGAAACGCTTGAAGCACAACTCCACTCCCACATGGTCGGCGGCGCGTTTTCTCGCAGCAAGTACATTGCCGAGAAGTTCGCGACCGAAGGCCCTGCGGGTGTGGAGATTGCTCAGGCGCTCTTTGGGAAAAATTTGAAGGTGGAAGACGGCAAGGTGGTGGCGTACGACGCCAACGGCAACAAGCTCTACTCGCCCGGTCGTCCTGGTGAGTTGGCCGATCCGGACGAAGCGATTGCGATGCTGGTGGAGGCGCACCCTTACAAGGCGCACCTCATCAAAGGCTCGGGCGCGTCGGGCAGCGGAGCGGGCAACGGTGCCGGTCCTGGGGGCAATGGTGCAAGCGGACAGTTGAAGGGCAAGGTCGACGGCACTCCTGCCGAGCGTACGGCGTTCTTCGCATCGAAGTATCCGGAACTTAAGTAACCAAGCCTGGGCGAAGTCCTGGGCGCACAAAAGGAACGTGAATCATGGCACTCAGCGACATGAAGGTTTTCAATCAATACGTCCGCGAGGCGACGATTGAAACCCTGGCCCAGATGGTCGAGAAGTTCAACGGCGCCTCCGCAGGCGCCATCCAGTTGTCGACGCAAGGCTTCGACGGCGACTACATGATGCGCTCGTCGTTCAGCTCGCTGCACGCCGCGCAGCGTCGCGTTGACCGCTACGCCACCAACACCTCCGCAGCCTCGACGGCGCTGGCCCAGATGCAGCACAACACCGTCAAGATCGCTGGCGGCTTCGGCCCGATCGCCTGGGAACCGGCGCAGCTGCGTTGGGTCGGCGACAACCCGGCCGCGGCCGTGGAAGTCATCAGCCGCAACATGGCCGAAGCGATCATGAAGGACATGCTGAACACCGCGATCGCCGCGGCTGTGGCAGCCATCGAGAATGTTGGCTCCACCGCCTACAGCGACACGGGAACCGGCCCGATCACCCTGAGCGACATCAACAACGCGCACGCGAAGTTCGGCGACATGAGCCAGCTCCTGGTGTGCGACATCATGGACGGTGTTACGTACCACGCGCTGATCGGCCTGAACCTGGCCAACGCTGCCACGCTGTTCCAAGCGGGCAACGTCACCGTCGTCAACGTCCTGGGCAAGACCGTGGTCGTCACTGACGCGCCGGCTCTGCGCGAGACTGGCTCGGGCGCCGATCAGAAGGTACTGTCGCTGGTGTCCGGTGGTGCGGTCGTGCATGACGCGGGCGATCTGGTCACCAACATCGAAACGTCGAACGGCGCCCAGCGCATCACGACCACGATGCAGGCTGACTACACCTTCGGCCTGGGCCTGAAGGGCTACGCGTGGGATACCACGAGCGGCGGCAAGTCCCCGACCGACGCCGAACTGGCGACCGGCTCGAACTGGGACAAGATCGCCACGAGCCTGAAGCACACTGCCGGCGTGCTGACGCTGGCGAACATCTAATCGGACGGCTGGACGAACTGGCCCGGCAATCACGATGGACGCGCTGCTGGACCGCGAGGCAACCAAGTACCGCGCGACGTGGGCCGACCCTCAATACAGGGTCGTTTCCCCCGGCGCACGGCACTTGGCCTTTGCCCTCGACTGGATGCAACCGGAGCCGTACTCCTCGTTCACGGACTGGGGTTGCGGCACCGGGCGCGTCGCGGCGGAGCTTTGCGCGCGTGAGTTCGATGTACGGCTGGTGGACATCGCGGCAAACGCTTACGAGGGCGAACTGCCCTTCGTGGAAGCGTGCTTGTGGGCGTTGGCGGACGATCTTGGGCCGACTGACTATGGCTTCTGTGCGGACGTGATGGAGCACATCCCGACCGAGCGTGTAGACGATGTCCTGAACGGCATCGCGCGGCGCACTCGACGGGCGTGCTTCTTTCAGATCGCACTGTTCCACGATCATCACTTCACGAGTAACGGGCCGCTGCACCTGAGTGTGTTCCCGTTCGAGTGGTGGGAGGACAAGCTGCGGGCGCACTTCGGCGAAGTCGAAGTCAAGATGGTGCGCCGCAAGCACATTCTGGCGGTGTGCAAACCATGATCGCTTTGCACAGCTTCGGCGAACTGGTGATGAAGCATAAGGGCGCGCGTATCTGCGTGATGGGCGGCGGGCCGAATCTCGCCGATGACATTGCGCGCGTCGAGGCCGATGTGTGGATCAGCGCCAACCAGCACGGCGCCGCACTGCGACCGGTGGACTACGTGGTCGCGATGGACAATCTGCACACCGTCCACAAGACGTTGATGCTGAACATCGTGCGCGAACACACAAGCGCCCCGATCATCGGCCCTTGGCACTGGTGCGACTATGGCATCACGAACTACCCGTTGGCGCCGCGGCTGATGTTCACCGGCATCGTCGCGCACTGGATCGCAGGCATGCTGGGCGGCCATCCGGTCATCCTGGCCGGTTATGACTGCTACGGCGGTACGCACCGGACGTTCTCCCATCACAAGGAGTACGTGCCGCACATGTCTCGCACGCAAGTGCGCGTTGTGAGCGGGCCGCTGCAAGCCGTCTGGCCGACATACGACCCGGCGGAGCAGTTCGCGCCGTACGTCGTGCCGGAGGATCTGGACATCGAGCGAGAGCACGGTGTCGTGGTCAAGGTCATCAAACCCGTCCCCATCCGCGGCGTCGAGTACCCGGTGGGCACTATCCTGCGGGTGCCACGCGCCGAGATCTGGCGCCAGCTACGGCACCGCTCCCTCGCCGAGATTGCCCAATGAAGCACCGTCCCATCCACTATGAACCTCACCCGGTGAGCCTCGAGCGCAAGGCCGAACTGCGCGCCCAGGGCCTCGCCATCATCGACGCCAAGTTCGCTCCGCCTGCCGCAAGGCACCCCGCGCCCGCCACAAAGACACGCGCCCGCAAATCCACTTCTCAAGGAGTTAGCTAGATGGCTACCGCAAAGGACGCAAAACTGCAATACGAGGCGGGGCAGAATGCCGTCGCCATGAGCCTGCTGACGAACAGCGGCGATGAGACCACGTTCACCAGTGCCGCCGCGCTGTGGTCGGGCCGCTCGGGCTACGCCCCGGTGGTTCGCCCCAACGGGTTGCTGACCGGAGGGCTGGTGTCTGTTGACAACGCGGGCGCCAACAACGTCGTCGACGTGGCGGCGCTGACCTGTAACTTGGCGGGCGTCGTGACGTCAGTCTCTGCCGGCAGTGTGAGCTACACGCGCCCGGCGACGGCCGTGGCCAAGGTCTGCTCCGTGACGGTCGACTCGACGGGCGCGCTGGCGATGGTGGCCGGCACGGATGGCGCCACCACGGCATTCAGTGAAACCCGCGCCGCGGCCGGCGGCCCGCCGCTTATTCCTGTCGGTTCGATCGAGATTGCTCAGGTGCGCTGCACGTCGGACACCGCCGCGGCCATCGCGGCCAGCGAGATCTTCCAAGTGGTCGGCCTCCACACCGAGCGCGCGGACTTCCCGTTGTACGACATCAACTACGGGCCGACGATCGTGGGCGGCGTGCAGACCAAGGCAGGCGGCTCGGTCACGTTCCAGGCGGCGCTGCCCGAGATCCACACCGGCCCAGTGCCGAAGCGGGTCTATGCATCCTACGCATCACCGATCTTCGCCGATGTGTCGCTGGCGTCGGACTTCGTGCCGCCGGAGACCTCGAACAGCGTCACCTCGACGCAGGTCTACGGTGCCACCATCGGCTCCGCGGCCAGCACGCTGAACCAAGGCACGTTCACCGCCTACCTCGCCAACGGCATCACCGACGCGCTGGTGCTGCTGAAGGACGCGACGCTGTGGTTCAAGTTCTACGCCGATCGCTACGCCGCCCCGTACATGCTGACGCAGGGCGTGCTGGGGATTGCCCGCACTTTCCCGGTGGCGGATCAAATCCAGGCGGCTTGCACCGTCTCGGCGACCGTGGCTGCGGTCGAGGTGGCGTCCTAGGACGCGTTTTCAACCCGGCGCAGTAGGGGAGCTAGGGCATGGTCGAGAAAATCGCACCTTGGCGCCATCCTGCGCGCCGGCAACGTATTTCGTGGTGGTTGTCTCCTCCGGCCGTGTCTCGAAGCGGCCTTTGCGCCCAGGCGGGATAGTGGTTTCGCCTTTTTCAGCACCCCGCCTGGGCGCGCCTTTCTTACAGGACGAAACGGATGCCATTCAATCCCGACAAGTTCATGGCAGACAAGCTGGAGGCGCGGCAGGAGGCCGTACCCGTTCCGGCGCTGTCAGGCTGGTTCGACAAGGACGAGGCGCCAGTGTGGGTCATCCGCGGGCTCACCTCCAACGAGCTGAACTCCGCTTTGGAGGCCAAAGCGCGTCGCGCGTCGATCGACAACGTCATCGAAGCGCTCACGAACAACGATCAGGCGCAAGCCGTGCGTGCGATGATCGGGCTGACCAAGGATTCGCCCGCCGAGATCGTGAAGCGGCTGGAGATGCTGGTGCTGGGGTCGGTGGCCCCTAAGATCGAGTTGCCGCTCGCGGTCAAGTTGGCCGAGGCGTTCCCGATCGAGTTTCTGACGCTCACGAACAAGATCACGGCTCTCACCGGCATGGGCTTCGACCTTGTAAAGCCCGAAGCCGCCTCGCAGCCGATCACGCACTAGTTGCCACCATGGCCATGATCGACAAGCGCGGCGGCTTTCTGTACGAGCATAGGCCCGACGTGATTCCGCAGGGATTCGTCACGGAAGAAGAAGTGACGCTGTGGTGCGCGTATTACGAACGTCGGAAGATGGAGGCCAAGAGTGGCTGACCTGACCCGCACCGTCGCCATCATCTTCCAGGGCGTTGATAACAGCCTCCGGCAGACGACGGATCAGATCGAGAACTCGCTGCGCGGCGTCACCAGCGCCGCCAGTTCAACGGCCCCCGCGCTAGACGACACGGCCGCCGCCTCCTCACGGCTCAACTCCGCCGCCAGCTCGACAGCAGGTACGGTCGGCGAGTTGACGCGCATTATGCAGGTGCTGGCCGGCTCGATCGTCGTCAAGGAGTTCATCGACGCGAACGTGGCGGTTGAGAACTTCGGCCGCGCGATGACCCTCGTCACCGGGTCTACGGAAGGCGCGGCAGAGTCGCTGGACTACGTCAAGCGCATCTCCAACACGCTCGGGCTGGAAATCAGCGGCACGGCCGACAACTTCGTCAGCCTGTCCGCGGCGGCCAAGGGCACGGCGCTGGAAGGCCAAGCGACCCGCGACATCTTCGAAGCGGTCAGCAAGGCAATGTCGCTGCTCGGCAAGTCGAGCGCGGACACGCAAGGCGCACTGCTGGCCATCCAGCAGATGATCAGCAAGGGCACGGTCAGCGCCGAAGAGTTGCGCGGCCAGTTGGGTGAGCGTTTGCCGGGTGCGTTCCAACTCGCGGCCCGCGCGATGGGCGTGACGACCGCAGAACTCGGCAAATTGCTCGAAGGCGGTAATGTCGTCGCCACCGACTTGTTGCCGAAACTGGCTGCCGAGTTAAATAAGACATTCGGCGAGACGAGTTACGTCACCACGTTCAACGCTGAACTGAACCGACTGATTAATTCACTAAAGGAGCTTGCTGTTTCCGGTGGCGAGGCCGGAATATTCGGTGCACTTACGCAGGCGCTGGTCGATCTTGCAAACGTCACCAAGTCAACGATAGTAGAGGTCAATTTCATCGGCGCCGCGTTCACGGCGACAAAGAATTTTCTTGCGTCCGGCGGCACTGATTGGGACGGTTACACGAAGGCGATGCAGACAGCCCGGATCGAGGCTGGACTGACGCAGAATGAGTTTTTCAAAACCAACGAATCGCTCGCCGAGACTGAGCGCTTGGCTCGCTCCGGGGCCAAAGAGCTTATCGATTGGTCGCAGCAGATTAACGAGTCCGCGGCGGAAACGAAGCGCCTCGGGCTGGATGGCACCGCACAAACTGAAGAGCTTGTTAACGCATACAAGAAACTCGGTTTTACAGCGAAATCGATTGGCGCCGATTTTGTTGAGGCATTCGCCACGATCGTCAAGTCTGCCGACTCGACCGGAGACGAGATCTCCAAGGCGCTGAAAGTCGTAATCCCGAAGATCGACAACGTTGATGAGTTGGAGCGCGTAGTCGGCAGCCTGCAAAAGGCCGCAGAAGATGGAAAGATAACTTGGGCGCGATATGGCGTTGAAGTAGAAAATGCGAGCCAAGCGTTTCTCAAGAATACAGGTTACGTCAAAGAAAGCACAGTCGAGATTAAAAAGCAGGCCGACGAAACAAAACGTGCGGAAGAAAACGCCGCGAAACTCGCCTTAGAACTAGAAAAACTCGCCAGCAACGAACGCATCAAGACGCTGGAGTTCAAGGCTGAGATCGATGTCGCGCGCATCCAGGCCGATGCCGAGAAGGTGACGGCGGCCTTCCAGTCGATCAATACCGGCATCGAAAGCACAGGCGATGTGCTCAAGAGCATGTTTGGCCTGTTCGACAAGCTCGGCAACCTGGACAGCACCGCCTACCGCGCCGTGTTCGACCAGATCGATAAGGAGAATGTACTCCGTGAGAAGTCATTCCAGCTTCAGGAAAAGCTGACGCAGGCGCAGATCGACAATCTGAACGCGCAGACCAAGGCGCTTGCATCGGGCGACGCCATCATCAAGATCGACGGTGCCGGCTTGCAGCCGCACCTAGAGGCGTTCATGTGGGAAATTCTGAAGTCCATCCAGACTCGCGCGAATCGCGACGGTATGGCATTCCTGCTCGGGGTCTGATGTGCTGAACACCCTGTCCGCCCCCGTTTTTGACCTGTCTGGATACGTTGAGATTCACACCGACGATCACCCGGACCGCGACACGACGCGCCGCGTCAACCGTGTGCTGACGCTGGACGGCGGCGTCGCAATCAACGATGGCGGATACAGCGATGGCGACCTGACTTTTGAGCTTGAATGGAAGTCAGAGGTCGAGGTCAACGCTGCCGTTCTGCGGATGCTGCAAATCTACCCGCGCGCCGTTCTGTCCACCCGCTCCGGCGTGTTTGAAGTCGTACTCGAAACCTATCGCCTGAACGCTGGCACGTCACGGCTCGTGTGCCTGCCGGTTACGCGTCTGTCGGCTTAACCAAGGAACCTACGCCATGCCAGCACCATCAGTCGCCACATACAGCGCGCAAGCGAAGATCGACGCGCATACCGCATTTCTCGCCCTTGTGGATGCCGGCACGGCCGGTTCGATCAAGACCTACGACAACAGTGATGTGTTGCTTGTCACACACACCCTGACTGATCCAGCCGGCACCGTCAACGGCACGACGGGCCAGCTGACGCTCACGACTGCCGCGACGACGGTGAACGCCGCAGCGAGCGGCACCGCAGCCTATTCGAACGTCTGCAGCAGCGCCGGCACTGTGCACCTATCGATCCCTGCGCAACAGGGCACGGTCGCCGTGGCCGGCAAGATCGTCTTCAACACGCTCACGATCGTGTCCGGTCAGCCGGTGCAGATCCTTAGCGCGCTGATCGGGTAGCGAAGTGACACCAATCACCTACCGTTCCGACGACACGTCGGCGCCGACCATCTCCGGTACGGCCGGAGCGCTGGAGGCGGCGGTGTACGCGATCCTGGTGACAGGATATGGGTCGAAGGCAGCGGCGGGGTGGACTCGGGATTTCACCGGCACCAACAAGGCCGTTTTCCGCCAGGGCGCCGGGCTGCAGTATTTCCTTCGTATCGATGATGCGGATGCGCGTTTGGCTCGTGTCAGGGGATACAAGACCATTGCCGATGTGGACGGCTCTACCAGCACCAATCCATTCCCGACAGATGGACAAATCTCTGGTGGCCTGTATTTTCGTAAGTCCATAACTGCCGATTCGACGGCGCGCCCGTGGGTTGCGTGGGCAACGGCGACGAATTTTTACATGGTCATTTTTAACAACCTGTCGTCATTGTCGTTTGCAGATGCGGCTGGCGGATCAGGCGCGGACGCGCATTTTGGTTTCGGCGAGCTGGAGAATGAACAGGTTTCCGGTGACATCAATCGCGCGTTTATCTGTGCCGCTTCGGACACATCGGCCACCAACACCGCCGCCATCGTAACGCGCCAGTGCTTGACATCTTACGGTTCTGCCGCGCAGCCTACGTTATATTTGAATGGCAGTTATAACCAAGCGTCCAGCGCTTCGACTAATTGTTATAAGCGTACTGCCATTTACAATGGCGTGTTCACTCAAACAAATTCCGGAACAAGCACTGCGCCGTTTTATCCAGAAATATTGCGCGGCGGCTTAGTTCTGTCGAGGTTTGTTGTAATTGAACCGTCAGGCATTTATCGCGGCGATCTTCCGGGAATCTACGCGCTTCTCCATGTCGCATCTGGAGTATTCGGTCAATTGGCAATCATCGATGGGGTCGGCGCCTCGACTGGGAGTTCAGTTCAAATGTTGTTGACTGCTTCTGCCGCGCAGGCGCTCGCGGTGGAAACGTCCGGGAGCTGGTGAGATGGCGGATTTAGGGTCGATCGGAGTCAATCAAGAAGTGCCGTTGGTGACGTTGATTTCACAAATAACGTTCATGCCGCCCGCTTTGACAAAAAGCGTTTCCGGCGTCATCAAGGACGATACCGATGCAGAGACGGACCGCACTGTGCGTTTATATCGACGGTCAGACGGGCATTTGATCGGAGAAACTATCAGCGACGCTGGCGATGGCACCTATGCGCTGGACGCGCCGGATGAGGAGGTGCAACGCGTGGTGCTAGACGATGATGCCGGAACGATGCACAACGACTTGATCGATCGCGTGTTGCCAGGGCCATGACGACTCCTACCGTTTACCGTTCTGACGACGGAAGTGCCCCGGTTATCTCCGGGCAAACCAGCGCGCTGCGCCTTGCGCTGAATGCGATTCTTGTTGACGGCTACGGCGCGAAAGCCGCGGCTGGGTGGACTAAGGCATATGAGGATGCAGGCAGCCATCTTGTGGCATACAGGCAAGGTAGTGGTGCGCAAAAGTATCTTGCGCTGACCGATAGCGCGGCTCAGATTTCAACGCTGCGCAGTTACAACTCGATGACCGCCGTGTCTACTGGCATCGGCTCTTTCCCGCGCTTCTCAACCGGGACGGCAATGCAGTGCCGCAAATCGGTCACCGCAGACAGCACCGCGCGCCCTTGGATTTGCTACGCAACGGATACTACGTTCTATCTCATCATTTTTGGGAATCAGGCTTCCCTAGGCTCATTCGACGGCGGTGACGCGCATTTGGGTTTTGGCGACATGGTGCCGATACTCGACTACGGACAAAACACGTTCATCATCGCCGCATCCGACACCAGCACAACAAGCACAACCGCCACCGTCACGAGACAAGGTTTGTCCGGTAATTTTGATACGTCGGCGTACGCGGTGCTGTCTGGAAGAGTTGGCGGCGTTGCTTATCCGTTTCCCGTGTACAAGGGGGCGAGCACCCCGTGGACTGCGACCATTTCGGGATCGACATCCAATTTTCCCGCATACCCCGATCCGGCCACGGGAATGCTCAACATTGCACCGTTCTATCTCACCAATCAAGAGGTTTTGAACGTGCTTGTTCTTGGTCGCCTGCCCGGTTTGTGGTGTCTATTGCATCCGTACACCAGTTTCACATCCCTTGATACGTTTTCCGGCACTGGCAATTTGGCGGGGAGAACGTTTCAAATCGTCAAGACCGGCACCGGCGCGCTGGTCTTTGAGACCGGCGGAAATTGGTAGTTAGCGACTCATGTCCTACACTCGCCCCGACTATCACGCGGCCGATGCGAGTTGGTTTGGTGTCGGTGCTTACACTCGCCCCGACTATGACGCAGCCGATGCGACGTTCTATGAACCGCTCATTGGCACGATCGAAGCTATTCTGGCAGATGGCGGGCTCCCGCTGGCGCCAACGTTTCGTTCCAATCCGTGGGTTGTGGCAATTGTCGAAGACAGCGGATTACCGCTGGCGCCGTCGATCCTCGCGCTGTATGGCATCGGTGGGCACCTCTCTGATGGCGGCTTGCCCGCTGCACCATCGTTCGTCGCCGCGAAAGGCGTGGTATTTTGGCTGGCTGACAAGGGGCTGCCCTCGCCGCTCGAAGGCGCGGTTTACACCGACCCCACTCCGTTCATCGACCCAAGCGCGGCGGTGCGTTACGTCATGGACTTGGTGGTGGATGGCGAGTTGGTGCGAGTGCCGATCAGCTCCTGGCAGGCGACGCTGCAAACGGATTCGAGCTGCTACGTGCAGTGCGTCGTGCCGGCGTGCGGCGAATGGCTCGACACGATCAACGCAGCGGATGAGTTTGTCGTGAGCCGTGTCAGCACGCTGTACCCGGCCTATGGCGGCGCGACGGTCGAAGGGCCGTTGGCCAGGGCACCCGTACAGACGCTGCAGGTGTCTCAGGGCGGCACCAACTACTCCGCCGTCCTCAGCGGCTACGTCGATGCGTTGCCGGAGAACGATGACCCAGACGCGATCTACGATCGTGAGCTGGTTGGCGTGCGGTCGATTCAAACCTACGGCGAGACCATCTCCATTCGGTGCGATATCGATTGGCTGCTGCGCCCGGGCCAGCGCGCAACATACGGTGTTGTCGACTTCGTCGTCAGCTATATCAACTACTACGTCACCGGCAACACAAAGACGATCGATGCGTATATGGATGTAGGCCATCGGACTTGATATGGGCTACGCAGCGATCACCAACAACTTGGGCGAAGGCCGCTATCGGATAAAGGTCGATAGCGGCGAGGCGCGCCGTATCGCTTTGCTGAACGCTGCGAATCAAGCACTCGCCATCGTTGGTGGCAAGTTGATCCTTGCCCATGAGCAGGTTGTGCTTGCCGATGGAATGGAAGCGGAAGCGCGCGACAACATCAGGGTGCAAATTGACCAGATCGTGGCTTTGAGTGACGATCAGGCCGCGGTCGGTTTGGCGTCGAAGGTGCTGGCCATTGAGCAGCAGAAGTACGCGAAGCTCGTTGCGCAGAATCAAGTTGTTCGCCGGCAGTACGCGACGCTCAAGAACGTGCAGGCCGACCTAAGTCGTCAACGCGATGTGTGGGCGGCACTGCAAACGATCACCTACAAAGATGCGTGGTGCGCGGATTACACAATCGCCGGCTCGGGCGAGTTTGTAGCCACAATTGACATCCCAGGCGACTCGTCGCTGACGCTGCTAGTGCCTGGCTGCCGCGAGGCAAGAAACGGGGATGGCACGATCTCGACGGCAAGAAAGGCCGCGGCCCTAAGCAATCGCGCAAATGAGCTGCTTAGGGCGGGCGAGAAGCTGGCCGAGGCCGAGGCCGCTTTGGTCGCGGCGCGGTCCGAAGAAGCGACGTTAAAAGCCCAGACCGCAGCTGCACAGGCGGCTTATGTCGCCACGCCGACCGATGCGAACTACAGGGCATTTGAGGTCGCGATGGCCGCGTTGGCCGCTAAGCGACACGAGATTGCGAATCTCACCCTAAGTAAACAAACGATTCAAGTGACCGTCAATCGCCTGAATCAAGAGATCGCTTACTGGACGGCTCGCCCCGCGTCAGAAACCCCGTACGCCGGGGATGGTGCGCTGTTGGAACGGGAGTTGTTGTCGCCGGCACAGGCGTATTTTAATGCTGCGATCTTCCCTGGCTGGCAAAAGTGGATGCCAACTTATAGGTGGGCAACAATCACGAGTATTGATTTTGACGGGAATAAAGTCGGAGCAACGATTGGGGACGCATCATCATCAGCGCAGCGTCTAAACGTTAATCAAACGACATCAATAGCATCGGCGGATGTCGAATATGCAGATGCGGACTCCGAGTGCAACTGTCGTGCATTTGGCACAGGCGATCAGGTGGTGGTTGAGTTCACGGGGCAGGATTGGAACGCCCCGAAAGTCATTGGCTATCTAGACAACCCGAGGCCGTGCCCGCCAAAGCTCACAGGAACAATTGGCACAAAAGTGCTTTCTGTGATCGCCACTACCGCAACGTTGGCTGAAAATTTCATTGGCGGTGCCAACCCGAGAACATTTACGATCGCGGAAGGCGTGTTGCCGCCTGGCGTTTCTTTGGGTGCCGCAACTGGAATTCTTTCTTATGCAGGTGGGCGTGTATCAGAGGAAATTACTGAAAGCGTGAAGGTGCGTTGTCACGATACATTTTATGCTCCTAACGAGAACCGCAGATACGATGAGTCAAATACGTTTGCCGTGACCGTACAATCGGCATGGACTGATGTATCTGGTTCGGCCTTCGGCGCCGGATCTAGATTCGGTATAGTAGGAGTTTCGCGGATGCAGTTCATTTTCGTCGATGTGCTCGGCGTTCCAGAAGGACGCGCATACTTTAGCGGGGGCGGCACATTTGGCGGAACACCGCTAAATTATCTGGTTTTTAAACAAACGACGGCTACAAATTTTCCGTGGTACGTGCGCAGGACATTGCTCAATGGCAATTTATGGTCGACGATCGGTCCCATGCCAGTTCAAGATGGCGTGTGGTATTCGCAAGCTGATATGGGGGTGACGGTGTCTTTTTTGGATGATTGCGTCATGTCATCCGCGTCCGGCACCGAGCATGGCGTGATTCGAACAGATTTTTCTGTGTCGCCAGATGAATCGGGAATTCTTTGTAGCATTACGGCGGAGCTGACCGCGACCACGACATGACCATCCGCACCACCGGTATCCCCGAAGTCCAGCAGATGCTCGCGGCCATCCGCGGCATGCCCGAGCAGGTGCTGGACGATATGGCCGCGATCGCCTACGGCAGCATGCGCGAGGGGGCTGGGCGGCATTCGCCGCGCCCCGAGGGCACGGGGAGGCTGTATCGCTCACTGTTCCGCTCCGGCACCGGTTCGCTGAAGCAGACAGTCGGCCACTATCTAGACGAAGCGCCGCACGCCGAGCACGTCATCTTCGGGTCGATCCCGCACGAGATTCGCCCCAAGAAGCCTGGCGGCGTGCTGGCGTGGCGATCGCGGTTCGGGGGCCCGATGGTCTTTGCCAAGCGTGTCTGGCACCCGGGCTACATCGGCGACAATTACCGCGACGCGGCTTTGGACGATGCGTTCCGGCGCTTCCCGGACTTTGTGAACCGACGGATGGGGGCAATCTAAAATGGACGCTCAAGTTTTGCGCGAACGTATCGACGCGCTAGCCGCGGACATGCGCGAATACCTATATCGCGTCGCCGCGCAGGTGCCATTCGAGCATGCACAGTGGGCACAAGAGCGCGGCGCCGCTCTGATCGCGGCGCTTCAGGCGCTGGACAAGGAGTAACGATACATGGCGCTGCTCTACGCATATCCCGACGCCTACTTGGCCAAGTTCTGCACCGAGGAGCGCGAGGCACGCGCCGTGGATGAGGTGGCGCTGCTGGCCGGCGAGCGCACGCTGTCCGCCGACTGGGAAGAGAAGTTGGTCATCCTGCAGACCTACATCCTCGCATGCTTAGAGCATCAAGGCGACACGGAAGACCTGTTCACGGCGAAGTTGAAGACGTACCGCGAGGAGATGAAGATTCAACTCCCTCGTGCCCTTGCGGCGGCGGATGAGGCGGCGAATGAGCAGATCGGGTCGGTCTATGCGATTCCCGTGGGGCGCGCATGAGCACGACGGCCGCGATGATGCCGGCGCTGGAAAACGCTCGCGATGCGCTGCGCGCCGTGCCGGATGTGGTTTCGTGCGAGGTCGGGCTGGAGGCGAACATGTCGCCGGCCGATTACCCGATGATCCGTGTCGTCCCCGCACGGCTCACTCCGGGCCGTCCCTACGCTGGGCGCACGATCGAGTCGTTCATCTATTTCGGCGCGTCACTGGCAAATGCTGAAGGACTGCCGGGCGTATACGCGGCGCTGTCTGCAATGGAAGCGGACATTCTCGACGTGCTCAAGACGATCCAAGGTCGCTATGTCGAAACGATCACCGACGAAGACCGTATCGACACCTACAAAATCATGGCGATCCGCTGCGAATTGCTCGCGCCAGACTCGCCGCACGTGAGATGCGCGATGTACGCGGACAGCGTCGCCGAGACACTCGGCGCCTCGCCAACCGTCGTCGCCCCGTTCGGCCAAACCCTGCACAGCAGCAGCGCGCTCGACTGGACGGCGACGCCTGCTGCGGGCACGATCGAGAGGCTGCTGAACGGCGCGACCAGCACGCGCACTCGGGTCACGCTCACAGGCAGCATCGCCGGCCCCGCGGCATCTGAGGCCGCGATTGGCATCTACGCAGGCGGCGTCCTGTTCGGGAACCGAGCGCTGGTCGCTACAACGGGTGCAGGAGTGCCGATCGCCTTCGCGGTGGAGTCTACCTACACTGCCGTGCTCGACACGCTCTACGACGTGCGGGCGACGGGCACGGCGGGCGACTACACTTTTACCGGCTTGACGCTCACTGCGCAGCGCGTCTAGGGACATCATGCGCGCCCAGGACCCCGATCAGCTCGAAGCAGAAGTCGAGCGGCGCGTGCAGGATCGGGTCGCGAAGCTGCTCGACAGCAACACGATGTTGCCGGAGATGATCGCCAGCAGCGTGGAGCGGGCGCTGCGACGGGTGATGTCGGATTCGGAATTGACGCATCGATTTTGGCAAAGCGGGTATGAAGAGCTTGTGGAGCACGCGAGTAACAACGCCTCCCAATGGGTCGGGCGGAGATTGCTGACCGCTTTTGTAATTGCCGCGGTCACTGCCGGCATCGTCTGGTTAGTGAAGACGGGCGGTATCAAGTGATGAAGCTCACTACACAAGCAACACTATCCGCGGTGCGGCGCGCGACTTTCAACATGCCGTTCACGATTGTTTTCGGGCTCGCGCTCGGCGGGCTGCTTGTGCCGATCGGATCGATGCTCACTGATTCTGCGGCCACGTACTACGATCAAGCTTTCCCCGTAGTGGAAATGTCGGGAACGCTAATTTCACACTCAAACAACGAAGCGGTTATCGCAATCGGCGGGAGCAAACTGCGCGAATGTTCATACGTGCGCATGCAGGCATATTCGAGGGCCGCGGACGGGAATATGATGGATGCGTTCATTATGCGTGTCGATACACCCGAGTCCGGTGTTACGCGCCCAGTTGGCGCGTTCCGCATCGGTACGTGGCGCGTGTGGCCGCTACCTCAGTCGAAGGGGGTCGTTGTGTACATCAGTCATCTCTGCGGCTCACGGCTCGTTATGACGAAGATCGTTGATCTTCCATTTTTAGCAAAGGACCAACCGCTATGAAACTGCCCATGATCCCTCACGACAAGGCCAATCACATCATCTACGGTGCGATAATCGCACTCGTTGTGATGCATCTGTGTATGGTGTTCGCCGGGCTTGATCGTTGGTGGTCGAAAGGCGCCGGGCTACTCGTCGCAGTGATTGCCGGTGCAGTAAAGGAGTACATCATCGATCGCGCAGCAAACAAAATCGAGGAAGGATCCGCCACCGTCAGCCGCGGCGATGCGATCGCGACCGCGCTGGGCGGCGTACTGATTCTGGTGGCCTGAAATGGCGCGGCCGCTACCCGATCCGAGCCTGCCGTGGGCCATTCCGATGGCCGCGGTGGA
>OFRO01000168.1_pt1 | contig 25893 bp, 49 predicted proteins | sample 1543091 | NCBI WGS metagenome assembly OFRO01 (sample SAMN07774217, study PRJEB24372) | wastewater metagenome | isolation source: Exp Tend NO 10WW | collected 2016-02
CGTTGGCGTGGAACCCATGGTCCGCGCTCGGCGGGCAGTGGTTCGACGCGACTGACGGAACGAGCGGATCGCCTGTGAGCGCGTGGACCGCGCGCGGCGCGACCGCAGTCGCGACACAGGGCACGGTCGCGAATCAGCCTGCCGCACCCGTGACTAACGCAAGCCTCGGCGACGAGCTCGCGAGCGCGTTCGACGGCGCGGACAGACTGGTCTCCAGCACCGCGCTCGATCTATCGGCGGCGTGGACAATCTGTGCAGTTCTCTCGACAGCCGCGCTCAAAAACGAGCACGGGGTCTTCCGCTTGGCTGCCTCGGAGTCGACCGGCGGCGGCGGCGTGTGCTGCTACGCAGTGCTCGACGGCCGGATGGTGATCGCCTCGGCAGATACGAGCTGGTATCGCATCTGCACTCCTGGGATCGTGACAGGAGGCGTCGTTGTGCTCGCCAAGTGCGCCGGGACGTCGGAATCAATCTCGGTTGAGGTCGGAGCCATCTCTGGCGGCACGATCGCGTGGACCGCGCAGACGCTCGGCGCGCTCAGCGGGACATTCGCGATGCCTGCGGCGTCGGGCCAATACCTCGTGCTGGGTGGCGGGTGGTCGCACCCGGCCTCGTTTCTGAGCGGCAATCTCGGGCTGATTGGTGCCGCAGGACGCGATATCGACGCGGCCGAAACGGCGTCGCTCAAGGGCTATCTCGCAGGGAGGTTTGCAGTATGAGTCGCCTGATCGTCGGCACACGCAATCAAGTCAGGGACGCGCTCGACGCGCTCACGCTTGCGCTGTCGATCCCGCGACACGACGGGGGCGAGGCGCGCTCGCAGAGGTACGCGCAGCCCGAGCGGCTCGTGACGGGGGAGTGGTGCGCGCTGGTCAAGGCGGCGCACGAGTCGCTGCTCTCGCCTGAGCTCGCCGCGCTCGTCGTCAACCTCTCGTCGCTGCCGGTCGTGCGTCGAGCAGATCCCGTGTATCGCGCGACGCTGCCTCTGTGGGCGCAGTCGATCGCCGCCGCGGATCTCTCGCCGCTCTGCGAGGTCGTGGAGTCCTCCGCGTGGATGCGCCCCGTCGTCGTGCGCGCCACGCTGGTCGATCTCCCGCAGGACATGCCTCTCGACGAGAGCATCGTCGAACACCTGTGGGACACGAGCGAGCCCGACCCGCTCGGGACGCGCTACGTGCGCGCAGACGGTGAGCGGCTCTTCGTCGTGCAGCAGATCGCGAACAGCACCGATCACGTCTTCGTGCTCTGGTTCGGCGGCGACGCGGCCGACCCCAACGAGACGCTCTACTCGCAAGCGATGATTCTCGCTGCGACCGCTGCGGGCGTCGTGCTGGAGAGTGTCGAGTGCACGTACGTCGACGGCGCGTGGATCGTCGGTGAGATGGCCGAGGGCTCGACGATCGCGTCGCGCTGGCCGTCAACGTGGCGGGTATTTCAGCCCGGCGACGGTGCGACTCCAACGGGCGCACGCTGCATCCGCGAAGTCGCTCTCGTCAGTTAAAACGCACGTAGAACTTGCTTTCGCTCTCGTGGTGTTGAATACTTGTGCGCGTATTCAACGGAGGTTTGGGAAATGAGTGAGCGGGTGATGACGGTCGGGCTGACGCGCGTCGCGATGGGCGGTGGCGAGTGACCCTCCGCATCGCCTGTCTCTCTGGTGGCGGCTCTCGCGGCGCGTGGCAAGCGGGCGCGCTGCGCTACCTCGCCTCGCGCGAGGGCGCGCAGTACGACGCCGCGCACGGTATCAGCGTCGGCTCGCTCAACGCGGTTGGTCTCTGCCAGCACGCAGACTCACGCGTCGCGGCCGAGGTGATCGAGGCGCGCTGGTACTCGCTGCGCGGCACGGGCGACGTCCTGCGCTCGCGCGGTCCGTGGCTCAGCGCGATCGCTGCTGAGTCGCTGTACACCGTCGACCCGCTGCGCGCTCGACTCACCGACTGGGCGGGACCGCGGGCCGTCAAGCCCTGCGTCGCGTGGGCGGTCGAGACGATGTCTGGCGCGCTCGGTCGCTACGACCTCGCAGCGCTCTCGCTCGACAAGCGCGTCGAAGCCCTGCTTGCGAGCTCGTCCTACCCGCTCGCGATGCCTCCCGTCGGCACGATGAGGGACGGCGGGCTGCGCTCGCTGTTTCCCCTCGTCGAGTGCCTCGCGGAGTACCCCGACGCGGACGTGATCGACGTGCTCGTGTGCTCACCGCTCGATGGCCCTGAGCTGCAAGTGCGCGAGTACAAACCGGGTGAGGAGCTCATGCGCTGCGTCACGCTGCTCTCGTTCGGCGTCGCGCTCAACAGCCTCAACGAGGCTCGGGTGTCGTGGCTCGAGCGCAAGCTGCGCGGCGAGCGGGTGCCCGCGGTGCGCATCTACGCGCCCTCGGAGATGCCAACGCCGGACCCGATGGCGTTCGACAAGAGCGCGATCGAGGCTGCGATTCGGCAGGGATTCGACGACGCGGCGCGCGGGCCGTGGCAGGAGTGGCGATGACTTGCGCAACCGACAAGCGATGGACCCTGCACCACGGCGACTGCCTCGCGTGGCTGCGCACTCTGCCGAGCGAGAGCGTCGACAGCGTCGTCACCGACCCGCCCGCGGGTATCGCGTTCATGGGCAAGGCGTGGGATCACCACAAGGGCGGTCGCGCTGAGTGGGTCGCGTGGCTCGCGAGTGTGATGGCCGAGTGCCTGCGCGTGCTGAAGCCCGGAGGTCACGCGCTCGTGTGGTCGCTGCCGCGCACCGAGCACTGGACAGCGTGCGCTGTCGAAGACGCGGGCTTCGAGATCCGCGACGGCGTCTACCACCTCTGCGCGCAAGGCTGGCCCAAGTCGCTCGACGTGTCGAAGGCGATCGACGCGGCGGCAGGCGCAGAGCGCGAGGTTGTGGGACGAAAGGTCTACGCGGACGGCTGCGCCCCTGTCGACTCGCCATCGACACGCGAAGCCGGCGACGGGTGGCAGCGCCCATGGATGAACGACCCAACGAAGCACGCTGAACGTCGCGAACTCACCGCTCCTGCGACCGACGACGCGAAGCGCTGGAGCGGCTACGGGACCGCGCTCAAGCCCGCGGTCGAGCGCTGGATTCTCGCCCGCAAGCCGCTCGACGGAACGGTCGCAGAGAACGTCCTCGCGCATGGCGTCGGCGCGCTCAACGTCGATGGGTGCAGGATTGAGAGCGGAGCGCGTCCGCTGCGCGAGTCGACGGGCACAGGACGTCAGTATGAGACCTTCAACGCAGGCGCAAACGGCTCGCGCGCAGTGGGCGAAACCACGCTCGGGCGCTGGCCCTCGAACGTCGTGCTCTCGCACGCGGAGACCTGCGGCGACGAGTGCGACGCGGCGTGTCCCGTGGCGGAACTGGACCGGCAGAGCGGGATACTTCCGAGTCGACAAGCCAAGCTGCTTCGCCGCGACAAGTCGAGCAACAACGCCTACGGCGGTCACTGCGCCACGATCGCGCCAACTCGTCCCGATGACGACGGCGGCGCGTCGCGCTTCTTCCCGTGCTTCCACCCCTTCGGCTACTACGGCAAGGCAAAGACCGCGAGTCAGCGCGGCGGCAAAGAGAACCGGCACCCCACCGTCAAGAACGTCGACCTGATGCGCTGGCTCGTTCGGCTCGTCACGCCTCGCGGCGGGCTCGTGCTCGATGCCTTCGGAGGCTCTGGTACCACGGGCGTTGCGGCGATCCTCGAAGGCTGCAGGTTCATCGCGGCCGAGGCGGACGCGGACAGCATCGAGACGGCACGTGCACGACTCGCACTCGCTGAGCGCGGCGAGATCGCGCCTCCGAAAGAACCCAAGCCAAAGCAACCGCGCAAGACAGCGGAGCCGCAGCCTGCGCTGTTCGCTGCGAAGGACGACGACCCATGCGCCGCTTGATTCTGTGTGCGCTCTTCATCTCCGCGTGCGTCCCCGAGACCACGCGTGATCCCGGCTGTGCGCACGGCGCGCGGCGCTGCTCTGTGACTGCCCTCGCGCTGCGGTGCGCGGGTGGCGACTGGTACCCCGACCACACAGCGGACGCGCTCCGCTGCGAGAGGTAGACGATGGCAAGCGGCCAATACACGAAGGCGTTGGAGCTCGCGGCTGCGGGCGGCGTGCTGTGGACGAGCGGCACGATTCGCGTCCTGCTCGTGGACAGCAGTTACGCCTACGATCCCGATCACGCGACGGTGGCGGACGTGATCGCCGACGAGACGGCTCCGCAGCTCACGCCCACGCTCGCGACGAGGCTCGATGCAATCGAGCGCGCGTGCGGTGAGATCCCGCTGGGATCTCGAGCGATCCTTGCCCGACTGCTCGTGACGTGGCGCGCCGAGGACTACGGCGCAGGCCGTGACCAGCGCGCACTGTCGCAGACGATGCCGGCGGTGAAGCCATGACCGCCGAGCTCATCAAGGCGCTGGTGATCTTCGCGAGCGGCGGCGGGCTGGTGAAGCTGGTGAGCGTGCTCATGCGATGGCGCTCGCAATCGCGAGAGCTGCTGCAGCGCGACGCAGAGACTGACGCGACGCGCACCGAAGCCGAAGCGAAAGCCGAAGCCATCGCAACGAAGGCCGAGACCGAAGCGCTCGTCACGCGCGACGAGATCGAGCGCAAGGGACTCGCGGACCTGATCGCGCAATACAAGAGCGAGCTGAGCGAGCAGGCTGCGCGACACCGAACACAGCTCGATGAGCAAGGTGCTCGACACAAGCGCGAGATCCAAGAGGCGCACGAGCAACTACGCGCGCAGACCGAGCTCTCGAAGACGCTGGCTCTCGACACGGAGCGCGAACGATCGCGCCGACGCGAGGCCGAACGAGAGCGAGACGAGGCGCGAGAGCGCGAGGCGAAGGCGCTCGCTCGTGAGGCTGCGGCCATCGCGCGCGCGGACAAAGCAGAGCGCGAACTCGAACACGCGCTCGCGTCGATCAATCAACACGCGGAGTTGCTGCGACTCGCTACGGACCAGATCAAGCGCGACTACCCGAGCGGCGAGCATCCCGCAGCGAAGCGGTGAAAGCGTAATTCGTCGCTGAATTCGCAGCTGATTCGTTGCCTTTGATCACGGGATTCACTAGAATAGTGGGGCCTGTTTTCAAGGCACGGAGGTTGTGGGTGATGAGCGACATCGAGTGGAAAAACGGGGCGTTCGAGAGCACTGCTTCGGTGGGTCCGTGGTTCGTGCGGGCGACGAGTGGCAATTGGTCCGTCTTCCTCGACGACGTGGGGGAGGTCCGTCGTGGGATGCGCGGCACGCGCGCGGAGAACAAGGCGGCGATCGTTGCGGCGCTCACCGTGCTCCGCGTGATCGCGTCGAGCGCATCTGTCGATGCGGAGACGACGCGATGAACCCCATCCCGCTCACCGATCCGACTGGCGCACTGCGCGCGTGGATGTGCGGGTGCTGTCTGCACGTCGGCTACGGCAGCGAGTTTGGGTATCGCAACGCGGACGCGAGCATCGTTGCGCAGAGCAAGCTGCGCGCTGAATCGTGCTGCGTTTGCATCGACTGCGGTGGTCCGGCCCCGCGCGCAACATGTTCGTATAGCCGTGTCTGCAAGGCGTGCGAAGCGAAGCGGCGCGCCGCGAGTGGCGCTGCGTTCGCGGCGACGCACGAGAAGTGTGCGCGCTGTAGTGGCAGCGGCAATAACCGAAGCGCTAGCCCTTACAGGGGTCCTAATTGCCCGGCGTGCAACGGGTCTGGCTGGATGAAGCGCACGGAGGCGAAGCAATGATCATCACCGTCGCCACGTTCTCGCTCGACCAAGCGCGCAAGTACCTCGGTCGTCGCTACCACCACGGGCACAGTCACGCGCTCGACCAGCGTCGCGCGTGGGTGGGCTTCGACACCGACGACAACGACCAATCGCCGCTGCGGTACACGCCCGACTGCGGCGAGCGCGGGCTGGTGATCCGCTGCCACGATTGGGACGAGGACTGGCGACACGCGCCAGCGTTCGTTGGCCCCGCGCAGTGCGCAGGCGCTCCGACGATCGAGCACGCGCGCGCGATCGTGCGCTTCGTGGCGGAGCTGCACAGCGCTCCCGAAGAGTACGCGCTCGCGGTCCACTGCCACGCTGGTCTGTTTCGCTCGGGCGCAGTCGCGGAGTGGGTGCGTGTTGATCTTGGTGCAGAAGAGCACGCGTGCTCGAACCGCCTCGTGGACGTGATCAGCGACGGGGTTTGGACCGGGGAACGGACCTTCAACGTGACGCTCCTCCGGCTGATCCGCGAGGCGCACGCGGAGTCGACGTGAGCGCGCACCCTTACCGCACCGCGCCCGTCGCGGCCGAACCGCAGCACCCGTGGTGGCGACGCGCTCTCTGCGCGATCGGCTCTCACTCGCTCTATCTTGCCGGCGACAGACTCGCACGCTGCGAGCACTGCAATCACGAGACGGATTTTCTGCTTGGCATCGGCGAATACTTCGACGCGCTCGACGCGGCGGTCGCTCGCTGCAACGACGGCGAGTCAGCGCCGGACGAAGAAGCGTATCTGCGCTCGCTCGCGGCGGGGTATCCGGGCGTGGCCAGACGACTGGTGTTGCGATGAGCGCGACTGCTTGTCGTGCACGTCTCCGCGGTCGCGGTTGGTGCGAGACACCGTGGTCCGCCAACCCCGCGCCGCTGCCGTGCGTGTCCCGCGAACTGTGGCGCCACGCCACCCGCGCTGCGTTTGACGAGCCCGACTGGACGCCGACGCGCGCCGATCGCGAGCGGTGGCGGCGCGAGCTACTCGCGAGCAAGTGCGGCGCGCATCGGTGCTCGAACTGCTGGGAACATCGCACGCGATCCGTGATCGCACTGGAGAAACGCACATGAAAACGCTGCTCTTGAATCTGTGGGTCTGGATCGCTGCTCACCCCGCCGAAGTCCTCGGCGGGCTGTACGTCGCACTCAATGCCATCAACGCTGCGATCCCTGTCGAGCGTCGCAAGGGCTCGCTCGCGCTGCGCGTGCTCGATCGCTTGTGCATCGCGACTCAGCGCGGCGCGATCAACGGCACGTCGTGGCCGGTCGCTGGCAAGTCGCTGGCGAAAGAGATCGCGTCAGCGGTGATCGTCGAGCGCGAAACCCAGGCGCCGCCGCCTCCGAGCGGAGAGGAGGCGTCCCGATGAAGTGCGATCGATACATCGACGTCGACGCGCCGCACATCGTCGAAATGCGCGCGATGCTGGGCGCGCTCGCGACGTTCGCCATCCTCGCGGTGATCGCTGCGCTCGCTGGCTGCTCCGCACGCGACGCGATCCGTCGCAACGTCGAGCCGCTCGGACTGTACGAGGTCCAGCACCCGCTGCATGGCGGCTGCCACGAGCTCGGCGTGAGGGCGCAGAGCGAGGCGCTCAACCGCGAGGTCGTCGTGTACGGCGGCGTTTGCGTCGGCAGGATCGACGCGGGCGTGCTCGGTGACGCGGGGGCGAGCGAGTGATTGGACTCACGCTCTACAGCGGCGAGGGGCCGCGCAAGGCGTTCGACCTCTCGCGCGATTGGATTGCAGAGCACAAGCCGCACGCGGTCTGTGTGCACGCGTGGCCGGGCAACGATGACCTGCCGCTGCTGCGCGAGCTCCGCAAGGCGCACGCGGGCGAGGTGTGGTTTTCGCCCGGCGCGAACGGGCTCGCCGCGAAGAGCGCGACCGAGAATCGCGCGCAGGGTGAGGCGTGGGGCAAGTGGGCGCGAGACAACGGGATCGCGTGCGTGATGCCCAACATCGAGCGGCCGAGCGCGAAGGGGCAGCCGGGGTGGGTTGTCGACGACGTGGCTCGTCGCGCGTCGCTCGAGTCCCCGCTGGCCGCGATGCTCGACGGGCTCGCGAGCACCGGGGTCCGCGTCGCGATCACGTCGCACGACTGGCCCGACACGCACCCGCTCCCGCGGATCGCGTACACGCACGAGGCAGTGTCGCTGGTGTTGCCGCAGGTCTACCCAGCGACCGGCACCGCGCCCGAGAAGCTCTGCTCGCGACTCACTGCGGCGGGCCGACTGAGCGCCACGATCGCGCGCTGGAATCGCTACAAGCACGTCAAGGACACGCTGCGTCCGGGTCGCCCCGGATGGGGCATCTACGGGCAACTCTGGGGCCACCAGCGCAGCGCCGCCGCGTGGCTGATGGATCAGGCCGACGTGTACTTTGGCTGGGCCGCGCCGCTCGTGCCGAAGGGTCGCGCGCAGCAAGAGGGCTTCGACGCGCTCGCGTTGGCGCTCGCGGCGCGCGCTCGCGGCGGCGATGCGCGCGGTGCAGTCCTTCGCGCTCAGCAGGCGCTCGAGATCACTACGGACTCGATCCCCGGACCTGCGCTCGCCGCCGCGCTCGGGGTGCCCTGGTGATCGGCTGGGCGTGCGCCGCGCTCGCCCTCGTCGCGATCGTCGCTGCGTCGCGCTCGGGGCTACTCGATCTGCTCGACGAGATGCGCGGCGCTGCGAGGCGACGATGACCCTCACAGCCATCGCGCGGCTGTGGTGGTGCCTCGTCGTCGAGGCGCTGTGCCCGCGTCGCTGACCTACGCGCCCCCGGCTCACGCTGGGGGCGTTTCGCGTTTCTCCGGGTCGAGCGCTGCGAGCTCTCGCACGTAGCTCTCTGCTGCCTCGATCGCCGCGCGCTCCGTCGAGTACGCGACCTCGCCGCTCTCGTAGTCGCGTCCGTCGACGCGTACTCGCCAGCCGTACCCGTGCTCGCGCCGCACGGCGGTGGGGGTCGTGTCGGCGCTCACGACTCCGCCGCCTCTCGCTCGAGCTTCTGTCGCGCAGCCTCGACGAGCCACCGTTGCCGCGGCACGTCCGCTCGCGCTGCGTCGATCGCAGCGAGCAACTCTTGCGGGTATCGTGCGGCAACGACGACGGGCGAGCCGAGCTCGCGCGTGCGTGTTTCGGGCTGTCGGGTGCCACTCGTGCGGCGCTTGCGTCGCGCGGTCACAGCTCGGGCGCCCCCTCGCCAGCGATCACCGCGCGCCCGTCATCGGAGCGCTCCCAGCGCGAGCAGGTGCCCGTCGCTGCGTTGCGCTCACCCAGCACGTACCAGCTCTCGCCGTCGCCCATGTCGTGCACGGTACCGCCGACTGTCTGCGCAACCGTCTCTGCGTCGTGTCTCGTGGTCCAGAGTGTCGTAGCCATGGTCATCTCTCCTGTCTCTTCGAGCCCCGGCGAAGCGCCCTCGACGCGCAGTCCGCTCTCTTGACACGTCCATGGGGGACGCACGCCCCCTTTTCTCCAACACGGCGTGCGTCGGCACACCGGACACGTTGAGTGCTCGACGCGGTCGAGCTCTTCTCCTTGCTGTGCGCCGTAGCAGGCGCACGCCGTCCTTACCTCTAGGCGTCCTAGGCGAACACCTGCAGCGCTCTGGATCCGATACTCAGAGCCGCACTCTTTGCGACAGTGCGGGCACTCTCGGCGCCCGCTGAACTCGTAACGCGGGTGACTGGACATCGTCTCTCTCTTCTCCCTCGGGCTCACGCGCCCGCTGCTAGCCCCCGCGGATGCCAGAGTCACTCGCTTTCGATGACAATCCACACGCCGCACTCGTTATCCCACGCCTCCAGTCGAGAATACCTGCGCCTCACGGGGCCACCGCCCTGACGTAACAATTCCACACGTACACGTCGTCTTCCACACGGAGGGCAACGTGTGCCTCGTACCGGCTCTCGACGATCCTCGTGCTCGTCGCCCCGGCGTAGCTGTCGCCGGCCTTGACGATCGCGCTGCGCACCGCGCGCAGCAGACGCGCGGTGTACTCGTCGAAATCCTCCCCCTCCGCTCGTGCCGGATAGTCCCCCGCGTGCCATGGGGTTCCGTCGCTGTCGTATACCGCTGTCGCTGTCGTCATCGTCGTCTCTCCTGTGCTTCGAGCTCGCGCAGCGCCTGCTCTAGCTCGGGTGTGCGTCGAGCCCTTCGAGCGATCCATGTCCCGCAGTTGCTCAGCGACCAGTCGTCACCGTCGCGGCCGTTGTAGACGAGCTGCCACGCGTATTGCGCGTCGAGTCGCCAGTGTGTCGCGTCTCGCGCAGCGGGCCCGATCCGCTCGGCGCTTTCGGCGATCTCTGCGACGCTCGGCGTTTCGCCGTGCGCGAATGCCGCGTCGACCACTGCGTCGAGTGCTCTTCGCACCGTCCGAGCGCTGTCACGCTTGGCCGTCGAGAGCTGCTGACGCAGTTCGCACGCCTCAGAATTCGAACACTCGTGGTGCCAGTCTCCCGTTGGCTCGTCCTGCGCGTCGAGCGAACGAGCGCGAACGAGTCGCCTTGTCTCATGCCCGCACCGACTGCAGCGCGGCGTCTGCGTATGCGGCGCGGTGCTGATCGCCGTCGCGGGGGTGACGGCCGTCATTCCTGTAAGCATTGTGCTCCTCCTCGCTGGTTGCGTCGCGGGTCAGCGCACAAACGGAGCGGAGAAAGATCGATAGAGGTACCAGTTCTTGAGGTCAGAACTGACCAGCGCGGTGTACTCCTCGCAGCCCTCCTCCTCGTTGCGTTCGTGCGTCAGTTCGCGCACGTACTGACCCGCTGACAGCGTGTCGTCGCTTTCGTCCTGCCCGGTCTGCCCGTGGACAAACGTCGCGTCCCACGGCTCCGCGAGTCTGCTCGTGTCCTCGCCGTCTTCCAGGCCGAGTCTTGCGAGCGCCTTGGCCTTGTTCGTGAATGCATATGCCCAATTGCGTTGCCCGTTACACATCCCGTTGACGGCGACGTACTTCCCGTCGCGAAACTCGACACAGTCAACCACCGCAAACACCGTCCCGTTGATCGTCCTGTGTCCAACCGTTCGCGTCGCAATTGTCGTGCTCATGGTCGTCTTGCTCCGGTTCCGATCGCCGCTCCGTGCTGCGTCGGTGATCAAACCCTACGTCGCTTGTAATACAAGCGCAATACCCCTTGATCACTTTTTCAGCTTTCCCTGCGTTTTCAGCGGTCGATTGCGTGTCGATTTTCTCTCAGTCCTGCGAACGCCACGCGGATCGCGTCACTCTCGTTCGTCTCGATGCCCGCGCCGCTGGCGATCCCCGGCCCGTCGATCGCGTAGGACCAGCGCCAGCGCTCGTACGTGCCCTCGACGCGGACGGAAACGCGCTGCTCGTGCAACGTCCCTCGCCACGTCGCAAGGGTGATCCCGCCTCTCAGTCGTCTCTCGTACGTCAGCACTCGCGCCTCTCGGTCAGGGTAGCGCGCAGGGTAGCGCGACAGCGGTCCGGCGACGTCTCGCGGTGTCCTCTGGTGTCCTGTAGTGGCGCGGGTCGATCGCGAGAAAACAGCGCTGGAAGAGCGGTCGTCGCGTCGTTGATGCGGTCAATCGCTCGCTGCGTCCTCGGGTTCGACTCCCGGCGCCTCCACCACAACACACTGTAAATTCACTAGTCGTTCTTACTTTGCGCTGCCCGCTGTTGCCTGGGTTGCGTCAGGGTAGCGCGACCCGTCGAGTAGACGGACCGCGTCCCGACGCGACTCGGACGACAGGTGGGCGTAGCGCAGAGTCATCTTGAGATCGCCGTGACCGAGCAGCTCCTGCACGGCGCGCACGCTCGCCCCGCGCATCACGAGGTGAGAGGCGAACGTGTGCCGCAGGACGTGCCAGCCGAAGGGCTCGAGCCCCGCGCGCTTGCATGCTGCCCACAGCGGACGCTTGAGGATCTCGCGCGAGAGCATCGCGCCGCCCTCATCGCAGAACACCAGCGGCCCGCGAAGGTGCCGGTGTGCTTTGAGTGCGTCGCGCGCTTCGTCGCAGAGATCGACCTCACGCGTCTTGCCGCTCTTGGGCGTGCCGACGACCGCGCGAGCAGCAGCCTGACGCACGACGAGTCGCGCGCGCAGGTCACGGCTCTTCACTCCTCTCGACTTCGACAATCCCCGCAGCGATCAGCGACCGCCGCGCCTCGGTCATCAGCCGCTCGTCGCCCGTGAGCGCGAACAGCATCCGCAGCGCGCGGTCAGCGAGCGCTGCCGCGTCCTCTCTGCCTGGCACTGCGCGCAACGGGGCGCGCGGTCGCGATGGGTCGCTCACTTCGCACCGTCTTTCTCAATCTTCGCCAGCGTCTTCCGCGCCGACGCGATGAGCTTCTCCATCTGCTTCGCCTCTGCCTCGAACCTCCGCAGGTCATCACGCACCTGAGCGCGCAGCGCGGATCGCGCGTCCTCGCCGGTACCGGGGCACAGCGCGTTGTCGCCGCCATTGTGCTCGCTCACGCGGTAGCTGCGCGAGTAGCTGACGTGGCGACCGCACACGGAGCACCTCGCCCACGCGATCACTCGTCACCGTCCTTTCGAATCTCGGTCACCGCGAGTTGGAGCAGCGACTTCGCCGCGAACACCTCGACGTTGCCCGTCGCGATTACGCGATCACCGATCGCAGGGAGCTCACTCGCAGGGATGCGCGTGCGGCAGGACACGTAGCTGCCCGCGTCGTCGTAGAGCTTGAAGTAGCTGTTGCCCGATCGCGCGGTGTTCAGCTCGCGCAGTTCGCCGGCGATCGTGCGACGACCGAGCGAGCGCACGAGCGCGGAGCACTCCAGCGCGAGAGCAGAGGGGGTAACCGGCTTCATCACTTCGACACCTCGTCCTTCGTTTGCACGCTGAAACCCACGTCGTCGGTCGCGCTATCGAGGGACTCGCCTGTCACCAGCGGCGCGACCGGCGTGAACTTCAAGCCGGGTTGGCTGCGCAGCCCGCGCGGAAAGAGGAACCCCACGCCACCGCGCGCCCACTCAGGGCGCAGTCCTCCGCGCATCGGCTCGCGCTGCGGCTGCTCGTCCTCGCTCTCGTCGTCGCGCTCAACAACCGCGGGTCTCTCGCCGCGCACGTCGAGCGCGCAGTGGTCGAGTGCCTGTGCAAATCCCAGCGCAGCGCGCCCACTTTCGTCGAGGTCGTCAGGGTCTTGTGCCTTCGCGAGGGCGGCGAGAGCAGCGAGCTTCGCGAGTCCCTTCGTCTCAATCTGACGAACACGCTCGCGCGTGAGGTTCATGATCACGCCCGCCTCCTCGAGGACAACCCCGTCGCGTGCAGCGATGTCCAACGCGCACGACTCGGGCAGGTCCCACACTTCGAGGTCGGGAAAGTTCAGCTTGATCGCGCCGGTTCGCTCCGACACGTCAAGGTACAAGTGATACTTGCACGAGACGAACGGGCAGGGCCGCTCGCGATTCTCGCCCTGCGTGCACTCCGCGCGGGTCGCTGGCCTTCTCGCGTCCGTCTCGATATCGGGATAGAGCGCGCGTCCGCGCTCCAATTCGCGCATCGACAAGCGCTTGATCGAGATCGTGCGCGAGCGAACACGATGACGGCGTGAGTCGCCGTTATCGAGATTGCCATCGAAGTTCGGCACGAATTGCTCAGTGTCTCTCCCGCAAGTCATTGTCTCGTCTCCTCTGCTCGCGACTGCCGCGACCGCGAACCACCGCGTAGCGATGGGCCGCAGTCGGTGCGGTCACTTCGCCTCGTCCGCGCGGGCGTTTGCTTCGGCCGCGGTGAATCCACCGCTCGGAAAGCGCTTGCGGAGCTTGGCGATGTTTTCGGCGAAAGCGTCTTCGAGCGTACGCTCGTGCCAGTCGGCGATCTGCTCTGCGCGCAGCAGCACGCACGCGAGGTCGCGCAGCGCGAGTTCGTGATCGAGCGGCTTGTCGTGATACAGCCACTTCTTGACGCGGCCCGCGAACAGGCCTGCCGCGGTGACCATGCCGCGAATGCTGTCGTCGACGTCCTGCGCCGGCGCGTGCGCCGGAATGGCTCGGAGCTGCGTCAGCGTAGTGTTCAGGCGATGGGCAGCCGTGATTGCGTACCATGCGACATCGCCAAGCTCGTTGAGTACCGGCCCGGCGTGGCCGTAGTGAACCGCCTGCGCGACCTCTGCCGTTTCCTCGGACAGACCAAGCGCGCAACATGCAAGCATCTCTAGATTGCTGCGAAAGCGACCATCACCGCGCATCGCAATGATGGTGCGCTCGTAGTCGGTCAGTCTCTCGTGGCTCGCGTCAATCATCGCTCTCCGTCCTCTCTTGATTACGTGTGCTCGGCACTGCGCCGATCGCGAACCCGCACAGAGCGCGGGGCCGCAGTCGAGGCAGGTCAGCGCGCGTAGAACTCCTCGACGATCCACTTACGCAGCGCCTTCAGCGCTTCGATGCGACCGACCGCGCGGCCGAGGTCGAACGCCTCCGTGTTCGCCACGTCGATCGCGTGCGTGGTCGCTTCTTCGCGCTCGATCCGCGCGAGAATCTCCGTCTCGATCTCGCCGCCTGCTGCACGTCGCGCGTCGCTCACGACTCACCTCGCTCGTCCATCGCAGCTTGCAGCCCGTCGCCGCCGTCCTCGCCGCCGACAGCGGACCAGCGCGACACGCTCTCAGCCCACGCGCGGGGCAGCCACGACTCGGGCAGGTCACCGACAGCGTCGCGGTTTTCGATGCACGCGGTCACGACCTGCACCGGCGTCGCCGCGTTCGCGAGGTCACCGAGCAGTCGGTCGTAGATCGCCTGGTGCGCCTCGCACTTGGCGCGCTTGCGCTCGGCCTCGGCGTTGGCGCGAACGTTGAGCGCCTTCTGCACCAGCACCGCGACGCCCATGTCTCGTCCCGCGCGCTTCGCGGTGTCGTACGCGGTGTCGTACGCGGCGCCCGCGTTCTCGCCCGCAGCAATAGCCTTGTCGTAGTCCGCGAGAATCGCAGCGACGCGCGCAGCCTTCTCCTCGTCGCCGAGCTTCGGCTGTCTTCTCTCGGGCTTCGACTCGCTTGCGGTCACGTCGACGTGCAGCGGGGCAGCCTCGCTCTTGGCCGCAGCGGGGATCGTCTCGATCTCCGTCTCATCGAGCATTCCGAGTCCGAGGATGGACAGCGTCGCGCGACGCTTTGCCTTCGTCTCTGCCTTCATCAGCACATTGGCCGGGTCTTGCAGCGGCACGGTCGCGACGGCGGTTTCGCTGCGTCCGCTCGGGTGCGTTGCGCGGCAGACGGCGTAGACCAGCTTCGTGCCCGCGAGGTCGATCACCTTGGGGCCGTCGATGATCTCGCGGTTGATCCCGTGCTGAGCCGCGAGTTGGTCGGTCGCGCCGCGCGAGGCGTAGAGGATCTCTTTGCCGTTGAGTCTGAGAGGCGTGAGCGGCTGCGCTGCGGGGTTGAGTCCGAGCGATCGGCAGATTTGCAGGTAGTACGCGGCGCGCTCCTGCTGCGTCAGTGCGGAGATATCCCCGCGGACAATCACCGATTCAATCACGCGGTTGGTCGTGCTCTCGTCCGCCGACATTTCGGCGATAGGTCTTCTCTCGATTGCTGCACTCATTGCTGCTGTCCTTTCAGAATCCGGTTTGAATCTCGACGCGCAGCGCTTGCACGCTCGCGCCGTGGCAGTGGGTCGCCTCGCTGAGCAGCCACTCAGCAGCGCGGCGGTAGACGATGCGCAGCGCTTCGGAGTCGCTGCACGACTCACTGACGGGCTGCACGAAGCGGCGCAGCATTCGCTGAGCGCCACCGATCAGGAGCACCCAAGAGTCGCTCTCGAACGTCACGATCACGCCGGGCTCGATCGCGACGACTTCGCGCAGGGCGGCGGGGAGAATCATGGCGATGCTCACGAGCGCACCGCCTCGCGCGCCTTGCGCTCGTCGTTGAGCCTGCTGAGTTCGGCGATAGCATCGCCGACGAGCCGGTCCTCTTCGGTGGCATCGGCGAGGTACGCGGCCATCAGCTCGCACCATCCGCGGTTGATGCACTCGTCGCCCTCGGCGCGCAGTTCACGGACGCACTTGCAGCGCTTGCAGATGCTCACGACACCACCTCGTCCAGCGTCGACTCACTCAGCGCGGCGACGCGGTCGTTGACCACGGCCTCCAGTTCGTTCATCGCGTCGGTGAGGCACTCCTCGCAGAGCCAATCGCCCGACTCGTCGAATTGCTCCAGCCGTCTCCTCGGTTCGCGACCACACTGGTCGCACTCGCGCGCTTCTTCCTCTGCTCTTCTGAAATCGGTGCGACCCCACAGGGCGCCCACAAGTCTCGCTGTAGCGTTCACTGCTCACTCTCCTCTGCCGCCTGGGTGCGGCCTCGGGAGGGCTCGGACTGCGCTCTGTGGCGGTCGTCGCGAGCCCTCGCGGGGCAGCGCCCCTGCGGTCAGGCGTTGGCAATCGCTGCAGCGATCATGAGCAGCCGCGCGTTCGACTGCGCGAGCCATGCACCGAGGCGCGAATCGCCCTTGCTGGCATTGCAGGAGAGGCACGAGGTCAGGAGGTTCTCTGTCGAGTTATCTCCGCCGCGCTCAATCGAGACGACGTGGTCGAGCGTCGCGAGTTGCGTTCCGCTGACACTCGCCACGCCGCGACGGTCTCCCTGCGAAACACTCACTCCGCAGTACACACACAAAAATCCGTCGGCGGCGTAGATCGCCTGTCGCTTCGTGCGGCGAATCCAGTTGCTGCCCTGGTTGCGTGCTGCTCTCGCGGTCGTGCTGGCCATCGTCGCTCTCCCGTCGCCGCGCTCTGTGCGCTGCTGACGAGAGGGACTATGCCGCTGACAGGCTGAACTGTCAAACGTTCTGACAGTCTCGCCTGTCGATTGTTGCTAAGTTGTCAAAAACACTAGCTTTCCAGCCTGCGTTTTTCACCGCGACAGGCGTCGTTGTCGACAGACTAGACAGAGTTTTTGACAGGCTCGTCTGTCGGTGTCATGGTCCGCGCCATGGACACGTTGGCAAAACGGGTGCGCTACCTCAGAGAGAGCGCAGGCATTGGGCAGCGCGAGGCGGATCGTCTCGCGGGTATCGTCAGGGGTTTCTCGGGTTCGCTTGAGCGCGAAGAGGTGGCAGAGCCCACCGCGTCGCGGCTCGCGGCTCTCGCGGGGGTCTACGGCGTCGCGGTCGAGTGGCTGCTGACCGGCAAGGGCGAGACGCCTTCGCCGCGTGCGGTCGCGATTGCTGCTGCGAATCGTCACGCTGACTTGGCGGAGGTGTCGCGATGATCCTCGCCATCCTCCGCATCGCCGTCATTGCGGCAATCGTCGTGCTCCTCGGAGCCGCCCTCTTCGTCGATGCCCGCGGCCTCGCGTCGCTCGTCGCTGCTGGTGTCCTGCTGCTCGGTCTGTTTGCACCGGAGGTGCTCTCGTGAAGGTTCGCTGCCCTAAATGCCACCGTGACGTTGCCGCGCGTGGTGTCGTTACCCGCGCCACGCTCGCGCCGCACAACCTCATGGAGCGGATCGGCTGGGAGTCGGTCGTGTCGAGCAACCGCTGCCCCGGCAGCGGCGCTGCCGTGCTTCCGATCTTGCTCACTCTCGCCGAGAGGGAGCACGACGCAGCGAAGCGCGCTGACGACCGCGCTCGCGAGGCGCTTGCGAAAGCGCAGAAGCAAGTCGACGAAGCGCGCGCCGCGCTCGACCGCACCGCGTCGGAGATCGATCGCTTGCGCGGCCTGCAGAAAGGCGGTGCGAAGTGAGCGCGCAGTGGAACCGCCTCCGCGCGGCAATCGACAAGCTCCCGCCCGATTGGGCGAAGGCGCTGCGCGTGGTCTGCGACGACCTGCAAGCGGGGCGCGCGCTGACCAAGCGACAGCGTGACGCGCTGGCGCGGGTCGTCTCGTCCGACCTGCACGAGAGCCATCTCGCTGTGTGGGAGATCGCGTGGACGCTCAAGACCCTCGCGAAGCACGGCGCTCCTGCGTTCGACTACATGGCCGTTGATGACGCCATCGCCTGCGCGGAGCGTGGCCAATGACCAGCGGCGCAACGTTCTCGTATCGCGTCGCGCTCTCGTGCGCGATCGACGCTTGCCGTCTGCTGGAGCACGAGAGCACCAGCGCGGCCGGCGACTACCGCGCCTGCGCGTACCACTGCGAGCAAGCGCTTCGGCTGGAGCAACTCAGTGTCGACCCATTGTGCAGCGTGCCCGCCGCATTCCAACCGCTCGACGGCTCGAGGTGGGAGCGGCTGCATCGCTACCTCGCAGGGTCGCTCTCGCTCGCCCGCGCGCTGCGCGAGTCGTGCGCGATCGACAGCGCTTTTGATGCAGCGAACGGGGCTTTCGACAGACGGATTACGGAGGTGCGTCGTGGCGGCTGACAAGTGCGAGAGAGACGAGGCGAAGGGGTGCGAGCTTTCGGGGCGCGAGCAGGTGCTTCGTGTGCCCGACGCGTGCGCGGAGCAGATCGACCAGCCCTTTGTGGGCGACTGGCCGAACCCTCTGCACTACGCGAAGTACATCGCGCCGCCCGACGAGGACGGCGAAGGCCAGAAGAGCAAGAGCAAGCGTCGCGGTCGCAAGCGCGGACCGAAGGGGCCGCAGCCGTGAGCCGCAGCGCTGACGCGTGGTGCGGCACAAGCCCGCGCTGTTGCAGACCCAAGGCGACGAAGTACCGCAGAGAGGAGCAGCGCTGATGTACGCGCGGATTCACGGAACGATCACTTGGCACCGCAAGACGCTCGCGGTCAGCGACGCCGCGCTCGGGGTGTGGGTGCGGCTGCTGGGCCACTGCGCGGAGCACCTGACGGACGGCTACGTGCCTGAGGCGACCGCGCGCGCGGTGTCGTCGAGGTCTCCAAAGGCCATTCAAGCACTGCTCCAAGCCGGCTTCATCGCGCCAACAGACGGCGGTTATCAACTGGCGAACTACCTCGAACACAACGCCTCTCGCGAGCAGATCGAAGCGGGGCGTACCGCGACGAGAAACCGCGTCAAACGCAGCAGAAGTGCCACGTGTAACGCCGTTACAACCACCGTTACTAACGGCGTTAGTAACGCCGTACGTACGCCGTTAGTAACGCCAGCCGTAACGGGTGCTGTAACGCTGCAAGAGGTAGAGGTAGAAGAAGAAGTAGAGGTAGACGAAGAACAAGAGAGAGGAAGAGGAGAGGAAGAGGGCGCGCGCGTGGCGCACGCCACCGCCTCCACGCAAAGGTCTCGGGGTGACGGACCGACATGCGGCACCGACCCATCGCAACCCGTTGCTGCCGCTCCAGCGCCCGCGCAGTGGGCTCTCCGCCCCTCGGCGCAGCAAGAGCCAGCGCCAAAGGCGGAAGCCCCCGCAAAGGGCCGCCAGCGCAGACCAGCGCAGCCGGTGGTCGACTCGGTCCCGCCAGAGGGAACCGCCGCCCGTCGCGTCTACGAGGCCATCACCACCGACGCTGCTCTCGCCCCGATCGTCCGCGGTCCCGGTGACCTGTCGATGCGCCTCGTAGCGATCTGCGACGGCACCTCGGCGGACCCCGTCGCCGAAGTGATCGCTGCCGGCGCATGGCACGCGCGCAACCTCAAGTGGTCGGACGGGGCGAGCGGGTTGCTGCGATGGGTGAAGACCTCCGCCGACCGCGCACGGGCGATGCCTGCCGTCGTGGGCACGCCGCGCGCGTCATCGGAGCCTGCGCGCATCGACTACCAAGGCAAGCGCGTTGTCGGCGCTGCGGGGCTGCCCAGCGGCGACGTGTGGGCGAGCGACAGGGACGAAGAGAGCGAGGCGTTCGCGCGCATCCGCGAGCGCACCCAGCCGAAAGGACGAGGCGAGTGATGGACGACGATCGCGTTGACCCGATCTGCGACGCGCTCGAAAGCGTCGAGGCGATGCAGCGCGCCTTCGAGCGCATCCGCGCGTGGCAGCAAACGCCAGAGGGCGTGCGTGCTCGAGCCCGCTTCGAGCGCGATCGACTCGCGCGACAGCAGGCCGAGCGCGAGGAGTTCGCAGCGCTGCGCGGCATCCCAGCGGATCACGAGATCCGTCGCTTCGCGCTCGAAGAGCACCCCGAAGGCGAGCTCTTCGACGCGATCCGCGAGGCGATCGCCTGGCAGCGGCAAGAGCAGGAGCGCCAAGGCGGGCGCGTCCCCGCGATGCGTGTGCTCGTTGGCCCGCCCGGAACGGGCAAGAGCTGCGCGATTGCGTGGGCGTGCTCGACGTGGCCGAAGCGCGCGCTCTACCGTACCGCGGACTCTCTCGCCTCGCTCAAGAAGCAGGACTCCGAGTGGCGCGACGTCGCGCACGTCTCGCTGCTCGTGGTCGACGAGCTCGGCATCGAGCCCTACCCCGACGTGCTTGTGGAACTGCTGCTTGCGCGGTGGACCTCGGGGCTGCTCACGCTGTGCGCGTCCAACCTCTCGGTGAGCGAGTTCGTTGCGCGGTACTTCGCGCGCGCTGGCGAGCGTCTCGCTGATCGACTGACGCAGCAGAAGAGTCGCGGGCTGCGCACGTTCGTGAAGGCGACGCGGTCGAGCTATCGCAGCAGCGAGTGAGCATCGCCGTGGTAATTCGCAGCCGAAAACTCGCGCGACGCACGCGCTTGAATTAAGGTGTAGGTATTCAAGATGGCACGTTGTCAGCAACCACGGCGCAAGCCACGAGCTCGCAAGGTACGAGCGCCGCGCGTGAAGGTGGTGCGCGGAGTACCGACGCTGCCAGCCGCAGCGCACGGCCGTCTTGCGTGCGTGTATCTGCCGATCGCGACAACGTCGGCGCTCAACGAGCGCGGCTCGACGAAGTGGAAGGGCAAGCGCGATGCGCGAGTCCGCGGCAAGGTCGCGCATGTTCTCGCGCCGCTGTTCGCTGCGCTGGGGCTCAAGCGTCGACCATGCACGATCGTGCTCACGCGGGTGAGCGTCGGCGTTCTCGACTCGGACAATCTTGCCGGGTCTCTCAAGCGTTCGCGGGACGGCGCGTCAGACGCGATCGAGATCGACGACGGCGACGCTGCGGTGACGTGGGTGGTCGATCAGATCAAGGCTCCGAAGGGCATCGCGGGCGTCTACGTCGAGGCGTACGAGCCCGGCGCAGGGGCGCGGGAGATGCTCGCTCGGGGCGAGGAATGGGTGCTGAAACACGCGCACGCGCTGGATGTCGTGCTGCCGATTCTGAGGAGAGGTGCGAAGTGAGGAAGACAAAGCAGGTCGTGACGGTCGAGATCGTGGGCACCGAGACGCAGCGCGCAGAGGACCGCATCACACGGTGGTACGTGCGACGCGGCGAGTTGCTTGCGACCATCGAGCACTGGCACGACAAAGCCGACCGCGACCACCATCACGGAGACGGCGCGTGGTGCGCTGTCAGCAGCGATGCTGGGTGGACGCCCGTGTATGAGCGCGACTTCGGCGCAGCGCTCGCGGTTGCTCGTCGTCACGTCGGGGTGCGGTCGTGACCCTGCATCGCTACTTCGAAGAAAACCGATTGGTGCTTGAACTGCTTGGCTCGCACACGCAAGGCGACTGGATGTCACCGGACGCACTTGTGAGCGTTTATCGATCAACGCTGGGCGACTACTCGTGCTTCCTCGTGCGCGGATACTTCAGAGTCAAGCAAGCTGACGACGGCACGGAGACGCGTGTTTACGCGACCGACGCCCTCTTCGGACACGAAGACAACGCCTGTAAGAAAGCAGTCGAAATGTTCGAATTGCTCGTCGCGAAACGCGAAGCGATTCAGGAGTCACTGGCATCAAACGGGAGCGTGTCGTGAGCGTGACCGACGAGCAGTTCGCGACGATGCTTGCTCGCGCCGTCGAGGCGACGAGCACGCACACCGTGTCGCTGGCGACAGGGATCGCTCGGTCGATCGTTGATCGCTGGGCCGAGGGCAAGAGCTACCCGCACCCTGCGGCGCGGCAGAGGCTCGTCGACATCTTCGACGTGCTCTCGCGCGATCAGCAGCGGGTGCCGCGCAGGACGGAGGCGAGGCGATGACCACCAACTGCACGTCGTGCGGAGAGCAGTCAACAACGAGCCCGTGCGCCCGCTGCGAGCACGCGCACCAACTCGTTGAGGTTGCGATCGTCTCGCGCATCGAGGCGCTGTACTGCGCAGCGAAGCGGCTGCGAAAGCTGGCGCAGGTCGCGCACATCGAGCGCGCGAAGGCCAAGCCCTTCGGACTCCAACTCAACCGAACGTGCGCGTGCGGGATCGGAGACGCGATCTACGCCGACGATCTTTGTCGCGAGGCCGGCGAGGCGTGGCGGATCGCGAGTCGATTGCAGGGCGAGAGCATCAGGGCGGTGAAGCGATGACATCGCGCATCCTGCTCGTGACCGGGTCGCGTGCGCTCGAAGGGAGCGCGTACGAGGCGCAGGCGAGGGCGGTGCTCGCGGCGTACGCGACCGCGTTCGCTCCCTCGCTCGTCGTCGCTGGCGATGCTGGTGGCCCTGACGCATGGGCCGCTGAGTGGGTCGCTGCGACGCAGGGCGTTGGGCTGCGGGTCTACGACCTCAAGCGCAACGTCATCAACGAACACGACGAGCTCGTGCGCGAGTGGTCTGTGCTCGAAGGGACCGAGAGCAAGCCGCTGCCGCTCCAGCGCAACGCGTCGATGGTGTGGGAGACCGCAGAGCAGCAGCGCAAGGGCGCGGTGGTCGAGGTGTTTGCGCTGCATGCAGCGTGGTCGAAGACGGCGGGCACGCTCCACACCTGGAGCGCTGCGCGTGCGCGAGGGCTGCGGGGAACGTTGGTGCGATTCGAGGAGGCTGAGCGATGACCGGATACAGGGACGAGACCGAGACGCTGCGCGAGGAACTGCGACGCACGAGCGCGGAGCTTGCGCGCGTCAACGCGGAACTGATGAAGCGCGAGTCCGATGAGATCGAGGTGATTCAGTGGCGCGAGCACGGCGTGGTCGCTGAGTGGGTGGCGGCGTCGTTGGTGGTTCTCGGTAGCGCCGTGATTCTCGCTGGAATCGCAGCGGTTGGCTCGCTGAGCAACGGATACACAAGGTCAGCGGCGGTGTTTGGCGGAGGCGCGGCCGTGTGCTTTGCGCTCGTGGTGTACATCGCCTTTCGAGCGCTTCCGCGCGTGAAGGTGAAGCGATGACCTGCGCAGCCGACCCAATCGCAACGCTCGTCGCGGACATGCTGACGATTCGTCGCTACCTCGCCGAACTGCCGGGCACGCGGAGCTCGCTCGGCCCTGCGCTCGACGGACTCGCTGCGGGAATCCTCGGCGATGGCAACTCAGCGCGCTACCCTCGGATGGACGTGCGCGAGATGCGCCCGATGCCCAAGCAGCCCGACGCCTGCGAGCGCTTCGAGGCACTGCGATCGAGCGCGGGTCACGCGGTCCGTCACTGGCTGCTCGTCGCTCCGATCAGCGAGGACGCCCGTCCGCATCCACTCCGTCTCTCTGGCAGCGGCGAGCGCATCCATGCTGGCGATCGCAAGGCAGCAGCGAGGGAGCAGCCGTTGACGCTCGCGCAAGCGTGCGCGTGGGCGCTGGTCGACGACGTGACGCGAGCGAAGTGGACGAAGGCAATCGCGAGGGGCGACGCTCGACCTGCGCTGTCTGCTATGACGGTGCGAGGAGAGGCGCTCTTGGAGGCTGCGGCGAAGGAGTGGGACCGATGACCGCAGGAATTCTGGGACAGATTGCGCGTGATGGTCGATGACTTGCGTCGCGACTATAATCACCTAAGCTGATTCGCAGGTGGGCGAAGTGTCTCTTGCGGAGTCAGCACTGCTCGCGCGCGTGCCGTATCCGACGTGGCAACGCTGGGTGTCCAAGTGGCACCAGCGCCGCGTCGACGGCATCCGCGTTGTGACTGCTCGCGCTCGCGGTGGACGGCGGTACGTCGTCGACCCCGAGTTCGTTGAGCGCTGGCGCAACCAAGAGATCGCCACCCCCTACCGCTGATCCTCCGAGTCTGTCGCGCTCGCTGCGCGCAAGGTCTCGCTCCTCCTCCGTCCTGTGGCTGCACACGGAGCGCGACAGTCTCGGGCGATCGAGCCCGCACGCAATGAACCACTTTCACCCTGCGCTCGGCGTAGACCTCGCGCTCGACGATCACGGCTACGCGCTCGCTGCGCTGAGCTGGTGGTGGTCGACACGATGCGCGCCGAGGGCGGCGTGCTGACCCTTGCACGAGGCCGACGATGGCCAAACACCTCACACCAGACGAGCGCGCGTCGCAGTGACCAAGCAAAAAACAGCGCAATCCGCACCGACAGCGCACGCGACGAGCCCCGCTGAGTGGGTGCACGTCGACGACCTCAAGCCCAATCCGCGCAACCCGCGGAGACACGGACAAGAGGTGCTGCGGCTCGCGAAGACGATCCTCCGCACGACGTGGGGCGCTCCGATCCTCGCTCAGCGAGCGACGCGGCGAATCATCGGCGGACACGGTCGACTTGAAGCCGCGCGGGAGATACTCGCGGGCATCGAGGTTGACGGCGAACTGCGCGGCGGACACGAGCACGTCTTCGCGCACGGTGCGCCTGGTCCGGGCTTCGTGCCTGTCCGCTGGCTCGACGTGAGCGACGCGGAGGCTGACGCGATGACTCTCGCGGACAACGCCCGCGGGCTTCAGGGCGAGGACGATGCAGTCCTCATCGCTGAGATGGCCGCGCAGTTCGGACGCGAGTCCGAGTTGATGCGCGACGTCGGATACAGCGCGGAGACTCTCGATCGCATGATCGCCAGCGCTGGCGATGCGGTCATCGGCGAGTCATCGCGCACCGCCGACCCGAACGGGCAGGAGTACGACGAAGACGTCGAGAAGCAGGTCGACGCGCTCCGGTGTCCGCACTGCGGAAAGCTGGTGCCCCGTGACTGAACTGCGCCGCATCGACGACTACCCTGAGCTGCTTCGAGAAGCGTGGGCCCAAGCGACTGCGCCGCGAGACGCAGACGCGCCGACCGTCATCAGCACGTTTGCGGGCTGCGGCGGCTCGTCGCTCGGGTACCACATGGCGGGCTTTCGCGAGCTGCTCGCAGTCGAGTGGGAGCAGAACGCGGCGGACACGTTCAGGCTGAACTTCCCGCACGTTCCGCTGTATCACGGCGACATCGCGTCGCTGTCTGTTGATGAGTGCTTGCGACTCGCTGGTGTACGCCCGGGCGAACTTGACGTATTCGACGGCTCGCCGCCGTGCCAAGGCTTCTCGACAGCCGGCGAGCGCGAGATCGGCGACTCTCGCAACCAACTCTTTCGAGAGTATTGCAGGCTGCTGCAAGGGCTGCGACCGCGCGCGTTCGTCATGGAGAACGTGAGCGGCATGGTGAAGGGCGATTTTAAGCTCGTGTTTGCGGAGATTCTTCGCACGCTGCGTGGCTGCGGGTACCGCGTCAAAGCGCGTCTGCTCAATGCGCAGTTCTTTGGGGTGCCACAGTCGCGCGAGCGGATGATCTTTGTCGGCATTCGCGAAGACATCAACGCTGAGCCGTCCCATCCGTCGGGATGGAGCGAGCCGATCCTAGCAAAGCGCGTCCACCCGTCTTGGACCCATGTGATGTGCGGTGGCTCGCGCGAGAACTGGAAGCCGTCAAGTATCGTTTTTCCAACGATCACCAAAGCGGCAGGCACAACGGGCCGGACAGGCTACATGAGCGGTGGTCACTTTGTCCGAGAATCACCGGGCATTGAGCGCCGCCCAACACTCGCCGAGTTCAGAGACCTCGGCTCGTTTCCGAGCGAGTTTCGATTCTGCGGCTCGCGAGAGAGCGGAGTCGAGCGCATCGGAAACAGCGTTCCTCCGCTGCTGATGCGGTCCGTTGCGGCTCACGTCCGCAAGCTGATCGCGCGCTGAACCAACAGCCCACCTCCAAGCGAGGGGGTATCCCATGGCCAAGAAGACCGAGTACACGGTCAAGAAGCACCAGCTTTTCCTCGATGCGCTGAGCATCGGATCGTCACTGCGCGAAGCCTGCGACTACGCTGGTCTGCGCTGGCGTACGTGGTGCGAGTGGAAAGCGCGCATCCTCGCTGACGACCGCTTTCACCCCGGCGTCGCTGACCTCGTCGACGAACACGAGCAAGCGATGGAGCGCGGACGCGCTGCGCTGCTCGCGCAGCTCCGCAAGCACTCCGCGAAGGACTGGCGAGCAGCGGCGTATCTGGTCGATCGACGCGATGGGATGACCGAGCGAACCATCCGAATCGCAACGGCTCGCGCCAAGCTCGAGCGCGAGAAGGCAGAGCTTCAACTCGCCGCGCTCAAGATCGCAGCGGGTGGGGTCGACCAACACCAGCACGTCGTGACGCCGCAGGCTGCCGCGCAA
>OFRO01000169.1_pt1 | contig 25876 bp, 26 predicted proteins | sample 1543091 | NCBI WGS metagenome assembly OFRO01 (sample SAMN07774217, study PRJEB24372) | wastewater metagenome | isolation source: Exp Tend NO 10WW | collected 2016-02
ACGATTGGGCTACAACCGCTGTACCTGACGCAGCGCAAAACGGGTTGCCCGCTGTGTCGAGCGACGGCGCAGGATTGCAGAACGCGCAGCAGCGATTGCTTCGATGACAGCGATCGGGCCGTTCTGATCGGTGAGGATTGAGTCGATCGCGTTGCTGAGAATGCCGAGCGCATCCGTGCTCTTCTTGGCGAGCTTGCCGAACGACGAGACGGCCTTGCGCGTTGCCTTGACCTGACGGACCGGCAGATCCAGCGACAGACCCACAGTGTCCGACACGCTTGACCTGATCGACAGGATGTCGCGCGCAATTTCCTTCGCGTCGGAGACATGCACCCACCGGAGGCACCGAAGGAGCGAGACGCTCACGTCGGGCACGGTCTGGTAGGCGTCCCACAGTTCGCCCGCGAGCATGAGACGACGATGGGTGTTCTTGTCGCCCGACCCGATGGCGACATGAAACCCGCCGATGGCGCGACGTTGCGACTTCCACACGCGCGCGAGGCGGACGTACTCCGAGAGCGCGTAGTCGGTCCGTTCGGTCAGTGCGACCAGTGCGGCGGCATGGCCCGACTCGATCGTGTCGAGTGTGCCGTGCGTGGCGACCACGTCGGCAATGTCGGCGTCGAGGTCGAGTCCGACCGGCGTGACGACGTCGGCGACCGTGGGCGGAACCGTGCGCGGGGTCGCGCGCGGTGCTCGCTTACTGGCGGAACGGGTCGTGCTGGAGGTGCTGGAGGCCATGATGACCATCCTTTCCAGACTCACAAGATTGCGAATCCGATCTGCTGGAGGAGAGCGCGTAAACCGACTGTCCACGCTCGAAACCCTCTCCCAACACGCACCATTATCGCACATTCAGCCCTTATGTCAAGCCTCACGGCATGGGCACTCGGCATTCCCAACATTGTGAGCGGCCCCCACCTACCCGCCATCGTCCAGGTGGGAGCTGGGGGGGTGTCGGTGGCCATCTGCTGGTCTGTGTGCCGTTTTCCGACCCATTCTGTAGCCACAAGATGCTATTCTGTAGCCACAAGATGGCCTTTTGGGGGTCATTCTGTGGCTACAACATCCATTTTGTTGCTACAAGATGGATGACAAAACCGCAGGTCAGGGCATTGTGTGGCTACAAGATGGTCACGAAACCATGGGGGTCGGGATAACCCCCTCTAGAGGAAGGACTCACGCGCTGATGAAGGCAGAGGCGGATCAGAGAGGGTGGGTGCTGCTGACCGACGGCGAGGAAGTCGGTCCGGTGCGGATGGGGGTGGCCAGAACGCCCGAGAATGGGCTCGTGGTGCTGCTGCAGGACGAGGACGAGATCCACCTGACGCCCACCATGCTGCGCACGATGATCGACCTGATGGACCAGGGCATCGAACCGGCGGACCCAGTCATGGAACTGACGGTCCCTCAGGTCGGGAACTGGCTCAGCGCCAACGACAGGGAGCACCCACTGAAGCGAGCGCGGCGAGTCAAGGAATGGCGGACGGCGGCAGGGTGGCTCGGGCGTGACGTCGGCGCTGTCGAGACCCCTGTCCACGTCACCTTCGTCTTCAAGCGGCGCAGCAGCCGTCGCTGGGACGTCGAGAACCTTGCGCCGACGGCGAAAGCCATCATGGACGGGCTCCGCGATGCCGGGGTGCTGCCCGAAGACGACACCACCCACATCCCGGTCGTCACGTTCCGCTCTGCGGTCGGCCCGCCAAGCGTCGATGTCATCATGGAGCGATGCTGATGTGCGACCACCACGTCTGGGTGCTGTCGCAGGCCAAGCAGCGGCCCCACGTCGCCGACGAGGACATCGAGAGACTCGCGGCTGACCTCACTCGCCAGTGCCCTCAGTGCCTCGCGATCCAGAGAGGAGCCAGTGATGGCCGGACGACCTCGCGGTAGCGCCGCTCGGGACGAAATGCTCCGGATCAGGATGACCTCCTCCGGCATGTCCGCGCTGGACCGGGTCCGTGGCTCCGTCACGCGCTCTGACTACGTGCGGCGGCTCATCAGCGACGACGTCAAGAAGAAGACCGGACAGTGACACTCCCCAACCTGACCAAGAAGGCGTTGATGAACCGATGAGCCTGCGATTCCTCTTCGACACCGAAGGGATGATGGCCCCCATCGACAGGGTCAAGCAGCATCCCAAGAACGACAACAACGGCGACGTCGACGAGATCGTCGCGTCCATGCAGCGGACCGGCGTCTATCGGCCCATCTATGTCTCCCGGGCCACAGGGCACATCGTCGCGGGCAATCACACCTACGTCGCGCTCCTCGACCTCGGTGCAAAGGCGGTGCCGGTGGTGTGGCTCGACCTCGACGAGACCCAAGAACTGCTCATCCTCGCCGCCGACAACAAGATCGCCCGCAACGCCCGGCCGGACCCGGCGCTGACCGAGGAACTCCTGTCCGCCATCAGGGATGCCGCGCCGGACCTCGGCCTCATCGGCACCGGCTACAGCGATGAGGACTGGGAGAGGCTGTCCCGGCCCGCAGCGCCGCTGTCATTCACCAGCCATGGCGTCGAATCCCTCACGCACACCATCGAGTGCCCCGAATGTGGACACTCATGGGTCAGGGGGAAGTGATGGCCTACGCCGAGCCGAAGCCGGTCCCGGAGAAGGACCTCGACAAACTCAACGCCGACCTCGAAGAGACCGACAAGGCCACTCGCGTCGAGGCTGCACTGGCACTGCGGATCGCCGGGGCCTCCTACAGCGAGATCGCCGACGTCCTCGGCTACGCCTCCGTCTCGTCGGCCCGGCTTGCCGTCGAGCGGTCGCTGGCCTCCACCGTCACCGAGGAGACCCGCGAGGAGAAGCGTCGACTCATCGCACGGCGCATCGAGCGCCTGACCCGCGCCGTCTGGGGGAAGGCCACTGACGAGAATCATCCCGAGCACCTTGCGGCAGTCCGCACCGCCCTCTCGCTGGTGGACCGCTACGCCAAACTCGTCGGCGCCGACGCGCCCACCGAAGTCACGGTGTACACCCCCACCGTCAGTGAGATGGAGCGCTGGATCGCCGAGCAGGCCTCCAAGATGCTCTCCGGACTCCCCGAGGATGCCGTCATCGAAGGAGAGGTGCAGGGTTGACCGACTACACCGACAGGGAGTGGGCCAAGAACATCACCGAGATCCTGAAGCAGAAGCGCCGCCACAAGGGTGACTACCTCGGCCCGCTGCAACTTCGGGTGTCGCTGCCATGGCTGAAGATCGCCGACATGGCTGCAGACCGTCGCGGCCTCAACCGCACCTCCTACGTCCGCCGAGCCCTCTCCGTCCACATGGCAGGCGACCTCGGCCTGCCTGTCCATCCGATCCTTGCCCTGCTGACGCCGCCGCGCGGCAGGAACGACAACACGCGCAAGGAGAAGACTTTCGACGACGGCACTGGCATCGAGGACTGGTGCCCACATCCCGGCTGCGACGGCGCGCATCTGGCTCCCGGAGCCCCGTAGCGTCTACGCTGCCAGTGAGGCCGGGCGCTTTTGCTCGACCCGCCCCGAGTACAAGAGAGGCCATCATGGCGCTGCCCCCGCTCCTGATCGACACCCCTGAGGTCGACCCTCGCCGCTTCGGCCTCTTCTCGGTCGCCAAGCCACTCGACCTCAACGACGGCCACTGGCAGGGTGGCATCGAATACGAAGCGCTCAACTGCGCAGGCGGAGACCTCGGCACGATCATCGACGCCTGCGGCCCAATGACCAAGACCGCTGCGGCCAACCCGCTGTTCGGGGACTATCCGCCGATCTTCGGCTACTACCTGCACGAGTGCAGGGCCGTCGGCGGCTGGGCGGAAGCCTCCACCCGGGCCATGCGCGGCTACGCAGCCCGGGAGCAGACGTTCCTGGAGAAGGCCCTTGCCACCCAACTCGTCGGCAGTACCGCGATCAGCAGCGACTGCCCCGAGAAGGCACTGGCCGAGGCCGAGGAGTACCTCGACAGCACCTACGCCGGAGATGGGGTCATCCACCTCGGCAGCGCCGTCGCCTCATCGCTCGGCAGCCGCCTGCAGCGGCAGGGCAACCACATCGAGACGCGCCTCGGCACGCCCGTGGCCATCGGCGCATACGGCAACCGCGTGCTCGCCACTGGTGCCGTGACGATCCGGCGTAGCGCGGCGACCACCACGCCTGCCCCGCTGTTGCAGGCCACCCCAGCGACGAACGCGATCCGCGCCCTCGTGGAGCGGACCTACGTCATCGACACCGACTGCGCGGCCGCACTCTCTGGCGTCATCACCATTTCCTGCTAGAGAACTTGACATCCATAAGCAACACTTATGGATATGAAGGCTCGATTCGACACGACCTGCGAATGCTGCAAGTCCCCGATCACCCCCGGGGACCGCGTCATCAGGTTCCATGGTCGACTCTGGCTCACCGCCCACGTCACCCGATACCAGCAGCAGCGGCGCGGCAGGGCAGTACCCTCGACTCATGAATGACGACGAGCAGTGGCGCAGGTGGTCTCCGGCCGCCCAAGAAAGAGCCCTGCTCGGCCTGCAGCGCCTCACCGACAAGCCGTGGAAGCCGTTCTACTGCGACAAGGTGGCCTGCAACGGCAAGCCTCACGGGAAATGGGACTTCCCGCACGGACGCGCCGACCAGCACCCCCCGGGCGGCGACGACTGGCTCACATGGCTCGTCGCCGGGGGGCGTGGTGCCGGGAAGACCACCACTGGCTCCCGATGGACGAACCGGATCACCAAGTGGTCCCCACGCATCGCCCTCATCGCACCGACTGGCCCCGACGCCCGAGACACCATGATCGAGGGGGAGTCCGGAGTGCTCGCCACGGCCGCCCCGGGGCAGCGTCCCGAATGGGAGCCGTCGAAGAAGAAGTTGACATGGCCCAACGGGGCGATCGGACACGCCTTCTCCGGCGAAGAGCCGGACCGTCTGCGTGGCCCTCAGCATTCCGCGGCATGGGTGGATGAACCGGCGCACATCCCTCTGATCGAGGATGTCTGGTCGAACCTCCTCTTCGGCCTGCGTGTCGGGCAACACCCTCACATCTGTGCCACCACCACCCCACTGCCCACCAAGTGGATGAAGGCAATCGTCGCCGACCCGACCACGCGCCTCGTGCGCGCCTCCACCTACGCCAACATCGACAACCTCCCTCCCCACTTCGCCAAGATCATCCTCGAACGCTACGAAAACACTCGCCTCGGCAGGCAGGAGATCCACGGAGAAATCCTTGCCGACGTCGAGGGCGCGCTCTGGCAGTACGAGATGTTCGACGGCGACCAGCGCATCGACATCGCCCCCTTCGACCTTGACCGCGTCGTCGTTGGGGTCGACCCTGCGGGAACAGCGCGCTCCAAGTCCGACGAGACCGGCATCGTCGTCGTCGGGTTCAAGGACGAGCGCTTCTACGTCCTCGCCGACCTCTCCGGCAAGTACTCCCCGAAGGGCTGGGCTGACCAAGCCAAGAGGGCCTACGACCAGTACAGCGCTGACTGCGTTGTCGTGGAAACGAACTACGGCGGCGACATGGTCCGCGCCACCTTGGAGAACGCCGACGTCAACATGCGCATCGAAGAGGTCACTTCACGCCGAGGGAAGGTCATCCGCGCCGACCCAATCGTTGCGCTCTACGAGCGGGGGAAGGTGTTCCACCTCTCCCACAGCCTCGGCGAGTTGGAGGACCAGTTGGTGTCGTGGGTGCCCGGTTCCTCGTCCCCCGACCGCCTCGACGCGCTCGTCCACGCCATGCACTCCGTGGCGAAGATCGTCGAACCCGCATCCGTGGCGAGCCCCACGGAACTACGCAGCATCCTCTCCTCCGGGCACAATGGCCTACGAGGAGCAACCTTGCGCCAGTTGGGAGTCGTCAACCAGTGAACCAGTACATCTTGTGGGCCGTCGCCGCACTCGTCGGGATCGTCGCGTCAGCGCGGTTCACCCGCCTCATCGTCGCCGACTCCTTCCCGCCCGTGGTCGCGCTGCGCATGTGGTGGGCGGGACGCTTCGGCGATGACCGCTGGGGCCTGCTGCTGACTTGTCCATGGTGCTTCGCGCCCTATGCGATTGCCGTCGACATGGCCGCCGCACTCCTGACCGACCTGCATCCTGCATGGTGGGTCATCAACGGCTGGCTCGCCGCCTCCTACGCGGCGTCATGGATCGTGTTCCACGACGAGGACTGAGAAAACCATGCCCCGCACCATCGCTCGCTCGACTCCTCCTCTCGACAGCCTCACCGCTGCCGCCTACGAAGTCCCCAAGGGGGATCGTCAGGGCGTCCAGCGCATGGCTTGGCAGGACGAGGCGTGGGCGTTCTACGACACCACGGGAGAACTGCGCTACGCCTCCGCGTGGTTCGCCAACGCCGTCTCTCGCGCCACTCTCATCGCTTCCAAGCCGGACAAGGATGACGTGCTCCGGCCTGTCGAGGATGAAAACGTCAAGACCATCGTCAACAACCTGTTCGGCGGCCCGGTCCGGCAGACGCAGATGCTGCACGCCCTCGGCCTGCACCGCTTCATGGTTGGCGAGTCCTACATCATCGGCTCAGATCGCGGCACTGAAGAGCAGTGGCGCGTCGTCGCCGGGCAGGCTGTCGGATCGCTTGGCAAGAACTCATGGTTCATCCTCGAAGGTGACGGCAAGCGAACCCCGATCCCGGCCAAAGACGCGATCATCCGCTCCTATCGGCCCCATCCGCGATTCCACAGTCAAGCCGACTCCCCTGTCCGCTCGGCCCTGCCCATCCTGCGCGAGATCTCCCTGCTCAACCAGCACATTGGCGCACAGGCCCGGTCGCGCCTTGCCGGTGCCGGGCTGCTCATCGTTCCCTCGGAGGTCTCGTTCGCTGCCCCCACCTCTCAAGCGGCGCAGCACACCCTGAACATGATCGGCGGTGCTGTCGACCCGTTCATGGCATCCCTCACCGCCACCATGATGGCCTCCATCAGCGACCCCGGCGACCCGTCGGCGCTGGCGCCGATCATCGTCAAAGTCCCCGGCGAGTATGTCGACAAGGTGCGTCACCTCACCTTCTGGGACGACCTCGACCAGCAGGCCATCAACCAGCGCGACAACGCCATGCGCCGCCTCGCGCTCTCCCTCGACCTGCCGCCCGAGATCCTCCTCGGCACCGGCAACGTCAACCACTGGGGTGCGTGGCAGATCGAGGACTCGACGATCAAGACCCACATCGAGCCCGCCCTCGCCGACATCGCTGCCGACCTCACGCAAGCCGTACTGCGGAAGGTCCTCGACGACCCGAAGGTGGTGCTCACCTTCGACACGTCCAAGTTGCGGCTCCGCAGCGACCACTCTCGCGAAGCGATCGAACTCTTCGACCGCGGAGAGATCAGCCCCGAGGCGATGCGTCGGGAGACCGGGTTCTCGGAGAAGGACAAGCCTGGCGAGGAGGACTACCGTCGCTGGCTCCTGTCGAACCTCGCCTCCGGCAAGGCGTCCGGCTCGCCCGAGCAGATCGACGCCGCCCTGCAACTGCTCGGCGTCGAGTTGCCGATGCCTGAATACGACCCGGCCATTGACCCCTCCATCGGCCGTGGGCCGGACGGGCAGACCGGGGATCGTGTCGGTCCCGGAGACCCGCGCGACGGAGACGGCGACGGCATCATCAACGAAGGCCGCCGCTCTCGTGGGCCGATGCCTCGCCGCTCCCTCGATGGTCACCCGAATCGCACAGCCCCGGAGCGGCCAGACCGCCCACGCAGGCGCGGCTACAGCGACGAGACGCAAGAGCGTGCCAGTCTCAGCGCCACCTGTGACGCGCTTGTCTGGCGAGCGCTGGAGAGGGCCGGGAACCGACTGAAGAACAGCACTCAGTCCCGGCCACAGGGGATCGCCTCCGAGGATCTCTACCTTCACGTCAAGGCGTCCTCGGACGAGGTCGGCAAACTGCTCGACGGCGCTTGGACTCCACTGCCCCGGCTTGTCGAAGACGTGAGCGTCGCGCACTCGGCACTCAGCCGCAACCTCGATGCCTACGTCAAGTCGCTGCTGACGACACAGACGCCACACAGCAGGGAGAAGATGATGGCCTTTGTGGACGCCTCCTTCGAGGACCACTCATGACTGTCTTCGTGACCGACGTCGATGTCTTCGCCGATGCGCGAGGGGATCGTCAGAGGGCAGTGGAGGAGTCACTCCTGCAGTCCTGCCTGTATGCGCTGCGGCGCTATGGCCAGAGAGGCTGGCTCGACGCTCTGGTCGCCCGCGCCGAGCAGGTCATCAGGGACGAGATCCAGTCCCAGACGGATCGCTCTCCCTCAGCGGAGGGACGCGCCGAGATCGCCTCATGGCGCGTCTTCACCCGGAGGGCGCTTGCCCAGACCTCCGAGCCGGATCCGAGCACGATCTTGTCGCAGGCCCAGACCATCGCGGCCATGCTGTCGACCTCGGTGCTCAACACGGCCGCCGTCGCCATCGGGCGCGAGCAGGACGAGCCGATGCTGAAGACGTGGATCACCGTCAAGGACGAGCGCGTCCGCGCCTCCCACGCAGCCGTGCACGGGCAGAGCGTCCCTCTCGGCGAGAAGTTCACCGTCGGAGGTGTGCCGATGGATCGCCCCGGAGACCTGTCCGCCCCCCCGGAGGAGACGCTCAACTGCCGTTGCCTCGTTGGTCTGACGCCGCAGTCTGACGCGCTGGCCGCAAGCATGGAGGACCGCACCAGTTCTCTCGTGGTGTTCCTTCCTGCCTCTGATGATCCGGTCAATGAGGCGTCCAGCGAGGATCAGGCCCATGTCACGACCGTGTGGTTCGGCGAAGCCGACCTCCCATGGCCGCTCATCAATGAAGCCGTGGCCGCCGCAGCGGCGGCGATGAAGCCCTTCACGGTGGCAGTCAAGAGTCGCGGCCTCCTCGGCGACAAGGACGCGGATGTGCTCTTCCTCGACGCTGACGACCTTGCCGAACAGCGGCAGGCCCTGCTCGACGTGCCGGTCATCAAGGACGGCATGGACTCGGTCGAGCAATACCCTCAGTGGACGCCCCACCTGACGCTCGGCTACCCGGACAGCCCGGCGACTCTGGCTGAAGAGCCTGAAGCCATCACCGTCGACCGACTGGCACTATGGGTCGGGAAAGAACGCACCACCTACCCCTTGGGAGCAGACATGGCTGACGATGACTTCGAGCCGACCCCCACTGATGACCTCATCGACGTCGTGGAGGCGGTGCCGTTCTGGGGAGTCCTTGCCCCCGAAGGCACGCCTTCTGGGGATCGTCGACAGTTCGGCGCGGGGTCATTGCGGTCTCGACCGCTGCCGTTGCCACTCTCCTACCAGCGCGTCAACATGGATGGCCACGACGGCTCCGTGCGCGTCGGAAGCATCGAGCGGGCGTGGCGGAAGGGCTCGCTCGTGCTCGGCGCTGGACACCTGCTCACGTCTGTCCCCGAGGTCGACGAAGTCATCAGCGTCATGGCCGAGTCGGGCGGCCGGATGGGCGTGTCCGTCGACGCCGACGACGTCGAAGTCGAGATGACCGGCCCCGATGGCAGTGCCATCGACGACCCCGAACTTGCGGTCGAGATCCTGACGTCCGTCCCAACGGCGCGGATCGCCGGAGCCACCCTCTGTCACATCCCCGCCTTCCACGAGGCATTCATCGCGCTCGGGGATGTGCCCGATGGGTACGCCCCTGCCGAGGGGGAAGACCTTGCCGTCGAGTCGCGCGCCCAGCGGAGTGTCGCGGCGGCCGTGAAAACGGAAGACGGCCCGGGCTGGCTCACCCACCCCGCCGAAACGGATCGACTGCGCGACTACTGGACCCACGGGAAGGGTGCCGCCAAGATCGGCTGGGGAACGCCGGGGGACTTCAACCGCTGCCGCGCCAACCTCGCCAAGTACATCAAGCCCATGTTCTTGAGCTCGTACTGCGCGAACCGTCACTATGACGCCCTCGGCTTCTGGCCGGGCGACCACGCTCGGAAGCACTCTCTGGGCGTCACCGCCTCCGGCGAGCCGGACGGGCCGTTCATCACGCTCGTGGCGGATGCCACAGAGCGCCCCAACGGGGACTGGTTCACCGACCCGCTCCTGACCGGCCCCTCGCCGGTCGTCGTGACTGAAGACGGGCGCATCTTCGGCCATCTCGCCACATGGGGCACCTGCCACATCGGCATCAGCGACGTGTGCATCACCCCTCCTTCGTCGCCGACCGACTACTCCTTCTTCCGCACCGGCAGTGTCCTCACCACTACGGGCGAGGTCCCTGTCGGGCAGATCACGATGGGAACCGGCCACGCCAACCTCCGGTTGAACGCCTCGCGGACCATCGCCCACTACGACAACACCGGCACCGTTGTCGCCGACGTTGCGGCGGGGGAAGACGAGCACGGCATCTGGATCAGTGGGGCCGTCCGGGCGTCAGCCACTCCCGAGCAGATCGCGGCCCTGCGCGGCTCGGCACTGTCGGGCGATTGGCGCACCATTCGCGGTCACTTGGAGTTGGTCGCGGCGCTTGCCGTCAACGTCCCCGGCTTCCCCATCCCTCGGATCGGCCTTGCTGCCTCCGGAGGGAAGCAGTCGGCGCTGGTTGCAGCCGGTATCGCCATCCCGGGACTGTCCGAGACGCCGATCGACCTCAACACCATCGTCGACGGAGTGCTGTCGGCCATCGGTCGTCGGGAGCAGATGGCGGCCATGATGAGAGAATCCGGCCGAGACCCCAAGTCGAAGATGGCGGCACTGGCCGCCGCGAGGAAGGACTGACATGCCCTGCAACTGCGGCAAGAAGGCCACCCAGTACCGCTACATCTACACCGACCAGAACGGGCGGCAGTTCACCTACAACACCGAGATCGAGGCGCAGGCTGCGCGGGTCCGCAACGGCGGCAGCGGCTCCATCCGGTCCGAGGCTCGCTGAACTTTCCCCCACAGCACCGCCAGTCTGTTCCAGAAACAGGCTGGCGGTGCTACTGTCTGCACAGTACGTCAGCGTGTCCGGGCATAGCCCCACGCGAAATGCCACCCGTGCGAAGCACAGTGGAGTTCCCCTCCCGCTTCCCCTTTTGGGCATTCCGTCAGGAGACACAGCAATGGCTGACATTGAGCCGCTGACCGAGGACCTCACCGCACTCTCCGCGCAGGGCCTCGACGACCTCATCACCTCTGGCAACGAGGCGCTCGACGCCCTGTTCGCCATGGAGAACCCGACCTCCGCTGACGTCTCCGACGCTCAGCGAATCACCTCCGACCTCGCTCGCCTCTCTGCCGAGGTTGAGGCCCGAGCCTCCGCCGCGGCCACCATGGCCGAACTCAGCGAGGCTCGCCGGGTCGCCGCGTCCACCGTCACCGAGGACGAGACCGCTGTCGAGACCGCCGTCGAGACCCCGGCCGAGAACCCCGTCGAGGCCGCCGTGGCCGACGAGGAAGAGACCGACTCCGAGGAGACCTCCGAGGAGACCAACCCCAACCCCGAAGAGGAGCAGGCTGTGACCGCCTCCACCGTGCAGCGCCTCGCGGACGAGCGCCCGCCCGCGCCCACCCGCAGCGTCGTCACCATCACCGCGGCGGCCGACGTGCCGCACTTCGCCACCGGCTCCGTGCTGGATGGCCTCGACGGGGTCGCACAGGCCCTCGTCAACCGCTCCAAGGGCTTCCCTCGCCAGTTCGGCATCGAGGGTGCGCAGATGCAGCGGTATGGCGTCGCCTCGCTCGGCCTGTCCTTCCCGGACCACCTGATCGCGGACAACAAGGACGACATGGCCGTCGTCGCCTCCGCGGCCAAGGAGACCTCCCTCGACGGCGGCTCCCTCGTCGCTGCTGGTGGCTGGTGCGCCCCGTCCGAGACGCTCTACGACTTCTGTCAGGACGAGTCGACCGATGGTCTGCTCGACCTGCCGGAGATCGCCGTCACCCGTGGTGGCGTCCGCTACACCTCCGGTCCGGACTTCTCGGCCATCTACAACGCCGGGTTCACCCAGACCGAGGCTCAGGCCATCGCCGGGACCACGAAGACCTGCTACGAGGTCGACTGCCCCGACTTCGACGAGGTCCGCCTCGACGCCATCGGCATCTGCATCAAGGTGCCGCTGCTCACCAACGCGGCCTACCCCGAACTGGTGAAGTCGACCATTGCGAAGGCGCTCATCGCGCACCAGCACCGGGCGTCTGCCTACCTCGTCAACAAGATGGTCACGGCCTCCGGCACGGCGCTGGCCACCGGCTCCGTCGGCTCCGTCGGCTCCAACGCGCTCAATGCCGTGGAACTGGTCGCGGAGACGACTCGTCAGCAGTACCGCCTCGCGGACAGCCACACGATCGAGGTCAAGGCCCCGCACTGGCTGAAGTCCGTCATCCGCGCTGACCTCGCCAGCCGCAACGGCGTCAACCTCTTGGCCGTCACCGACGCGGACATCAACGGCTACTTCGGTGCGCGCAACGTCTCGATCCAGTTCATCTTCAACTGGCAGTCGCTGGCGAACAACGCGGTCGGCTACCCGGCCACGGCACGGTTGCTGGTCTACCCGGCGGGCACCTTCGTCAAGGGCACCGCCGACGTCATCAGCCTCGACGCTGTCTACGACGCTGCGTCGCTGTCGGTCAACACGATGACGGGCCTGTTCTTCGAGCAGGGCCTCCTCCTGTTGCAGAACTGCTACGCCTCGAAGTTGGTCGAGATCGTCGTCTGCGCTGGTGGCGTGACCGGCGAGGCTTCCAACGCCGCCTGCTTCACGGTCTGATCGCCGGACCAAGGAAAGAGAGGTCACGAGAATGAGCGACGTGAAGGTCGAAGGGCTCACCTCCGACAATGCGATCCTCCTGCTCGCGGCTGCTGAGGAGTTGAAGTTGTCCCCCTCGGTGGTGCGCACCACCACCGAGGGGTACTTCCTCGCCCCGCAGGCAGTCGTCGACAAGGCGGGTCTGAACCCCGACAAGGCGGCCAAGAAGACCGCGCCGAAGAAGGAGTCCTGACATGGGCAAGTGTTTCCCTCTGGTGCGTGGCCGCATCATGCGAGTCACCCGCCTCGACGCCTGTGGACGGATCGCCCCGAGCGGCTGCTCGGCCATCGCCACGAAGGGCTTCGTCTCGGTTGCGTTGACGGCCAACGTCACCGAGTCCGACGAGATCGCCGTCCAGAATGCCGCTGGCGAGAACTGCGTGTACGAGCCGTCCAGCCCCACCCTCAACGGCTACGGCGTGCAGGTCACCTTCTGTGACGTGAACCCCGAGTTGTACGCGATGATGACCAACCAGTCGGTCGTCTTCGACGGTCTCGGGATCGCCGTCGGCTTCCGGGTCAACACGGGTGTCGACGTCAAGGGCGCCGGGTTCGCCTTGGAGGTCTGGTCGAACGTCCCCGGTGTCGTCTGCGACGACCCCAACGCGGGCGGTTCCTACGGGTACACCCTCCTGCCGTTCATCAGTGGTGGCGTCCTCGGGGACTTCACCATCGAGAACGGCGCGGTCACCTTCGTCCTGCAGAACGCGGCGACCAAGGATGGCACCGGCTGGGGCACCGGCCCGTATGACGTCGTGCCGGACGCCACTGGCGCGGCCAGCCCGTTGCTGTCGCCGATGGACCCGAAGGACCACCTGCATGTGCAGTACACCACGATCGCTCCCCCGGAGCCGTCGTGCGACTGCACCGCGTCTGGTCCTCCGGCGACGACCGCCACCGCAGGCAACCCGGGCACCTGGGGTCCTGCGGACTCCTACCCTCCGGCCAACCTCACGGCGTTGCAGGGTAGTTCGATCACGGCCGATCCGACGACGGCGTGGACCGCTGGACAGCATGTCGTGCTCGGAGACGGGTCGAAGGCGCGCTGGACCGGCACTGCCTGGGCCGCTGCCTGAGTGCGGCATGATGAGGGGGGTGGACTCGTGTCCACCCCCCTCGTCTGTTCTTAGGAGGACTCGTGAGTATCCCCGCACCAGAGTTGCCGTCCTCGTGCTGGCCAATCAACACCGACTGCTGTTCTGAGTTCGACCAGTACGAGACCGACGTCAAGGCCCGGGCCATGGCGCTCGCCGGGGAGACGCTGCGGATGCTCACCGGCTATTCAGTTGGCGGATGCCCCGTCGTTCTGCGGCCGTGCAGCCCGGTCTGCGCGAAGCCGTTCACCGGCTTCACTCCGCACATCAACCTTGACGGCCAGTGGGTCAATGCCTGCGGCTGCCAGACCGACTGCTCCTGCACCGCCGTCTCGGAGATCATCTTGCCCGGGTTCGTCGGCTTCATCGGAGACGTCACCATCGACGGAGTGGTCCTCCCCCCAACTGCCTACCGCGTCGACGACTACACCCGGCTGGTGCGGCAGGACGGGCACCAGTGGCCCACCTGTCAGGACATGGGGCTTCCCGCTGGCGAGGTCGGGACGTTCACCATCGAACTGCTCCCCGCCTCGCCTGTCGACGCATGGGGAGCCTACGTGGGCGGCATTCTCGCCTGCGAGTACGCCAAGGCATGTTCTGGCGACCGCAAGTGCAAGTTGCCATCCGGGGTCACTGAGATCACTCGACGCGGCATCACGATGGTCATCCAGCAAGGCATGTTCCCCGAGGGCTACACCGGCATCAGGGAGGTCGACGCCTACATTGCACGACAGAATCCGCACCGCCTGAAGGTTCCGCCCACCGTCTGGTCGCCGGACCTGCGCCCGGGCCGCGTCACCACCTTCGGAGGCTGACGTGCCGACCTTCATCGAGCAGCAGGTGCAAGGGCTGATGAACGATCTCGCCTCATGCCTCTGCTCCACCCTTGCCAATGCCGCTGAAGCGGGAGAAGTCCCGGCCGTCTGCTTCTGTGGAGTCATCCCCGGGTCCGACGCGGTCCTTGACTTCTGCGGCGATGGACAGGCGTGGGTGCGGCTGGCCGGGATCGTCCCCGTCATCGACGAGCAGTTCAACGACTGCGTCATGCAGTACGACGTCACTCTGGAGGTGGGGGTGGCGCGCTGCGCTCCGATGGTCAACGAGTTGGGAGACCCGCCGACCTTGGCCGAGCAGTTCGATGCCAACGTGACGTTGGTGCGCGACATGGGCCTGATGCACAAGGTCATCACCTGCTGCGACACGGTGGCCGATCAGGGGCGGCCGGAGCAGTTCACCACGTTCGGCCCAGAGGGCGACTGCCTTGGCGGGGCGTGGATGGCCACTTGGCGGATCGTCTGAGCCATGTCGCGGGTCTACGTCAGGGTCACCGTCTTCGACGCGAAGATGAGTGAGTTCACCATGCCCAGAGGGTCGGTCTACAAGTGGACCAACTCGAAAGGGAAGAAGATTCGTCGCCGTGCGGCGATAGAGGCACCCGCTCGCACCGGGCGAATGGCTCGCTCCCTGCGCGAGCACACCACTGGCGGCACGCGACGCTCACGCACCATCGTCCGAGCCCACGTCCACTACGGCATCTACGTCCACGAGGGCACGGACGGCAGTTCCGGGTTCCACAGGTTCCGCGGCGCTCCGCCCGGACCGAAAAGCGCGGGCAGGTGGACCCCGGGGGCGAGGAACCCGTGGCCGAGAGCCACGAAGCAAGGAGTCCAAGGTCAGCGGGCGAACCCTTTCCTCACTCGGGCCATGGTCAGCGTCATGGGGACGTCGGCGGTCAATGCCCGGTGGGTGCGTCCGGCCTGACGGCTACGCTTCTCGTAAGGACGACAGGAGAAGCACATGCGCGAGTTCACCACCTCGGTCAAGAACGCTGATGAGAAAGAGTCACTCATCGGCGGACCGGTCACCTTCAAGATCGACGACCGTGAAGTGGTGTTCCTCCCGGCCACCAGTGCCCAGATGGCGATGCTCATCATGAACTTCGAGTTGGGCACCGGCAGCAGCATGACCGCCGCCAGCATCAACTGCTTCTTCGACTGGATGGAGTCCGACGACGACCGTCGGCACTTCTCTCGGCGACTCTTCTCTCGCAAGGACGAGTTCGACGAGGAGAAGGTCTACGAGATCCTCTTCGCGCTCGTTGAGGAGTGGTCCGGAAACCCTACGGAACCGTCGCCCACCTCCTCCTCCTCGCCGCCGACCGGTGGCGAGCCTTCGACGGATGGTGCGTCGGCCGACGAATCGACCCACTCCACCTGAGGCCAGACCGGCTCATCAATCTCATTTACGCATGGGCCACCGGACAGGCTAGAGATATTGAAGTCGACGCCGAGGCCATCCAAGCGTTCGACGAAGCCCTCCTGAGCCCACTTCCGAGCCAGCGACGCCGCGACAAGCCACGTCGTCCCACGCAGGCAGAAGTCGACGCTGAGGGCGCTGCCTTCGCGGCCTTCCATGCGCAAGTTGTGGGCGGCTGACCCGCCGGGCAGTACCCTGTGAACAATGCTCTCCAAGCGAAGGGTGCCTTCCCGTGGCTCGCGGTGAAATGGTCGGCGAAGCGTATGTGCGCGTTACGGCCGACACGACCCAGATGCGCCGTGCCCTCCATCGGGCCGCACGGGACTCTGAGCGGGACATGCAGGCGTTTCAGGCGCTCATCGACGATGTCGCCGACAGCCAGATCTCCGCTGTCAAGAAGCGCCTCGCGGGTGGCCTTGTTGACCCGAAGATCCTGACCCGGTGGTCGAAGGAGTTCAAGAACTCCTCGGAGGCTGCGGAGAACTTCCGGGGGGTCATCAACTCCATCCGCAACGACTTCAGCGAGATGACGGCCAAGCAGCAGAAAGAACACCTTGCTGCGATCAACCGCTGGGAGAAGCAGGCCAAGGCCGCGGAGAGCCTTGCTGCCGCCGAGAAGCAGCGGCTCGCCGACGAGAAGGCCGCATTGGACGCGGCGAAGGTCCGGTCCGCCGAGCAGCAGCGGATGCTGGTGGCGCAGCAGAAGTTTGCCGAGGAAGGCCGTCGCCAGTTGGCGAAGATCGCCCTCGCTGAGGAGAAGGAGGTCGCCGCCCGACAGCAGCGGATGGCGGCCGCCCAGGAGAGGTTTGTCGCCGAGGCGCGACGGGTTCAGCAGATCGAGTTGCGCGACGCCATCGTCCACGCCGACCGGATGAACAAGGCGTTCGACTCCATCGCCGAGAAGTACTCGCTCGTCTTCCGCAAGAAGTCCGATGGGTTCATCTTCAAGAGGAGCGAACTCACCAGCCTCGCCGCCCAGTTCGAGCATGCCGGTGAGACCGCTGGCGAAGCCCTTGCTCGCGGCGTCAGGTCTCGTGTCCGCTCCATCGAGGGTGCCTTCGACTCCATCGCCCTCAGGATCAATCGCAGCGGCGGTTTTGTCGGGACCATCCTCGGCAAGGGCAGCCGCAACAACTTCCTCAACTTCTTCGGCAGCGCCATTGGCGGACTCGTCAACATCCTCTCCGTGCCCTTCACACTCATGTCGAAGTTGGCTAGCGGAGTCAGTCAACTCGCCGAAGGCTTCAAGGTGCTGAGGTTGGGCGGAGCCTCGTCGATGGAAGCGCTCAGCGCTCTCGCCGCGCGTGCCGCTCCGGCTGCTGCGGCCGGACTGGCCGCACTCGCCGTCGCCGTCGCCGCTGCGGCAGTCGCCATTCCCATCCTGGTCTCCGGCCTGTGGCTTCTCATTGGGGCACTCACTGCGCTTGTCGGCTCGATCTCCATCGGCATCATCGGCGGCCTGCTGGCGCTCGGCCCCGCCATCGTCGGTCTCGCCGCTGGGCTGGGCGCGGCCTTCCTCGTGTTCCAGCGAATGGGCAAGGAGGGCACGAAGGCAGCGGCCTCACTGGATCGCATCAAGAAGGCCTTCGCTGACTTGGGCGACTCGGCCAGCGAGGAGTCCGACCGCGTCGCCTCCCAGATCGAGGGCACCATCGTCCCTGCGATCAATGGGGCGAAGCCGGTCATGAGGAGCCTTGTCACCGCCTTCGGCGAAGTGATGGCTGACCTCGGCCGCAAGGTCCAAAACAGCGAGTTCCAGCAGCGCCTTGCCGAGTGGGGCCGGTCCCTCCCTCGTCTCTTCACCGACATGGGCGGAGCCTTCAACAGCCTCGGCACCGGCCTTGTCTCGTTCTTTGCTGGCGTGCTCCCGGTCGCGGAGCGGTTCGCGTCCTCCTTCAACGGGCTCATGGAGCGCTTCCGTGAGTGGGCCACCTCGCTGGAGGGGCAGAACCAGATCAAGACGTGGATGGATCAGGCGTGGACCGCCGCGAACAACCTGTGGGGCATCGTCTCGAACCTCGCCGGGGCCATCGGGAAGATCTTCACTTCCGGCGACGCCAATGCTGGCAACGACATGCTCGACACGCTGTCGAGGAAGGCGGAGGAGTTCAACAAATGGCTGGGGAGTCCCGATGGCAAGGAGAAGATGAAGCAGTTCTTCTCTGATGCCCGGGAGTTGGCGGACAAGTTGTGGGAGATCATCAAGAATGTCGGCGAGACGCTGAAGAATCTCGACACCGACAAAGCGCGATCAGACTTTCTGACAATCGTCGAAGGTGCCAAGAAAATGGCCGAGGCGATCAAGACGCTGTCGCGAGCCGTGGAGATTCTCACGAAGGTCATGCTTCCCGCCAAGACCCTCATCGACGCCATCGTCGGGGGTGGGAGTTCGAAGAGCAAGTCGTCTTCCACCCCGTCGCTCGACACAAAGTTCCCCGCATCCGACAGTTGGTCAAAACTGACGGGCGGCGGACTCTCTCAGGCCGACGAGAAGGAGCAGCAGCGTCGGCTCGACGCCATGGCGGCCGCTGTTGAGAAGAGCCAAGAGCGCGTCCGCGCCGCCTTCCGTCAGACCGAGCGCGATACGCAGAACTCGACGCCCGGCCCGAAGGCGGACTGGTACGAGAAGTCGAAGGCTGACATCACGGCATGGTCCGAGCACTTTGGCGGGGTGTCGTCGAAGACGAGCACCAGCATGGTGGAGACCATCGGCAGTTGGACGCAGGACACCCTCGGGAAGATCGGAGAGTGGGCCAGCACTGGTGGGCAGAAGGTTGCGGAGTGGTTCACTGGCGCGGAGACCGAGGCGAGCGGCGGGAAGAGTCGCCTGAAGCCGATCTTCGACGGCATCCCCACAGATGCCACCACGTCTCTGGCCGGACTCCCGCTGGCCATCGCGAACCCGTTCACATTGGGCCTGACGCTGGCTCAGATCCCTCTCTCCCTTTTGCCGTCCAATGTCAGTTCGGAACTCGGGCGCAGCGGTCCCGCTGCAACCGGGGCTCTGGCTTCCCTGCCAACCCTGATCGGGAATCCGTTCACGCAGGCTTACGGCCTCGCGCAGGGGGTGCTCGGACTGTTCCCCCAAGTGACTCAGTTGAGTTTGTCCGGTGTCCCCGGCGCGGCTGGAAGAGCCCTGTCTGGACTCGCCGGAGCGATCGGCGGCGCATTCAGCGCGGCCTACGACACCGCGACGAGATGGCTGGCGAACATCCGGGCTGTCGTCAGTTCCATGCTCAGCCTCTCCAGTCAGGCATCGAACATCGGGCGGTCCACCGCTGGCGGCCAGACGGCCTTCGCCACTGGTGGTGTTGTCTTCGGCCCCACCCGCGCCCTGATCGGCGAAGCCGGTCCCGAGATGGTGGTGCCGTTGACAAGGCCCCTGTCGCTGATCTCCCCCGCTGTGCGGGAAGTCGCGGCTTTCGCCCAAGGCAAGACGGCAATGGCAAGCGGTGGGATCGCCGGAGCGCGCAGCATCGTCATCCAGCCCGGCGCTATCGTGGTCAACAGTCCGAACGCGAACCCGGAACTCGTGGCCGAGTCCGTGCTTGACCGACTCGCCAGCAGTTTCCACTGAGAGGAGCCTTCGTGGCCTACGACGGCTATCTCGCGCTCGATGGGCACGAGATCATCAACAGCGAACGGTTCGCGGCCTACAGTTCCTCGCTTGTCCCCATGTTGTCGGTGCGTAACTGCTACCCCTGCTCGGGGCTCCCGAACGTCATCAACCGGCCCACGAGCGCCCTGACTCGTGCGCAGATCCTGCGAGCGTCGGCTTATCGGACCCCATTGCTCGACCGCCCCGAGTGGTTTGACCCGGAGGACCCTGACTCGTGGGGCTTCGTCGGCTTCTACCCACTGTCGGTGTCAGGACTCGACGACGCCACTGTCACCACTCGTGTTGTCGAGTCGGCCGTGGACGGGGGTTACGTTGACCGCCCCCGGGCAGGCACTCGGGAGATCCGCGTGAGCGGCCTCCTTGTGGGCGTCGACGACCGGGCGCTCGCCATCGGCCAGCGGTGGTTGTCGCGTATTCTCCGGCGCGGCTCGTCCTGCGATGGAGGGAGCCTCTCCTACTTCTCGGCATGTCCTGACTGCCTTGACCCGTATGGCATTCCGGACAAGGTGGGAACCTTCACGGCCATCGACGCCAGCGGGTGGACTGCCAATGGCGGGACCCTCACCTTGGATGGTTTGTTCACGCCAGCGGCGGTCGGCGGGGAGATCTGGTTCATCACCCCAGTGGGGTCCGGGCCGTCCACGATGACGGTGGCTTTCGACCAGCCGTCGACTCCCCTGCTGCGCAAGAACCTGATCCCCAACCCTTCCTACCGGCACCCGTCCAATGGTGCGATCACACTGCGCACCAACTATGCGCTGAATCCGACCGGCGAGACGTCGCTGACTCGATGGACGGCCATGGGAGTGAGCAACGCCGCCAACTACCCCATTGAGCGGCTCGCCAACCTGAGCGGCCTCGGGGCACCGGCAGGGATCTCGTCGGCCGTGAAGATGCGCTCGACGTCCAGCGCCGACACCGTCAACGACACCGCCCTCGCCTTGGGCTCGGCGCAGACGACCGGCGTCACGTTTGACGAGGGATGGACCTTCACCGTCTCTGCCTACGCGATGGCGCGCGACATTCCTCAGTTCTATCTGGAGGTGGCCACCTATTCGGCCGGGGTCCTCTTCGGGACGCCCTACACCTCCCCGACCGTCAGCGACACAGGCGCGTTGCAGCGATTGTCGGTCACAGGAGTCGTCGTCCCGGTGTTCGTGGACTCCATCGCGGTTCGAGTCGTGCCGGTGGACACTGCGGGAGCCAAGTGGTCGACCACGAAAGAGATCATCGCCACTGGGGTCCTCGCCGAGCGCGACGTCCCCTTGCGTGACTACTTCGACGGGTCTTCGACAGGAGCGCCCACTGGATGGTCCTACGCGTGGAGCGGGGCCACTGGGCAGTCGGAGTCGAGCCTCCTTGCTGCCGACACTGACGGGAATCTGGTTGGCGATCAATACAACTCGCGCGGCGGCCTGCTGTCGACTGGGAAATATCAGGTCGTCACCACGGACGCCGTGTCCGGCACCTTTGCTGCGGAGTACCGCACCTCATCTACCCCAGGCAAGAGGTACGCCGCGTCGTGCAAGGTCGGCAACCTCACTGGCGATCCATTGGACGTGCAACTTCACGTCTACGCCACTGGGGGTGCCTTTACCCTCGTCAGTTCAGGCTCGACGGTGACCATTCCGACTTCGGGAGAGACCACCATCAGCGCTTCTTCTGTCGCGGTCACCCCGAGCGGGACGACTGGGATCACCTTCATGCTCTACACGATGAATGACGTCGCGCTGTCCTCGTTCACCATTGACGACACCCTTCTGGAAGAGGTCGCCACAGCGGTCGGACCCGGCCCCTACTTCGACGGATCATTCGCCGACACCCCGACCGCCAACTATGAGTGGGATGGGGAGCCTGACTACTCCGCCAGCACGATCTACGAGCCGAGCGACCCTGACGACTACGCCATGGTCGCGGTGGAAGCCCTCATCGACGGTGTCGTCGTCGCGTCGACGGAAGGCAGCATCACCGAAGGGGAAATCAGCGTCTCCATTGACGAGTGCAGGGAAGGCAACATGACGTGGAGGGTCCGGTCGCTCGACGCGGACCCCTACTCGGTCGCTTCTCAGACGTGGTCGTTCGCTGAGGAAGGCCCCGTCTTGGAGGCCAGCGCGGCCTCGTGGGCGTCGCTGGAAGGATTCAGCGCAGAACTGCCCACCGACCCGGTTGGTGCGACTCTGGACGCCAACGCGAGGCCGTATGGCCGCACCCAGCGACAGGTGACTCGCGTCTCTGGGCCGACGGTCATCGAGCAGTACGCCTCGCGCGGGGCCGCCATGGTGAAGGTGGAGTTCACCCTCGTCGCGGGACGCCCCTACGCCTACAGCGCTGAGGTGCCCGTTGGGCGAGTCGACTTCGGAGACGCGGTCGATCCTTCGGCCGTTGGGTTCTCGCTCCCGGTGGCGATCCCGCGCTGCGAAGAGTTGGTCGAGGGCTCGATCATGGACCCGGCCTGTGAACCGATGCCGACCCCGCCCAGCGCACCTCTGCTCAGCACGGTCTGTGGCGAGAACTCAGGCCCGGTCCTGCGGCGATACGGCATCTACATCCCACCCGGGATGGTGCCGAGCGTGAGCGACATCCTGCCGATCCTCGACATCCACACGGACACTCCCCTGTCGCGCATGAACATCCTCTTCTACCCGGCTCCCGTGCAGCCGGTGGACGTCAACGACGTCGATCCGTGCTCGCTGTGCGCTGCGTTCACGATCAACTATGTCGGGGAGGACGGAATGATCGTTGACGCGGTCGAGCAGTCCGCCTACACGGTTGTGGAGGAGATCGTTGGCGGTGTCCCCACGGGGCGCAGCAGCGTCAGGAACGGCAACACCCTCTTGACGTCCCTCGACTTCACCCCGCTCACATGGCCGGTGCTCGACTGCTCTGACGGCTACCTCATGGTCGTCGAGGTCTATGACATCGTCAGCGACGGACACATCGACGTGAAGATCGCGGTGCGCGCGTGATCCCCTGCGAGATCCATCACGTCGTCATCACCGACCGGGGCGGCCGCCGCGCAATCGCTGAACTCGACTCTGTCTCCGCTGTCCGCTGGAGTCGAATCCGCGACGACATGAGCAAGGGCCTCGTCAGGATCTCCACTGGCGGCGCGAAGTGCTGCGACATCCTCGGCGACTTGCGCACTGGGCGACACGAGATGGTCATCTACCGTGGCGACGACCGGGTCTGGGAGGGGCCGATCACCCGGCTCGCCTACCGCCCCGGCGAGGTGGAGATCGACGCCCGGGACGTCATGTTCTACCCCTACCGGACCATCGCTCGGGCGGCCTACAACAACGCGCACCCCAACGTCACCACCGTCACCGAGCGGATGAGGACGATGCTGACGAACGAGTTGTTCCGCAAGGAGCGACTCGACCCGCCCATCAACGTCCTGCCCTACCTCGACATCCGAACCGACTCGCAGACGGCGCGCACTGCGCGCAACACGAAGCCGTACCAGATGACGGTCTGGGAGGACATCGACTCGATGGCTGCCCGAGCCGGGCTCGACTACACCGTCATCGGCCGCCGCATCCTCGGGTGGGACGTTCACCATTCGATTGGGCAGACGGCGACGCTCACCGAGCAAGACTTCCTCGATGAAGTCATCGTGACCGAGTACGGCATGGAGTTGGCCACCTACTCGGCCGTGACCGACAGTGAGGGCAACTGGGGGGCTGTCGGAATCGGCCAGCCCGGCAGCGAGTCCATTGATCCCTACTACGGCGAGTGGGAGTTGTTGAACACGTCCTATGCCGAGGACGTCTCCGACACCTCGACGCCTACGACAAAGCCATCGACAGCCGAACTGCGCTCACAGGCGGCGAGAAACCTCGCTGGGCGACACCCTGCCCCAGTGGTGGTGCGCGTCCCCGACAACGCCAGCCTCGACCCTCGCTCGACCGCGCTCAGCATCTCCGACTTGTGTCCGGGCGTGTGGGTGCCTTTGCGCTCGACCGCCACATGCCGACCGGTCACGCAGATGCAGAAACTGGATCGCCTTGCGGTGGAGGAGAACAGCCAGGGTGAGACCATCTCGGTCTCCCTGTCCACCGCGCCCGGACCCCTCTCTGGCATCAGTACCCTCGGGAGCGACGATGGCTAGCAACCAGATGCCCACCGACGCCGACTCATGGATGAGGAGTATGGAGCAGCGGCTGCGAATCCTTGACCGGCACAACCATCCCAACGCTGGCGCTCCGAGTGGAGCATGGACTGCCCTGACTCTGGCCAACTCGTGGGCGAACTTTGGGGCAGGGACAGCGCCTGCCGCCTATCGGGTCATCGGCGACACCGTCGACCTCCGCGGCGTCATCAAGTCGGGCACCGCTGGAACCCCAGTTGCCACCTTGCCTGTCCACCCGGCGCTGATCGAGATCTTCTCTGTGCAGGCCGATTCTGGCGGCGCGCGAGTGGACGTCAATGAGATGGGTCAGATCATCGTGAGGTCCTACTTCTCCGGTGGGACCAATGCGCGACTCTCCCTGTCTGGCATCCGCGTGTCCGCCACCGCATAGCAATGCCATACTGGCATTCACAGTCTGTCGAGAGAGAGCGAACCATGAAGTTCAAGGCCATCCTGTTTGCGCTCCTCGTGAGCCTTGGCGTCTCCGCCTCCGCGACGGCCTCCACCGTCACGCCGGTGCCCGGAGAGGCTCACGTCCAGAACATCGGCTGGATGCCGCAGACGACCCAGACCATCGGCACCACTGGTCGAGCCTTGCGCCTCGAAGCGGTGCGGCTCTACGGCTTCCCGCTCGACTATCAGGCGCACGTCCAGAACCTCGGCTGGATGCCGTGGGTCGGGGCCTCGCATGAGGGTGTGGGTGAGACCGCTGGGACGACCGGTCGGTCGCTGCGCATGGAGGCAATCCGCATCCGGCTCGTTCCGACCGCTGCCGGATGGGGCAGCGTCGAGTATCGCTGCCATGTGCAAAACCTCGGGTGGCTCGCGTGGACTCGCGACGGAGGCACCTGCGGCACCACGGGCAAGTCCCTGCGCATGGAGGCGCTGCAAGTCCGGTTCGTCCCGCACACTCCGACTCCCGAGCCCACCGCGACGCCGTCGAGCACCCCGACGCCGACCGCGACGGCCACCCCGACGCCGACTGTCTCCACGCCTGCGCCCACCGGCTCGACCTCGATCGCAGTGACCGCCGACACCGGCATGGGCGACTCGGGCGCGGCCGTCCTTTCCTCCATCGGCAAGTCCGACGTCGCATGGGTGGCGCACCTCGGCGACATGGCGTACCAGTCCGGCGCAGGCATCGAGCAGCAATGGTGCAACTACGTGAAGGCTCGGGTGTCGCAGCCCTTCCAACTCGTGCCGGGCAACCATGAGGCCCAGAACGGCGACGGCATCTTCAGCAACTACGCCGCCTGTCTCCCCAGCCGAATCGGGATCAACGGCACCTATGAGCGCGGCCAGTGGTGGACCGACAGTGGGCCGGTCCGCTACATCGGCATCAGCCCGAACATCGCGCTGCCGAGCGGCAACCTCCAGTACGCGCAGGGCAGCGCGGAACTCCGGTGGCTCGTGCAGGCCATCCGTGACGGCAAGGCCGAGGGCCAGTGGATCGTGGTGGGGATGCACATCCCGTGCCTCACCACCTCCATTCACCAGTGCGAGCGTGACCGCTACCTCGACGGCACTCTCATCGGCGAGGGTGTTGATCTCGTCCTCGCTGGCCACGACCACGTCTATTCACGGTCGCACCAGATCACGCAACTCGCGGCCGTCGTCGACTCGGACAATGCGTATGCCGCTGGCCGAGGCACCGTCTTTGCCGTCGTCGGCAACGGCGGCTACAAGCCTCGTGAGATCACCCAGTGCCCCGCCATGTGGGCCGCGTGCTCGGGGACCAATTCTGCGGGCGGCGCAACCGCGGGATGGCTGAGGCTCGACGCCTCAGGCACCGCGTTGACCGCTCGCCTCGTCGCCACGTCCGGGCCGCTCACCGACTCGTGGACCATCACCCGCTAACGCGTCGCCATGACCGGAAAGTGAGATAGAGAATCATGCCTCATTGCGGCGGAGCCTACTCCTGCAACTGCGTTGTCACTGGGGATGGCGTTTCCGGCTCTGGCACCCTCAGCGACCCCTACGTCATCACCTCCGTTCCGGAAGGTGGTGGCGGCGGCGGCGCCGCGATGGTCGCCGGGTCCGGGATTCAGATCACCGTCAACGACGCTGGC
>OFRO01000170.1_pt1 | contig 25868 bp, 50 predicted proteins | sample 1543091 | NCBI WGS metagenome assembly OFRO01 (sample SAMN07774217, study PRJEB24372) | wastewater metagenome | isolation source: Exp Tend NO 10WW | collected 2016-02
GTGCCAATCTCGCGGATGCCAATCTCGCGGGTGCCAATCTCGCGGGTGCCAAGAACTCCGAGCTTGCTATCGCAACGACGCGCATCTTGCCCGAGGGCGATCTGATCGGCTGGAAGAAATGTCGGCGCGGCGTGATCGTAAAGCTTCGCATTCCAGAGGCTGCGAAGCGCTCGCACGCCTTCGGACGCAAGTGTCGCGCTGAATACGCGGACGTTCTTGAGGTCATCGGCGCAGAGATCGGTATTTCAACCCACGACGGCCAGACGGAATACCGCGTCGGCGGCCGCATCACACCCGACAGCTTCGATGAAAACTGGATGAAAGAGTGTTCGCACGGCGTTCATTTCTTCATCAGCCGTATCGAAGCTGAAAACTACAACTGAAACCATTCACCGATCCTGAGGGGAGATGAAGATGGCGAGATACGTCCTTGAAGGAACCTGGACCGGATACACGTCGGCGCAAAGCCGTGTCTGTCACCGAGAGATCATCAATGCCAAGCGCGCTGATCGTCTGCGCGAGTTGCACAAAATTGTCTACACGGACGGCACCTCGCTTTTGATCCATGTCCGCGAAGCTGAATACCGCGAGCGTGTGCAGGAAAATCTCTCCTACCGCGAATTGATCAGAGATGCCGAAAGGCTCGGCGGCTCCGTCGTGCGCGTATCCGACCTACACGCCTAACACCAACCACCGATCCTGAGGGGCAGAAGATGGCCGAACTATTCCTCGTTATCTGCGGCAACCGCGAACCCTACGTTGCCGAGCGCAATCTTGCCGACATGAACCGCGAGACGACGATCAGCGATCTCGCTGCTGGCGAATGGGGCGATATCGACGGCAACCGCTTCCGTGTCTCCAGCATCATCGAAATTGGTTCTGACCGCGATGTTACCGACGAGTTCATCAACTGCGCCCGGATGCTCTCGGATTCCTACCGCACCCCCTACTCCGCTCAGAACGCCATCGACTGGCAGAACGATCGGAAGCGCGCAATCGAGATGGCCGACCGATGATCCCCCACAATAAAACTCACGGCAAAACGCTTACTCCAGAGTATCAAATTTGGGCTGCCATGATTGGTCGATGCGAAACCCCGAGCACTACTGGTTACCTGAATTACGGAGCAAGAGGCATCAAGGTCTGTGCTCGTTGGCGGCACAGCTTCGTCGCTTTTATACAAGACGTCGGCGTAAGGCCCAGTGTCGCCCACTCATTGGATCGCATCGATAATGACGGAAACTATGAACCATCCAACGTTAGGTGGTCTACCCGTCTTGAGCAGGCCAACAACAAGCGTACTAGCCGCATTGTCGAGTATCGCGGCGCGCAAATGACCGTCGCCGACGCCGCTCGCGCTGGCGGGGCCGGCGTTCGCAGAGAAACAGCTATTTGCCGCATTCGGAATGGCTGGTCAATCAACGCCGCTGTCGAGACGCCGCCGCTGTTCAAGCGTGCGCCCGATGGCACCAAAATTCGAACCCATGCGGAGTAATTTCAATGTCTCAGCGATCAATCGACATTCTGATGGTTCACCGCGAAGCCCTCAACGCGGCCAAGACGTTCGAGGAATATAGAGATGCGCATGTCGCCTACATCGACATGCTTATTGAGCAGCTTGAAGCTGACCTCGATAAGGACGGCTCAATTCAAAGGTGGATTGCGGTTCTAGATAAGGCTGCGGAGCAGCAGCCATGAGCCCGCAGCAACAGGCCGACATCCTCCTGCAGCAGTGGCAGGCCAACCGAGAAATAGCGCCCGAGGAACGTATGGGTTTCCTCGTTCAGGATTTCTTCTCCTATCCATCGCTGTCCGAATACGAGGCGACGCAAGAGGCTGTAGCAAGGGAGTTCGACTGATCCAATGATGAGACGCTATTGCTCAGACTGCGGTGCGACAAACATGCAGGTGCTTGGATTTGCCTGCGATCATGAAAGGTGTCCTATGATTATCCCGAACAATGACAGCCTTGCTGAGATGCTGGAAGGCACCCGCGATGCGCTCGAAAAAGCTCTCGCCAGGGTTCAAAAGCTGGAATCGGCAAACAGCGCCCTAGCTAACCAGGTACTGATTTACGCGCGCCGTGCTGAGGATACCATCCAGCTTCGCAATCTCTTGGAGGCCGTGCGTGAGGACAATCAGCGGCTTCGGGCCGAGTTGTCCGAAATACGTGCACAAGATTCGGACTTGGCCGAACGCGATGAGCCTTTAACGCCAGAAGACAAAGCCCTGCTTGATCGTGCGTGGGAAAAGCACGCGGCAGCAAAGCCATGAAACGTCCCAAGCCGCCCAAAGCCCTCGACGCGATAACTGACGTGGTTCTCGCCTATCGCCCCAAGCCCAAATCGAAGCCCGCGAAGAAGCGTAAGCGGCGCGCGGCCAAGGCGAGGAAAGAAAATGAGGCTTAGCTGTGGAAAAGGGAGTCATGTATATAATTCCCTAATTTAAGGAGATGACAATGAACGTAGCCATTCGCAACACGCAGGAAATTGCCACGATACGCCCGCATTTCGACGGGGGGCAAATCGATCTCATCAAGCGGACCATCTGCAAGGGCGGTACTGACGATGAGTTGAAGATGTTCTTGCATCAGGCAGAGCGAACCGGCCTCGATCCGCTGACCCGCCAGATTTATGCGGTGAAGCGTTGGGACGCACAGGCTGGCCGCGAGGTTATGTCCATCCAGGTAAGCATTGACGGCTTCCGGCTCATTGCTGAGAGGACTGGAAAGTATGCCGGTCAGGTTGGTCCATTCTGGTGTGGCACGGACGGGCAATGGGTAGACGTTTGGCTGTCTGATGCTCCCCCGGTAGCGGCGCGCGTTGGCGTTATCCGCAGCGACTTCAAAGAACCATGCTGGGGCGTTGCCCGCTTCAAGTCGTATGTCCAGACCAAGAAGGACGGCACACCGACCAGGATGTGGGCGGTAATGCCCGACGTAATGCTGGCGAAGTGTGCCGAAAGCCTCGCGCTGCGCAAGGGCTTCCCGCACGAACTAAGCGGCCTCTACACAAGCGACGAAATGGGTCAGGCAACGGTCGATGTCGTCCCTGACTATAACCACCAGACAGGCGAAGTGATCGAGGCGAACGCCAAAATCACAGCCGCGCAAGTCAAAGAACTGACCGACCTCTGCAACCAGGTTGCGGATGGGTTTGATGAATCGTTCTGCAACTATTTCAACATTGAGACAATCGCGGACTTGCCGGCAGGCCAGTACCAGCGAGCGGTGATCGCCGTGAACAAGAAGAGGTCCGCAGTATGACCGTCATCCAAGGTTCCCCTGAGTGGTTTGCGCTGCGCCTCGGCAGGGTCACGGCTTCGCGCGTGGCGGACATCGTGGCCAAGACCAAAAGCGGACCATCCACATCCCGCGCAAACTATATGGCGCAGCTAATAACCGAACGCCTCACGGGAACCGTCCAGGAATCGTACTCCAACGCTGCCATGCAGTGGGGCACGGAAAAAGAACCAGAAGCCCGTTCGGCTTATGAGTTCTATCACGACGCGACCGTTCAACAGGTCGCGTTTACCCCGCACCCGACAATTGACCAAGCCGGTTGCTCCCCCGATGGGCTGGTCAATGAGGACGGCCTGATTGAGATCAAGTGCCCAAATAGCGCGACACATTTGGAAACACTGCTCGGTCAGGCTGTCCCAGCGAAATACGAAACGCAGATTCAATTCCAAATGGCCTGCACTGGCCGGCAATGGTGCGACTTCGTTTCCTACGATCCGAGAATGCCGGAAGCCATGCGACTGTTCGTCAAGCGGGTAGAGCGTAACGACAGGCGCATCAAGGAACTGGAAGCCGAGATTGCCGGGTTTCTCTTGGAGATGGCCGTCAAGCTCTCAGAACTCAACAGCATTTACAACAAGGAAGCAGCATGACCACGCGATATGACGCCTGTACAGGCCGCAAGGACAAGAACGGGAAAACCTACTGGACGAAGATCGGCACCGCATTCCCGGCGAAGGAGGGCAAAGAGGGCTTCAATATCGTCCTTAACGCCCTTCCGATGCCGAATGCCGAGGGGCAGGCTTGGATTTCTCTTTTTGTCCCTAAGCCGAAGGAGGACCGCGGCCATGGCCCGGCTGAACAATCTTCAGCCGCCAGCAACGATATGGAAGACGAGATTCCGTTTTGAGCGATCCCAACCATAACCAGCCGTGGTCCGAACAGTTCCGCATCGTCGCCAAGCAATGGGTCGATGCGGAAGCGGCGGCCTCACTCCTGGAAGACACCAAGAGTGCGGTTCTTGCCGAGAAGATGCAGGCCCTTGGCGACATGCCAGTGAGCAAGGCGGAAATGACCGTCAAGGCATCGCAGGAATGGCGTGAGGAAATCAGGTCGATTGCAACGCATAGGCAAGTAGCGAACCGGCTCAAGGTGCAGATGGAATACATACGCATGAAATTCATGGAATGGCAGAGCCAGAACGCCACAAAGCGAGCGGAGATGCGGCTATGAGCGATCTTCGCCAACGTCAGCCGCGTGAGAAGGATGGCAAGTACCTTGCCTGGATCAGGACGCAGCCGTGCTGCATCTGCGGCGACAACACGACCGTCGAGGCGGCGCACCTGAGAACGTCAAAGCCGGGCATGGGCAAGGATGATTTCGGCTGGGGCAGGCCCGATGACAAGTGGTGCCTTCCCTTGTGCGGGAACCACCACCGAGAGCAGCACACGATGAACGAAATGGGCTTTTGGGAGAAGTACGGCATCGACCCGTTTCTTCTGGCGATGACGATGAGATCGCCCCGTACATCTGATTGATAGGAGAATTGATATGACGTTTCGTGTGGGCCAACGGGTGGTGTGTGTGGATGCCTCGTGTAGGCCCGGTTACGACTGGAAGGGTAGGGCTCCAAAGGAGGGATCCATCTACACTGTAGTTGGATTCTCAAAACCGAGAATTGGTGACTATGACTGCATAGTTTTGGCTGAAATAAGCCATCCTTGGGGATACCGCGCCTCCCGCTTCCGCCCCATTGTAGAGCGCAAGACGTCGATCGAAGTATTCCAGCGCATGCTCAATCCTTCGGAGGTGAAGGCGTGATGCGCCCCCTTCTCTACTTCGCCGTGATCGCTGGCATGCTCGGCGTCTATGGCTACTTCATTGTGCTTCGTGACAGCGCAACAGACGTTCGCGTGGATCCTGTTTGCATGTCGGACTGCAAATCCGGCTGCGGCTGTCTCCGTCCTCGATTGCAGGCGGATGGATCGTGGAAAATGGAGTTCAGCAACGATGATTGGAGGAAGGAATAATGCGACTTGAAGCAACCATCAAACAAGTGATCGAGGATGGCGGCGACCTCACCATCACAATTCGCGGCTGGTATGACGCAGACCCGGCCGGAACGATGGGGCGCCCGCTTGGCAACATTAATATTCCGTCGAACGTCAGGAATCGCCGGGCCTACTACATCGGCCGGCGCGTCTTCATCGACGTGAAGCCAGCATAATCTCCTGGAGTTGAAACAGAAAGCCAAACATGACCCACCCATCAAACACCAGCGTGACGGCGCAGTTCGGAGCGGGGGAGCGGGGTGCAGCTACCGTTTCAACGGAAGAGTACGCTGCACGTTTTTGGCATCTTATCGCATCCAATGATGTCAGAGTCTTGGTCGATATGCGCCGCGTCATCAAGCACGATGACGGGACGGAGACCGAATACTGGGATAGCGCCTCATTTGGTAATGAGGCTGCCAAGGCCCTTATCGCCGGCCACGGTAGGGAGCCAGTAAGTGACGCTCTGCAGGCTATTCAGTTCGTCATGATCGAAGCCGCAGAAGGCATTCGGCCGATCTCAAACAACGAAGCAAATCAAATCGTCGCCGCGCTCAGCTCGGCTGGCTACTCAATAGAGCGGAGAGTACCCGTGACCGAATATGAAGCTTGTAAGGAAGCTGCCGAGCTTGCTCACGAAAAGACAGCAATGCTGCGCCGGGTCATGGAGGCAAAGGATCCGCTGCACCCAGAAACTCGCCGGCTGGTTCAAGACTTCGCGGTCGCCCTCGCTGAGAAGTTAATCAAGGCCCAGAAAAAGTACGGGCGCAAGGACGATTGGCGAACCAACGACTGGGAATCGGACTGCCGAGCCGAGTTGTTACGGCACATCGGAAAAGGTGATCCGCTGGATGTTGCCGCCTACTGTGCCTTTATGTGGCATCGGGGGTGGTCAACCAAGTCCGCCCTCACCACCCCCGTCTCCCATACGTCGGTAAAGGACGGCGGTGGGGATGATTATTCCGAACTGATCGAAATCCTCGAAGAGCAAGGTCGCGAGGGTGACGGCGCATGTGAAGTCGCTGCCAAAGTAATCCGAAAGCTTTCCGCCCTGGTAAAGGCCGTGGGGAGTGAGGCGTTGACATACGAACAACTGCAATCCTTGTTTGAGAAGGCCGCGCGCTCAGTATCGAACGGGCGCAACGGTGACATTCGTAGGTTCTACGAGGGTGCATCAGAAAAGGACTTGCGTGCAGCTCGCGCCGCCCTCGCCCATCCGGGGAGTGGGGATGCGGAGCCGGGGGCAGAGGGCGAACAATGAGTAGGCACCGAATGACCGAGAAGGAAAAGGTTTACTTTTTCTGCCTGCTGTTCCCGCCGCTGTGGATCTTTATTCCGGTGCTGATCGCCTGCGATATCGCAGAAGCGGCCCGGCGAGGTTTTGAAAAATGGAGGCGCCTATGACCCATCCGACAGAAGCTGATGCTGCGCTCGGTGCGGGGGAGCTTTTGCCTTGTCCATTCTGCAAATCTGGCGATTCGTTTGTGGAGCGCGACGACCTTACATCGGCATACGTCATGTGCAACAGGTGCGGCGCACGTGGTCCCAGCGAATGCCAAGAAGGCGACGACGAAGACATCCCGGGGGAAGCAGCAGCGCGGCGGCTCTGGAATGCTCGCGCCGCCCCCGTCTCCCATACGTCGGTAAAGGACGGCTGCGGCATGGAGCCCGTTGCCTACATCACAAAGGCCGGACTTGAGAACTGGTTGAATGGAGACAGTCCGGAAAGCCACGTCCTTCTCAGGACACCGGGCAACATGCGGGCAGCACTCTATACGTCGGTAAAGGACGGGGGTGGGGAGGAAAGAAATTTAACCGCAGAAGAAGATCAGCTTATGCGGCAATCGATCATTGCATCCGGAACACGGCTCTACACACTGCCACCCACCGGCAGCGATGCTGTAGCGGATGGGGCGCGGGAGAAGCAAGCTTCTGACGCGCCAATATGGATGTCCGCGACGGCAGCCGGTGCTTGGGCGGATGGATACAATGCCTGCCTCGAAGCCCTCCGCTCCGACGTCGCCCCGGTAAAGGCCGTGGGGAGTGAGGCGCTGCGGGAGGCGAGGATTGCGGAGTTGGAGGCGGTTGTTGCGAACGTTCGCAGCCACGCTCGAACCATGCGCAAGGGCGCAACATTGGTGGGGCCGAAGGAATACGCGAACGATCCAAAGTCATTTAGGGCTTGGCGGCGCGCTCTTTATCACGAAGGCAAGGAACTAATGGGAATGACCGCCGCCCTCACCCCCGATCGAAAGGCACAGACATGACGAGGGCGGAAGAATGTAAGGCACTGTTGGAGCGGCTGGACGCTGGCGCAAACCATCAAGGATTCCCGGAAGAGTTCGGCCATTCATGGACGAAGCTGTGTGCAGACGCCGCGACGAAAATTCGCCGCCTCGCCGCGCAGGCCGATGCACAGGGACCGCTGACCAGAGAACAGATAGCAACGGCGGTTCGTAAGGCGCTAGTCGAAGATTGGCGCAATGCCGATACATGCGAGAGTTGGGTCGAGGACATCTTACTGACGGGGTGCCGCAAGGCCGGCGGTGGATATGGGTATCAGAAGCCCGAGGAAGCGGCGCAAAATCTCGCGCTTGATGCTGCTGACGCTATACTCGCCATCCCCACCCCACCCCTATCCGGAGAACCACAGAGAGCGGGAGTGCAGGATACGCGGCCGATTGCCCGGTCATCCTCGCTACAGCACCACACTGGAGATGGAGAGTAGAATGGGACCATTTCCACCAAGCGGACGATAGAGCGCCACCGGTGATCAGAGACGTGAGAATGAGGAACGAAGATGGGATTTAACACAGTCGCCGTTCTCTACAACGACTTCAATTTCGCCAACGCGACTCCTGAGCTAGGTAGTCGCATTCAGGACGCAATTCGTGGATGGTCGATACGAGAGCGCGACCATATGGCTACGCACTTCGGATGCGGAATAGTAGTTTCGCAGGCGCATGCGGACTATTCACAGGTCGTGGTTGTGGGCCAGAACAGGGGCCGCCCGATCGTTGAATGCAACGACCTTGACCACTACGCGCTTGGTCAAATCGCCGACGCTCTGCGCCGTCACGGCTGGAAGGTGATCCCGCCAGTCAAGAAGCGCAAAGCCAAGTACATGGATTCAGTGGCGCGGTGAACCCAAATCGATCAGAGACCATTGATGAGGAGATGAAGGTGAACATTAGATTCCAATTGGGCGCCGTAACAGCCGCGTCAGTCTTCGCCGTTTTCTATCTGATGGCCGGTTTTGTCTTTTGGGATTTCGCATGGCTGTCGGATATTGCGAGTTGGAGGACGGATCAGCGTTTCGCGTTTCTGTACATGATGGGGCTGGTTCCCGCGATTATTGGTGTCGCTGTAGGTTCAGTAGCCCCGAAGGGGTTTGTTGAATCGCTCCGCGCAAAAACTGCCAATTCACCTGACCGCTCGATCTGAGCAACGAACTGGAAATTGGATGATGATCGAACAGCGAGGTACTGAAGCAATGTATTACGCCGCCGGCCATATGTGTGCCCGCTGCCGAATCAGGGTCAATCAGGACTTGGATTGCCTTGGTGAGAGTGGGATCTATTCACCCAACCGCGCATTCACCCTTTGCGATCCGTGTTTTATTGAAGAAGACGTAGAGACGGCTGGTGAGCGCGGCAATAACCTCCCCGAGCGCATTGAAATGTACCGCGCCAACTTGAGGGCCGGCCCATTGCCATTCCGTGCTCCCGTGCCGCCCCTAAAAACCACCATACAACCCGCACTCCCTGATCACCAGTCGTCTGCATCCGAGTAGCACAGTGGGAATTGTCCCAAGCCTTCTATCAGGGAAGAGAGAGTAGAAGATGAGCAAATTTACCCCAGAAAACTGTCCGCACTGTGAATACGACCGTCGCTTTCCCGGCTTTGAATCTGGCGGCTGGATGCAGCAGGACAACAATGGGCCGATCGTTTCATGCCCGCTCTGCAATGACGATGGCTCGCATTTGCCGAAGTGCGAAGAATCCCCCACCAGCATAGTCACATGACCAAGGCGATGAACCTGGATGAAGCGGAATGAGCCGAACCCCTGCCCGCTGACCTTAGAAGATCTCGGCAAGATGGCGCTGGAGCAGGTCACAGCCGCCTAACCGAAACAGTGAAAGCCGCATGGAGAACAAAATGGTGCAGCACCCGATGTCTGAACCGTGGCTGGACTGGCAGCCGATCGAGAAGGAGCCGCGCGGCTACGAGGTCGTGCTTTATATCGACGCTGGCGGCTTCGCTTGGACTGGCAACCATCCGCACGGATTCGCGCGAGGGCTGTGGTCCTCCAATGGTCGCGGAGCAGCGGATAGCCTGCGCCGTCCGGTCATGTGGGCGTATATCCCGAAACAGTGAAAGCCGCATAGGCGGCAGGAGAGAATGATGCAACGCGGCAAGTTGTTTGAAACCGAGATCGATTCAGCGGAGCTGACGTTGCGTATTGCCGAGGCCTGCTTGGGAATGAAGCGCCCGCCCGGCTTGCCGGCAACGGAGGCGCTCGGGCAGCTCCGGAAGCATCAGCCAGACATTATGGCTGGGTTCGACAAAGCGGCCATACGCGCCGCTGAGTACTTTGTGGAGTGCATCAACAAGTCGGGCCACTTCGCCGAGATGAACTAGGCCCGGACAGGCAAGGAAACCGAGGAACCACAATGGCTGAAATCGAACGCATCCTGGTTGATTATTTCGAAGCATGCGGAGCCAATGTCCAGCATCAAGACGGCGAATGGTTCATCTTTTGCGGAAGGCATGGCTCCGGGGTGTCGCTGACGAGCGTTGCAATCGAGATTGTCAGGAAACAGACCGTAGCAACACCGTCGCGCGACGCGCCGATGGACCGATGGTAGTCGGAGTTCAGTGGTGTCCGGGCCTTGGAGGGGAAATCATGAGGGTTCTGGTTTGCGGCGCACGCCGCGAGACGTGCAGGGCCCGTGGGTGCGCCCAAGGGTACCGAACAAGCTGACCGGCCGAAAAGGAACGCGCCGCATGTGGAAGCGTCGCAACGCGCCCCATTACGTCTATTTCTACCGAGAGCCAACCGACGTTCTGGTGCTCTCCGGTCAGACAATTATTGCGACCCCACAACAAGCGGACGAGCTGCGCCGGCAAACAGTTTTGCGCTAGCCCACCCCCAGTGATCAGAGACTACCGATGAGGAAGGAAGATGAGATTTTTGGGACTAGCTTTAGAGCGCCGATACCCAATTGCGGGATTTCACGGTGACCTTCGAGCCATGACCGCGGATGAGATTGTAACAATGCAGCTTAAGCAACAACTTGCAATGCAGAACGCATATTACACGGTCGGCGCTATGAGCGGTACTGTTACCTATTATTCAAACGCCGCATCAACTGTCTGGCTCAACTGGCCGCCTACCCGAGAGAAGCCTCTCGATGAGAGATTTGCTGACTTCAAGGTCCGGCTAGCCGCGGCAATCGCCAAACGGTCAACAATAACCTGACCGCCCCTCCTGAGCAACGATCTGGCACTTGTCCCCACACTCTATTGTCCCATTGAAGGAATGAGGGAAGATGAGCAAAAGACAAAGATACACCCCGGAAGAAGTCGAGGCGCAGGTGATCCCGAAGATCGTCGAGGCGCTTTACCCGATCTTTCATCCAGTGGAGCAGCAGGACTGCGCGATACAAGAACGCCACCACAAGCAACTCACTGAAATAGCCACGCAGGCCATGGCGAACATTCGTAGCCCGCCCCACCTCCGATTAAGGAGACGGCCGGAAGGAGATGGGGATGAGCCGGCAGGCAATAGCGATCCTTATCAAGAAGCGCGGCTGGCAGCTATGGCTAGCCGACTATGAAGCGCGCTTAAAGGCCGAGAAATGGTCCCGCATGCATGACATACCGGCCATCGAGGAGTGGGAGCGGTACAATGCGGGAGTTACGCCAGCCGAATACATCGAAGAGATCAGAAATAGCGTCTGGATGGCTTAGCTCCGTTGCTCCCACTCTTTGGAGGCAGCGGACTTCAATTCCTTGATAATCATCTCAAGCGTATCCGACTCAAGCATCATCTCAACTTGATGGTCGGACTGGAGCGTCAGTTTCCAGTTTCCATCCCGCGTCTGACTGATAACGGCCTGAGCGTACTTCACGCCGCCTCGGTCGTAGGGAAAATCGGCTCTCCCTTGCCCGCCCACTTCATCATTGTGCTGTAAAACCCGTGATGAGTTCCGCTGTAGACGTGAGGCAGAGCCTTCCATCCAACCTTCTCCCAGAGGTAAATAAAGCCGTTCGGAACGCTCTGATAAACACCATCGAACTCACCGGCCATTATAACTGATGCCTCCCGAAGATCCAAACATCCAATCTTCCATCTCGATTTCTTCCACGGTCTCGAAGTCTTCAATGTCGATCAGGTAGGGGCGTGCACGTCGTCTGCGTCTGCGGCGGAGGCTCTTCCTGCTCTTGGAAATCATGCCCGCGCCCTCTTCCAAGTCAAAAACTCGGCGGCTTCCTCAAGTACAGTCATTAAACGCCATGCCTCTTTAGGTAAGAAATAGCGCTCTCCAGCGTATCGCTGTTATCCTTGGCGCCGCCCAACATGATGTTGCATGGGGCGCACAAAACGCCCCTTACTTTCTTAGATTCATGACAGTGATCTAGGTGCCATCCCATGCTGCTGCCGGGGTCACCGGATTTGCAGATGGCGCAACCACCCTGTTTAAGCAACAAGGCGTCTTTTTCAGCTAACGTGATGCCGTATTTCTTCTTGAGCTGATGATTGGCCCGGTAATTCGGGTTATCAATAAACCACTGGCGACACCGCGCATTTTCTCTTTCGCGGTTTGCTTCTCTGTACGCTTGGTTTTTGGCTTTTTCCTTCTCTCTATTTCTCGCACTCCATGCCCGCTGATAGCCCCGTATTCGGGCTCTGCGTTCTTCTGGTGTTTCTGGAGAAATAAAGACGAGTTTTTTACCCTTGCGCTTAACGCGCACCTTGGTTTGAGGGCCAAGGTCGAATATCGTCTGTTCAGCCACTTCGAACCCCTATGTTCGTTTTGGTCAGGGTCGGTGAGTTGTTTCCAGCAATTCACTGACCCGCTAATTCTACCCTAGGTTCGCGATCTTTTCCACGTTAAAAATTCTGCGGACTCTTCAAGGTCCGCAAAGCACCTGATCTTGGTGACACCTTCTCCCATCGGGTCAATCACCGCCGTGATGGTCGCCCCGTATTTTTGCGTGGCATAGCCCAAATTGTCGGCGTACTGGTCGATGACCTTGTATCCCCTCGCCCTAATCAGGTGGTAGACGAAATCGCGATTGGCATTTTCACACTGGTTTATTCCCCAGTTATGTTTATGTCCCGCCGCATAGATGTCAGCCCGCTCCTGCATCATGGCGGCCTTTTGCGGCCCATGCATCGAATTCCAAATTGAGTTTCCAGGAAAGTCGTGGGCGGCGTGAACGCGAACGCGGGCCCCGTTCGGGAAGACAATTTGGAAGCGGCTCTGCCAATCCTCGACGGGCACGATTGGAGTGGCGTTGGCCTTAATTAAGTAGGGGCCATCGTTCCACTGGTCGTGATTCCCAAGCAGATGGCATATCCACTTGATCTTGCAGTCGCGGAGCAGGTATTTTGCCAGCTTCCACGCCTGTTTTTTTGACATCTCCTGATCCGCGTACAGGCGGACTAGCCGCCCCGTCCAGTTATCCGTAGCGTCGCCCAGATTGACCGCGAACAGGCCCGGCGTCTCTTCCAGTATCCTGATATCGCGCCGCAGAAGAGGCCAATTACAACCATTGTTATCAATATGCGGGTCACCCATAAAAGTGACCCCGATGGGCTTGTTTGACTTGACCTTGATTTCCATCCAGCGGCGGGCCTCGCGCGCTTCCAGGTGCCCCTCAAAGCGTTTGCAGGCCTGTTCTATGAGTTGTTCGGCGGGTAGTTCACTGGATGGCAGCTCCGGAAAAACGAGGTCTGCGGTCTCTGTGCGGCCGGCAAAGCCACGTTGTCTGCCGATGGCGAGACGCTTGATGAAGGCGGCGCGGGTTAGCCCGAGCGCGCTGGCTGCTTCTGCATCTGTTGAATGTCTGGCTCGGTACTCTACGGCTTGTCGGGCTAGGTCGTCCGGTAAGCTGGGAGTTGGCATTCACGATCCTGACGCAGGGAGGAAGCAATAGACGCTATGCAGGCCCATGGAGGTGCGCTTGCAAAGGTGGCTTTGACCGTCCGGGCTATCCCGCTCCGTCTCGATCTTCTGTGGCGGGATTTCTATCCATTCCTCGTTGTCCGAGAAGCGGCTGAACCACTTGCCGTCAACCATCTTCGACTGAGCCGGAGCGCAATCTTCCAGTGAACAGCAGCTATAGGCTCGATTGTCCGGGCGCTTCCAGTCCTTGTAGAATTTCTCATGGATGGCGGAATGCTCTGGCGGGTGCCGATGCTCTTGAGCGAAGGCCATTGATGATAAGCCGACAACGGCGATAACCACAATCAGGGCCACAAGAAAGATGGTGAACGCCAATAGAGCCCTTATCGCTCGCTCCATCCGATCTTCTGCTGTCATGCTCTATGCCTCCTCGTAACGGTCCAAATCGGAACAAATCACCCACTGCCCGCCGATCTGCCGTCCGAGGTCATCCCAGACTGGCTGTACGCACATGGGAGCGTTTTGCGGGAGTGGTTCGGGAGGAACGTCGGCTGCCAACGCAATCAGGAAACAGATGGTCACTGCGAGGATGCCGGCGCGCAGGTCGATCATTTCCGCCAGTACGTCGTGTGGATCTTGACGCCGACCTGAACGACCAGCCAGACCGCACCAAGGATCGGAAGCCACTCAGCCGCGAACTGCGAGACGTCATGGAGGGTAGGAAGCCACCAAGGGCTTGCTATGGCGGCAATCGCCCCGGTATCAGTCACCGCCTCTCCTCTTGTCATCGGAACACCGTCGCGTAGGTTTTGACGCCTTCGTACCAGCGGTCTTTGAAAGTGGTCCCTGCAGACTTGGCCGCAGGGGGGCGAGCAGTAAACTGCTTCGCGGAGGATTGGGGCTTGCCACATATCGCCGTCCACGCGGCGTTGTATTCCTTGGCCCACGCGATGGACTTGTCGGTGTCCTTCGGCGACCAGTAGTTTGGACCGAATGCGGTGCACACCACTTTATCAGTCTTCGGCGCGCTTGAAGCCGTCATCGTCGCGCAGCTTGGCAGGATCACGAGCAAGCTCAGAACGCACAGCCTCCCGAGCACTATTGGCAACCTTGATCGCTTCGTCGGCATCCTGCAGTCCCTTTAAGGTGGCCTCCGCAGCCCCCGCTTCCATCCATTTCTTCTGCTCGGCGTAACCGACCAGCCAACGGGCGATAGCGAGAACTGCGGAGATGATCGAGATGATGGTCGAAGCGGTCATTCGGCCGGCTTGTTCAGGTCCGGCACGAACACGGCGATCAGCGCGGCAATGCCGGTCATCACCTGAATGATGGCGGTCATGGATTCCGGCGCCAGGTTGATGCCGACGAGGCCAAGCAGGGACGCGAGGCCGGCGTAGGACGAGGGCTCCTTCATGCGGCTGACGATGTAGGCAAGAATGGCGGTCATTGATGGTTCTCCTTTTGAATGCGCGATGCCGTCACGCGGCGGATTAGGCCTCGTTGGTCGAGAGCTTCCCGTTCGCAACGAGGTTGATCTTTCGGACGTTGGGGGGTTGCACGTTGTAAAGTGGGCGCCGCGCTCGGTAGAGCCGCTTTTTGGCGATGCGGGTGAAGCACACCTGATCCGATTGGTTGCCACCGAGTACGTGATAGGCGCCTTGGTCCTCGCCGACGTAGAGCCCCACATGGCCCCCGCCGTCGCGCTTGAACGTCAGCACGTCTCCGAGCATCGCCCCTGTCGTCGGCTTCCCGAAGTCTGCCCACGACAGCGCCCACAACGGGCTATCCGTTACTTTTTGGCCGGCGCGCTTTGCAACAACCCCGATGAACAGGCCGCACCACGGAATAGAGTCGTGGCTGTAGGTCTTCGACAGACCGATCTCGGAAGCCCATGCGAGGATCGTCGGGTTATCCCTCGATCCCAGCGCCTCAACTGTGCCGAACAGCTTCAGAGCCTCTACAAGCATCCTCGGCCCCGGCTCTTTGGACAGCCAAGCGTATTGCGCTGGAAGCGTCATTTAGTTCTCCACAATGCAAGCTGTTGCTGCGACTCACGAATTTGTCGCTCTTTACACGTACCGGTTGTTGTGGTTCGGTTCGCTGCCCGGGAGGCGCGGACCATGGAAATCCTGTTCGGAGTGGCTGCACTCGCAGTTTTTATCGTGCTGGTTCTGACCGGCTTGAGGTTCGCCAAGCGGATGTACTCCGCGGCTACCGGATCGAAGACGACGACATCAACCAGCAACGTCACGGCCCAGTTCGGAAACAACGAAGGAAACGACAATGCTTGAAGTCATTGCCTACGGGGTGGTTGCGCTTGTCGTGCTTTACCTGGTTGTGCGGTTCGGGCTGAACTATCTGTTCCCCGGGGATACATGAAAGCGTATCTAGATAATGCGCAGGATGTAATTGCAGGCGATCGTCGGCTGCAGGTTGGTAAACGCATCGCTTGTGCCGCCCTGCGGCGTACCAGTGAATGTTGGCTGGGTGAAAGCTGTCGTGACGCCGGTGCCGGTCGAAAACGACACGCCGGCAATGAAGTTGACGCCGCTCTGGAAGCTGGCACCGCTCGTGGAGAAGGTCGCTGCACCACTGCTGTTCGTGCCGGCCGGAGTGTATGGCGGGAGGTTGGCTGTGCTAAGCGAGCTTGCCTGTGCGCCGCCTTTGCCGCCGACAGTGTTTCCATCGGGCGTCATCATTGCAGATGTCAGGATCGTTCCTGACGGGTCAAGCTGTGCAGATGTCCGACCGCGCCGATCTGGAAGATTGAATGTCGTGGATCCATCGCCAACACCATGCGCCGTGCCCATGATGGAAAACAGCGCCGAATAGGTAGACCGGCTGATAGCCTGACCAATCGGGAATACGAACGAGGAATTTGGTGCGGTCGCGCCCCAATAGTCGATGCCGCCGGCAAGCGGGATATTGTACGGGTTCCCATAGAAGCCCTGCAGATAAAACACCTGATCGCTGTGATTGTAGAGCGCGGTATAGGGCGTTCCCAGGATCAGCGTGCCGGCCAGAAGTTCAACCGAGGGCGCCGAGCGGAGGGGTTTTGCGCCGAGACCGTCAACGTTGAGCGTGACCGTCGCGCCGTTCGTGGCATGGGGCGTAAAGGCGATGATCTGGCCCGACATATGTGCCAGCGTATCGAACACCTGATAGGTGCCCACCGTGTAGGCCGTCGAGGTGCCGCCGGTAACGATCGCGCCTGCGATGTCGTCGCGGTAGCCGGCGAGCGAAGCCATCATGGCGCGAGCGGAGTCATTCACCGAGGACGGGCTTTGGCCCTCCGCCCAATTCACATTGGAGTCAGCGGTAGCGTTGGACGCCGCGGTACGGCTCCAAAGGTAGTGCAACAGTGCCATTCAGGTTATCCTCTGGAGAAAATTGGGGCCTTGAAGGCCGCTTTGAGCTTTGACAAATCAGGCGACCTTCGCGGCGCGTAGAAGATCGGCTGGGCCTGCGGGGCCTGTTCAGCCGGCATCTGCGCGAACATCGAGCCGCCGCCCTGTTGTGGTGCCGCCTGTTGCTGCGGGAAGATCGGGGCCTGCAGAAGCCCGCCGGTTGGCTGGCTCAGAAGGCCGCTAGGCGGGCTTGCGGGAGTCGCCTGTTGGGCTTGTGGTTGCGGGGCACTACCGCCCATCTTCTTGTCTGCCCACGCCTGCAGGCCCTGCACGGTCATCCCACGCAGGAACGGATTGGCTTGGACCGCAGCCGCCCCAAGGACGGATTCAACCGGCGCGTTCGGGTCGGACTGAAGCACCTTCACTGCCCCGCCCGGGCCAGCGAAATGAGCAAGGTACGTAGACCCGGGGGTTACAGGGACTCCCGCTTTTGATAGGATGGCCTGGTTCTGGTTGGCGTAGGCTTCCGTCATCTCCCGCGAGATCTGCGGGTCTGTTTTAAGGGCCAGAATCTCTTCGTCAGACTTCCCGGCAGCCAGATCGGGGCGCGCGGCTTTAAATGTTGCGAGAAACGTGGAATCGATGAACTGACCGAGGCCCGACGCAGACGAATTAGGATTGCGGGCGTTCGGATTGCCGCCGCTCTCTACGCCGATGATATTATCGATGAGGCCCAATTGTGTGGTTCCTACTTCAGTCCTTGATCGTTTTCGCTGTGATGGCGTCCAACATTTATTGGCATTGGACCCCGAATACGTACCTGGCTTCCGTGATCGGCTTCATCGCCGCCCTGCTCGCCACGGTGGCGCTGAGCAATTTATTGCTGTGGGCGCGCAAGAAGCCCGGCGAACGCCGCCGGTAGAAGCGGGTTTGCCTGCTGCGGCAGCATTGCAGGGTTCAACTGCCCAAGCGGAGACCGGCGGCGAATGGCTTCCGCGGCCTGCTCTGCCTGCTTCATGACAGATCGATTGTTCGCGATCTTGAAACCGCGACCAGCAGCGGCACCGGCCACGGCCGCCGGCCAGCCGCCAGCCTGATAGCCGGCAGCACCGCCAGCCAGCATGCCAAGGCCGCCGCCGCCGCCAAGCAGATTGGCCACAGCCCGCATGCCGTTCTGCGTCCACGTCCCGCGAACGATCTTTTCCAGATCGGCTTTCGTCTCCGCGGAGAGATACTTGGCGTCATTGCTGTTGAGATAGGTGGTGATGTTTTGCCTGATCTTGTTGCCGACGTTCATGCCGGAGTTTTCACCGGCCGCGCGTAGTTCGGACTTGGCAACACGGCTATCAAGCGCCTCTCCGGCCTTGAACGCACCATAGTTCTTGTCCGCCTCGCGGATTTTGTTCATCGTTCCAGATGAGTTCTGCTCGATCGCCTTTTCGAGCTTCTGGAGCGCAACGAATGCCCCCGCCTTGTTGGTATCGTGCCGCCCCAGCAATTCCTTGATGCTTTGCCGCGCCGCTACCAGATCGGCCACATCGGCCGCCCCAGCGGTCGCAGGCGATTTGATCTCGCTTATGGCCCGATGGATGCTGTCAGCATTCGAGGGGCGGATACCGCGGTTGTTGAGCGTCGTGATGATGTCGTCCGCGACAGTATCGAGCGTAGATTGCGGAATCGGCGTTGCCACGTTGCGGGCGGTCAGCGCGTCGTAGGCATTGGTCGCCTCGCTCTTGACGTCAGCCAGGGACGGCGTTGCCGTCTTTAGGGCGCGAGCCTCTGCCATGGTGTTGGCAAGCTTGTTGGCTCCAGCCCCTCCCAGTAGCGCGCCGGCCGCCCTTGCATATGGCTCCGCCTCCGTCCCCTTCGTGATCTGTCCGGCGGTCTCGCTAGCAATGGCCGGGGCCGCGACATTGGTCGCAAACCTTGGCAACAGTGCGCGAGGTCCGCCGACAGCCATGCCCGGCAGGAACTCGGCGCCCGTCTTGAGATAGCTGCCAACTGTCGTCTGCGGCTCATAGTCGGGCGAGACAATCGGATCGGTGGCCGTGTCCTTGATCTGGCGCGATGTCGGCGCATCGGTGAAAACGCGCCCGGCGCCAGTCATGCCGGCCGCCTTCGACATCAAATCCTTGAAGGCCTGCACCTTGTCGGGTTCTACGCCGAGCTTGCCGCCGAGCGCACTGGTGCCTGCTGAAAGCAGCGACCGCACGTCGCCGGCCATGCCGAGCGTGCCTGCTGCTGCGCTGGCCAGACCAGATCCAACACTTTGGGCGGCATCAGCCAGCATTGATGGCTGGTCAAGTACGAAGCCAGCAGGAAGGCCGTTGGCGGGCTGATCGAGCACGAAACCGGCGGGTAGATCGGTCATTGCCATTTCCCGTTGCGGAACGTGAGTTTCTGGCCGGTCTGCGGGTTGGTTGCAGTCGCGCCCTCAGGAACCGCGCCCGGAGCAGAAGCGGGCGATCCCGTGCCGGCATCAGTAGGTGGTTTGTATCCCGGTCCAGCACTCTTCCTCATCGCTTCGATGGCCGCCCTACGGTTCTCGGCCTTCTGTGCGACCACGCCGGGACTATCGCCGGGCTGCGGGAACAGTTCTTTCTCGTACCTGTTAAACTCTTCTTTCCCAATCGCCGCGCCGGATTCGTCACGCAACAGCGACGTGATGAACTTGTTCTTCGCTTGGGTGTATTTCTGGAAGTTAGGTGACTGGCCGTAGTTCCCGACCCCGCCCGGGACGCTCCCCAACATCTTACCGGTTAGGCTGAGGCCTTCGTTTTCGAGGCCCTTCAGGTTCTTCTCGGCGACTTCCATCAGGTTGGCGAATTTCTCGGACTTCGCCTGCACCTCGGTTTTCTTGCCGCCGGCCGCGTCCGCATTAATGCGTGCGATCTCGTTGGAAAATGTCTTTCGCCCCGCCGCATCCAACCCTTCTGGATAGGGGATGATCTTGCCGTCCGGGCCCGCAACGCCAGTGCTATTGGCGCCGCTGCCATAAGCGGCCTCTGCCGTGCCCCTTAGTGGGTCAGTACGAACAAGCGTCCCGTCATCCATCTTTTGGAAGCCGTATTGTTTCTTTTCGAGCGCCTGAGTGAGCAGGATTTCGCCGGCCTTCGGGTTCATCACAGCCAGCATGGCCTTCTGCGGCCCGAGAACAGGAACCAGGGCGTCATACTGCGCCTTAAGGTTCTGCTTCGCCATCGAGCGGCTGTCATTGCCGGTGAGCCTAGCAATAAGCCCGTCAGGATTCCCGATCCGGCCTAAAATACCCGCATCGCCGCCAAGAGCCGGAGGGAGAGCCGGCGCCGGTTGAGGCTGAGCTGGCATCTGCTGCGGGGGCTGCAATTGCCCCTGCGCCGGCTGTGCGTTCGGAGGCAACAACGCCTGCTGCGGGTTGAATTGATCGGCATTGCCGACCCGCGGCATTTGATAGTTGCCGATAGAAACTGGCTGCGCCTGGTTGGGAGCGTATGTGCTCGGGTCGAACGTGGCTGTATCGAAGCTTCGACCAGACGGATTCACAGGCTGCGGCGCGTTCGGCGCGGCATTGAAGCGGTCAGCGAACGTGGCCGGCGGCGGCTCAGCCGGGAATCCCGCGCTCGGCTGATAGTTCTGCTGCTGCATCTGCGACGTCCGCAGCATGTCAAGCAGCCCGCCGTACTGGCCGCCGAAGTTGGCGTTCTGGCCGAAGTAGAGATTGTCGAGCAAGCCCATGTCTTACAACCCCGCGGGGAAGAAGGAGCGGAAGAGACCGCCAGCACCGTTGGCGATCGTGGCAAACTGCTGCGCGCCTGACATCTGCTGCGTGCCCTGAGACTGACCCGTAGACTGCGAGCCAAGCCCCGCGATCGGAATGCCGATCTGAGCCAGCAGCCCAAGGGCCTGAACGGGGATGCCGCGCCGCTGTGCTTCTGCCTGCAGGGTCGCATTGGCTCCCGCATTGGCCGCGTCCGTAGCTGCGCCGGCCGCAGTAACGCCCTGCCCCTGGTTGGAGAGTTTCTGCTGCTGCAGCCCAGCCAGAATGCCTGCATTGGTGTTGCCGGCCCCGTAGAGGTTGCCTGCCGCGCCCTGCTGGTTCTGGACGTTCTGGTTGTATTGGGCCGCGATGGTCGGCGCTACGCCCTGCATGATGCCACGGCCGAGCGTCTGGGAGTTCATGCCGGAGAAGTCACGGCCCGCCGCTGCGAACTGACCATTGGTCGAGTTCGTGATGTCGGCAATCGTGGTGCTCAGTGCGTCCTTGAACCCCGGCGTGTCGTATGGATTATAGTTCGTGTTGCTCGCCAGCGGGTTGGTCTGATCGACGTATCGCTGATAGTTGGCGTTGACGTTGCCGGCCTGATCAGTGGCCCCGCCTCCACTCAACAGCGTCTTGGCGAAATCCGCGATCGGCTGGGAATACTGTGCCGTGGCGTTGTTGCCGTTGTTGACCAGCGTCGTCAGCGCACCACTTTCAGCACCGGTCACGCCAGTGTTGCCGAGATTGCCCTGAAGCTGGCCGAGAATGCCCTGAAGGGCCGGCTGCGCTTCGGTCCACGGCTGCGTGGTGCTGTTCTGCGTCTGGCTAGTTTTGCTCGTGCCGCCCATTTAAAATACCTTCTCCAGTACGACGTGTTCGACGTGGTAGCCGTCAAGCACACGTTGCCAGCCGGGGCGCCCCCAAATTCGCATTCGGGAACAACCCTCGTCCTTTGCGTATTTCTCAATTCGACTGAACAGTGGCAGCCAGCGCTCTCGCTGGTGCCCGCTGCATGCCGTCAGCGTGCAAATGTTGCGCGCCAGATGCGTTGTTGCCGCCGCCTCGATATGATCGCTCCACGCCAGCCAGAGCAGTTGCTTGCCTTCCAGAACATCGTTTTCGATGTCGGCGAAGTCGCTCAACTCGGTTCGGTCGATCGCCGCCTTGATGAGCGGCCTTGCATGCGTCCAGAAATCGAAGATGCGGTCTGGTGCGACACAAATAAGCTCAGGCAATGCGGACCACGCTAAGCGTTGAGTCCTTGGAATTGCCCGTCATGTTGAATTTAATCAGGCCGTTAGTGCTTGACGCGCCTTTGACGTCAAAACGGATGTCGTCAGCCGGGGACGAAAAATACCCACACAGTGATAGGCTAGTGCCGAACCCGGCGGCTGCGCTTGTTTGGCGCGTGCTTGCAATCACTGTTGTCCCATCCCATAGCTTGCCGTCAAAAGCCGCAGCGCCAGCGCTATCAGCGCAGGTAACAGTCCCCCATGCGAACCACACCCCAGTCGTGCCCTGCGCGACCCTTGGTCCAGGCTTATAGTTTGCAGTGTCGTTGAGCGACACATCTCCGGTGAGTGAATTGGTTAGCTTGCTGAGATCGACCGCAAGCGATCCGGAGCCGGTAATCGGCCCGCCCGTTAGACCCGCGCCGCTTCCAACGCTTGTGACCGTCCCTGTGCCCCACGGAGGCCCGGCAATGGCGGCTTGCAAAGCAGCGATATCCGCAGCATTCGTTGCAATGTCGGCCGTGTTGGTGGCGATATCAGTCTCATTCGCCGCTGTCTTTTCATGCGCCTGCATCAGCGAGCGAATGGTTTTGTCGGTGTCTTTCTCACCCAAGCCAGGCACATAATACGTCACGTCTTGCCCTCGGTCTTGATGTCTGGTTCAACCCCGGCCGCATAGGTCCACAAGGTGGCTGCAGGAATGCGCCCCTTCATTCGGGTGTACCTCGTTGACCTTCGCAGATCGCAGCGGCCGGTTCTGGTGTTCATCGCGATTTCAGGTAGCGACGTCGGAGACTCAGAAACCCGCTCCCGATAGGAAGCCGATCCGTAGAAGCTCGGCGCGTCCGAAACCGGGCGAAACCCGTTGACGAATACCCGCTTGTCCGCCGTGCCCTGCTCTGCCGTTTCCAGCGTCGCTTCCAGGTTCGACCCCGAGAAAAAACCCAGCTTGTGCTCGCTGTTGAACTGAGCGATCAACGGCTGCGTTGAAACCGCGAAGCTATCCAGCGTAGCTGCAAGAGCGTCGAGCGACGCTGACAGCGTGTCCAGATTCTCAAGCGTGATGCCGGGCTGCGACATGCCGAGCAGATATTCGCCCGTCATTGTGATCTGAAACCAGCGGTCGAGCGCGTAATCAAACCCGATGATCTTGTCGTAAAGCCCGGTCGTGCCCGCCGTTGACTTGTAGGCCCAGAACGCCCGTGTTGACCTCGGATCAGATGCCCCGATGAACATCCGCAATTCCGTCTTGTCGAGGTCGTCAAAGAATGTGCGGTCAACCCGTTCTCGCCCGATCTGCTCTGGCAACCCGCTCGGTACGATCTTGTAGAAGCCCTGCGCAGAGTGAAAGAATGTCAACGCGCCCGCACGGACAATGCTGCCGGGCGCGAACAAACCCAAGTCCTGCGCGATACGCTCGATCTGGAAGATCAGCGGCGAACCGGGAATGTACGACATCCGCCGGATAGCCTGATCCTGAAAGATCGTCCCGAACTCACCGCCGGCAACACCACGAACGATGCCGCCATCCGGGAAGTCCTGAAAGTCTGAGCTGTTAACGCCGCTGGTCCAGTTGGTCGTATCGTTCAGGCCCGACCAGTGAATGCGGAACGGGTTGGAGAGAAGCCCGGATAGAACAAGGAAGCGGCCAACCACGCTGATATACGAAGCCTGTGGAGGCGATCCGGCATTGTCAGCAAATGCCGACGACGATGCGAGATTGTAGGTCTGAAGAACGGCGTTTTCCTGCGTTGCCTTGATAAGGCTGCCAAACTGTACAAACTGCCACTGTGCGTCCGCTGAAAGCGCCGGATAGAGGTGCGTGACGGAATGAGTCCCGGTTCCGGTCGACGCGGTATTGATCGCAGCCCCGCCCGGCGTTGCCGAGATTGTATAGGTGTCTGGATCAAGCACCGTCTTGACGTAGTATGTCGTTCCAGCCGTGATCGCCGCAGGTAACGCCCCGCCGGAGTTCGAAAACACCTTTGGTTCGTTGGGGAGCGAGTCGTGCGCGGTCTCGGTAATCACACCGGGCGATGCCGATGAGATCGTGCAAGTAATGACCTTCGACACCGGGATCCACGAGTAATCCGAGTTGTTCGCCAGATAGAGGCGCTTGTCGGTCCCGGCGACTATGGCGACCGAGCCATCGGATTTCAGCGCATAGAAGCCGCCACGACAGGCAGACGGCAAAGACTGAGACAACGCCGCATAGTCAGGAACCGGGCCGTAACCGTCCCCACGCGGCAGCGCGTTCATCACGTTTCTGGTAGCCGTCCCCAGATAGTCCGCCACATCGGGTTTGTATTCGCCGAAAGGCAGCATCAATTAATCCTTGTCCAGGTTTCAGGCGAACTCGTATCGTCCGTCCATGATGACGAAGCGCTACCCTTCCGCGTCCACGTCTCTTGTGATGCCGTAACTTCAGTCCATGTCGAAGAAGCGTTCCCACTCCGCGTCCACTGTTCGGCCTCACTATCAATCGGCGCCCAAGTCCCCGGCGCAACACCAAAGGCAACGCTGACATCGGACCCGGAAATAAGGTACGAACCGCTGCTAGCTGCCACGCTCCACGTCATCAGAAGCGATACGCTTGAGCCGCTGAGCGAATAGCTTCCAGAATCCGCGTTGACCCGCAGCGTGCTCGCATAGGTCAGGTCTACGCTTGCGCCGGTGATCGCATAGGAACCGGCCGCGGCAGACACCGAGTAATTATGAACCAGCGACACGGCAGAGCCGGTGATGGCATAAGAACCGGCAGAGGCCGCAACCTTCCAGCCATGCAGCAACGAGACCGCAGAGCCGGATATGGCGTAAGACCCGCTGCCGGCAGCAACCGCCTTGTTCGCCCTTAGTGTGACGCTGGCCCCGGTCAGCGCGTATGACCCTGACGCGGCGCTCAGCTTCCATGCGTGAAGCAGGGAAACCGAAGAACCATTCAGCGAATACGAACCGGAATCAGCCGCAACCGAATACGCGGTAGAACTCGATTTGGTCAGCGTGACATCGGCGCCGGTTAGCGCGTAAGTCCCGCTCGTGGCATCAAGCCGCCACGTTTTCAGCAACGGAACGGAAGTCCCGTTCAGCGCATAAGAACCGCCGCCTACACCGACCGCGTACCCATGCTTGAGGGCTACCGATGCCCCTGAGATGGCATAGGAGCCTGATCCAGCGCCTACCGCATATCCATAGCGCAGCGTGACGGCAGAGCCACTGAGCGCATAGGAGCCGCCCGTAGCGTCCAGACGCCACGTCTTGAGCAACGGGACCGCAGCGCCCGTTAGCGCATACGAGCCAGCCGCTACGCTTACCGAATAGCCGTGCCGAACCGTGACAGCGGCGCCCGTGAGTGCGTATGTGCCACCCAGCGCGGAGACCTTGCGGTCCTCTCGCAGGGTTACAGACGCGCCCGTCAGGCTGTACGAACCGCTCCCGACAACAACCGGGAGATTCCTGCGCAGCGTTACCGCGGAGCCCGTCAGGGCATAGGAGCCACCAGTAGCCGCTACCTTGCGACCGAGCTTGGTGGCAACGGTCGCCCCGGTAAGGGCATAACTGCCGCCGCTCGCTGTGATCGTCTTGTTCGACGTACCCGGCGGATGCTTGAACGCCATCACGGTCATGCCGTGACGCGCACTCTGGCTTTCCGTCGCCGTCAGGTCGCCGGTTGACCCGGCTGATATCTTGACCGCATCGTAGCAGGCCAGCGCGACAGTCGGGCTGGTGCCGTTGTTGCGGTCGCTTCGTTCCGTCCAGGTTCCGCGAACCGGAGGCGTCGTTGTATCCGTTGCCCCGGAATTGCCGGTGACCTCGGTCGTACCGTCCATGTTCGAGACGGTATTGGCTCTTGCCCCGAATACGCCGGTAACAAGCAGTTCGCCGACTTCAGCGGTGGTAACGCCGCCCGTCAGCGTGACCGTGCCGCTCGCCGCTCCCATCGCGACTTCGGCCGAGGTGTCGAATACAGGCGTTCCGGCCCGGCTCGATCGATAGGCCCTGACCGTAGCAAGGCATCTCGACCCGCCCGTCTTGGCGAACACATATGACGGCGGGGACGATCCCCGGATGCAGTACCCGGTCTGATACGAGACAATCGAACCGGTCGTGTTGTTCGTCGTGTTGCCCG
>OFRO01000171.1_pt1 | contig 25863 bp, 40 predicted proteins | sample 1543091 | NCBI WGS metagenome assembly OFRO01 (sample SAMN07774217, study PRJEB24372) | wastewater metagenome | isolation source: Exp Tend NO 10WW | collected 2016-02
TTACCTCAGGGGCGCAAACCTCACGGGCGCAAACCTCATGGGCGCAGACCTCATGGGCGCAGACATCATGGGAGCATACCTCAGGGGAGCATACCTCACGGGCGCAGACGGCGAAAAAATCCCGATAACAAAAGCTCCTATGCAGATCGTCAATCTGCGCTGGATGATTACAATCTGGGATGCTCACATGCAAATCGGATGCGAGTTCCATAGTCACGCAGAGTGGGCAGAGTTTGATGACGCGCGTATCAAGCAAATGGACGGCAATGCTCTTGACTTCTGGCGCGAGTGGAAAGAGATACTGATGGCGATGTGCAAAAAGCATGGGGGAGAAAGGATATGTATGTGACGATCATCGGGAATCTGACACGCGATCCAGAACCACAGCAGGGACCGAAGGGCCCCTGGGTTCGGTTCACGGTCGCCGAGAATTACAAAGACGGCGGAGAGTCCAAAACGAACTTCTGGAACTGTTCCGCTTTCAATGGGCTGGCTGAAAACGTGATTTCCAAATACGCGAAAAAGGGCAGTCATGTGATCGTGGCCGGTGTCGCGAATCAGAGCAAAAAAGACGGGACCACATATACGAATATCAACGTTGACCGGTTCCAATTCCACAACTCTGGGAAGAAGCCCGAAGCCCCGGCGGGCACGGCGCCTGTCGGTGCGGGTGAGTATCCAGACGACGAAATCCCGGATGCATTTTGATGGCACGAAAACCAAGAAATCACGATCCGGTGTTTCGCGTTCACCAGGTGGGCTGGAACTCGACGAACAGCGGCAGGCGGGCGCGTGGCTTGCCGTCGCTATCGTTTGAGGAATACATTGCGATGAAATCCAGTGGTGAAGTCATGCAGGGCAAAGAGCGAGTGCGGAAGGCTAGAGACATAAAGCCCCGCGCAGAGCGAGACTACACCGAGGAATGGAAAGCGGAGAACGAGCGGCGCAGGAAGCGGGCGCAGCTCCCGCTGAAGTATGACGACTACGTGAGAGACTGGAGGGGCTGGGTATGATTTACGCGATTTCTGTTTTTATGATCGTGATGGGTGTTGGCATGATCTTATTGGGGCGGATAGCGTATGAACATTGAACGCAGGCGCATATGGGTTGAGCAGATTGAAGATCAGATCGAGTATGTGGATGAGTGTGCTCCAGAATTTCAAAGCGCGATGGATATTGAAATTGAATACCGCAAACGCCTGCTCTCCCTCCTTCGCCGCGTCCGCAGGTGCCCTGAGTGCAGAGGCATTGGAGCAATATGCTGGGAAGCTGGGAACCAGAGGTGGGAAGGTATTGAATGCCCAACATGCGGAGGCACAGGAAGGTTATGAGCGATTTGCGGCAAGAATGTCTTGATCTAATAGCAGAAGCGGAACGGCGAGCAAAGGACAACAAACTGGGTGACGTTGCATATCGTAATGCAATTCACCGGCTCAAGAAATTCCTGCGGGATGGAGAGACGTCATTTTACGTAGGGAAACAACGCTGGTTAAAACCATCAGAAGTAACTAAGCCGGGGCATTACTGGCAACGGATGGGCTCAGGTCAAATGGGCATCGCCCAAGTCCGGTTGGACCATACAGGATTTCTCTACATAGCGAATAACGGTTATCCTCTGGACAGCGTAGCCACAGACAGGCGATACTACGGTCCTATCCAGCCACCAGAATACAAAGGAGAATGAGAGATGGAAAATCAGAAGAGAAATCAGAAGAGAACACTTGAGCAGGCGATTTATAATGCTCCCGTCGATATTTCCCTATCTCCCGCTCAAGCGGAGGAGGAGAGAATCAATCACATGCTGACAGGTGTATGAATATATGACACCAGAGAGATTGGCAGAGTTTCAGGAGGCACGCCGCAAGCTTTTGGCCGGGGATATGCCAGATGAGCCGGTGTCCGCCGCATTCGTTGAACTCATAGACGCCCTGACAGCAGAACGTGAGCGGGCAGAGAAAGCAGAAGCAGAATTGGACCAAGTCCCCCGATTGATTTGGGGATGAACGCAAAGCAAGAGAAGTTCTCATTTAGAGAAAGGAGGCAGTGATGCCGCAACAGTTTGATTTTGGAGAAGCCCTGAAAAGGCTCAAAGCAGGAAAGCGCGTTCAGCGCAACGGGTGGAACGGAAAGGGCATGTGGCTCGTTCTCGTTAACATGGGCGGGCCACCAGAACCCGGTGTCGGCGGGACTGTTGACTTGAGAGAGCATGGCCTGTGGGCAGTCTCACCTTACGTTGCGATGAAAACCGCACAAGAAACATTCGTGCCGTGGCTCGCAAGCCAGACGGACATGCTTTCCGATGACTGGGTCGAAGTGAGCTGACAAATAATGCAAGCCGGGGATCACAATTGAGAAAAATCCCCGGCTATGTATTCAAGGAGAATGTATGAACGCAAAGCAAGAGATACTGGACCTAATTGACTACACGCGAAGGCAGAAAGACCTTCCGTTGACCTGTTTCGAAGCAGACCGCATCCGCGCAATCCTCGAAACGCATGAACTTGTGCCGGTGGATACGAGACCTTTCGATCCTGCGCTGTGTGCATTCACCTTGATTCAATCGACCATCCACCGGATAAATGGCTTCCAAATCTGGAAGAAAGGCGAGATTTCACTTACGCGGTTTGACAATGGAAAGGGACAGTTCGACCAGTTCAGCGGGTTTATTCTATTCCCCTGGCCCGCCACCCAGTCAGACGGTGAGACTCTGTTGAGATTGCTGGGAGTGCTGGTATGAGTCACGCCCGCACCGCAAGAATCCGCGCCGCCATCCGCGAGGCAAAGATGCGCGACAGTTGGCGCTGCCGCCGCTGTGGACGGATCGAGCATCTATGTGGGTCACACGTAGCCCCGCGCAACGTCCAGCCCCCGGACGACCCCGCGGGAATCGTTACGCTGTGCGCCTATTGTGATCGAGAGTTTGATGCGATCCACGATCTACCAGAGCGGGCTGAGTGGTTGAGGTTTCACCGTCTTGGTGAGTTTGCGGATTGGTTAGCGAGTAAAGACGGGAGGTGCGCGGTATGAGAGATGGAGAACGCAGATATTCTTGCGAGACTTGCATATATTTCAACACTGGTGCTGTAGGCGGGGTATGCAGGCGCAACCCACCCAAGAGGACCAAGGATTTTAGCGACGGGCTATGGCCGGGCGTTGATCCTCGAAAAGATTGGTGCGGGGAGTGGCGCAATCGAAACACGATGGAAACTCTGGAGGATATCGAGAATGGTCTGCCGAACTGATCGCATGGAAAAAATTGAATGGTATCTGAGCTATCGGAAGTGGCGCGCGGAGAGAAACCGACGCCTCCGAGAAGTCGCCAAAGAATATGTGCTTGCTAAGATGAAACTGGACTTTGTGAATATGCAGATAGCATTCATAACCTCTGAAGTTGGCCCGGTTCCGCCCCATCTTTTTAAGAGGCATAAGCTCCATGTTGTGCCCTAAATGCGGCCACGTCACCGAGTCCCGCTCAGACAAACAGCACGGACTCATGAGGGCGTGGAACCGCATCCTGGCGCGTCATTTCGGGGAGTCCGAGGAATACACGCTGTCGGCAATTTTTGAGCGATGCGGGATTGTGGACAGCCATACCAATCCGTTCACGGGTGAGGTCGAATATCGCAGGAAGAGCACAAAGGACTTGACAGACGATGAGGCGGCCGCAATCCTCACGGAGATGCAACACGTCGCGATTGAGTATATGAACGCGCCACTTCCGCAACCGGCAAAAGTCTACGATAGACTTTCTGAGGTGAGATGATGGCCGCGAAACGCAAGACGAAAACGAGCCCGGCCAAACGAAGCGCCGCCGCCAAAAAAGCAGCTCGTTCACGGAAGGCTGTCAAAGCCGCCGCGAAGCCAGACAAAGCCTGGCATCAGAAATACAACCAGCCCGCCCCGGAACCGAAGACGGTTTACGATTGGGCCGTGGCGAACGGACGGAGACCTGAGGCATGAACGTGCTCGCCCCGGGGAAATGGACGATCAACGAAAAAGGAGAACTGCAACCAGATGACGACAAAGCGCAAACCTTCACAGAAACGGGCGCCCGCCAAAAAGCGCACGAAACCCCAGGTCAGCACACCTACTACTGTCTCTACGACCTGGCAGCAGAGCCCGCCAAATGAGAACCCGCCTGAGATGCTCCCTTTCTGGGCTGGCGTCATCCTGGGTGGGTTGCGCCTGCATACCCCGCCTACAGCACCAGTGTTGAAATATATGCAAGTCTCGCAGCCTGACCCGGTAGCAGTGGACGCAGTTCTTTCGGCAGTCGAAGGCGTGCTGAGATCTTGGCCTCGGTTTCTACCTGTGGATTTAAGGCTTGACAATCCCACGTCGAGTGGCCTTGACTGTTCCATCTGACTCTATGCACCACTGGATAAGGTTTCGCTTATACCGCCTGAAATACTGGCTTGCGCAATGGATTGATTTCAAAGCGCCGGTTCACATCGACATCGAGGTTACAAGCGCCTGCAATCTCCGCTGCCCGATCTGCCACCAGTCCGATTCGCCCAGGGTTTACGATCTCAAAAAACTGAAAGCACAGACAGTGAAGGACCGCCTGAAAGAAGCGCGCGAGATGGGCGTCCTGTCGTTCAAGCCAAACTGGCGAGGCGAAGCGCTGATTCACGCTGACATCTGGGACATCCTTGAATATGCTTTGTCTCTGGACTTCGTGGATATTCTGATAAATACCAATCTGTCAGTCCACATGAATGACGTCGAGTTGGGCATTCTTGCGAGAGTGCCGACCGTCAAGGTGTCGATTGACTCCGTGACCAATTACAAAGTCGCGCGCCGGGGCGGTGACCTGGACCTTGTGCTGTTCAACATGGTGCGCCTGGGACGGATGGGCAAGCGGATCTCGACGAACCGCCACGAATCACACGTCACCGAACCATTCGACGAATACCGCGAAGAGTTCTGGAAGGCGTATGTGGCAAAGTGGGCTGAGATCTGGGGAGCGTCGGCCATTGAGCTGATCAGGGCGAGCAATGCGTTTTCAAAGATCAAAATGCACAATGCCGTTGCCAAGAAGCGGAACAAGAGTAGCGGAATGTTTGTGGGGTCCAGCCGGTCAGAGCGTAAATACTGCGGGATGCCGTCGCGCCGAATGCTGATCTCAGGGACGACAGAGAGCATTTATCCATGCTGTGTGCCATATGCCGAGCCTGACGATATGGTTATCGGAGACAAGGCAACGTCTTTAAAGGATGCCTGGCAAGGCCTTGCAAATGAATTTATCCGCGGTGAACTGAAAGAAGGCCGCATGCCGACAAAGACCTGTGAAAACTGTGTGTCCTCGGATGCGTGGCGATGAGCTGGCTAACTGACCTATTCAAGGATAAGACGGTGGACATGCGGAAGCCGCAAGAGTATCGCGCGTTACCGGTTAACCCGAAGAATATGAGGCAGTTGAGGCAGTTTGATGAAGATCGGATGAGTTCTGAGCCAACGTCCGATCATGAGTTTTACTACATAAGTGCAGGGACAGGGACATCGTATATGCCGTATACTGTGACGGCTCTCCCAACATTGGGTGCGTGTCGGGTGCCACATGAATCGTGACGTCGGGGTTGTCGTATGTTCCCGCGTCAATTCGTCCAGGCTGACACGCAAGCCTCTACGTGAGATTCACGGCCGCACGTTGATAGACATCCTGCTGCGGAACGTTCTGCGCCAGAAGGAGTTTGACGTAGTCCTGGCAATACCAGAGGCCGAGGCCGACAACGAACTGGTTGAGATCGCGCAGGGCATTGGCGTTCAAGTCTTCCGGGGCTTTGATGATTCGCCTCTGCACCGTCTTCACGCCGCCGCGCATGAGTATGGATTCCGCCACGTAGTCAGAATCACCCACGATGACATCTTCATAGACGCGCAGCTGATGGAGAATCAGGTTAGACACCACCTGAACGCCAAGAGCCACAATGGACCGAACGATTATACGTGGATGGCCAAGTGCCCGGATGGTGTGGCTGGCGAGGTCATTTCACGCAGGGCGCTTGATGAGGCTGTGCGGGCTGTGGGCAAGAAACCCGTTGAGCATGTGTCGTATTTCGTCCGCAATCCTGAGAAATTCCGCATCGGTGAATACTATCCGCCGCGGGAGTATCATTTCCAATACCGCCTGACCATTGACTACGAGCAAGATTTGCTGGTGTCGAAGATTCTGTTCTCGATGCTCGCCCAGCCCTTTTCGACGCTTGACCTGATCAATCTTTTGAAGTCAAAGAACAACCGGCATATTCTGGACATTAACAGGATGCCAGACGTCACAGTCTACACATGCGCATTCAATCAAGGGCGATTCCTGCGGGACTGCCTGGAGTCTATCAAGGCGCAGAGCTGGGGTGATTTCGAATTGATCGTCATTGATGATGCTTCGACTGATGAAACGCCGACAATCCTGCTGGATTGGTTGAGTGAGCAGACGGACGAGTTCAGGCGCAAGGTGCGGGTGCATCGGAACAAGCAGAACAAGGGGCTTCCGGCCTCATCCAACCGGGCCATAGGAATGGCGCGCGGTCGGTATGTGGTGCGCGTTGACTCTGACGATTTGATTGACCCCGAGTTTATCTACCGGTGCAAAACCGAGCTTGAGGAGAATCGGTCATGGTGCGCAGTGTTCACGGGATACCGTCGGGCCGATGTTGACCTGATTCCGCTTGGGGATTTTGAGAACGAAGACTTTCACCCAGGTTGTGCGTTTTTCCGATCGTCCGCGCTCAAGGAAGTTCTCTACAAAGACGGACTGGCACACTACGAGGGGCTAGAGTTTATGGGCAGATTCCGCAAATACTTTGAGGCCGGGCGAATCCCCGAGGCGCTCTGGACATACCGAAAGCACACAGCCTCAAAGTCTTATGCTGACACAGTAGAGCGCAGAGAAGCCAAAGCGCAGATTGAGGCTGGCAAATGAAGATTTTGGTCACAGGTTCTGAAGGCTTTCTCGGCAAGTGGATTGCCAGGACCAGGGGAGAGCATAAAATTGTGCCGTTTGACTCAAGTCTTGGCGATGACGTACGGTCGATCGGGTCCGTTCAGCAGAAGATGGAAGGCGTGGACGCAGTGATTCACGCCGCGGCAATCGCTGACCTGAACCAGAGCGCCGCAAACCCTGGCATCAATTTCGCTGTCAACATAGCGGGCACGGAAGTAATCGCTGCCGAAGCCGCGAATCGAGGTGTGCCTGTTTTGTTTATCTCTACCTGTTGCACATACGGCAACCAGCAACCGGCAGGCCTCGGAACGGTGCCAGTCCCTACCGAGCTTTACGCATGGTCAAAGCTTGCCGGTGAGGCTATCGTGTTCGGTCATAACCCAGCAAACATGGCCGCCAGAATCCCAACGCTCTATGGTCCAGGCATGCGCCCTGCCCTGTTCATCTACCGGGCAATCGACGCCATCGCAAAAGGCGAGATGGTCACGATCCACGGGTCAGGGAAGCAGACACGGCAGTATGGCTACGTGGAAGACGTGGCCTCGTTGATCTGGTGGCAATTGGAGTCTGGCAAGCGCATCCTCAACCTGAATCCCCGTGAGCAGACGTCATGTATCGACATATGCGCGCAGGCCGCGGCGTTGCTCAAAAAGCCGCTCAATCTTCAGTTTGTCCCGGACAGGTCGGGGCAGATACACAAGCAGAACATCCTCAGCACTACTAACGATTATCACAGGTCTTTTGCGCAGGGCATGGCGCAGACCGTGGGGTGGTATGGCTCAGTCAATTCTTGACGTGCCTGTCGATTCTCTGCGGCGTCAGGTGTTGCAGATCAGCAACCAGAACCTGCGCGGCTTGATCCGTGGAATCTATGACCTCAAGTATACAATCAGGGACAAGGTGTCAGACGCACAGATTCTGGACCTTGAGCGCAAAGAGTCAATCATTCAAGGTGAGATGCAACGCAGGGGCTTCCTCGGAAAGAAGGACGCGCAGGAATATTTGAAATGGCGCAGCGGCTTGTTTCGAAAGAAAAACTATTGATCATCGGCGAAGCTGGCGTTGCTCACAACGGCCAGATCAACGATGCAATGGCTCTTTGCTCAATCGCAAAACTGGCAGGGTGCGATGCTGTCAAGTTCCAGGTGTATCAACCGCGCGACATATGGACAGATGAGGCGGATATCCTTGCCAGGGAGAAGCTCCAGCTGTCCCTTTCTGAGTATGACAAGGTTTTGAATTATGCGCATGGCATTGGTATTATGGTCGGCGCTTCGTTTTTCAGCTACTACGGGCAAGACCTGCAGCGGAAGTGTGATTTTGTGAAGATTGCCAGTCGGTCATACCCGGACAAAATGCCGCCGCTCATAGCTGACCGTCCGGTATTCGCATCATGCGGCCGCTACCTCCCGGCAGAGCCTGATCCAGAATGGACATACCTGGCATGCGTGAGTCATTACCCAACAGAGCAGATACCATTCGCCGCGATGCAGTATCTGGCCGCGCAACAGAATGGCGTATGGGGTTACTCATCACACTTCGTCACGCCATACAACGTTGACTCGATGGCCGCGGTGAGACAGGGCGCGCGCGTGATAGAGAAGCATTTTTGCATTGACAGAGCAGGCATCAAGGTGGACAAAAAGGTTTCACTTGAGCCTGACGAACTAAAACAATTTGTGGAGCAGCTACGTGGCCAAATGGGAAAGCCTTGATCATCTAAGGGACGTTCGATACTGGGTAGAGCGGGACTTCCTTGACTTCCGCAATGCGCGCGTCGGGTTCAAAATCGACCGGGACACTGGATTCGTCACCTATGACGAGCGGCCGAATCTCGAGGAACATTACCGCAAGTCATACCGGAAGAACGTGGTCCACAACAACCTGACAACGTCAAACAGAAAGCTTCAATACCACAAGCAATTCCTGCAATCGTTCCTTGATCAGAAGCTGGCAGAGAAGCCAAAGAATCCAGATCCTGACAGGGATGCCACAAGCGTTATGGACTTCGGCTGTGCATTCGGCGCCACGCTCCAATGGCTCAGGGCATGCGGATGGAAGACCCGCGGCTACGAACTCACAGACGGTTTTGTAAACTACGGCCGCAACATACTCGGCCTTGACATAGTCCAGTCCAAAGAGCCCGACAAGGCTGACCACGGCCAACATGATCTGGTCATCTGCTATCACGTCCTCGAGCATGTGCCAGACCCGCACAAGCTGTTGATGGACCTCAAGAAGTGCCTGAAGCCGGGCGGGGTCATCGAGCTGTCGGTCCCTGTGTGGTTTGGGCCTCTTGACGAGCCGTCAGGCAATCACACGCTGGACTACGAGAACCTGTTCCACATTGACCACATTCAAGTATTTTCCCATAACTCGATCCGCCGCGCAATCGATAAGGCAGGCCTTAAGATCGTCAAAGAGGACACGCTGACCTATGGGCACACATTCCTGCTGTCACCCACAGAAGGCGCCAAGCCTGTCCATGAGAAGGACGATCCAGACCAGATCATCGATATCATCGGCAAGCAGAAAGAGGCAATCAGCCTGCTGCAGAAAGACCCGGCCGCGGCTCAAAAAGTATATGCGGACTTCCCCGATGCATACGTATTTGAGTCTATGAAGATCCAGAAGGACTTCCCGGCTATGAAAGCGGCGCTTGAGCGAGGGCTTGAGGCATGCACCAACCGCTTCAAGGTGATCTCACAGATGGGCGTCCTGCACATGCAATGGGACCAGGACACCAACAAGGGCCAGCCTAAGTATGGCAACGCAGTCAAATACGCAGAGGAATGCTTTCTGGAGTCACTGAGCCTTAAGCCGATGAACGAGAACGCTTTGTTTTACCTGGGCTTGATTGAGCATCAATACAAGGGCAACCATCGGCAGGCTGTGGAATACTGGCAACAGGTCGCGCGCATCAACACCAGCCGCATAGGTGAGATGATGCAATGGATTGGCAAAGCAGGGGGCGAGGCGTGGCCAAGCCCGTAAGAAAGCCCGTATCCACCAGGGAGGGCAGAAACGGCGGCCGCCTCAATTCAGGAGGCGATTGGGGAGGTCATAGGCCGCCCGGCAAGACGCCAAAGGGCATCATCCAGGAACGCTGGGGCACTGGTGACCAATCAGGTCTTGCAAAGCTTCTCGACGTGCAATACCAAAAAGCACTTGAAGGGGATCAAGCAGCGGCTAAGATAATTCTAGAGTATGGATGGGGCAAGCCAGTCCAGCCCGTGGGTGGTGAGGAAGGCGGACCAATTCAGATTGAAGTCAAGTTCCCGGAGTTATGACTATGGATTATGATTATAATTTGGAGCGCAAATCAATAGAGAGTTCGATCAATAGGTATGTGCAAAATGGGCACAGTTATAAGGACGCTGCTGTTTTTTTCAGCACCCATGCCTTTCGTTTGTTCCATTTTATCGAAACTCATGGGCATGTTTCAGAGTATGATGAGTATATTATGGAAATGCGCGCGGATTGGATGAGGATGAAATGATTGTGTCCAGGCAGATATAACGATGGCAGTTCTTGTTCTGGCTGTATGTGACCAGCGCCGCCAAATTGCTCACAGCACAAACCCGAACTACTGCGCCGGCTCCTGGCCCTGGTGAGAGTCGATTTTACACTGCCGATCCGTCCTTCGGGCGACCAGGTCAAAGTTTACAACGCGAACTCCAGATTCTTCGTTGGTGTCATCGGCCGCCAGTATGGCAAGACCACGCTTGCGCTGATCAGGGCTGTGCGCAGGGCCATCGAGACGCCCGGTGTCTACTACTGGATAGAGCCGACAATCACGCAGGCGAAAGCTGTATTCGAACAACGCTTCCTGCCCTTCTACCATCCGCTATTGCGGGAAAAAAACGTGTCAGACCGTCGCGGGACATTCCTGAACGGTTCACGCTTGTTCTTTAAGGGCTCAGATGCCCCAGACAGCCTGCGCGGTGAGACTCTAAACGGGGCAGTGCTGGACGAGTGCGGCGAGCTCCATTCCAAAGTGTGGCCTGAGATCGTGCGTCCGATGCTTGGCGTAAACAAGGGCTGGTGCGACTTCATCGGGACACCCAAAGGGCCTAACTGGTTTCGGGATCTGTGGCTGTCTAGCGTCAATCGCCCCGGGTGGACGAGACACCACGCACCGAGTAATGCGTCACCATTCTTTCCGCAGGACGAGTTTGAAGAAGCGCGTAGAACACTGCCCGACATGATCTTTCGTCAGGAATACCTGGCAGAGTTTGTTGAGGATGACTCGGAGGTGTTCCGCGGCATCAAGGAGTGCATCAAAGGCCAGCTTGAACAGCCGATCAACCGCCGCCGCTACCTGATAGGGTGTGACCTTGCCAAGCATGTTGACTGGACCGTCATAACAGTATGGGACGTTCAGCGCAGACACATGGTAGCATTCCGCCGCTTCAACCAGATTGATTGGAACATGCAGGAGAGCGCAATCATCGGCATGAGCCAGCAATACAACAACGCCCCAATTGTTCTTGACGCTACGGGTGTGGGTGATCCTATTTACGACAGACTGTCAGGAAAGGGAGTGCCCGTGTTTCCGGTGAAGTTCACCAACACGATAAAGGGCAATCTGATCCGATCCTTACAGTTAGCGATTGAGAAGCGCGACATCACATTCCCGGAAATACCGGAATTGATTTCAGAGCTTCAGATGTTCGCGGTCCAGGTGGGACGAACCGGCTTGCTGAGTTACGGAGCGCCGCCAGGATATCATGACGACTGCGTTATATCAATGGCCCTTGCAGTGTCCGAAATGGCCATGACCTCACTGACAGCACCCATAACGAGCAGCGGCCGCACTGAAATGAGCCGATTTGAAGAGGTCTGATATTGCAAGCCATTACATCGATCAACAGTCCATACTATGACAAATATCAGCTAAGGCCATACAACCCGGCCGAGCTCTACCAGCGGTTCACATATAAGATTTACGATGAGATGCGGACTGACGATCAGATCAGCGCCATTCTCGAGCTGAAAAAATCAACAATCATCAATTCAGGCTTCCAGATTCAATCCAATGTGCCAGAGGTCCAGCTGTGGCTCATGGAGCAACTGGAGGACGTGGATTTTGAGCAGGCGCTTTACCAGATGCTCACAGGCATGGACTACGGGTTTTCCCTGACGGAAATCACGCTAGGTGAAAGTGAAGGATTGATCGGCCTTGGCTCACTGAAGACGCGCGCGCCGCATACGTTCGAATTCCAGCAGGCTGACAGCGGCGATGTTACCGTGGTCAAACAGTATGGCGGCAAGGGCGGCGACCTGTGGATTCCATACGACAAGTTCATCCACTACACGCACGGGCCTGAGTTCGACAATCCGTATGGCAACAGCGAAATGAACCGTGGGGTTTATACGGCGTGGTGGTCCAAGAAAGCTGTCATCAAGTTCTGGAACATCTATCTGGAGCGATTCGGCAGCCCTCTGGCGGTCGGCCAGTATGACGCCGCGCGGACGCCACAGGAACAGATCGATCAGTTCATCAACGTTCTGAACAACCTCCAGTCCAAGACGTCTATCGTTCTCCCGGAAGGCTTGAAGCTTGAATTCATCGAGGCCACAAAGGGCGGCGAAGGGTTCGAGCGGGCAATTGATAAATACAACATGCTGATTGCCCGAAAGATGGTCGTGCCTGACCTCATGGGCATGGGTGGCGCTGAGACGGCAGGCGGATCATATGCGCTTGGCGGGATTCAGCACAAGATCTTTCTCCAGACTCTGGAGCGCCCGCGCCGCCAATTGGGCAGGGCTATCAACCGCAATCTGATCAAACCGCTTCTGGAGCTGAACTTCCCGGAAGGTGTGGAGGCTGAATTTGTCTGGAAGCCAATGTCTGAAGACTACGCAATGGAAAAGGTCAAGCTTGTTATGGAGGCATTCTCCAAAGGCGGGCTTACCAAGCAGGAATCTGACGAGGTTTGGATTCGTGACATCGTTGGAATGCCGGAAGTGGAAGTGCCCGAACCGCAGATGTTGCCAGAACAACCACAGGAGCCAATGCCGCATGAAGCCCCGTTACCACCACAGCAGCAGGAGATGCCGCAGGACGGCGAATTGGGTCAGGAAGTGGGTGAAGCCGTGCAACCGACTCTCCCCGATGGCCCGGAAGAGGAGCGTCAGGCTACAAGGGCTTATGCGGCGGTTCAATATGACCGGAAATGCGACTATGCGGCGATGGAACGATTTATGGACGACGAATCGGCTCGCATGGTGGAACAACTCGGGCGAGTAGTCAGAGAGTCCGTCAACGGTGTGGTTTCACAGATCAAGAAGAAAAACATCATCGGCAAGCAGAGCCTGGGAGCCATTAACAATCTAGACCTGCGCGGATGGGACCAGTTTAGAATGGTTTTAAAGCGTGGCTTCAGGGGCGCTATGGATCACGCGCGCGGGCAGGCGCGCAACGAGACAAAGGACAGCACCAAAAAAAACATGATCGATTCGGGCGCTGTGAACATTGACCCCAGCGAGTATCTGGACGATTTGACAACGAATATAAGCGCGCTGCAGAAGACGCAGATTCTGGACAAGATCAAAACGGTCTTGCGCGAGGGTATCAGGGCGGGGAAGGGCGTGACGCAGATCATGGGTGAGATTGACGCGGCGCTTAAGGAGTGGGACACGTCCGCTCAGAGGGTAACGGCCAAAGCCGAGACGGTCAGCGCGAACAAGCTTGAGGCATTGGTCAGGACGAACCTGACGAACGTATACAATGAGGCGCGCATGGACGAGTTTGAGAAAGAGCCGGAATTGATCCAGGCCTATCAATTCTCAGCCATTATGGACGGACGGACTACGGACATTTGCGAGAGTCTGCACGGCAAAATATTCTCGCCGAGTGAGGCTAGAGCATACCTGCCGCCAAGGCATTACAACTGCCGGTCGGTCATGGTGCCGATTACGATACTGGAAGAAAAGCCCACGGTGACGCCGAAGAGCGAATTGCCGGCGGTCACAAGCAAATTCTGAGGATTTTTTTCAGGTGCCAGAATACACTGAGCATCTGGCAATCCTCCAGAGTTTATAGACCCATGAATGCCGGCTATCGTTTCCGTGCATGAAAAAAGTTTGACTTTTGCCTGTTTCCGTGGTCTAATAGATCATGGAGAAAAAAAATTGGAAACGCAACGTATTTTGACAGGCCGCTTTTTTCGTGAGCCTCTGCAACAGTTTCTGAAAGCGCTAAATCTTGCGGCCGTGGAAAGCCGCCGCTTGACGCAGTCTGAGAAGGCTATCCGCAAGGTGCAGTATTCGCTAGACAATGACTTCCGGGACGGTTTCGCGCCCCGTGAGCACAAGCTGGACGCTTATTCGCTGGCAGGACGTGAACTTGCGAAGCTGGAGACAGCCAAAGCAGACGACCTCAAGGAAGCCGAGATCGTGCAGGTCCGGGCGCAGCTGGCCGCAGTCGAGAGGTTGCAAAACCAGCTTGCCTCAAGGCTTTTAGAGCTTGACAATTCCAGAGGATCGACGATCTATCTGGAGAGACAGCGGATGATCCGTGAGGCTATGGCCAAGACGGGTTGACGCTTTGGTAAACCTTGTGCGGCTGGCCCGTCAGAAATGGCGGGTCTTTTTTTGCCTTGTTGGTGACTAAAAAAAGGTTGCCTTATTTACACCATACTGCAAAAACCTAGACTTATGGCAAAAGAAAAACAGGAGCATGTTGTCCTTCCGACAATCTCTGCTCCCAAAATTAACCAAGTGAAGTTCCGTATTAGCGGTTCAGCACCATACATGCAAGCCCGTTTCTCACAGAAGGCACAGCTTGCAATGCAGGACAAGATGGAAGGCGGAGGCACTTCCAAAGGAAAGAAGATTCGTGCGCCCAGGGACTTTGATCTGGACGTCGAGAATGCCAAGCACATAAGCCGTGAAGGCTGGTGCGGGATTCCGGCCGCAGCATTCAGGGCGGCGATGATTTCTGCATGTCGTCTGGTTGGGTTCAAGATGACATTGGCGAAAATGTCTCTGTTTGTTCAGGCTGATGGCTATGACAAGATTGACGGCCAGCCGCTGATCAAGATCGTCGGGAAGCCTGTTCGATGTGACATGCCAGTCCGTAATGCGACAGGCGTCATGGATATTCGAGCGCGTCCGGTGTGGCATGAATGGTCAGCGGAAGTTAAGATTTCTTATGACTCTGAGCAGTTCAAGCTTGAGGATGTTTCAAACCTGCTCGCGCGCGTGGGTATGCAGGTTGGGATTGGCGAGGGCCGTCCTGACTCAAGAATGTCTGCGGGTATTGGCTATGGTTTGTTCACTGTTGACGGGGGCCCGAAATGACAGTTGCTCAAAAATCAGAATTGGACCGGATATGTGCAGATGGCGGCGGGGTTCTTTATCCCCCGCAGGTTGTAAAATCTGCGCAGTCAAAGAAGAGCCCGTTGCACGAGTTGTTCGATTGGGACGATTCCGAGGCCGCTAAAAAGTGGCGATTGGAGCAGGCCCGCGGCTTGATCCGTGCTTATGTGGTTATGATCCCTTACGAGGATGGTGCAGTAACGCACCGGGCTTATGTGTCAATGTCAAATGACCGTGCTGGAGACGGTGGATACACGCCGATTCAGGTGGTAATGGACGATACGACAAAGCGTGAGATGTTGTTGGAGCAGGCGAAGAGAGAGTTGAAGTCTGTTCAAAACAAGTATGGGATACTTAAGGAACTCGCATCGGTTTGGGCAGAGATTGACAAAGCGATGATAGCATAGCAGGCAAGTCTCGGCAGGGCGCGGCAGGGCAGGGCTAGGCCTGGCAAGGCGCGGCAGGCCAGGCACGGCAAGGCATGGCGAGGCTTGGCACGGCAAGGCGCGGCAGGCAGGGCATGGCGTGTGCAAGGCTAGGCTAGGCAGGTCTTGACGGGGCGCGGCAGGCAAGGCGAGGCGAGGCGCGGCAGGCATAGAGGGGAGGGAGCCTTGAAATCCCTCCCCCTTTTTTTGCTGTAGAAGTCTATCATAGACTTTTGCTTGACAGGACGGCGACATTATGTCTTATATCAAATTGTCCAACACGGTTTCCCTTTTTCTCCAAAGGGGTTTTCCCTGACTCCAGCATGACCGGGCATGTGGACAAACCCGGTAACTACTGACTCCTGTCCCTCTCACTTCTCACATCACCAATCGCAGAGAGGCCGTTATGACAGGTGGAAATACTCATATCAAAGGAATCATGGGCGCCGTGCCGGAAGGGCCGGAGCATGACCAGTTACGTGAGAACATGAAGGCCGCCGCGGATTACTGCGAGCAGAACGGCATGAACCCACAGGACGCCGAGGCATACTGCGACGAAGCCGCCAAGCGCATGGGTTACATGCGCCAGGCTGGTGTTTACATGAAACCTGTTGGCCAGCCACAACAACCGGGCCAGCCTCCCGCGCCCGCGGGCCCGCAACAGCCTGCAGGCATGGCACCACAAGCGCCACAGCCTGGACAGCCGCAAAGACCGCCGCAAGCACCAGCCGCGGCGCCTCCTGCGCAGCCTGGCCTGTTCCCGCAGAAGCCACAACAGCCGCAACAATTCCCGCAGCGCCAATACGCATTAGACACAGAGGACCGCCTCAACGTGGAAATCTGGAGCGCAGGCACTTACAACGGCGACACCTACACCGAAGCTGACCTTGAGGCAATGGCCCGATCCTTTGATGATCTCAAAGGGGAATATAAGCCTTACGTCAAACTCGGCCATGACTCCAGCCAGAAGCTCTTACAGGAAGACGGCTACCCGGCAGCAGGTTGGGTTACTAACGTGCGCCGCGTCGGCTCCCGGCTATACGCTGACATCAAACAGATTCCAAAGCGCCTTGCTGAGATGATCGACGCCAAAGCCTATGGGCGATTCTCACCGGAAATCTGGTGGAACATGAAACACAACGGCAAGACATACAGCCGTGTCCTGAAAGCCGTGGCGCTCCTGGGCGCAGACGTGCCCGCCAATCCAACGCTTGCCGATTGGATTACCCTTTACGCAAAAGATTTTACTGACGCCGACCTGAAAGCCTATCACATTAACGAGGATTCCATTATGGATCTGAAACTCCAACAATCCTTCGACGAACTGAAAGCCGCCCATGAAAAGGCGCTTGCTCAGCTTGCCGAAAAGGAAAAGGCTTATTCTCAGGTTTCTGCAGATCTTGAGAAAGTAGAGGCCGAGAAATTCGCCGCACAGGTCGACGCCGCATGGAAGTCACGCTCTGGCAAAAAAATCCTGCCAAAGCTTGAGCATGCGTTCAAAGCCCTTTGCTACTCTGACAAGACCAAAGAAAAAGTCTACAGCTACAGCGAGAAAGACGAAAAGAAAGAGCTTAAATACTCTTCTGCGTTTGATCTCGCCTGCCAGTTTGTTGATGCTATGCCGGAAATCAAGCTGCAAGGGACTCTGACGCAATACGCAGACTCTTCAGAGATTCAGACCGCAGGCATCGACGCAAACGACGACGAAGCGCTTGACCGCCAGGTTCGTGCCTACATGGGCGCGCATCCGGAAGTCAAATCTTACAGCGCGGCTCTAAAGATCGTCGCAAAGGAGGTCAAATAAATGGCATCAGCATCTCTCGGTGGCGGCTCTGCGGAAAATTTCGCAGGACTCGCCGGAACAAACATGCTTACAACCACTTCTCAGTATCTGGTTGTAGGCCTGAACCCAGCGTCAACCACAGCGGACTTTACGTTCTCTGTTCTTGACACCACAACCACACACGCTTATGCGCTCGGCATCAACCAGACGTTCCTGTCTTCTGGTGCGGCGGCTCAGTGTAATGTGCGGATGCTGGGAATCTCAAAGGCGATTGCAGGCGGCACAATTACCGCAGGCTCTCCTCTCGTCCCATCCGGCAGCGGACGGGTTATCGTTCTTGCGGCTGGTTTGACGGCAACTGCTGTTTCAACCACTACGCATATTCAAACAATCGGTTGGGCTCTTGAAGATGCCGCGACGACTGGCGCAGAACTTTTGATCTTCGTCAATCCGCAGCTTGTAGTCAAGACCTACGCCGCATAAGGAGGCCAACAAATGCCATCTGGTGGAAATTTACACATTAGCAAAACACTGTCCAATGTGGCCGTTGAATACAAAAACAACGCCTACATTGCGCAGGAGGCACTCGGCACAGTATCTGTGCAGAAAGAGTCCGATCTCTACTACACGTTCAACCGTGACTTCCGAATCCCGGAAGCGCGTCGAGCGGATGGGGCGGCCTCTAACCAGATCACATGGGGAGTTTCAACCTCTTCCTATGTGCTTCAGCGTTACTCTCTGAGCGACGTTGTGACTGATCGCAGCCGCGACAACAGCGACACGATCAATCTGGACATGCAGACTACCGAGTTCCTTATGGACAAAATCCTGCTGAACATCGAGGCGGCAACCGCTGACCTTCTGTTCACTACTGGAACCTGGGGCCTCAATGCAACGCTGAACTCAGCGACTGCTTGGAGATCGCCAACAACCACTTCCGTGCCTGTTCAGAATATCCTTTCTGGCACAAGCGCGATTGTGAGCAATTCCGGCAGACGTCCAAACACACTGATCCTGGGATACACTTCCTACGATGCGCTGAAGCTCAATTCGGACATCACCGGCCGTATCCAATACGTAGAGCGCGCGATTGCTAACAAAGAGGTTATGGCCTCCCTGTTTGACATTCAGACGATCCACGTCGGTGAGGCTGTGCGTGATACTGGAACTCCTGGTGTTTCCGAAAATCTCGGATACATCTGGGGCCCTGATGCGCTTCTCTGCTACCTGGAGAAATCTCCTGGTATGCGGAAGCTGTCTGCGGCTTACATGTTCCAGAAGTCAGACGTAGCCACTAAAAAATGGCGAGACGAGAAGGTAGAAGGCGACTACATCGAGGTAAATGCGATGATGCGTCCGTATGCGGTTGCGACCTCATGCGCATTCTTCTTCAAAGCTGTTGCAACGTAAACGAGGGAAACTATGAGCGAAGCACTAGACAGACAGAAAGAAGACAACACGAAACTGCGCGAACGGAATCAGAAGGCGCTGAAACAGAAGCCGTATGCATATGCGGAAAATGTGGCAAGCGTTGAGAAAACGTCCGTAGAGATTCGTGGTGCCAGAAAGACAAAGATCAAGAACTTTGAGATTACGACTTACAAGAATGGGGTTGTGAAATCCCGAATTGTGGGTTCGAAAGACAAGAGGTAGACTTGGCCTATTGTTCTGCAGCGACAGTCCTGGGGTTATTCCCAGGACTTCCACAGTCTTCAGGCGTGGCGGGTTACACCTCCACGGTTGCACTTATTTCATCACATATTACGCGCGCTGATTCGATGATCGACGGCAAATGCGCGCGCAGGTATGACGTGCCGTTTGCCGAAACGTCAACAAGCACACCTCCATTGATCCAGACGCTGAGTCAGGATCTTGCGGCTTATTACACATACCGGTCCAAGTTCACCGGTGACAACGCTAACAAGTTCGAATACCTGGACACGCTCATGCAGATTGCGCTTGAGACTTTGAATCAGATCCAGGAAGGCAAAATGGACGTTGTCGGCACAGGCGGCGCCGTTGTGTCAGAGGTATCGTCATCGTCCAAGATTTACAGCTCTACTGAGAATTACACGCCAGCATTTGACGTTGATGACGAGTTTGACTGGAAGTTTGATACTGACAGAATCGACGCGATCAGGAGCGCCCGTCAATGATAACGGCGCAGGTCGAACCTGTCAGCATGCGGAAGCTTGAGAAGGACTTGAAAAGACTTGTCCCGGAAGCGCAAAAGAAATTCTTTAAACTTGCAGCAGTTGCAATTTACAAGGACGTGATCGGCCATTTTGAAAAGGAGCGCGGGCCGGATGGCAAGTGGAAACGGTTCAAATGGCCTGACGGGAAGATCAGGAACACACGTCCGACAAAGCGCGGCGGAAACAAGATGCTCCAGGACACGGGCCGTCTCAAAGGCTCGATTGTTCCTTTTGTGGAGAGCGGTGCTGCGGGCGCGCGGACGAATCTGGAATATGCAGGCTTCCACAACGACGGCACGAGCAAGATCCCCAAGCGTGAATTTGCTTATGTTGATGATGCCACCATGACCAAGCTTGAGGACTATCTGGCGCAAGCCATAACGGACGAGTGGAAGAAATGAACCTCAAAACCGTTCGCTCTGCAATCGTGTCCATCCTTGAGGCAAACAATACAACCACGGCCACCAATGACGTGTCAGGCTCATTGCAGACGCGCGTCCAGAGGGTCATATCGGGAAGTCCAAAGCGGCCGATTGGCCTGGACGAATACCCCGTTATTTTTGTTTCACTGTCAGGCAAACAGGAGGAATCCCCGTTCCTGGGCGATTCTGCTGCGCGTGATCTTACTGTCGATTGGACCGTGCATTGCCTGACCTGTCTCTCTGACTCTGCGACGAGCGCGGAAAACGAGTCAATCACGCTGGCCGATAACGTCGAAAAGGTCTTGAGAACTTATATTGACCTGTCAGGGACTGTGGATTATTCCAATCTCAGCGAAACAGAATACAGCCTTGAGGATGACGATTCAACGTACGTTCACACGGCTAAGATCGCGCTTACTACAAAACTATGGGGAAGGACATGACAGAAGAGGAAGTCAGGCGGCAGAGTGAAGCAGCTTTTGGCCAGTGGAAAGACATATGGGAAAAGCATTCAAAGGCGAACGGTGAGAAATACCGAGCGGACGGGCGGAGCCATCGCGACCTGTTGAACCACGGCATCGGCAAACAGCTTCTCTGTATTGCAAACGGCTATTCATTGGAAGTAGAGATTGAAACGATAAAGGCGCAAAGGCCGAAGTGTGATATTGCATGCGTAGATAAATCGTTTGGTGTGCTGATGGACCACGGCGTGAAGCCTGATTTTGTCGTGATTGCTGACGCCAATGTGTCCTATTCTCAATGGTGCGAGCGGCATATTGACCAGACGCATGACGTGACGCTGATTGCCAACGTCAACGCTTCGATTGATTGGACGCTGAACTGGAAAGGGCCTGTAATTTTCTACGTGAACAAGGACAACATTGAGACGGAGAAGATTTATATGGAGCTTTCGGGATGCCGCGAATTGATTCCTGCATCTTCCAATGTGGGCAATACGGCCGTTGTGTTCTTCACGCAGATTTGCAATTATGACCGCTATCTGCTCCTTGGTTATGACTACAGCTGGGCGCCTGGGATGAACTACTACGCATTCAACGACAACGAAAAGCGTCACTGGATGCGGCATATGTTCGCGCTTGGCATTGACGGGAATCTGTGCTACACGTCACAAAACCTGAATTTCAGCGCCCGCTGGCTTGTGGAATATGCTCAAAAGCAGATGTCATTCAAAAAGATTCACAACTGCTCTGGGGCTGGTGTTCTGAACATTCACCCGCGCGCGCTCGGGGTTTGCCTGGAAGAGTTTGAACCGCGCCAGATGACACCTGAAGAGCTGAACGGATTCTACAATTCACGAATACAGAACGAGTCATTTTCTTACATGGGCCCTGATGATTTGCTTCAGAGGCTCAACAAGCACAAATACATTGCGGGGGTTCGGATTGATTATCTGCCTGCAGACATTCAACCGGTGCCGGGGGCCGTAGCATGAGACAACTGAAATACATCGACACAAGACCTATCAGGATGAACCTGAAGCATGGCGGCTGGATTGCGTTGCCGAATGCAAAGACCGGAAATATTCTCACTGTTACTGACGCCGAGGCCAGCGCGCTACTGAAACGAAAAAATGGCAATCTGCCCTGTTTCGAGGCCGTGCAAATCGCGCGTGAACCTCGCCAGCGCAGATCTGTCGAGGAATAAACTATGGCTATCGGTGACGGCTATTCTCTTAACTGGAAATCAGCGCTTGGCGTTGCGAAAGAAACTACCTGGGGCACATTCCAGACTGCCACAGCGTTCATGGAATTCAACAGCGAATCTATGGACAGGAAGCTGGAGGAAAAGATTCTCCAGTCAGTCAACAGTCAGAGGGAGGCGCTCAAGCGCATTCTCACTACTGAGACTGTGGACGGCTCGATTGAAGCGGACTTGAACGTTGGCTCTGATGCAATCGTCAATCTGTTGAAACAGGCTATGGGCGGAACGTGTTCGTCCGCGCAGATCGGTGCAACAGGTGCATATAACCACACACTGCGCGTGGGCGACATGGAAAGCAACAATGCTACATCCACAGCGTCCAGCATGAAGGGTCTGACTCTTCAGGTGCGCAAGGGTGACTACGTTTACTCGTTCCAGGGATGCCGCGTTGACTCGTTCACGATCAAGGCTGAGTCTGGCGCGCCTGTAATGGTGACTTTCTCAATGGTAGGCAAGACCGCAACGCAGACAAGTGCGCTATCTACTACTGTGACATACACAGACGCTCTGCCGCTGATCTTCCACGGTGTAACTGTTGTGAAAGCGGCTTCTATCGGGGCGATTACAACCACAGCCACACAGGAGACATACCAGAGTTTCGAGCTGACTGTGAACAACAACATCATGAAGGACATTCGGCAGCTGGGCTCCCGTTTGGTTTCTCACTTGCCACAGGGCGGCTTGAATGTTGCGCTGAAGTTTGCACAGCGAGTGGATACCACAACGGCTTACAACGTCTGGACTTCCGAGACTTCGACAGCGTTCGGCATCTACCTTGACTCCAACTATTCGGTTGGTAGTGCGGGCGGTTCCACTTACTCGATGTTCATCGGCATTCCAAATGCCAAGCTGAACTACTCAATTCCAAAGGTCGGCGGCCGTGATGGCATCCTTACCCACGAATTGAACTACACCTGCCTGCGTGAGAATACCACAACATCTTACGCTGTGCAGATGATCATCAATAACGCTACAACGAGTTACGAATGATCCAATGGTGGCGCACACGGAAGCTGGTCAAGGCTCTCAGATTCTATGGATTGTTTGAGGGCTATTCCGATTCTGAGATCAGAGCCAAAATCCTGATCCAGAAGATTCGGAATGACTGGATTCTGGGTGTCAATTATATCCATCGGGCTTTGAACCCGATGGACTTCTTTCTTGGTCTCGACCTGTCCATCTACCAGGACGAGAAGGACAAGAAAAGGATGGAGCAGGATGCAAAGCGCATGGTCAAGAATGCGGACCTCTACAGTGAGAAAGAGGCCAAATTTAGAGAACATGCGCTGGACGTTCTTGGTCAGGCCATGATCTTCCCGGACGTTACAAAGTTTCCAGTCAAAGACATCTATGCGAATCAGGAGTTATTTGGCAGGCTTTATCAGGCGATCTTAGAAAACAGCCTCGGTAAAAAAAAAATAGTGCAGTCGTAACGATACCGAAAGAGCGCGCGGTCCTGCTGGACCATGTCGCCAAACGCTATGGTCGGCTGCCTTCTGAGATCCGCGACCGCTCTATTGACGATTTGCTTTTTGATATTCATATAGCTTTTGCAGGCGCAGAAGCTGAGAATTCAAAGAGGTAGCTTTGGCTAAAGAGAAAGAAGTCAAGATCAAGATCGGTCTTGATACTGCAGAGGCTCAAAAGAAGGCTTCAGGTCTATTTGGCGATCTAAAATCAAAAGCAAAAGAAGCTGGACAAGGTTTTTCTGAACTAGGCGCGCTTGCAAAGGCAAGCCTAGTCGGTATGGTAATTACTGGCGCGACAATGGCTGTCAAAGCGCTTGTTGATGTCGGCAAAGCAATCGTTGAGATCGGGCGCGAGGCGTCCAAATTCCAGAGCGTTCAGAATGCGTTTGGTGCAATGGCCCGCGGCATCGGCCAGGATGCGGACGTCATGCTCCAGAAGATGCGCGAAGGCATCAAGGGCACAGTCAATGATCTGACGCTGATGACCGAGGCGAACAAGGCCATGATGCTCGGCCTTGATATGGGCCGCGTTGATGAAATGATGGGCATTGCTCTGGCGGCGAGTAAAGCCACGGGTCAGAGTGTAGAGCAGACCACTGCGGCGGTTCTAGGCGGTCTCGCTGAACAAAAAGCGAACATGCTCGAAAGTGTTGGCATCACGTTCGATGCCAATGCCGCATACAACGAGTATGCAAAGAGCCTGGGCAAGACGGCAGACCAGCTGACCAACGCTGAGAAGAAACAGGCCTTCCTAAATGAAGCCTTGAAGGTCGGCGGGCAAATGGCAGAGTCAATTGGCACAAAAGGGCTTTTGACTTTTAATCAAAGCATATCTGCAATTGGCTCTTCAATCGATAACATGAAGGCCAAAATATCTACGTCCTTGCTTCCTACGTTTACTGCGCTGGCTTCAATGGCTAATGACTTTTTTGCGAAACAAGAGAAGAACATTAATAACGGAGACCTTGAGAGGTATGATTCTCTTTGGAGAAAAATCGGCTCTGCTGTAGTCTATGTCGGTTCAATATTGTCTGACGTTTTTGAAGATATGAACTCTGGCGGCCGCAGGGCTATTCTTGACATGCAAAAAATGGAATTAGGCTGGAAGCGTTTAAAAATCGCAATGGGGGATTTTAGAGATGCTTATAGTGACGCTTTTTCTTCTGACGAGGCGTTGCAACGATGGAACAGGGAATGGGACGACATAAATCAGCAGATAGAGAACTACTCCGTTTATGAGCAATCACTTATGGATCGAGACTGGGCAGGCCGAGCTGCCAAGAGTGTTGAGGTATACGAAGGGAAGCTTAAAGCGCTTGATGAGCAAGCAAAAAAGTCGGGCGAGTCTGTTAGGACACTCGGTTCCGCTTTGGATAATGTCAAGCCCCCTGGAAGCGCTGGTGGTGCTAATGACAATTTCACGGGCGGCGGCGGCGGTGAAGGCGAAAAGCTAGGCATGGACATCGGCGCTGAGGTCTCCGGGAAGATCGACGCAATGTCAGGAATCACAGGCCTCGGCGGCGGCGTCACTGGCGTTGTCGGGATGGCTGTCGAGGGCGCCATTCAAAGCTATACTACCATGCTCAATGCTGAGGCGCAGTTTCTGGCTGTGCGTTCGCAGAAGGTCAGCTACTTCGCAGACCTGTTTATCGGCCTTGCACAGAAGCAGAAGGAAATGGAAATCCAGACTGCACAGGAAAAGTGGGACTCAATCATCGAGAAAGAGAAGGAAGGTTTCGCCGCACTTCAGACACAGATTGAAGACAACATGACTGCCCACATCGAGCAGATCAACGCCGGTTATGCTCAACAGCTTTTCTCTACAGAGGAAAAGGAAACCAAGATCGTCCAGGCTCAGAAGTTCGCGCAAGAGCAGAAGGACAAGAATACCAAAGAATACAACAAAAAGATGGCGCAAACCGAGAAGGAAAAAAACGCCGAGATGAAGCGTCTTGCCGACGAGAAAGAAGCGCAAGACTCGGCCATGCGCAAACAGCGCGCCATGATTACGTGGATGATCCAGGCGGCACAGCTTGAGGCACAGAAACGCATCCAGATTGCTCAGGTCACTATTTCCACGGCCTCTAGCGCGGCGCAGGCTCTCGGTATGTCAATCGGCATGCTTGGTCCTATTGCGGGCACGGTTGTCGGTGCCGGCCTCGCTGCAAACATCATTGCGGCGGGCGAGATGAGCAAGGCCGCGATCATGTCACAGGTTGCCCTTCCGCCTTCTGATTTGTTTCTTGCTGACGGTGGTATCGTCATGCCAAGGCCGGGCGGTGTGCAGGCTACGATCGCTGAAGCTGGCCAGCCGGAAGCTGTGATCCCGCTGGACAGGATGGGATCAATGGGAGGCGTTACGATCAATGTGCAGAATCTTTACGCGACAGAGGATTTGCCGGAACGATTGGTGGATATGATTGACCAGGAGCAGGCGGTGACGCTTGTTGGTGAAGCTACGATGCTCGCGGCAAGCCTGCGGCGAATTATAGCCCGTATGTTCAAGGCGCTATTGCTGGGGCTAAAGCGGAAAATACTAAAATTGGCGAGGCAAGTGGCGAGTCTGCTGTTGAATTGAA
>OFRO01000172.1_pt1 | contig 25616 bp, 36 predicted proteins | sample 1543091 | NCBI WGS metagenome assembly OFRO01 (sample SAMN07774217, study PRJEB24372) | wastewater metagenome | isolation source: Exp Tend NO 10WW | collected 2016-02
ATTTCATGCGATTCTTGTATGTTTCTGCATTCATTGGGTCAATCCCAATGAGAGTCATGTTCTTTTCAAGCTCTTTCTCTGCGCTTTGCATGAGGCTTGTTGCAGACAGACGCTTAGATTGCAGTTCTGCTTTTTCTCTATCGGCGTCAATCTTTCCGTCTGCACGGTCTTGGCGAATGCCGTCCATTTCAGTCTTTAGCTCGGCCAACTTATCAAGTCTTGCTGCACGGGTTTGTTCCCATGAGTCTCGGTTTTCAATACGTTGTTGGCTTTGATCCAGTTGCTTCTTATCGCGGTCAGACTTGCCGATGGTCATTTCATAGGCAGCATAGGCCTCTGGGTCTGAAACCTTGAGCTTGTTCAGCGCGATCTTTACCGCTTCATCGTTACCGATGGTGCGAGTCTTGCCTTCAGCTTCGGCGGATTGCTGGCTCTTGATCTGCTTCAAGATATTGGTCTTGTCCTCGCCTTCTGGCATGGACTCAAGCTGCTTCATGATGATCCCGACATTGCCCTGCATGCCTTTGGTCTTCAAAGGCTGTCCATCAAAAGCATTCCCTTTGCCGCCTTCCAGAGTTTGAATATCGCCTGCCTGCAAGGGTGCCTCGCTGCCCGCTATTTCCTGGGCAGCATCGCCTACTCGCTTCAATGGCGCAACCTTGCGTTGCTCCGCTGCAATGACTTGGCTTTCTGAAAACTTGGCCAGCGACTTCGCCTTTTGCTCTTCAAGCGATGCCCGAATGGTTGCCAGTTCGACTTCGCTATCTCGCTGTAGCTTGGCCCTGTTTTCCTGTTCAGCTTCGCGCTGCATGTTTTCGCCGACGCCACCCATGGCCCCGAAGATCAATCCTATTCCCATGGTCAAGCACCTTTCATTTGAGAAGCGATCAAACCAGGCTTGGCATTCACTGGCTGCGCTGGCTGAGTGGATTGCTTGGCTTGCTGGATCTTCTGCGGAGTCACGCCCAGCAGTTGCATCAAGTCGCTCATCGTTTCCTTGGTAACGGCGGCAACTGATTCAGGTGTGGCCGTGAACTTCCCGGCCTTCTCTGCAAAATCAATTGCTTCGCACATCAGTATTGTCGTGGCTGGAATCATCGCCTGCATGGGCAGCGTTCCTTTTCCTTGACTCCACAAAATGCCCATCAGCTTGGCAACCCCTTCGCCAATGTTGATTGAAGGGTCTTGAGGCTTTTGCAATTCTTTGACCATCATGTCGTGCGTTTGCTCGCTGTACATGACTCGAAGACCAGCGGCCACAATGCGCTGAAATGCGCCCTTGTACTTGGGTGGAACCTTGGCTTCTGTAGCCGCTTCTGTCTTTTGAAGCAGAGGATTCGTTGTTTTTCCAAGCATGTTTACGCTCCGTATTTGAAGTTGGCGATCTTGGATTGATTGGCAATTTGCCCAGCAATCAACCCTTGACGATCTTTCTGCAGGTTGTAATTTCGCTCGGCTTCAAACGCCTTTGCCGCGCCCATCATTGCCCCGCCAAGATTGCCCTGTTTGCCCATGGTTTCCTTGGCCCATCCCATGAATGAATTTAGGTAGTTGTTGGGGTCTGACTTGTTTATGGGTTCGAGCAACAGATTCCGAACATTCGAATTCCCGCTTGATGCGGCAGAAGGATTGTTTGCCATGCCCGTAGATGCGGGAGAGGTATCAACCGGGGTATTCACATCAGTGACAGATGGCGAAGCTTGCATGACGCTGGTCGATGCGCTGGCATTTGGCGCAACCTGTGTCACTGAGGATTCAGCGCCTGGCAGACTGGCTTTGGCCGCGTCTTGCATGGACGCGCTACCCGTTTGACCAGTCGCCCCAGCCACATCGACAAATCCCTGCGTTGTGCCCATATCGCCCATGGCCTGAAACGGATTTGCCGATTCGGCCATGCTCGATGCAAACTGATCTGCCCCGAGTTGTGTTGCCGCTTCGTCAGCCACCGTAGTAGCTACACCGTCAACAGCCGTCGATGCAGCGCTGCCAATGGCTCCATTGACCATGCCGCCCACGCCGCCAACCATCGCCATGGTTCCGCCGATTTTCATCAGTTCTTTGCTTCCAGTTACGCCACCGACAATTGTCATGGCAGTTCCGATTTCAGCCATCGCGCCAAGTACCAATGTCGCGGATACGGCTTCGCCTGCGGCCAATGCCGCAATAGATGTAAATGCCATGGAGGTTCCTTAGAAAAGCTTGCCCATGGAAACCTCTTCGTTGCGGTATCCAAGGCGGGTGAGAATTGGTATCAAACTGGTGTTGTGCTTGGCGTGCCAAGTCACCTTGTTGACTCCGAGGGCTTTCAGTTGCTGCTCACTGAATTTGATAAGCCGAATGCCTGTCATCCCCAAGCGGTGATCAGGATGCAGATACAGGATGTCGTTCTGCGCATGAACCAAATCTTCATAGTGCAAGTGGCGGTTCACGAAAAACACGCTGTAGCCAATGAGCTTACCGCCTTCCCTGGCCGTGTAGACCACCAGCGCATCAGCACGTTCAAGGTCTGCATACTTTGACCAAATCGGCTTGAGCTTTACCTTGTCTTTGTTTAGGGTGAGCTCTTGGTAATGCAGTTCAAGCAGGGACTCAATTTCTTCAACAACGTCATAAATCAGTTCTTGCTGAAATTCGACCATATCAAGTTAACCCTTGCGTGTTGTTTGGTGGAGGCTCCGGCGTCGTATTCGTTCCGCCTGGCGTCTGACTGGTGCCGCTTGCTGGGTATGGATTGGAAGTCAGCATTGAAGACAGGTCAAGCCCAGATGTCTTGCTTAGGACATTCATCATGGCCGTCAGGTTTTGCCAGACTTGCGCACTTGCCCCGGTCTTGTCTGTAAGCCCTGACATTTGGATGTTGTTCAGCGCTGCAGTCGCGGCATTCATGATGCTTGCGGCTGTGTCGTTGGTCTTCAGCAGAACAGAGTTTTCGTTGGTCAACTTCTGAAGGCTTGTCTTCGTGTTGGCATCCAGCGTGGCGGACCACATCTGAGTTTGCGCATTCAGATCAGCAATCGCCTTTTGCGTTTGCGTGGTCATCGCTGCTTGTGTCAGATTGTTTTGCTGCGATGCGTTGGCCAGCTTCACAGCGTTTTCTTGCTGCGCGTTGGCAAGTGCAACTTGATTTTGTTGCTGTGCGTTCGTCAGCCCGACAGTGTTCTTCTGCGCCGTGTCGAACTGATTCGCCTTGTTTGTCTCTTGTGTGTTCGTGAGTCCGACTGTGTTCTTTTGCTGCTGGTTCTGCAATGCAACCTGGTTTTGTTGCGCTGCGTTGGACACATTGATGCTGTTCTGTGCATTGGCGTTTGTGACCGCCATCTGATTATTGATGTCAGCGTTGTAGCTTGCAGCCTTGGAATATGTCCCAGCGTCTGCCGTGGCGATTGGCAATGCGGCAGTGTAGGCGGCAGAGTCACCAGCCGTCAGCGCCATGCTTGAATTCTGCAATCCACGCGCTGCCATCTGCTGAAGTGCGCCAGTTCTTGCCTGCTGAATCAGCGGGCTATTGGGGTCGATCAAGCCTTGAATCTGCCCGGCGACGGTTTGATTCGTGGTGACATCCCAAGGATTCGACTTGGCCAGCACAGCAGGGCCAGCAGTGGACGCATTCACATCAGCAGCAGCACTCCAAACATTTGCGCCCGGTGTCGTTGCAGCGGTGTAGTTGGTACTGTTGACAGATGTTGCGGGATTCACCGTCATGGCCGTTGGCGTTGCCATGGCCCCGCTGATAAGTCCAGGTGCAGCGGAATACCCACCGAACCCGTTCGGTGCGCCAAGCTTGCTTGCGACTTCTGCGGGCGTCAATCCTAGCGTGCTGGCCATGTCTGACATGCTCACGCCATAGGTGTTCATGTCGGCCATGATGGACGATGCATCACGTTTTCCAGACAGGAAATCAGCCCACGAACCCTTTACGTTTGCGATCTGCGTCGGGTTGTATGTCTTTGCCGAAGTGCCGATAGGCATCGTTGTACTTTGCGCAGCGCTAGGCGTACTTTGCGCAGGCTTTGCGGAAATGCTGCTTGGGTCACTTGGGCCAGCAGAAATAGAACCCGTGTTCTGGATGGAGTTGTAAGTTCCCTTGTTTCCCTGCGGTGTTGCAGATGTACCGCCTGCCACTGCACCGCCTGGGTTGTAAATGTCAGTCCATTGCGAGCCGTTCAAGCCTGCGGCATTGTACACAGCGGCCATGCCTTGATTTCGGTCATAGTTCTGCTGCATGGTGGGTGCGTAATATGCCACCTCTTCAGGCGATAGGTTGCGCCCGAAATCCACGCCCCACGTTGATGGATCAGTTGAATCAAATGCCATGTCTGACTTTCTTGAATTGGTTATTTACGATCCGAAGGATTTGCAGATTCGGAGTCAATCTGTTTTTTGTATCCGGCCAGTGCAGCGGTGCGGCACTCGTAGTACTGAGCAGTTACATCGATAAGCTTGCTGACCGTTGCGCCAAACGTGTCATCACTTAGCGGTGTCAACTCAGGGCAACTGGCGATTACCAGCGGCTTGGGTTCCAGGCTTGAGGGCTTCGTTAAGCTGCTGCATGACGCCAGGAGTGTTGTGGCAATCAACATAGCGAACTTCTGTTTTTGTTTCACGTTGCACCTCTTGTTGGATAGTGGTGTACTTTGGGCGAAGCTTGGCAATGGCTTGCGCAGCTACTTCGTTTGCGGCATCTACCGCTTGGGCAATGTGCTGGTCTTCGCGTGCTTGTGCGGCCACTTCGTGATCGCGGCCAAGCTTGAATCCACCAGCACCAGAAGCCATAACAGCTACCAGCGCGGCAATGATCAGGTAGGGGTTCATATCGGCACACCACACCGGATGTAGACCACGTAAACAACGCCGTCAACCGTGATCCTGACCGAGCCTGATCCCAGCAAATTGCCGCAACTCACAACAGCCGTTGGCTGATCTAGCTTGTCTTGTGCAATTGCGGGGCTCCAAATCGCACCCGCCGCCATGGCAACGCCAATGATGCTTTTTGCAATCATGATCACACCACCCCGCGCTTGCGTAAGTCATAACGCTGCCAAATCGTGAACAGGCACAGGGCTACTACAGCCACGCACGCAATGGGCACAAGCCACTCGCCAAGTCCAGTAACAGACTCTTTGAAATCGCCCACTGTCTTGAGAGCTTCGTTCGCGCCTGTCAGCGTGGCAATCGTTGCTGTACTGGCTTGGGCAATGTTGATCTTGCTTGCCATCAGTGTCTTGGGCGCATCAACCACCTGAGCAGAAACCAGCGTCATGGGATCAATGGGTTGCCCTTCGTCGTCGGGCGTCAGGTACAACATTGATTCTTTGCGGCGACGGCTGGTAAGACCCTCTACAACTTTCCCGCGTGACTTGTTGTAAAGTGTGAACGCCTTGGCCGCAGCAGCAAAATCACCCCGGTTGTGGGCCTTGATGATCGAGCTTGTTTTTGATACCGCGACTTCGCAATTCCAGGCCAGACACACCAGGGCGTCGAACTGGTTTTGCGTCGGGATGCGTGTGCAAGACATGGACACCAATCGCTCATAGCGCCCAAGGCTTGACACAAGGTCAGCGTCTGCCTGCCCTGCCGACATCACCGAGTCCTTTGTGACATTCTTTGTCTGTCCATAGCCAACAGTCCAAGGCTTGCCGTCCAGCGAAGCCTTGTCAGGCGGGAGCGTATCAAGGATTTCTTGGGCACGGCGAAACCCCCAGCGCTTGCCCGGCGTGGCTTTTGCAAGCGGAGACTCGGGATCGGGGTAAGCAAATACCCGGAGGGCTTCAGCTTCGCGGATAAGGTCGGGGCCTTTTTCGGATGCTCTCATTCTCTACTCCCGCGTTTTTCAACCAGTCGGTCAAGCTTCAAATCCATTTTTTCCAGTTGCTGACGCAGAAGTGCGACGGCATCACTGAATCGGTTGTCTTGCGCTTTATCAACGGAATCTTGGGCTTTGCGCCCTTCTTCCAGCACGACTACGCGCTTGTCCAGGGTTGTCCATGCCGTGAATCCAGCGGCCATGAATCCCAGGAATGTGAGGATGTGACCAAGGTTGACGGTCTTGTCAAACTTGATGCCGTTGCTTGCCTCCGCTGTCGTGCGGCGGTCTTCGCCGTCCCACCCGGGTGAAGACTCTCTGAATCGGTTTTGCCCCTGCATCACTTAGCCCCTCGAATCAATCGAATGTTGTTTGCAATCACCGCGACATAGAGCACGCAAAGTGCGATCAGCCACCCGCCGATGTCTTCGCGGTGATGCCAAATCAGCACCATTGCCAGGGTCTTGACGCACATGAGCGCGGGCAGCGTGCCAATGCTTTTCATCAGGCCTGCAAGTGGGCCGTTTGCTTCGCTCAGTTGCGGATTGCGAAGGGCAATTACCGTAGACACAAGGTCGAGAATTTGCAGCGCAAGGAGGATGTAAAAGGCAGTCATGCGCGTGCTTCCAGTGCTTCGATGCGAGCGATCAGGGCTGCGATGGTTTCGGCTTGTGCGTCAACCGTGCGTTGTAGCGCCTGCACACGGGCACCGATTCGTCCCACCAACCCTGTGTAATTGACTTGCTGATATACAGGTCGCTCTTGTTCTTCGGTGGCAGCCGCAATCGCTGGGGTGACTTCTATGCTCTCGTATATTGCCGCTTGGATCTCTTCACCTTCTTCATTCAGCACAGCTTCAGAGACTAAAACTTGCTCAGTGACGGCAGGTACAGCAGGCGTAATTTCGACTGTGCGGATTTCGGTTGCGTCTTTGTCGCCAAGCACTAAGCCTGGATAAACCTTAGCCAATTGATGAGCAATAACGCCGCAATCGTGCCGCCCATCAGGCCACTCAAAATCGACAAATTCGATTTCCATGAACCGCTTGGCGTCTGCCGGGCGAATGTTGTTTTTCAGTCGGTAGTCTGACGTTGTGTTGTACGTGACTGTTGAAACCGTGAAGCTCACGGAGCCGACTTGAGTATTCCCGTTCGTGCGGAAAGACAGCATCTTTCCTGTCGAGGATTCATTTTGGATTTGTATAACTTCTGCGGTTGACGAATCCTTGCGAACGTATATTCTCCCCTGGTCAGTTGTAGTCCCCCCAAGCAGCAAATTCCCGATGGCATCCAGGGTGAGGCGTTTGTACCAACCTGCGTTGTAATTCCAGAAGTCCAGATTGCCTGCTGTGGCACCAGTTTGAATTACCGCATCGCTACCAAACTGCATTACTGCACCAACACCTACGGAATCGCTTCCTGAAGACGTTGCGTTAAATTTACCTGTTGTGGTTACATTCCCAGCCACCGCCACATTGCCGCTGATCGAAGCGCCGCCAGTGATTACGGGGGCAGCAAGGGTTTTGTTTGTCAGGGTTGCGGTTGCTGATCGCTCTGTGACGATTGCGCCTGCTGTTGCTGCTGCGCTTGCCGCTGCTGCAGATGCAGATGCTGCCGCCTGGTTTGCGTAGCTGATGTCAGTATCAAGCTGGAATCCGTTGTAGCTTGAGTTGTAGGTCAGCTTCAGAATTTGATTCGCAACAATGTCATTCAGTTGCACCGCTGTCCCGTCAGGCCGGACAATGGCTTTCAGACCTAACGTGTTGACATTCAGCGTTGATGCGCCAGAGTTGTTATGGAGTGGCTTGAAGAAGAACGAGAAACCATCTGAATATGCGGTGACTGCGGAACTAACTGAAACGACATAGGCGTTTGTCAGGCCAGTATCAAGCGCGTAATTGATTGAACCGCTGGCCAGCGCCGTTGGTGAGGGCAGCAGATCAAAGCTGGCAGCAATTGAGTCGAGCTCATAGCGGACCTCTGAAGCAAGCCCGCGTGTCTGGTTTGCAGGTTTACCGGTGGCATGCGTGTAATACGATGATGGCATTGATTTCCCTTATCTGTCGAGTCTGCGAGGCGTGTAAAGAAGCGTGACACCCTGAACCGTGTGGCTTTTGTCTTGGGCGCGGTTGCTGTAGAACAGGAATGAAATGTTCTTTTCGGTTCCGTCAAGCGAGAGATTGATGCTGTTCACAAGTGGGGTATCCCATGTGAAGGACTCCCAATAGAACTGATCCCAAAACCCACCGCCGAATATCTGGTTTGATGTGGTTTGGACCGGGGCCATGATGTCGTTGGTTGCGTAGGCCAGGTCATAGCCCACCGTGACGCTTGAGTAACCTTCGGGCTTCACTTCAAAGATTGCGCGTCTGAACCGCTTGCGCAGCATGGGCGACCTGATGTGATTGAAGGATGGCCGAATCCAAGACTCAATTGATCCTCCATCGAAGCTTGTCCCGGTGTAGTCTTTGTAGACATACCCATCGTCTGAACCAAAGTAGGTGACTTCTAGGCCAGTTGTCAGCGTGGCGGTGCAAATGCACTGCACAACTCGCCCGTAGTTGAGTGGCATCAGTCCGTTTGTCTTGTCGCCAGTCAGCCCGACAACTAGCGCCGTGCCATCGTTGAAGAAGACCCGGTATTGATCCCGTGTTTTGTTGGAGACTGATGCAGTTTGCATGCCGCGCCGGGCGGCAATGTACGGCTGCACTTTATGGGAGACAGATGAATAGTCAAAGTCTCCATACGTCAATGTTGTGATCAGCGATTGAATGCCGCGAGCAGTCAGGCCGAACGTGTTGTTTGACACCAGTTGCATGGTGTAGTCGGCATACCCCATCTCGAAGATGGAAGGCACTAACTTGAAGTCTGCGGAGCTATTGCCGTAAATGGTGTGGGTTTGACTCAGTGTGAAGACGGTCATGGACGCGCCGTACTGCGTACCGCCGTACACCAGCAGGCCGGTGATTTGCTCGCCCGTCGAGAATTCCCCAGCGCCAAGAATGGCAGTCCATGCATAGGGGTTCGTGACTGCGGAGAACTGCAGCGAACCCCGGAACGATAGCCACAGACTGCTTTTGAAGAAGGCGATATGCAGCGGGGTATCCGTTGCCATCCCCGTGCGGATTGGGATGTAGTTCGTTCCGTCAAACTCGAAGGCATAGTTCACGCCGTCAGCGCCATACACCTTCTGATCGTTTGTTGATCCCGAGAAGTTCGCCAGGATTGCTTCAACCCGTCCGCCAGGGTTACGGGTGATTGCAGTCGCCAAGCTGGACGATGTAGCTTTTGAAGCCCCGCCCACCTTGAGCCCTTCGCCGTTTTGGAATGTTCCAGCAACAGAACCGATGATCAAAGTCCCTGCGGCTGAGCTTCCCCACGATCCTGTCCTGATCAATACCTTGATGACCGTCGCAGTTGCCGCGCTTGTTGCGCCTGTGATCGTGTCACCAATATTGATTGCCGCCGTACCCGATACGAATTGGATTTCCGTTCCGAAGTTGACCTTCACCCATCCTGAAGACGATGATTTGTATAGATCGCCAGCGGTGCCGCCTGCGTTGTTGCGGAAGGCGTACACCACATCGTTATAGACAAATACGCCTCGAATCTTCCCGGAACCAGGCACGGCCAAGATGTCTGCCCGAAGATCATTTGCCGCCAAAAGCGCAAAGTCTGCATGGTCTGATGGCGAAGATGCGCCGTTCTGAATCGTGCTTGATGTGGTTGTTCCCACCGTAGACCCGGATACTTGGAAGCTCTCGGAGCTTGAGAACGTGCCCGTCAATCGGCCAATGATCAGTGTTGTCGAGTCTGGTATGTACAAGACTTTCCCAGTGGCTGCACTTGTGACACCTGTAATGGTGTTGCCCACCGCAACAGATCCCGACAAAGAAACACTGATGACGTAATAGCTCGCTTCGCTGGGGGAAGCCCTGCCGTCAAACCGTTCATACCCATCAATTCGACGGTATCCGCCCGATATTTCCGGTTCGTAGTTCTGACTGTCAATGCAAAAGCCCGGTGCAAGCTCAATTGCAGGCGTCACAAGATCAAGCCCACCCTTCATTTCATAGAAGGATGACTGAATGGGGGGCATCTTCATACGAGTGCCGGCCCAAATTCAAAGTGACTCAATTGCTGTTTTGAAATGTCACCAAGCAGCTTTTGAAATTCGTCTTTGCCTTCTTGGTAGACCTCCGGTGAAGCCTCCGAGACTCCATAGAACATCATGGCCCGGTACACAATGGCCATGTGGAACTGACTTGGCATGGCCGGGGTATCCGCATCTGCAGATAGCTCCGTCGCCACCCTGTAATAGTCACCGATTACCGTGTACCCCTCAACAGGGACAGGGCCAAGACCCACAGAAAACACCGGGTCATAAGTGAATTGGATCGGCCTGGACTTGGAATTCCTCAGTGCGCCAAACTGGTACGAGTTGCGCCACACGTCATAGGCCAAGTAGTCCATGAATATCTCTGACTGGATACCTGCTGATGTGGCGTAGTTCCTGAATGTGTCCGTCGCCCAGTTCCCAAAGTCTGTGATACCGATTTGGGCCAATGTGTAGGATGCTTGACCTTCTACAGTGGTGAAAGACATGCTGGTTCGCATCCAGCGCCAGTCTGTGCGCTGACGTTGAATAGCCATCCATGCTTCATTGATCCAGTCAGATAAACGATTGACCTCTTCGTTTTGAGCGTTTTGCAAAGTGACTGGGACATTGCCCGTCACCCGGCACTTGCGCTTGAGTTTCTGGACCAACTGTAGATAGTTCATTGGCTATCCGATCAGTGGTTACGTGCGGAAAGTCTGCGCAGCCATTCGCTGCCCTTGGGATTGCGGTCTTCAATCACGCTGAACACCACATTTGAAGATGTCATGCGTCGGATGCGGTTGTGCGGATTGGCCATCGACTCGTCGCCAACTTCGGTATCAATCGAGTCAACCTTGGAATTAGCCAAGTTCTCTGCGTACTTGCGCTTGGTGATGACGGGCATATCAACAGGCAGACAGTTGAATTCGTGCCACTTGCCATTCACAAACACTTCAGCGCCCTTGCCGTTCACCCAGCAATCGACCACCAAGGGTGGATTCTTTTCGCGGGAAGGATGAATCAGGATGGTGATTGGCTCTTCATTGAAGGCCAGTTCAGCCATGGCGTTCGAGTTAAGTTCATCGCCACGCGCATGAACAATGACTTGCTCACGGTCAAAGCTGCCATCTTCATCGGCCACGATGTCGGGTTTCTGGCCGATTGGGAAATCAGCATTTGATGTCTCGCGGCGTGCGCGGCGAATTGGGGCATTGATCGCGTCTGTCATTTTTTAATCTCAAAAAAAAAGCCCTCCGAAGAGGGCGGGATGAATGGGCCGAAGCCCACTCGGTTAGGACACTTGCGGACGATCCGGCAATGTCATCACATCCACAAAGGTATGTGTCACACCAGCAGGAGGGCCAGCCAAGTCGCTTGCGCCAAATGTCCATGCAGCACCAGTCGAACCCACCTTAGTAACCAGGTAGGCAAAAGGCGCAACGGTATCGGGAACCATGGGCATCTGAGGCGCAACAATGAAATTGCCCGAAGAGTCCAAGGCTTGCAAGCCACCTTGGGAAACCTTCAGAGTGCCAGCAGCGTCATAGCCCAGCACGTAGGCGCAGCCGTAGTTCACTGGTACAGCCACATAAGCCGCGCCAGTGGTCGCGTCAGTCGTAGGCGTAGCAGCATTGGATGCGCCAGCTTTTGTGAAAGCCTTGCCTTTGATTGCGTACAACACAGTGTTGGCCGTGGTCAGGGTGGTAGTCGTACCAGCGGCAGCGCCTGCCTTGGTAGTCGTCATCGTCAGGGGATTTTGCTGAAGAATGTCCATTTCTGGGACTCCTTAAGAAACAAGAAGGGTTGGGTCAAATGCGCCGACTGGCGACACGTAGACGGTCGTAGCGGTATCGAGTGGCGTTGTGCCACCGGTAAACGCAGATGCGTAGGTGATGATCAGATAGCCGACCAAAGCCTTGTTACGTTGATCAGCGAAGTCAGGGAACTTCACTGCAGCAAGCGTTGCGCCTTCAGTGCCTGCCACTGCCGTGACGACAGAAGCGGAGTCAATGAAGAAACACACCACGTTGTATTTTGCTGCTGTGATATTGATGCCTGTCAGGGCGGGCATATCCGTTGAAGCAGCAATGGTCACAGGCACACCACCGGCAACGCCTTGGAATGCCGTAGCGCCAGTCTTGGCGAGTACGCCACCGCCAGCCTTGATGACAAGGCCAGCCGTTGCGGTAGCTTGAGAAGAAAAGCGATCAACAATGGCAGACAAGACAGGGCGCAATGCGTCCTTATCGTTGCCGTCGCGCATGTTGGCGAGTCGTTGGAAGAGATTGCTTTGCATAGGTATTCCTTAACCCCCGAAGGGGTCATGGGTTATTAGGCAGGCAGGTTCTTAGAACCAACGTAACCAGCGGCCATCCAGCCGTTGTTCTCGATCATCACAGCCTTCCACCAGATAGTTCCGGCGTAGCCGCGTTGACCATGTGGATCGCTCTTCGCCTTCTGGCCGGGCGGCAAGAAAGTAGGATCGAGCGAGCTCAGGCCACGCACTGCGATTTGGCTGAATGCATCAGCGGCCAGAACGATGAACGGGTAAACGTCCAGATTGGAACCACTGGTAGAAGACAGGTTTGTCGCGCCGATGGCCGCGCCGCCGTTCTGGATGCTTGGGAAGTCAGGCGAAGTGATGAAGCGGAAACGCTCCACCTTACCGACTTCATTCGGCATTGGGGAACCTGAAGCGTACTTCTCAGTTGGCACGAAGCCGGGCAGATCGCGAATGTCAGGTTCCAAATCGGTGTGGACATACACGAAGTAGCCAGCAGCAACAGGGTCAGTCGCAATGCGGTTGCTTGCGGCCAGGATGTTGGTCACGGGCTTGGCGTGGTTGGCCTGCAAGTTCTTGACGATCTTGCGGATCATGCCCAGCGTCAGGCCACCATTCACGGTAGACAAGCTGGTGCCGGTGCCGCCGTAGTACACATTGGTACAGGCTTTCAACGCGCCGAACACGATCAACTCATTCACCAAAGTCACGCGCTCGCCAACTTGGGCAACCATGGCTTTGGGAATGTCGTCTTCGTACAAGTTGTAAGTCTTGTCAGTGAAGCCGTACAAGCACGAATACTGCTGCAGCACAGCCGTCACGTCTTGCGGGACGATGGAATCAGGAGCGGGTGTAACACCTTCTTGAACCAGGTGGGCTTGCACCAAAGCATTGCCTCGGTCCCCATTGCCGTTGGCAAAGAAGCGGTTGATGGTGTTGGCATCAGTCGCGCTTGCGCCATAAGGCAAGAACCGGCGAGCAACATAGGTATCGCTCTGGTTTTTTGGCATGGACACTTGACGGCCCTGCTTGCTGATCACTTCTTGAGGGACAGCGTGGGAAAGGATTTCGCCTTTGTATTTGTTGAGTCGCCCTTGGGTAAGAGCAAAAGAATGCATCGTCATGATGACTGTTCCTTAAAAGAGTAGTTACCGGTTTTTGAATCCGGCATCAAATTCGTCTTCCTCAGAGGTCACGGAGGGTTTAGCCCCTGCAGACTTGGGGTTGACGGCTGCTGCGAGTTGTCTTTGCCGTGTGGTGTTGGGCGCTGCTGTCGTCGCTTCTGGTGTGCTTTTCGCCTTCACGTACTTGCGCAGCATTGCCGCTGCATCGCGTACCGAAGTTGATTGCGCCAGTTGCTGTGTCGCTGCGTCCTGTTTGGCCAGCCATTCGGTGAAACCGGGCGTATTCACTTCTTGAGTCCAGTCGCCGTCCACGATTTCATCGAGTCGGGAATGGATCAATTCGCGTTTCGTGTCCGCTACCTCAGTGCTGATCAAGTCCTTAAAGTCGGGAGTAGGTGCGCCACCTGTCAGCTTCGCGGCTACCTTCTTGAAAGCGGCCAGGGTCAAATCTGCAATCTCTGGGAATTCACCCCGGAGCTCGCTGAAGTCTTCCTGCGTTATTTCAATGGGTGCGCCTGCTCGGCCCTGAATGCGCTCGACTGCCTGTTTCATCCCGCCGATGTGACCAAATACCTTTTCCAAGTTGCGTTGGTTTTCAGCCTTCATCTCATCAACTGAGTCAGCTTTGGCCATCAGCGCTTGGAATTGCTCTTCGGTGATTTGCGCCAGTTTTGGAGGTGCTGTTTCTTCGGCAACATTGGTTTGTTCTTCAGTATTGACTTCGGGCGTTTCCGTCCGGTCAACTACTGAACCTGCAAACCCGTCATCGAATCCAGATTCATCCACAACTACTTGCGTATCTTCGGTTTGATTGGTCAGGGCTTCTCCTGTCATTTCGGCTCCACAAAGCAAAATGCCCACTCAAAAGCGGGCATGTACAAACCGGGTTTCCCCGGCAAATCGCAACAGGCGTTTCCGTCTGCTGCATCCTGGTGCCGTCACAAGGGCGGCGGGTAAATCAATCTTGTCTAGGCGCTGGGTCATTGCCCAGTGTCAGAACGAACTTGGCTTCTGCGATACGTCCGCGAAGATGGGCGGTCCCGATGGGGTCTTTGTCGCCATCGTTTTGCGTGCGGTGAATCGCAAGACGTGCATTCATGAAGTCTTCAAACCTGCGCCACAAAGGAGAGTTCTTCTCATGCGGCAATAGGGTGAACTTCTCAATCACAGTTCAAACCCTTGGCCGTCCGGCGCGCGGCCAGCGACTTCAACAGGCGGCGTCATCACTTGGCCTTGGTTGTGGTGCTTATGCACATCCACATTCAGCGCGGCCATGGACAATTCCTTTTGCGTGTTGAGTTTCATCGCTGTTTGAGCGAGTTGCGCTTTGACATCTTCAAGCTTCATCTTGTTCTGCTGCGCATATTCCAGCATGGCCAATTCGCGTTTTACGGTCAGCTCGGACATTCTCATCTGATGATCATTGGCGTTCTTCTGCGCTTCAGCATTCACATAAGCCGTGTCGCGGTCTGTGTCAACCTTAATCCGCTGCATCGTGACGCCGGCCATGATGTTTGCTGCATCGATACGCGCCTTGGAATTGATCTGCGCGGCCAATACTGCGGGAGGCGGTTGGACGTTCTGGGAAAGCTTCTGCTTCTTGGCATCGTCCATCTTGAGCTTTTCTGGGTCGATGCGCTTGGACTTCAGCATCATTTCCGCCCACTTCTCCGGGTCCATGCCAAAGGCAGGATTGACAACCATCCCACCAATCGCCATCAGCGTTTGCTCTTGAATGGCGTTTTCCACAAGTGAACTGGACCCACGGCAATCAATGTCAAAGTCGCCTTTTTCATCCGTTGGAACTTCTGGATCAGCAAGCAACCAGTCGTAGGAGTTTTGGACAACTGGCTCGGTCACGTTGTCATCAATCGTTTCGGCCAGATCCCGGAGCAAGGTGTTTGCGTTGTGGTTCTGTAGTTGCGCTTGACCAAAGGTTTGAATCGGCGTTTCGCCGTCATGGCCTTGGCTGATCAATGGGATGTTTGAGCATTCCTCTGCTAATTTCATGCCGTACTGAATGATTGGCATCAGTTGCGCTGTGATGTTGGGTATCTCAATCGCAGCCATCAACTTGCGCACATCGTCCGTTGTCGCGTCTGCTGTGCGCTCCCAAAGTTTGTTTGGAGTGATCAGCTTGGATCCGTTTGCAGGCTGAAGACCGATTGGATCAATTACCAGTTGAACACCAGCAGACACACCAGCGTTATTGAACACCGCACGGCTACCGTTGTTCACAATCTTCTGCGGTACAGAGACTTGTTCTGCCACACCAACACCAGCCCAAGACCCAGCGCGACGGCTCCATGGCATCGGGTTGTACCCAAATGAACCGTTTTCAATCGGGTTGATTGTTGCTCGGATGACTGAATTGTTGATCAGGGTCACAACTGCGTGAACCTGGTTCATTTCTTCTGGCAAGTCCTCGATGCCAACGGCATTCGTCAGCATCATGTCTTTCTTGGACAAGACGCCTGTGAAGTACCAGATGTTGAAGTTGCCTTTGTTGACACGCTGGTGTGGCTTTCCCGAGTCTTCTTTGTGGCCGTCTGGCCCCTCTTCCAGCACCCGGTCAATCTGGCTTGTCAGGTAAATGGGCTTGCCGTCAATGTCCTTGTCTTCCTTCAGGCCTTGCAGCGTAGCGCGGGTGATGGAGTCATGCTCTACAACATAGTCGCCTGCATGGATGTTCTCTCCGCATGCCCCGTGCGGGTAGAAGTTCCAAGGGTCCACCCATTTGTAACCCGGCACAATCTTTTGAATCATGTCGATGCGGACATGCTTCTTGCCGTCTGGCCCTGCCTCAATCGTTACAGCGCGTTTCTTCTTTGTGCAAGGGAATGGGCCTTTCAAGACGCCGACACCAATACGGGCGGCATCGTGAATGACCTTGCGCATTTCACCCTTGTACTTGGATTCAACCATCCAATCGTAAATACGCTTCTCTGCCTTCTCCGCTGGGTTCAACTGTTTGCCGTAGGGGTCAATCGTTGCAGCAACTGGCGCTTGTGGTTGCATCCCCATTGCGCCGGGCACGGGGGCCATGGGCATGGGAGGTGTTGCGGGCTGTGCAGGATCAACAGGTATGACAGGTTCTGGAACTGGCGTCGGCTTGAAAGCGAAAGGTTTGCCATCAATCGGCAAGACAATCTCTGCGATCTTTGCCGCGCCCATGTCCACATACCTGGCAGTCAGTCGGACAAAGACAGTAGACCGGCCATCGCCAGAACCTTTGCTTGACTCGGTGGTGATCGGCCCTTGCATGGCCATGGGTTTTGCCCACTTCGCCTTCTCAAACTCATGACGATTCATATCGTCAATGCACAGATAGGCCTCTTCCGCTGCCATCCATGCGGCTTCGATTCCAGAATCACGGCGAGCTAGTACAGCCTCATCACGCAACTTGGCGACGGCTTCTCCAAGCACCGCCAATTGCTCTTCACGGTTGAACCCTTCTGATTCGGGCGTAGCTGCGCTGTCCCGATTCAGTTCATCGGGCAAATCTGGATCAATCATGAATTACCTTTTTCCTCGCCGCTTGAGAATCAGCCAATTGCTGCTAAGGACGGCGGGCCACTACAGACACCACCACACTGGTAACGCCGACTGTTGCCCGAGGCCTTGCAAGCTCAGTCACTTCAATGACTTGCTCCAGTCCGTCAGCAGTCTTGGAAAGAGCTACGGCTTGCGCGTCTGTCAAAGTCGCCCATGTTGTGCCGCCATCGTTCGAGCCTTCCCAAACAACCGTGCCACCGCCCCAAGTGCCTGCGAATTGAACAGAACGGTCTGCCCACTGCGCAAAAGGCATCGCTGCCCCGTCATTGGTCCCGGTGATAGTCCACTGGAATTTCATCGTTGATCCATCTTGCTCACCAATGTGAGTGATGACTGGGTTCACTGTTGCCATATTGATTCCTTATCCAAATACGCCCATTGCTGAGTCGTAGATTCGATGTTGGGGTTGTGTACTCATGCGCTTTGTGACGGGTTTTGTCTTTGCAAACCGAATCATCATCAGCGCGTAACGTGTTGCACTTAGCAAGTCGTCGTTTTCCTTGACGATCTTGCCGTCTTTTCGGTGATAAAGCCTGAACTCTTCCCACCAGTCGGATAGATGCGCGGCCACTTTGAACCGTCCTGTTTGCATCCTGTCCAGCATGTCCATCAGCCCAGCTTCAACACCATTGCCGCCAGAACCTTCCGGCTCTCCTGGTTGGGGTGGATGTGTCGCCTTGTCTGGCAACATCTTCAAACCCTGCTTGCGGTACTGATCAGCCAATGCTTGCCCAGATCCCTTGTCGTGCTGCAATCCGTCATGCGGCCATGCAACCGGAATCCATTCGCCCTTCGCCTTGATGGTTGCAGCATGAATGAGCGGGGTTGCTTCCTTAACTCGGTAGGCGTCATACACATGAACCGTATCCGTGTCACGGTCCCAAGTGATCCAAGCTGCTGCGGTTGGGTGATCCCATCCAAAATCCATCCCGCAAATACGCGGCCAATGTGGCGGTATCTGTAAGGCGTGTTCCCTGATTACCTCTTCAGAAACCGGAAAAATGCGCCCAGACCCAAGAGTCGGAATGCCTTTCGACCGCGCTTCACGCTCATGCGCGGGGTAGCTGGCAATGATTGCCGCCCGTTGCTCTGGTGTGTAGTGTTCAGCATCATTGATGGTCATCGTGACCACCTTGGTTCCTGGCGTCTTCTCAGTTAGGAACCGTCTAACTACTTCAGACATCCCAAGCAACGGGGTAAATGTGATCCATACAACCCCTTGCGTTGCGTTTGTCCGGGTCAATCCTTCGGTGTAAATGTCCAATGGCGGCTCTTCATCGAACCACACAAAATTCAAAGTGTCGCCCTGCCAGCGCTCGCGGCCCTGGTCATAGGTCTTGAACATCAACCGACTGATACCGCCAGTAACATGCCTGACAGTGATCGAGTCCACCGAATCAGCAACACCGCCCGTCGCTCGCTTGACTTCAAGCAGGCAAGACTTAGGGATTGCTCCGGTGCCCCACTCTCCTGGCCGGCCAAGCAACAAACGTTGAACAGTGTCCCGCGTCCCTTGGTTCGTTACCGAAGCGGCCCACCCTGCAGTCGGTGCCTCAAATCTGACGCCATCCCACCAGTCGGGATACAACCCGGTCAAGTGCATGGCGGCTTCAAACGACCCGCTGTAGGTCTTGCCAAGCTGATTACCAGCGATCAGCAGGCGTTCTCTTACGCCTTCATCTGCGCCAGCATCGTGAAACTCTCGCTGTTTGCTGTAGGGCTTGTAGTCGGCGAGCTTGTTGCTGTCCAACTCAGCCTTCACAGTCAGCATCAGTGCGGCACGCTCTTCTTCTGAGAGCGCATCAATCCAGCTTAAATCAAGGCTTTCCACGCAACTTAGCCAAGTGCGCCAGAACATCTTTCAAACTGTCCCGGCTGATGCCTTCAAGCGGGTTTCGCTGCTTGTTGTCTTCACCGAACAAGCCCAAATGCTTCATTGCCTGGTCGCGTGCAGTGTTCTTATCAAGCCACTTCACCTTCTTGGTGTGCCCAATAACCACGCCATCATTGCGAATCTCGGAGACTTCAAGCCCGGAGATTGCAGCGGCTGTATCGTCGTCAAGGTCTTGAATCGGCTTCAAGTTGCCGTGTTCGTCATACAGTTTGCGCGGGTCAAAGTAAACCGCCTGCGCCAAACTCTTGATGACTGACTCGGATGTGAGCTCGTATGTCGATGCTAAAGATTGTCGTCTTTCCTGAAGTTTAAGGACAATTTCAGGATGTTTCAGGAGGTCATGCCCTTGCGATCCAGCAGTCTTTGCACTGAACCCTGCTGACAATGCGGCTTTCGTGGCGTTCCCGCCATTGGCAATGTAAGCCTCGACAAACAACTTCCTTCTATCCGCTGCGCTTTGCTTTCCGCTGCCCGCCTTTGTTGTGCGTGCAGACTTCTTTCCTTTCGCAGCAGTAGCCAATCAATGCCCCCTAACAGCCTGAATGAACTTAGGAACGGGCAGTTTGATCATCGACTTTGGCACCTCATGCGCGACAACATCGCCAACGGCTGGCATGCTGGGCATGGGAGCGAGAATCTTGTCCAGGTAGGACATGATCAGTTGAGCGGTCATGTGGGCTTTGGAGCCTGGAACCAACTCTAGGCGGTCATCGTCAGCAGCGTAGAACACATCTACGCCGACAACGCCGTCCACGTCGTCAATTTCGATGATGGCTTTTGGCATTACGCGCCCTCTTGACCCGAGAACCCGGCGTCAAACTGGGCATCTGCCGTGGCTTGGCCGTCAGCCTTGTAGATGGCCAGTGCTTGCGTCAAGGCGTCTTTGATGTCTTTGGCCGGGCGAAAGCTGGCGTATTCATCAGCTTTGCCTTCTGGCGCACCGGGTGCGGCGGGTTCAGCAGCTTCAGCGGCTTCGTTCTCTACCCCTACGGACAGAGAACCATCAGCGCCGACGCGGATACAGATGGTGTAACCAGACTCCTCGGGCGCGGCTTCCATTGCGGCACCTTCTTGTGCCATGGGGTCTTGCATCATGTCCATCAAAGTTCCTTTGCTTTGGCTTCTGCGCTTGCTTGGTCTGCAGCGAGATTGCCAGTTGATTCGACGCCTGCGCTTGCCTCTTCACCGCTTTGATAGGTGATCGTGCAAGTCACGGTATCGCCGTTGTCAAAAGAGACACGTTCCACTTGACCGCGTGGAATAGGTTCTGCGACTTCTGGCGCTGGTTTGGCTTTGCTCATGGTAATCCTTCAGGAATAAAAAAGCCCGGACGAACCGGGCAAGGTGGGATGGCCCACCAAGGAGACAACTGTTACAGGGCGAGTAGCGCCGGGGTAGCCGGGAGGTTCAGCGTTGATCCCCGGCGCATGCTCGCGGCCAGACTATTGCGCTGGCCTGGCTAACGCCTGCTTTCCTTCCCATTCAAGCCTTGGCAGCTTGTGAGTCGAGCGTTTGCAGGATTTGGGAAGGGTCACGGGCATCTATCGCAGTGTTGCAACGATGTGACGACGATTAGAGCGATGCGCCCGTGGGAAACAAAAAAGCCTCCGCATGGGAGGCATATTTCAGAGAAAGCAATCCCATCGAGCGCCCGTAAACCTGCTAAACGCTGGGGTTCACGCTGTTCAAGTGAGATTCTGAGTGCGAGAAACTAAGCAGTTTCTGCCTTCTCTGGCGCGAATTATAGGGGCTGTCAAGTAGTTTGCAAGAATTATTTGTAGTCGCTTCACGGTAGGTCAGGAAGTTGTGCCCAGTGTGTCAGGTCTTTCCACTCGAAATCCCATTCCCATTCATACCCGCTAAATCCAACTGCATTTGGCCAGTCAATTTTCAACGCGTCACTTCGCTCCAAAACGACAATAACTTTTCCATCTGTCGCAAGAATTGGTATTCCTTTTGGAGCGGTATCTATTGGTTGCCATTGCATAGTTAATCCACTTTACAGGAAAGCCACGTCTCAAAATGTCACACGGTTGACGTGCGCCTTAGCAATGAGTACAGGGCTTATTGGTTGATGGTGAACACTATCGGAAACCAGATAGGGCGAATCGAACAGCCCATTTGCACCTGCTCTCTGGCCTGCGCTCCGCAACGCTCATGTTCACCATCACATCAGCGGGCCGGGCTTGATTCCGACTATCGGCTGTACGCAATCTTGATCAGAGCCTAGGCCGTCGCCGTGACGCCTATATCCAATTGCTCGGCATGGGTGCTGATTGCATTTCGCGTGTCCTTCCACGCCGCCACTGGTGTGATAGCCCCGGCGCTTTCAGCCGGGATGCGCTATTTTTAGACCTGCCCAGGTTGCAAAATAGCTGCATCTATTTTATGGGCAGACTCTTTTTTCTCCAAGCGCTTAATGATCGCAATGCAAGATTGCACAGTAGCAGCCTGGATGATCTTCCCTGCGTTGCGCAGCTTGTCGTGGTAGTCCTGTAGGGCTTGGATTGCGGTCATAGCTTACGCTCCAATTCCATCCGGCGCAGTGTTTGCAAAGCAGTTTCACCGGGCAACATGTCATAGCTACACCCAATAGTTCCGCCCTTCCAGCTTCCAGATCGTTCGCCAACTTCATCATTGAATTGAACATCAATGGTTTTTTTGACCAACTTGCGCGGATACCAATACCGCTCCCAGCGTCTTGATTCAACACGGATGGTTGCGGTTCTATCCTGCACTTCGCCAGACTTCAAGACGTACCTGTACGGATGTTCCTCGCGGGCAGAATGAATCGTGTGTTCCTTGTGATCCCATGCCCAAGGCATGTAGATCGCTTTGTTCGGGTCAGTTCGCCTACCTTTGGCTTTCCCATACCGAATCCACAAAAGATCGCCGGAGAATTGAAATCCGTATTCCGGTCCTGCACACTGGCCCTCGTCAGGGACAACCCATTTCCATGGGAACGACACGCAAATCTTGATGAAACCAAGACCAATTCTGATCCACCCTCTACGCTGCTCATGCCAGTCAGAAGGAAACGAAATCATGAACTGAAGACCTTGGATGCCAATAACGAAATAGGCAAGCTCGATCCAGTCTGACGACATGACGCGAACTAGCTTTTCTCCGTGCTCGGATGAATAACGAAACTTCATACACGCCCCATTGACTGCTTGAGCGACTTGCTCATATTGATACGTGACTCGCTCACGCAACGATCCATCCAGTTTTCCAAACGCTTGCCAAAGTCGCCGTAAGGCACTCTGGATTTACCCGTACCATCGCAGGCACAGCACATCTTGGCACTCAGGCTTGGCGTGTCGGCAATCTGCAGGAACTTCAACCCGCTGCACGGATGGCAAACGGCATCGAGCCAATGCAGCAAAACCGCAGCCGCTGCGCGGTCAGGTTGCTCGGTGTTCCACTTCTGCGCCTGATGCGTGACCTGCTCGCGCACCGATGGCATGGTTTTCAGCTTTCCAAACAGCAGCTTCATTTCATGCTGGTGCCACTCGCGGGCCATCTTCATTGCCTTTTCCTGCACAGACTTGATGCCCTGGCGCTCATCAAATACCGTTACCTCCAAGGTCTTGGCCAACTGGCGCACGGCTTCCGGGTGCATGCGTCGGGGCTTCTCTGCCCCGTCCCACTCGCTGGCCAGTCGCATCAATGACGCCCCAATGCGTACCGGGTTCCATCCGGCGGCAATCAGCAGATCAGCGTCACCTCGCTTGTCTGCCTCAGATCGGAGGTTTGTTGCAGTGCAGGCGTCAACATAGGCTTCTTCAAGGGTTCGGCGTTCTTCAATCTGCATAGGACTCCTTCGGGTTTGATTTACGGTTGCATCCGTCGCATTTCGGGTCTTCCCGTCCTGTCTCGGTCATGGTGTAAACGCAGTCGGCAATGATCCGAACTGGCATGTATGGCTGTCTTGGTAGTGGCAGCTTGGGCGCGGTGGCCGGGGTGCAGTGGCATCCGTATAGGGCTTTGAATGTCATGCGGCCTCCAGTTCCCAGTGCATCAAACAGGCTGGGCATGCTGCTTTGACGATTTGCTCATGCGTGGCGGCGTGGTAAATCCGGCTCGCGGCGTGAAGGCCGGAAATGATTGACTCACGGGTCAAATCATCAATTTCATCTTGGTCAGAAATCTCGTAAACCGCATTCATCGTTGACCGGATGATTCGATGGTCTGGGCTGTTTCGGCAGTTTTGCCGGGCCAATGCAATGGCCACGAAAAACACACAACCGCCTTTGCCGACTAACTTTCCGACATCCGCACTAAGCAGCGCGTGGATATTGGCGTCCCAGGTCGATTCATTCCATTTTTTGGCGACAAGTGCCCGCTCTACTGGGCTGAGAGTGACTGGGCGCTTTCTCATGCTTCACGCCTCCAAGTGGAATTGGCAGCAACAACCAATTGATGGAATGGGTTCTCAAGCTCACGCCAGACTTTATGCATCATCACCCGGCCTATTTGCGTTTCACCGACTCCAAACTCTTTTGAAAGTTGTTTGTTAGTCTTAACACCTTGCTGTGATCGAATTTGCCGCGCTTTTTGCATATCCAGCGTTGCGCGTTTTGTTTTGCGCAATTTGATCAGCCGCTGGATTGCGCTCTGGTGATTTGTCAGTTTCGATTTCCTTGCTTGCAACTCTGATTGACTCATCGCCTTGATGTGCTCTGGGCATACGCATCGGCTGTCACAGCAGGTTGTACTTGCAAGCTTCTTGCCAAGACTGATGCCAGCCAATTTCGCTACGTACCTGCGCGTGCTGATTGGCTTGCCATCGACCATCACGTAAGGGGAGCGGCCATTCTTGATTCCACCCTTCCAGATCCAGCATTCATCAACAATGCATTGATCTTTGATTTCTTTGAGTAGTCGTTCGTTTTTTGTCATGCTGTTTCTTCTTCTGGTGTTGGAACCGATACAGGCCACATATCGCGGCGAATCAGTTCACGTTGGGTTTTGATACGTGCGGCTTCGTGCATGGCTTCGCGCTCGGCACGGGTCAGGAATGAACCTTGGTCAAGCTCGGCATGGCAGCGATAGCAAAGCGCGGCGCAGGAACTATCGTCAGCCTTGATGCTTCGGCCCTTGCCATCGGCACCACGGTTGCTGTGTGCTCCGCACACGGTTCCGTCCTCTATCCCACAGTGCTGGCACGGGATTTCGCGGTAAGCCTTCATCAGTGCTGGGCTTCGGATGTACTGGTGTTTCGGGAATCTCATGTCAATAGCTCTTCAAGTTTTTGAAGGCGATCAGCCTGAGATAAATTAGCCCTGACGATTGCGTTCACCTTGTTTGTCAACTTGCCTTGAACTACTTTGATAATTAGCTCATTGAGTCGAATTGACAGGCCAATGCTTTTCGCGTTCTTGCACAGATCAAGCACACCAATACCGATACGCTTTTCTATCAGCATGTCTATTCCATAAGTGCCTACGGACTTAAACAACTCATCGTATTTGGATTGAATTTCTTTAGGCGCTTTCTTGTACCCATAGCGACAAGCCTGCAACCAACCTTTTCCGTTGATCTTTTCAGCGGTCGTATTGACAACGCAAAAGCATTCATCCTTATCAACACCGTCAGGAATGATTAGGCATTCAATGTGTGTTAGTCCGGCTTTCTTCGCCGCTGCAAGCCTTCTATTTCCGTCAACTAAATCACGGTCTGAAGTTATCAAGATAGGCTGAATTAGTCCTACCTTTGCAATTGCCGCCGACAGTTTTTCCAAAGCTTTTCCGGGCTTAGTTCTTGACGGCGGGTTGTATGGCGTGGCAATAATTGTGTTAATTGGCAAAAGCAGGATTTTTTTTTCTGAAACTTCTGCGTCAAAAATGATTCGGTCAATATTTTTCACGGCATCCACTCCAACATTAGTTCAAACTGGTTTTTGTCTTGCTGCACTTGCACCGACTGGCGCACCTTGCGGGTACGCTTTTGCTTTGTGGTGGATAGGCCCATCAGGTCAGCGCATTTAGGGCCGTAGTTGCACCCGCTGATCTGTATCGTGGCGGTGCGTATTGGGCGTTTGCAACGGTCGCATCTCATGCTGCAATCTCCCCAGTCTCAGCATCGACTGTCAGCCGACCGTCACGCTTTGGGGCTTCAAGTTCCTTTGGCGCTGGGAACTGAATGTCGTTTTCACACCCCCATGCAAAAATGAACTCAATCAGTTCTGCGCATTCCTTGCGGGTCAGGTTGCTTGTTCGGCGAAACACGATGTCAATTCCATGGCCGTCCAGAGCTGGCAGCATCTCGATATGCTCTCCACGGGCGCGAAGCCATGCGGCAGTCAGTAGGCGCTTCCATGTGTCAATGTCGCGCTTCTTGCCTGCCCATTCGATGTTCTTTGAGATGTGGCCCAACATCGCGTGAAGCATTCGGTTCTCTGCATCGCTGCGCTTTTCTTGGCGAAGTTCCAGCACCATGCGATGCCCAGCGGTCAACATGGCTTTAAGCTGCGGCCACAGTTGCGAAGTCATCGCGCCGTGGGCCTGCACCGGGTTGACGCAGGTGATTTGCATGCGGCTCATGGTTTGAACTCCAGCACAGCCTTGATAGCAGCGTCGGCAACCGTGTAATCAAACCCTTCAATCCACCAAGACGGCATCATCCCGCCCATTTCTTCGCGGAATCTTGCAAGCGCTGCCTGTTGCTTTGCTGTGTATTTGTGGGCAAATTGAGGGCGCATCCTTGACGCCTCACGAATCGCCTCGCACATTGCCTGCTTGGCAATCAGCATGGCTGCTACTGCTGGGGCAGTGGCTGGCGTCACCTCATATTCGTAGCGCCGCGCCCCGTCTGCATAGGCATAAGTCAGGCGAAACGTGCCCACGGCCATGCTGTCCA
>OFRO01000175.1_pt1 | contig 25302 bp, 34 predicted proteins | sample 1543091 | NCBI WGS metagenome assembly OFRO01 (sample SAMN07774217, study PRJEB24372) | wastewater metagenome | isolation source: Exp Tend NO 10WW | collected 2016-02
CAGGCACTAAAACCTGCTGGCGCCGCGCATGACTAAATCCTTCGCGCGCACCTTTGGCCAAGACCTAATGCGGGGCGAACATACCGTGGGGGGGGGCATGGTGGATAGCCATCCCGCCGTACCGGGGCGCGGCACAAGCGGCCTTGCGCTGTCTAGCGCCTACACAGCAGATGCGCGCAAAACCGACCCCGGCCTAACGTGGGTTGGCGGCGGGCGCGATTGGGAGGAATTGGACGAAACTAGCCGCAAGATTCTTGCGGCTAGTTCTTCGGGCACTTCGATTTTCGATCCAGTCCTGACGGAACTTGCCTATCGTTGGTTTTCGCCGCCCGGCGGCGTGGTGCTAGACCCCTTCGCCGGGGGAAGCGTTCGCGGCATTGTGGCAAGCCACCTTGGCCGGGAATACCACGGTGTTGAATTGCGCGCCGAGCAGGTGGCGGCGAATAGGGCACAGCAAGCCATAGCAAGGCCGCCAGCGCCCGTTTGGTATTGCGGGGATAGTCGGGACATAAAAACCATTTGCGCCCCCGTGCGGGCCGATTTGGTGTTTTCCTGTCCGCCCTACGCCGACTTGGAGGTGTACAGCGACGACCCCCGCGATTTGTCGACGCTCGACTACCCGGCTTTCGTGGCCGCCTATAATGAAATCATAGCCGCGACATGTTCGCTTCTAAAGCCGGATCGCTTCGCCTGTTTCGTTGTTGGCGAGGTCCGCGATAAGCGGGGCAACTACCTCAATTTCGTCGGGGATACGGTTGCCGCGTTCCGCGCCGCCGGCCTCCACTACTACAACGAAGCTATACTAATAACGGCGGTGGGTTCCTTGCCTATCCGTGCGGGCCGCCAATTTACGGCCAGCCGCAAGATTGGCAAGACCCATCAAAATGTCCTCGTGTTCGTCAAAGGCGACGGCAAGCGTGCCGCGCAGGCTTGCGAGGCAGCGTGAGCCCGATCAAGCGCAAGGAAGTCATCGGCTCGTGTGAGCTTTACCTTGGCGACTGCCTCGAAATCCTTCCGCTGCTGGGCAAGGTCGATGCGGTGGTGACTGATCCGCCTTATGGGATCGACTACGGTCGCGGTGGTAGCTTCTCCGCATCGCACGGATGGGGGCCGTGGCGCGAGAAGTGTGAGTGGGATGTTGAGCGCCCTGATCGAGACGTGTTCGATGCGATCCGTGCAGTATCCAAGCATCAAATTATATGGGGTGGAAACTGCTTCACCGATTTCCTTCCGCCGTCAATGCACTGGCTGATGTGGGACAAAGGCCAGCGAAACTTTTCACTTGCTGACTTTGAAATGGCGTGGGGAAGCCAGCGTCGTGCGGCTCGTGTTATCGAATACGCGCGCGGGAAGGCCGTTCGTGACGGGAAAGAGCATCCTACGCAAAAGCCCATCGAGGTAATGGTCGCGTGCATTCAAGAGTTGCCGGCGAATGCACAACTTGTCGCCGACCCTTTCATGGGGTCCGGCACCACCGGCGTGGCGGCGGTCAAGCGCGGCAAGTGTTTTACGGGCATCGAGCGCGAAACCAGGTATTTCGACATTGCCTGCCGCCGCATCGAAGCGGCCATTAAAGCCCCAGACATGTTCGTTGCGCCTCGCATTGTTCCTGTAAAACAGGAGGGTTTTCTGTGAGCGTTCAATTCTTCAAATACGTTCGTCACAGCGACGTTGAAACCTATGAGAGCAAGGGGTGGGCTTTTCATGCCGACCTTGGCGCTCCGCATGGGTTCTATAGCGTTCTTATGATCTGGACAGGTGAAGGGGAGCCGTCATGAAACCTCCTTACCAGGTTCTGGACCTATTTAGCGGCATCGGCGGGTTTTCTCTTGGCCTAGAGCGCACGGGCGGATTTGAGACAGTTGCATTCTGCGAGATTGAAGAATTCCCCCGCAAGGTTTTGGCGAAGCATTGGCCCAAGGTTCCCTGTTATGACGATGTACGAACCCTTACCGCAGCCCGCCTTGCTGCCGATGGAATTACCATTAATGCAATCTGTGGCGGATTCCCGTGTCAGGACATCAGCATTGCAGGGCATGGAGCCGGGTTATCCGGTTCCAGGAGCGGGCTTTACTATGAAGTTGAACGGCTCATTTGCGAGCTGGAGCCAGCCCTTGTCATCTTGGAAAACGTCGCAGAGTTGCTTGGTCGAGGAATGGGAGACGTTCTCGGATCGCTGGCCGGATGCGGGTATGATGCGGAATGGCGTCGTATTCGAGGCTCCCAAGTTGGCGTCTCCCAGGACCGCGACCGGGTCTGGATACTTGCCTACCCTATGCAAGACGGAAGGCCGGGATTCCTCAAAAGCATCGATTTTAGCTCGTATGGACAAGGGTGGTCGGGTTGCCAGGAGGATTTGCAATCTGTCATCGACCTTGCGCTTGTCGGATCAGATCGTTTCCCTAAACCCTTGCTTCGCAGAGTGGATGACAGGCCTTCCAATTGGGTGGACAGAGTTGGAGCTTGTGGAAACGCTGTAATACCCCAAATCCCTGAATTGATCGGCCGCGCCATTATGGCCGCTAACCTTCATCGAGGTGAATCATGATCAACCCTCTCACATGGGCCATTGCAGAGCTTGAGCGACGTCGCATTGAAGGTGAGCCACCACCACCGCCCTTTGGCCGTTGCAAGATCCGCAAAGCCCGCTCCATTCGCCGTGTCGCGGCTGGCCTTAGCCGTTCACAGGTACAGTTTTATCTTGCTCAGGCTATGCGCCTTGAATCTCAGGAGGCCGCGTAATGGCACATATCCCACTCACACAAGCTGAACGTGCATTATGTTTTGTTCCCGCCCATGAGCAATTTGCGAGGGCTAAGGAACGGCGGGAACGTATGTCTCGTCCATTCCTCGTCCATTCCCGCCCAGTTCTTGTTGAGGACAAGGTTGAACAAGAACCTGTCGTAATTGAAAATATTGATACCGAGGTTCCTGTTGCTGAATTCATAGCGTGCGGCGTTTTCGATGTTTCCCGGTCATGGAAGCATCTTCCGTCGATGGTTGACGCCATGCTTGAATTTATGAGTGCAACAGGCATTAAGCCAATCCGCACATCTAAAGATTGCATGTTCTTTATGAAGGCAATCGAGCTATGGGCAAGGCTTAACCCCGGTGATCTGGCTTGCAAGCGCCGGATGCACGAATACATCATCCCGCGCCGTTATTTTATCCAACAAATGAAGGTGTTTTCCGCGTGGTCTTTCCCAAAGCTAAGCAAGCCGGTTGGGGTTGACCATTCAAGCGCTGTCCATGCGTGCCAACAACCTCTCGTTGGCCTTTATGATGTTTATATGGATGGACGAATTACACCGCCGCGCCGATCAATCAATCATGTTGTTCGGATGGATAAGCCATTGGGCAGTAAAAAGCGCATCATCAAGGGTAAGCGATGGACCTATGACCGCGACCAGATGCTAATTGCTATGGTTCGGCAGGGGATGACGCAACCAAATATTACCGATGTTTTTGGCGGAACATTCACGCAATGCTCTATTGCACATCGCGTTAAAACACTCCGCACAAGGGGGCAGCTATGAGCCGTTGGTTCCGCCTATACGAGGAGACTCTTGACGATCCTAAAGTGCAGCTTCTCAAGCCTGAACTTTTCAAGGCATGGGTGAACTTGCTTTGCCTGACGTCCCGCAATAACGGCGTATTACCGCCATGCGATCAAATTGCGTTTGCTCTTCGCATGACAGAAGAGCGCGTTGAAGAGGTCATGAGCGAATTTATCAGCAAGGGGCTTATCGACGAAACGGATGATTTTACCCGTCCGCATAATTGGCAGGCCCGTCAATACAAATCAGACGACTCAAACGAGCGAGTGAAACGTTACCGCGCAAAGAAGTGTAACGGCGATGTAACGTTACATGTAACGCCCCCAGAGACAGAGACAGAGACAGAGACAGATAATAACTCGCTTCGCTCGTTATTGCCCGAGCGCGAGGAAAAAAACGGATTTGAGAAAAAGGCTATCGCCAAAGACGCCACCCTTTCGGATGAAAATCTTGAAATCGCCAAAACGCATGGCCTGAAAAGCGACCAAGCCACCGCCGAATGGCAGAAATTCAAGGCTTGGCACCTGAGCGAGGGCAAGAAATCAGCAGATTGGGACGCTGCGTGGTCGCTTTGGATTAGTCGCCGTCCTGTTCAGCCGAGCGTTGAAACTCGGCAATTCGGCAGCAAATCGCCCGTTATGAACGTAGTTCCGGCCATTGATCGGGAATCCTCCGCCAAGGACGTTGGCAAGGTTTGGATCAAGGCTGACACGCCAGAATGGGACAAGGCCGTGCAGAGGCTTGGCCGAAAGCCACCAAATCAAAACGGCGGATGGTATTTCGACAAGGAAATTCTTGAACCCGTCGCGGTGTCGCATTGAAGCGCGAAACATTAACCCGCATCCACGCCAAAGGGCGGTCAATCATCGTTTTGCGTCGGTCGATACCGTGCAAGGCATGTCAAACACCGCCACCAAAGCAAAATAACCTGCCAATTTTGGCAAATTCAGCACAGAGAGCTACCCCTATAGCGGACGATGTAGCGAGAATGCTCCACGGCGCTCCTATTCGGTTCCCGTCAATTCTTCAAGGAAAGGTGATTTAATGGCCCGTCCCCGTCTTAACCGAGAACGCTACGAGAATGGCCGAGCGAAAGCACCTGACATGGATCGGATGCACCCGGCGCTGATCAAACGCCAGAAAATGGCAATCATCAAGGCGGGGGCTGATCCGCGATTTGGCTTCAAGATTGGCTTGCTCTGCCTGAATGGTATCATCACGGATGAGCAATTCAGTGCAGCGGATCGTATTTGCATCATGCGCGCAGCTTATGAGGCGATTTACTGCGTGCCAAGCGCTACGACAAAGGCATTGGACTATGCCGTTGCATCGGGATCAAATAACCTTGACCCCGTGGCGAAGCGGGACCGCTCAGACGCCTATGCGCGGGCGATGAACCATCTCGGCCATGCGTCGGCGGAATACTCGGCTATCTTTTCGGTCGTGTTCTGTGATGATGAGCCAAGCTCGCAATGGGTTGTAACGGCGTTGAAGTCAGGGCTTACGAAATTGGCGAAATGGTTTGAGGGGGCGCGGTGATTAACTGAAATGATCGCCTAAATCTTTTGGTTTATACCCATCCAAAAGAGCCTGAATAGCAAAGCAGGCGGGTCCAGAAATTGTCTCGCCTCTTTCCCAATCAAGTACACGCTGTCCCGGGTTTTTGGCCGTCAAGCCTATAATCCTGCCAAGCGTTGCGGCGGGGACTGGTTTAGGCAACCCCCACATTTCTGCAAGGGTTGCGCGGGCTTGGCGGATGGCGTCGGGGGTCATAGCTGGTCTGCCGTTGTGGGTTTCGTGGTGTAAAACACTGGATGCGGCACTGTACCGCCGTGCCGCCCGCCTTGCGGGATAACGGCGCAGCCACGCGCGCCGTTATTATGTTCAAAATCGTGTCGGGCGGCGGCATTAGCAGCATCATAAAACGTCGGGAAGTCACCTAGTGAAACTTTTTCTCCCGCGGCATTACCACCAACGTAAACAATGGCGGTGAACGGTGCGTGATCGGCTGTGACGCTCGGAAAGCGCTTACCATTGACTGATTTAAATACGCGATTAGCCATTGTCTTGTCTCCGTTAGAGTGGGGCGTTGCCCCGTGTTGATATGTACATAGTAGCGGTTTATTCGCTATCGTCAACAGGAAAGCGTGAGATTGTCGAATTATTTTTTCTGTGGAAATCTCGCGCACGTGCACGCGTGAGGCTTGCTGATGTGCACAAACCGTGTTTTATTTGCATTAATGCAGCGTGAGTAATTGCGCATAATCGTATTCACACTTTCTCGCCGATTGTGTGTTTTGCGCGGTGGGGTGTTTGCCCATCCCGCCATAGAGCCGTCTCAGAAATGGGGCGGCTTTTCTAATTCGCCTGAATAGGCAACGATACTAAACCAGTAACAACAGTTCGGCGGATTGGATTGCCTAATCCGAATGTGTTGACGCGGTGGTGACTGGCAATCTGCCCCGTCTGGTTTACCCGGCACTTAAGTGACTATGCACTTGTGCCGGGACAGGTTTCGCCAAGCCAGTAGTGGCATAGTAACACTGGCAGCATGTGGTACCCGGCGTATCATCCACGTCGTTAGTATCTCCGCCAATCTGAAATCGTTCATTGCGGCTTTTCTATCAATTCGGATAGATGCCCCGCTTGCTCTGATCTGTAGGGTTGGAAACGGTAGCCCATGCAAATTCATTTCAGCAATGGATAGTGCCATGCCGACAGTCGAGCGTTTTGATTCAGAAGGCCGTGAGACATTGCCAGAGCATCGCGCCGCTATGAATGCGCCAGTCCGTCCGCATCGTGTGGGCGTGGGGGTGCTTGGTATGCACATGCACATTCTCACAAAGGAGCATCCATCATGGCTATGAAACCCAAGCCCACGAACAAACCGAAGCCCAAACCCAAGTCGGGGTGCTGAGAAGAACATGACACAAGGCCGTCCCTCTAATTACAGCGAAGAGATAGCAGATCAAATCTGCGACATGCTGATAGACGGGAAGAGTTTTGTACAGATTGCCGAAACTGAGGGAATGCCTTCACGTTCGACAATTCATAGGTGGCAAGCATCGAATGATGAATTTGCTACAAAGTGCGCGCGCGCGAGAGAATTGCAAGCCGATTACATGGATCACAAGATTCTGAAAACGGCGGATGAATGCACTGTTGATACGGCCCAAGCGGACCGTGTGAAGATCAGCGCTTACCAGTGGCGGGCTGAAAAGTTGAACCCAAAGCGATATGGTCAGAAGGTTCAGGCTGAACATAGCGGGCCGGATGGCGGCGCAATTCAAACATCTGTAACCGTCATTGAGCGGCGCATTGTCAAGCCTGATCATTGACACGGCGGCGGTGTTTGAACCGCTTCTACAGCCAGCCCGTGACAAGGGCGCATGGGGTGGCCGTGGTTCTGGCAAATCTCATTTCTTTGCGGGTCAGCTTGTAGAGGATTGTTTGCGGTTTCCTGGTGAGGCGCAAGAGGGCTTACGGGCTATCTGTGGTCGTGAAATCCAAAAGAGCTTGAAGCAATCTGCAAAGCGTCTTGTCGAGGATAAGATTGCAGAGTTTCGGTTAGGTGAGGCGGATGGGTTCCGCGTTTATACAGACAGCATAAAAACCCCCGGTGATGGACTTATCGTCTTTCAAGGGTTGCAAGACCACACAACAGATTCAATCAAATCATTTGAAGGTTTCCATAGGTTTTGGGGGGAAGAGGCACATACCCTTTCCCGCAGCTCGATTGGATTGATCCGCCCAACAATTCGTTGGGAAAGCAAGCGGCTTGGGTTGCAGTCTGAGATGTGGTGGTCATGGAACCCGCGCCGCAAAGTTGATGCTGTTGATGAGATGTTGAGAAGCGCAACGCTTCCAACGGGTGCGGCGGTCGTTAAAGTAAATTGGTCTGACAACCCATGGTTTCCAACAGTTCTTGAACAAGAGCGGTTGGACTGCCTCCGCAGCAACCCGGATCAATACGAGCACATCTGGAATGGTGGGTATATGACCGTTTCGGATGGTGCTTATTTTGCCCGTGATTTGGCTCTAGCGAAAGAGCAAGGGCGCATTGGTCACGTTTCCGCTGATCCGCTTATGACGATCCGCGCGTTTTGGGACATTGGCGGCACAGGTGCCAAAGCCGATGCGTGTTCGATCTGGATTGCGCAGTACATTGGCCGTGAAATACGAGTTTTGAGCTATTACGAGGCGCAAGGCCAGCCTCTTGCCACCCATATCAATTGGCTCCGCGCTAATGGGTACGGCTCCGCGCTCTGTGTCTTGCCTCATGATGGTTCGACACAGGACAAGGTTTTCGACGTTTCCTATGAAAGCGCATTGCGACAAGCTGGGTTTGAAGTTGTTGTTGTGCCGAACCAAGGCAAGGGTGCGGCTGGTATGCGTGTTGAATCCGCGCGGCGCTTGTTCCCTTCGATCTGGTTCAATGCAGAGACAACGGAGTCGGGCCGCGAGGCTCTTGGTTGGTATCACGAGAAAAAAGACGAAGCGCGCAACATTGGCCTTGGCCCTGAACACGACTGGTCAAGTCATGGTGCGGATGCGTTTGGCCTGATGTGTGTGGCCTATGAAGCGCCTCAAACAAAACGAGTTGTTCCGCAAATGAGCACGGGATGGATTGCATAACTTGACAGACAACGAAGACCTCTCATCCATCATAGGCGATCACCTAAGTGACGCGATTGCATTTGATGGGGAGGACCGTGCTGACTCTCGCGTTCGTGCGCTGGAATACCTTCAAGGGATCATGCACGACCTGCCGAATGAGGAGGGACGCTCATCGTCGGTCACGTCGGAATTGTCGGATGTTATCTCTTGGATGATGCCGGGTCTAATGCGTGTGTTCGCGGGTGCTGGTGGCGTTGTTGAGTATCAGGCGCGCGACAAAGAAGGCGAAAAGGGAGCCGAAGAGGCAACCGAATATGTTCAGGCTATCTTTGACAGTGAGTGTGAAGGCTACACCGTCCTTTATGATTGGTTCTATGAATCGCTTCTATTCGGCAATGGTGTTGTGAAATACTGGTGGGAGCCGTTCGATAAGCGCAACAAATACGCCTTTCAAAACCTCATGCCGGAACAGTTGAGCGACATTGTCGATGACAAAGCTGTCACCGTCACCTCGCAAGAGCAGAACGAGGACGGGACGTTCAACATCATCATTGATCGGGTTGATCTGGATGGGCGCTTGCGCATCACGGCGCTTCCGAATGAAGAGTTTCTAATTGACCGCTTTGCCCGCTCACTTGATGACGCGCGCTTTGTGGCACATCGCACGTTGAAAACCCGCTCAGATTTGATTGAGATGGGGTATGACCGTGAACAGGTTGAAGAAGCCCCCGGCTTTAGCAATGTTCAGGATGACGGGACAAATCTCGCCCGGGGCAATAGCGGCCTGTCTGGCATCGGCACGACGGCGATGGGTTCCGACCTGATCGAATATTACGAATGCTACATCCGCCACGATGTGAACGATGATGGCATTGCAGAGCTTATGCGTGTTTGCGCTATTGGCACGAGCAACGCGCCGACCATTCTTGATTCCGAAGAATGGGACGATGACGAAGCACCGTTCGCCGACGTATCGCCAGAACGTGTTCCCCATTCATGGCGTGGTCGCTCGATCTCAGACCTTACCATTCCCTTGCAGCGTGTCAATACGGCTCTGTTGCGCCAGACGTTGGACAATCTCTATCTAACCAACCGTCCGCAGCGTGTTGTTAATGCCAACATGCTTGAAAGCCCGGAACAGGCCACGGGCGGTGAAATCGGCAAGGTGCTGCTGACCAAGGGTAATGGCGATGCACGTTCTGCCGTCTATGACCTTGTCGTTCCGTTTGCCGCACAGCACTCGCTTACAGCTATGCAATACATGTCAGGCGTCTTGCAGAAGCGCACGGGCGTCAATCAGGCGTCCATCTCTCTTGATGGCGATGCGCTGACGCCACAGACGGCAACGGCAAAGCAGATTGAGCATGATCAAGGCTATTCCCGCATTGAATTGATTGCCCGCAACTTTGCAGAGACGGGCGTCAAGCGTCTGTTCCGTGGCATCTTGCGTTTGATCAAGAAGCATCAGGAAAAGCCGCGCTCGTTGAAGGTCAAGAATGAGTGGGTTTCGTTTGATCCAAAGGTGTGGAACTCCGACATGGATGTTCGCGTTAATGTTGGCCTTGGAACCGGAACTCGTGAACGTGACCTGATGATGCTCCGTAGCGTTGCGTTAGAGCAGGACAAGGTCATTCAGCAATTCGGCCCAGAGAACCCAATCGTCACGCCTTCGATGTGGATCAAGACCCGTCAGCGCATGGTTGAGGCGGCTGGCTTGAAGGATTCTGACCAGTATTTTGCATCCATCACGGACGAGCAGTTTGTTGAGTGGCAAAAGAACCGTGGCGGCGCGGCCAAGCCGGATCCAAAGGAAGCGGAAGCACAGGGCAAGCTTGCCTTGCAGAAGATGCAGACGGAAGCCAAGATTCAGAACGACCAGAACAAGCTACAGGCCGACATCGCGCTTAAACAGCAAGAGATGCAGCAGGAAGCACAGCTTGCCGTGCTAGATATATCTATGGGCCGTCATGGTGAGGGTGTGACAAACATCCGTGGGGCTGGTGGCATATGAACGAGGCACAGATCAAAGCCGAACGTGCGCGCCAGCTTATCGAGGATGAGATTCTAAACAGCGCATTTGACCGCGTTGAGAATGAAGCGATCGAAGCGATGCTGAATGTTCCGTGGTGGAACGTCCGCAAGCTCTCGCAACATGCGGCCCGTGTGAGGGCTGTACGTGACACGAAATTAGCCATTGCTGCCAACATTCACGTTGCAGTCAACACGGCTTCTGATGAGCGGCGCAAGTTTACCGTCGCCTAACTCCAAAGGTAAAACATGAGCACTGAGAGCGACACCCCGCAAGGGACCGCAACGCAGACTGCTGTTCCGACAGCGGCAGAGCTTTTTGCATCCGAAATCGACGACGATCAACCGGAGCAGGAAGCTGACGACGACGCCGAAGCCACTCAGGGCGAGGGCGAGGCCGATGAATCTGACGCGCCAGACGGCGAAGAAGGTGACGAGGCCGATCCAGATGAAGAAGGCGAAAGCGAAGCCAGCGACAAGAAACCAGAAACCATCGAAATTGATGGGAAGCCGGTCAATCTTGAAGAAGTGAAGCTTGGATACCTTCGACAGCAGGATTACACACGCAAGACGCAGCAGCTTTCCACCGAAAGGCAGGAATTTGATGCGGCAATACAGCGTGTGACGCAAATCGATCAATCAGCACGACAAGCTCTTGATCTCGCAAAACAGGTTATTTCGTCCGTCATTCCCCAAGCGCCAAGCATGGACCTTTTGCAGAGCGATCCCGTCGCTTATTTTCAGGCAAAAGAAGCCCATGATCTGGCGTTGAATGTCATTCGCCAGCTTGATGACCGTGGCAAGTCAACACAGCAAGCAATGACACGCGAACAAGCGGTGAAGCACGCGGAGGCTCTTAAAAAAGAACAAGAGCTTCTTGCTGAAAAACTTCCCTCACTCGCAACGATTGACGGCAAGGAAAAGTTCCGACGCGAAGCTATCGAATACGGCGCAAAGCACTACGGTTTAACGGCGGCTGAGATTGATTCAATCTCGTCTGCAAAAGAACTAAGCGTTTTGGCTGATGCTATTGCCTACCGGAAACTCAAGGACAAGACGCCACAGGCGGTCCAGAAGGTGGCACAGGCTCCAAAGATGGTGAAGCCCGGAACGCGAGAAAAACAGCCCGTGAACCGATTTGAGCGTTTGCAGAAACTTGGCAGCAAAGCAAATGCTGCTGACATTTTCACTGCTCTTGAAGGTTAAAAAACATGGCTATCGCTACTGGTACTTTTACGACTTACGCAACGGTCGGTATTCGTGAACACCTCATGGATGCGATCTATAACACCTCGCCCGAGGACACCCCGTTCGTTTCGGCTGTCGGTCGTGGCAAGGCAAAAAACATCAAGGTCGAATGGCAGACGGACGCACTCGCATCCTCGTCGGATTCGGCGGTTCTTGAAGGTGATGAGTATTCTTACAGCGCTCCTTCTGCGACGGCGCGTGTCGGTAATATTTGCCAGATCAATCGCAAGACTCTCGTCATCTCTGGCACGGATGAAGCGGTCGATAAGGCTGGCCGCAAGTCTGAAATCGGCTATCAGATGCAGAAAAAGGCGGCTGAACTCAAGCTCGACATTGAACGTGCTTGCGTTGGCGTCAATCAGGCATCTGTCGCTGGCAATTCGACCACGATCCGCCGTTCGGGTTCTCTGTCCTCGTGGCTGACCACCAACGTTTCTCGCGGCTCTGGCGGTGCAAACGGCGGGTTCAGTTCTGGCACGGGCTTGACCGTCGCGGCAACGGACGGTACGACCCGCGCCTTTGCTGAATCGCAGTTGAAATCGGTTATGCAGGCGGCTTTCACGGCTGGCGGCAAGCCCACGATTGCAATGATGTCGGCGGGCCAAAAGACCAACTTCTCAGCCTTCGCTGGCAACGCTGTGAACCGTGTGGACAATGCCCCGGCAAAGGGCTCTACGGCACAAATGGCAATCATGGCCGCAGCCGACGTTTACAAGTCGGACTTCGGCAACCTGACCGCTGTTCCGAACCGTGAATGTCGTACCCGTGACGTGTTCCTTCTGGACCCGCGTTATGCGGAAATCGATTATCTCCGCCCGTTCGAGCGCGATAAGCCCGCAAAAACGGGTGATGCCGAAAAGCGCGCCCTTCTGGTGGAATGGACGCTGGTCATCAAGAACGAAGCGGCTCACGGCGTCATCGCTGACCTGAGCTAATGAGTGGGGGCTTCGGCCCCCATTTCTCTTTTGGAGTTTTGAACAATGGCTAAAGAAGAAACCACTCTGAAAATCCAGATCATCCGCGATTTTTGGGTTGAAGAGGACAATCGTATTTCGGCTGGCGAAATCGTTGACCTTCCGTCGAAGACCGCCAAGACGCTCGTCAATGACGGCATTGCAAAGCTGGTGCTTGAGGACTGACCTATGGACGGTGATTGGGAACTCGTCGAATCCAACCCGCAACTGGGTTTGAGCCGTTATCGCTTGGACCTCGGGACGCACTACATTTACCGAACGGAATATCTCTACGGAAAAGCGTTGTTGGATGAGAACGAGCGCCACAGGAATGCCATGTCGGGCCAGAAATGGGGAGACGCGGCTCTTGTGGCCCGCATCCCCATGAATGTCCTCATGAACCAGAAAACCGGCCTCTATGACGCTATCACGTCGGGGGATGACAAATATCTAAACAAGGTTCTGAACGACTCTGACAATCGCGCGTTTAGAACACGAGAAGGAACGCTTTAATGGCAGCTAGTAATTTTAAGCCAAAGCTGCGCCGTGACATCCTCGCAAGGCTCCCTGAGAACACGGGGTATGTGACCTATACTGGCTCAGATTTGATTGCTTCTTACGGTTTCCGCCCTTGCTGACGAACGGGTTATGATATGTCGATAGCATCGTATGCTGAATTACTATCTGCCGTTTCCGATTGGGCGGACCGGACGGATATTGACGCACGAATCCCTGATTTTATCGGCATATTCGAAGACCATGTAAATTCCGACTATTCCCTTGCTGGAATGGAAACCACGGCAACGCTAACGCAGAGTGCTGGCAAGTATGACCTGCCAAGCGACTTGGCTCATATCCGTTCGGTTTCGTTCACTCATGCTGATCAGATGCGGGTGCTAAAGCCTGCGTCATCCGAAGCGTTTGACGCCATCATGCCCCGTTCAGGAAGCGCGCCGCTTGCCTATTACAAGGCGGGCAATTCGCTCTACATCGCGCCGGACAATGGCACGAGTCTGACGCTGCGATATTTTGCCAAGCTTCCAGCTTTGACCTCGTCAAATACAACGAATTGGCTTTTGACGGCGCACCCGAATGCCTACCTCTGGGGCACGCTCGCAGAGGTGTTCGCCTACACGCGAAACGAGCAGGATGAGGCCAATTGCCGTGGCCGTGCTGAAAAGATTCTTTCGTCTATCCAGCAGAAAGATACGGTCAACGCAATGGCCGGAATGGCACTCAAGCCCATTGGTATCTGCCCATGACTCGCATTCTGTTTGGATCATACGAGCCAGACATTGCGTCTGTCATGACGGGTAACACCAGCTATGTGAACAATGTATTCCCGCGTTCAGATGGTTATGGGCCGATTAAAAGCCTTGTTGAATTTACGGAAGCATTGCCGTCCGCTTGCCTTGGCTATTTTGGCGGGACAAACCAAGACGGCTCAAGCGCTATCTTTGCCGGGACTTCAACGAATCTCTACCGCTTGAACGCCACGACCCGTGCATGGGATAGCGTTTCAAAGCCTGGCGGGTATAACGTTTCGACGGGAGAATATTGGTCTTTTACCCAATTTGGCAACACCGTAATTGCTGTTACATCTAACAACAACCCCCAAGCCTTCACGCTTGGGTCATCGTCGATATTCGCTGATCTTGGCGGTTCTCCACCGCAAGCGAGCAATGTCTCTGTCGTAGGTGACTTTGTTGTTCTTTCGTCTCTCACATCCACGCCTAATAGGATTCACTGGTCGGGGATTAATGACCCGACGTTTTGGACGGTTGGCACTAATAATTGTGATTACCAAGATTTTCCTGATGGTGGCTTTGTACGTGGTCTGAGCGGTGGTGAGTATGGCATTGTCCTTCAAGATAGAGCCATCCGCCGCATGGTGTTCTCTCCAGGTTCATCCATTATCTTTCAATTCCAGCGCATCTCAGAGGATCGGGGCATTATCTCCCCTAATTCGATTGCAAAAGCCCACGCAGCCACGTTCTTTCTGTCGCAGGACGGGTTCTACCGTATCGGGGCCGATGGTCAGCTAGCGCCCATTGGGGCAAACCGGGTTGATGCAACAATCTTTGCCGATGCGGATTTATCGAATAACCGCTTTATGGTGGCAACGGCGGACCCTGTGTCGAAGCGCATTGTTTGGGCCTACAAGTCGAACAACAACACGAACCCGGCCTATCTCGACAAGATGGTGATCTATGATTGGTCACTCGATAAGTGGTCACCCGCCGAAATAAATACAACATATCTGGGGCCTGTCGTCCCGCTGTTTACAACGCTCGAATCCCTTGACGCTGTGGCTGACATTGATGCGCTCCCGTATTCACTCGATACCTATACCGCAACCGTCACGCCAAGCCTTGCAGCAATGACGAGAGATTGGCGTCTTGCCTTCTTTAGTGGGCCAAATGTCGAAGCAACGATGGACACACCAGAGGGGACCATAGGCGATGGTAAGCGCATATTTGTAAATGCCGTCTCCCCGATTACAGACGCGACTAGCGCTTATGTTGCGATGGAAAGCCGTGAACGCCTTATGGACGCGCGGGCATTTGACGCTGAGAAGGTAATCTCGACGCGTTCAGGCTATGCCCCGACGCGTTCGTCCGGTCGTTATTTGACGGCACGGGTTCGTGTTCCGGCCGGAACAAATTGGAACTATGCGCGCGGGATTGAGTTTGATTCCGCACAGGACGGACGGCGCTAATGGTTGATATTTCCGTACCCGGCCTAGGCGACCAAGACACACGGCGCATTAACAATTCCGTTCGCCAGATTGCAGAGCAATTGCCAAACCTCGCCACATTGGCAAGCCCTGACTTTACGGGTTCACCAACCATTGGCGGCGATGACATTGCTACGCAGCCTTGGGTTGAGGGCAAGAATTACGTCGTATCGGTCTCAGGCTCAGGCGATGTCACCGCCCCCATTCAAACGGGCGGCGCGGTTGCTCTGACACTGACGATTGCAGCCAATGCCGTGACGTTTTCAAAGTTTCAACAGGTCGGATCGAAACGGTTCCTCGGCAATGTGACGGGTTCAACGTCGAACGTTGCAGAATTGACGGCGGCAGAGGTTACGGCAGAGCTTCCTACCTTTGTTGGCGATACGGGTGCGGGTGGAGCTAAGGGCCTTGTTCCGGCGACGGTAGCAGGTGATTCAGCCAAAGTGCTTTATGGCAATGGTGCTTGGGGAGCCGCGCCCACTCAGGTTTTCGCAAAGCGATATTATACGGAATATCTGACGGCTCTTGCAACAACGGCGGTCATTCCGGTCGATAACACGGTCCCTCTGAACACAGAGGGTGTGCAAATCATGTCGCAGTCCATAACCGTTGATAGCACATCGCAATATGTCCGCATCGCTGTCGTTTTACAGGTCAGCCACAGCGCATCAAGTTACTATATGGCCGGGTGCATTTTCGATGGATCAACATGCCTTCGCACCAACTTCATTCGATCCCCCGGCAATTCGTTTCCAACGACGATGGCGCTTCTATGGGAAGGGACGGGCTTGAGTGCTGGTTCTCATACCATCACCGTCCGTGTTGGCTCGCAGGGTGGAACAATGACACTGAACGGCTACGGCGGCGCTCGTCTTTACGGCGGATCGTCAGCGTGCTCTATGGCGATTGACGTTTTCAACTGATGCACCTCGTCCCCGTTCCCTCAACTCTTGTCAATCAACATTGGCAGGAGGTGGAAGGCTATGTGCAGAAGGCTTGCAAGCGCGGCCCTTTAGATGGAACGCCGGACGAATACAAAACCAACTGCGAACGCGGGTTTAATCAGCTTTGGCTCGTTCGCCATCCAAACACCAACACATGCGGCGCGATTGTTACAGGCATCTCAAGCGGTGTGCTTGAGGGGCTTATCGTGGCTGGCGACAACATGCCCGAATGGATTCATCTCCTGTCACAAATCGAGGATTGGGCGCGTGAACAAGGGTGCTCAAAAGTCAGGGCTTACACCCGAAGTGGCATGACGAAACGCATGACCACTTATTCAGTGCGCGGCATTATCATAGAGAAGGTTCTTTAATGGGCGGATCAAAAAAAACTACATCGACGGTTTCCAACCCTTGGGCCCCGGCCCAGCCCTATCTTAAGCAGGGCCTTAGTCTTGCGGGCGATGCGGCGGCGAACACGTATAACGGCTCGTCCATTGCTGGTCTGTCGGACTGGACAACGCAGGGATGGGGCCAAGCGGCTAATAATTCTCAGGGCGGCATGACGACAAACCTTGCCAATCAGGTTGGCGGCTCGTTCGGCGACATACTCGGGAATGGTGGCCTCTCTGGCCAGCAGCAGATGGCGGGACTTGGCACGATGGGCGCAATGGCTCAGGCGCAGCCAGGCCAGCAGCTTTCAACGGACACGCTGTCTCGTTTCGCAAGCGGCGGGATGATGGGGAACAACCCCTATCTTGCGCAGACGCTTCAAACGTCAATGCAAGACGCAGCGGACGGCGTGAACTCGCAGTTCTCCGGTGCTGGCCGTTATGGTTCGGGCGCTCACACCAAGGTTCTTGCAGATCGTTTGGGCGGGATCGAAAACACAGCCCGAATGAATGATTACAACACACAGATGAACAACATGATGGGCGCGGCTGGTCAGCTTGGCAGTCAAACAAACCAGAACATGAGCGCTAACCTTGGCGGCTGGTCACAGCTTGGCGGCATTGGTCAGCAGGGTATTTCAAACACGATGGGCGTGAATTCTGGCTTGCAGTCCATGAACACCGCACAGAACCTTGACGCGGCGAATTTGCAGGGCATTGGCGGGCAGGAACAGCAATACAATCAGTCTGTCATTGACGCGGCCAACCAAGACCCTTGGACGAAAGCGCAGAACCTTACCAACATCGCTGGAACCATTGGCGGCATGGGTGGCACACAGACAAGTACAATCAAGGAAAGCGGCGGGAATGGCCTTATGGGCGGTCTCCTTGGCGCAACTGGTATTCTCAAGAACCTTGGCGGCGTTGCTGGCATCGCATCCATGTTCTCCGATGAACGGTTGAAAGAGAATATAGAGCCAGTCGGCAAGCTCGACGATGGGCAGAAGATTTACGCCTACAACTACAAAGGCGAGTCCACACCGCAGATTGGCTTGCTCGCGCAGGAAGTCGAGAAGGTTGTTCCAGAAGCCGTTAGCGAAGATTCACGCGGCATGAAGATGGTCAACTACAAGGTTGCGACGGCCAAGGCCGCTAAGATGAAAGGAAAGCATTAATGGCTTTTTCTCCTTACGGTGGCCTTCTCGGGTTCAATCCGAACGCTCAATTCGGAAGATTTGGAGACCCAAACGATCCCGCTAATCTTCCGAACGGGTTGCAGGGCTTGCTCGCACAGCAGCCGGATATGCCCGCGCCAAATGCACAGCCGATGGAAGCGCAGATTCCGATGCCTCCACAGCGCCCGGCAGAGTTTGGCCCATCCGCATCGCAACAGCCTATTAACATCCAGCCTCAAGGCTTGCTTGCCCCTCCTGCAAAGGCTCCTGAACAGGGCGGCATGGGTTCCGGATTCGACAAGTTCGTTGACAAGCTCGGCAGCATCTATGGCAACGGCGGCGGTGGCGATGCTCTGATCAACATGGGCCTTGCTATCGCATCCCCCGGCAATCGTGCGCAGAACCTACAGCGCGCAATGATGATCAATTCTCAGCAATCCAGCCAAAAGAACGCACAGGCATTGCAACAGTTGAAGTTGCAGCGTGAACAGGGCGCGTTGCAAGGCAATATGGAAACATTGAAGGCCGCTTATCCGGCATGGTCTGAACAGCAGCTTATGGCTGGCGCTCAGAATGCAGCTGTCGTTCAAGAGGCTATCAAGCGCCTTAGCCCGCAAGAGCAGTTCAAATCCGAAACGGACGCCGAAGGGAATATTTGGCAGACGAATTCGGTTAACGGTCAGAAAACCTTGCTCAAAAAGGCTGAAAACGACATCCAGAAGGTTGACATTACCAAACCGGACGGAACGACGCAGCCCGCTTGGGTCAAGCGTGGTGAGAACAATGTTCAGTACATTGGGCCTGAACAGCAAGCCCCGGCTGGTGCGATTCCGGCTGGTGTTGATCCGGCAAAATACCGTGAAGAAATGGCGAAGAAAGCTGCAACGCAGGAAGCCGCAAAGGTTGAACGCACACGAGCGGCTGAAACGGCTATGCCTCACCTTGATCGTGCAACCAAGGCTTATGAAACCCTCGCAAATCTTGAGGCAATCGGGCCTGTAAGTGCATCCGGCATGTCGCGCCTCTGGGGTGGTATGAAGGGCAGCAAGGACGAAATCGCCCGCCAAGACTTTGAAGCGGCGGCAAAAGAACTTGAACTGATGAAGTCCCAAATCTCCATGAAGGGGCAGGGAACTATCACGGATAGTGAGCGCAAGATTCTTGCACTTACCCTGCCACGCCTCGACGCAGCCGATCCCAAGACGGGCCTAGAGACGCTTCGCATGATGCGGGACAGCTTCAAAAAGGACTTTGGCGGTAAGGTTGAAGAAAATCCAGAAGGCAAGCCAGTGCTAGCGCCAGATGGGAAGCATTATATAAAACAAAACGGTAAATGGCATATGGTGGTGCAATAATGGCTCAGCTTATTCCCGTTGACTATGATCCTTTTGCGAAACAATCCCCGCAGGGGTTGCGCCTTGAGCCTGTCGATTATGACCCGTTCGCTAATCAGCCCCAAGGGCCAAGCGTTGGCGTTGGTGCTGACATGGCGAAAGGTGCTGGCGTTGGCCTTGCCAAAGGTGTGATGAACATTGCGGCCTCGCCCGTTGATGCGCCTAACGCGGCTGAATTTGGCGTGTCTTATGGTCTGGCAAAGCTGGCTGAAAAGATGGGTTGGCTTCCCAATGGCCGGACAGCAGAAGAACTTGTCAAGGACGCTCAATCGACATTCGGTGAGCGTAAATCCCTTGGATCGGCCATGCAAAAGACCGTTGAGGGCGTGACGGGTGACTTCTACAAGCCCCAGACGACGGCGGGCAAGTTTGCCGAAACGGCAGGTGAGTTTATCCCTGGCGCAATGGCTCTTCCGGCCAATGGCGTTGGCAGCATGGCATCAAACGCCGTCAAGTATGGCGTTGTTCCCGGACTTGCATCAGAGGCGGCTGGTCAGGCTCTTAAAGATACAAAATACGAATGGGCCGGACGGCTTGCGGGCGCTCTTGGTGGGGCCTTCCTGCCCGGTGCGGCCAAGGCGGCAACGTCGCGTGTCATCTCGCCCCTCCCAATGGACCCGGCGCGCGCTTCTATGGTGGCAACGCTTGAACGTGAAGGTGTTCCCCTTACGGCGGGTCAGATCACGGGTTCCAAGCCCCTGCAATGGGCAGAGAGCACCCTTGGTGATTTGCCTCTTGCTGGTGGCAAGGCGGCTGAATTGCAGCGCGCACAACAACAGGCTTTCACTGATGCCGCTCTAAAGCGCGCGGGCGGCTCTGGCATGGCAACGCCTGACAATATGGCCGCGATCAAAGATAGCCTTGGGCAGCGGTTCGGAGACCTTGCATCTCGCAATACAGCTCAGATCGACGCGCAGGCCGCGAAACAGATTGGCGATTCCGTTGCTGATTATGTCAAACTCGTTCCTCCAGCAAACCGCGCCCCCGGTGTTGGTGGGACTGTTGATGATATTTTGCAGCTTGCCCGCTCGAACGGCGGCGCAATCCCCGGCGATATGTATCAGGCTATGCGCTCGCGGTTCGGCAACATTTCCAACAGCAATCGCATGAATGACCCGCAGCTTGCGGACGTTTATCGTGGGTTCCGTGATTCACTTGATGGGGCGATGAACCGATCTATCTCCCCGGCTGACGCTGCCGCATGGCAGGAAGTCCGCAAGCAATACGGTAACATGAAGTCGCTCGAAAAGGCGGCGGGTGGTGCTGGTGCCGCAACGGCAGAAGGCAATATTTCCCCCGCACAGCTTCGCACGGCTGTCGCTTCCGGCAACAATCGCGGGGCTTATGCTCGTGGTCAAGGCGACCTTGCAGAGCTAACCCGTGCTGGTATCGGCGTCATGTCACCCCTGCCAAATTCAGGGACCGCGCCGCGCCAATGGATGCAGAACGCAGCCGCAACACTCCCGGCTATCGTTGGCGGTGCGAGTGGTGGTGGCCTTGGTGCTTTGGCTGGTTTACTGGCCGCACCAATGGCAGGGCGCGCGCTTATGTCATCGCCGATCCAAGCCTATCTTGGCAACCAAGCCGCATCAAAGATTGGCTTGCTTGCCCAAGACCCGGCAACACTCAAGGCTCTTGGCCTCGCCAGTGCTGGTTATTCTGGATTGTTGGCGCGCTGACCACGGATTTTTTCAGCGCACCATGCCCATGACTTGGTGACGATAATCGCCAAAGCAATTCCGACAAGATCCGCCGAAAATTGGGACGGTTTTGAACTGTCTGCCCCCGGCATCGACTGGAAAAACATCACGACGGCAAGAACGATTCCGATCTGAATTGCGTACCACATCCCAAAATTCCCCAAAAATGAGAAACGGATTCTAGCATGGCTCAATTACCAAGTGAAGCCTATCAGCTTCTAAATGCCATTGCAGGGCCGGAAAGCGGCGGGCGCTATAATGTCATCTATGGCGGGAAGTCCTTTGACGACTATTCGCAGCATCCCGGCATCTCTGTTCCGATCCAATCCGGGCCGAACGCAGGCCGCACATCGTCAGCAGCAGGGCGCTATCAGTTCCTCGGATCGACATGGAACGACATTGCGGGACGCTATGGCCTGAAAGACTTCTCCCCCCAAAATCAAGACGTGGGTGCATGGCATCTGGCGAATGAGGCTTACAACAAAAACACGGGCCGCGACCTTTTGTCCGACCTGCAAGCCGGAAAGCATCAGGACGTTTCCAAGGCACTATCCGGCACATGGACGAGCCTTGCGGGTGGCATTGAAGCACAACCCGGCGGAACGGGTGACGCATGGGCGAAAAACTTCTCAGGTGTTCCCTCTGTTCCATCTCAAGCCGCTGTTCCTGCTTATGGCGGTGCTGGTGGTGGATTGCTGGCAAGTGCAACGCCAGCGCCTGAACAGCCAGAACAACAGCCGGACGCAGCAAAGGCAAACGGCTTGCTTTCCCAAATGTTCCAACAGCAGACGCCAGAAGAGCCGCAACAGCTTGGCTTGCTTCGCCGTCAGCCATTCCGGCCCGTACAAGTCGCAAAAAGGAAAACCGCATGAGTATCACGGACTGGTCAACTAGCCAGACAGCCAATCAAACGGCAGATTCTGAAATCAATTGGCAGGAAGGGCAGCTTCCCTCAACGGTGAACAATTCAGCCCGTGCGATGATGGCAACGCTTGCCGCATGGCGCAATGACATGGGCGGGGCAATCACGGCGGGCGGGACGGCTGACGCTATTACTGTCACGCTCGAAAAGCCGATGACAAGCGCGGCCTATTCATTCTTCTCGTTTATTGCGTCGGCAACCAATACGGGGGCGGCAACTCTCAAGGTTGACAGCCAAAGCGCACTACCCTTGCGGTCTGTGTCAGGTGCAAGCCTATCCGCAGGGCAGATCAGAACGGGCCGCATTTATCACGTTATCAAAGGCTCAAGCGAATGGCTGGTTTCAAACGCTGGTCAGGCCAATGATGAGGTTGCCTATATGGCAGCGGGAACCGTCAAAGCCAATCTAACCGGATCGTCGGCAGCACCAACAGATTCGACGGTGCAGAGCCTTGCAAGCGCAATCTTTGCCTACGGCTTCCCGACCGGGACGAAAATGCTATTCGTTCAGACATCGGCTCCAACCGGATGGACGAAAGACACGACGCACGACAACAAAGCCTTACGCATTGTATCAGGCGCAGCAGGAACGGGCGGCACGGTGGACTTCACCGCTGCTTTTGCATCTCAGACTGTGGCGGGGACGGTTGGAAACACCACGCTTGATATAACCCAAATCCCGGCGCATACCCATACGCTGTCTGCTTTTGTATCAAGTTCGCTGCGTGGGGATAGCGCTCCTCTAACCTCATTCTCCGGTTCGCCGGGAACAGCGCAAACCACATCTTCTGTTGGGTCTGGGGCAGCGCATACCCATTCCTTTACAGGAACGGCCATCGACCTTGCTGTGAAATATGTTGATGTCATCGTTGCAATGAAGGACTAGCCGTGGCTCAAATCCCCCATGCGAATGAGGGGCTTGTCTGCCCCCTTCATCAGAAAGACGTTTCAAAGGTCTGCCACAAATGCCCGTGGTGGATTTTGCTACGAGGGACAAACCCTAACACGGGCGATGATGTTGACGAGTGGAAATGCTCGATTGCGACACTCCCCATGCTTTTGATCGAAACGGCGAACCAATCCCGACAAGGCGCAGCGGCAACGGAAAGCTTCCGAAATGAAGTGGTCCGAATGTCGTCACGACCAACCGGATATTTGCCCGGATAATCCCCAGACAGTGGAAGAAAATAGGCCAATTCCTTCCATTGATAACGGTAAACACCCGCCCTTGAGGCAGTTTTTTTATGCCTGAACGGAGGCAATGAATGGATATAACAGCCGACGACCTACGGGCTTTAGGGCCGCGTGGGAAGCGTGAATATATCGGAAAGCTGGCGCAATATGCCAATTCACTTCTCCCGCTTTACGCTATCACGTCGCCTATGCGTATCTCTCACTTTTGGGCGCAAGCCGCCCACGAGTGCGATGGCTTCAAGACAATGGGCGAGTATTGGGGCCCGACTCCAGCACAGCTACGATATGAAGGCCGGAAAGACCTTGGCAACACGCACCCCGGCGACGGTTCTCGCTATCGGGGCCGTGGTATATTCCAACTCACAGGCCGCGCCAATTACGCAGAGATGAGCAAGAAGCTTGGGATCGATCTAGTCGCTCACCCTGAGAAGGCGGCTGATCCTCGCGTTGCGTTGCAGATTGCGTGCGAATATTGGCGCTCGCATGGCTTGAACGAATTGGCTGATAAGAACGATATTGTTGGCATTACGCGCAAGATCAACGGGGGCAAGAATGGGCTAGCCGAACGCCGCGCCTATTTCATCCATGCGTGGAAAATCTGGGGCGATAAACCAACCACGCCAAAAATCACGAAAACGATGGCCCAGAGCCATGAAGGCAATGCAGCTATTGCAACGGGCGTGTCAAGCCTTGGCGGTGCCGCTGTGGCCTATCAGGCGGGCAAAGAAGCCGTGTCAGTCGTCACCGATGTAAAGCAGACGGCGCTTGATGCGGCTGGCGTATTCGGCATCTCAGGCAATGCGGCGATGGCAATTGGCATTGCTGTGCTTGTCGTTGCTGGGTGCGGGTATATCTGGTTCCGCCGTCGCAAGCGATTGATTGAGGATCTGGCATGATTGGTTTTATCCTATCACCTATGGGCCGTTATATTGGCGGCGCTCTACTCATCCTCGCAATCATTGGCAGCGTCTATCTCAAAGGCCGAAACGCAGGAGAACACAATGCAATTGAATCCATCAATGCGACCAATGCGCTCGCCAAGAAAGACGCTCTTGAAGCTGCTGATAATGTCCATGATTGCTATGCCCGTGGCGGCGTGTGGAAGCTCAAAAGTCGCGAGTGTGTCCGGCCTTAAAGGCATCCTTGGGAATGACCTTTTGACGGCACAAGGCAAGACGCGCAAGGATCAAGAAAAGATTGATGCGACATTGGAAGCTGGCATCTCGGCTGGCATTTGGAACCGTCCAAACTGATTGGAATTGATAATGAGTGAACCTTCCGGCGAGCGTTTGGCTGTAGCTGAAAACGAAATTCATCACATTCGACGGACGGTCGATTTATTGCAGGAAGAACTTGAGACACATTCAAAGACGGTTGATCAATTCATTGCTTGCGTGAAGCGCGATAGGGCAGAGCAAAAAGGCGCGTTGCGCGTTGCCGTTGCTATTGCGAATGGGACTGGTCTCTTGCTTGGTTTTGCCGCTGCAAACGCCAAGGCCATTGGGGCCGCGCTAGGCGTTGTGGTGAGATAATCCTTATCTAGCGCTCGTCGTTAAATAAGGGAAAGCGCTTTAGCTTATGTTGGCAGTGTTTCGGAAATTCCGGAACACTGAAATAGTGGCTCCCCGTGGTGCGCATCGTTGAGAGGCGTCGGGGGCCGTTTGAATTGCGCTTACGAGGCGTCCCTCGTATACCCCTAGCCGTATCGCACGGCTTCCTCTCCGGGAGGCGCACTCTTCGCTTGGGTAGCGCAAACTCGTTTCCCTTTCGGGCGATAACATTGAGCGAGGTCTAAGCCCGGATCTACCCGACACACCGGACCGTTACGACTTACGTCGCAGCGTGATTGTAAACCTCTTATCCCCCACACCGGCCTTGTCAGTGCTTCTACTAGGGTTGCCGACGCTAAAGCTCACCTCGTCGGCACATCTGGCCTCGCTCAATTTCGTTGCCCACTCGGGCTAATTAGGAAACGCGAACTTGATAACAGAGGCACGCGCCATGTTGGGTAAACCCTAGCAAATTAGCGCGATTCCGTCAACGCGATTTGCGTGTGTTCCGCCGTACTCAAAACGGCTTATGTACATGAAATGTCTGTTTGATATACACAAGAAAGAGACGTGTTAAAAAATCGGCGTTTTCTTAACGTGTCACTTCCCCTCCCTTGCCACGTCAATCATGGTGTTGTAACGGTCGCGAGTCCCGCCAATGTTATGTCTGCCGTATCCAGCCTCAATCATCTCATCCGTTGGCTCCCTCATAGCCTCAAGGACTGCGTGCGTAACGTAGAAGCATCGTGTCCACTGATCTTGAGAACCGAAAACGTGGTCGGCAATAGCCCTTGCAATCTTCTCACGCATGTTCATTTCGTGGCCATTGCAGTGCTCGCAAGTCACTTCATACAAGCCCGGCCCAAGCCGAGGGGCGCGCTGGAGAAGCCAGCCT
>OFRO01000177.1_pt1 | contig 25247 bp, 33 predicted proteins | sample 1543091 | NCBI WGS metagenome assembly OFRO01 (sample SAMN07774217, study PRJEB24372) | wastewater metagenome | isolation source: Exp Tend NO 10WW | collected 2016-02
GACTGCACGTAGGCAGCCTGATCCTTGACCGCAACCTCTTCCTGCTCGCTAACCAGATTACGGAGGCGGGCCGCCTCAGTTTCCTTGATCTGAATCTTCTCAGCGTATCTCTGCTGCGTAAGGGCCTCAAGTTGGGCGGCGGTCATGCCGATCTGGGCGTTCTCTTCCTCAGCCGCCTTGGCTTTCTTGAGCAGTTCGTCCGTCTCGCCGCCAAGAGTTTTCATGTACTCCTGCGTCGCCTTGGCCTCTTCGTCACGGAGTTTGCTGAAGGCGGTAGTGACATCCCCAAGCCCTCGGGCGTAAGCCTCGGCGACGTCCTTGATCTCCTTGATGATCTTGGCTTTCTCTGCCGGCTTGCGAGCTTTGGCGAGGCTGGAGGCAAGCAGGGCAGCCTGTGCCTCAGCCGCCTCGGCATAAATCTTCTTGATCTCCCCCCAACCATCTTCCTCGGTGACGATGCGCTGCTGCATCTCGTCCTTGACGAGGTCGATGCGCGTCTTCGAGTAAGCCTTCAGGGAATCGAGTTCGGTTTGTTCGATCTGGAGGAGTTCTTTGGCAGCTTTATCCCCAGCCCCTTTGACTTCAGGTGCCCATTTGAGAAGCCCTTTAAGCTCAGACTCCCTGCGTTTGGCAGCAGCAGCAGCAGCGGTGTCCTCCTCAGCCTGCTTATTTGCCGCCAACGCACGAACCTGACTCAGGCTATCAACCGCCTCACGCATCTCCTTGAGGGTGTTAAGGTAAGCTGCTGCTGCCTCATAAGCATTTCCGTCTTTGGTGTAAACCTCGCCCGTACTGTTGGTCGTCGTTGATGTCTCAATAAACCTGGAGGCTTCAAGGGCACTGTTGATGTTGTACTTCTTCATCAACTTAGCCGCAGCCTCAGCTTTTCTGTTTAGCTGATCGACGTTACTTTCTGCGGACATGACCTCAGACTTTATTGCCGCAGCAGACATCTCCCCATAGTTGCGCATGACTTTCGCCAAGGTTTCGCTAACCCTGACAGCCATGGTAACCGTATCGGACTCAATCTCGACCATCGCATCCCGAGCACGATCGCGGAACATATACCACGCCGCACCGGCTGCGGCTAGGGCGCCCATGAGTACCGCAAAGGGGCCGGAAGCCAAGGCCGTTAACCCGCCCGCTAAAGTTCCTCCCCCCATTACGAGGTTGGCAACAGTTCCTATCGCTCCACCTAAGCTGACCAAACTTCCAACCAAGGCTACAGCCCCTGCCTGTACTACCTTGAACACAGCAAAAGTAGCCAACGCTTTAACTACATCTGCAATAGGTCCGCCAAGGTTTACTAGAGCCGTCCCAAGATTGACAATCCCGGTGACAAGGTCTGTCAGCAGTGCCAAGGTTTCCGGTCTGGCAAGCGCTTCCCTGAGTTTTTCTATAGGAGCAGCCAACCCCTCGTTATTGGTAAAAGCAGAAGTCAGCAGATTGTCGTAATCAGCCTTTAGTTGTTTAAGCTGGTAGGCAACAGACTCCGTCAACTTTTCTGTCTGCTTTTGGAGTCGTCCGCTCTGCTCTCCGGCTTCGGCCTGAAGTTTTAGAAATCCGGGAAGATCGTTCAGGATGGCCCGAAGTTGCTTTGCACCCCATGTATTCGTCATTCCCTCAACCAGCCGGGCCTGACTCTGAGGGTCATACTTCTGCAGCTTTCCTACCAACTCGACAATGACTTCAAGGTCTTTACGAACCTCGCCAGTTTTGGCGTCAAATGCGCTGAAGTCCAACAGCTTGTGAATCTCTTCCGCTTTTTTGGAAATCGGGACATAGATCGACTCGAACATCGACCGGGTATAAGTACCTGCGCGGGGACCCACGATACCCTGCTTGCCCAACATGATCTGGGCAGCCGTCACCGTCTCAAGTGAGATTTTGTACTGCTCCGCAACCCCGGTAACGTTCTGCAGAGATTGTGCTACCTGATGAAGGTTGGCTTTCGTTTCTTGTGCAGCGAAAGCCATGACGTCGCCAGCCTTACGGAAATTCTCAGCAAGAATTTCCGGGTCCTGGCTATGCAAATTGAATACCTCAAGGACGCCGACAAGGTCTTCAGTCGCAGTCTTCATGTCCGTTTCGCCAAGAGTGGCGGCGGATATAACAGTAGGGAGAAGGCTGACACCGTAGGACGCTTCAATGCCTGTCTGTTGCAAGACACGCATAGCGTTGGCAAGTTCGTTCACATTTGCCGGGGCGTCCTTGATACCCAGCAGGGAGTCTTTTACTCTATTGACACTGCCTTCAAATCCGCCAAGGGCAGCGATGAAGTGTGCGGAGTAGTCAAATTGAATGCCTTCTTCAAGAGATTTTCTGGCGACAGAGATAGCGGCATAAGCCCCAATCATGTAGGGCACAAACCTGCCATATGTCAGCCATAGATTATCCAGCCCGCCTGCAACCCCCCGCAAGGTGGAGTGCAGCAGCGCCTGCTGCTTGTTATGTTCCTTTACTTCTTCGGTATGTTGTTTGGTCTTACCTTTTGCGGTTTCGTGGGCTGACCCAAGTTTGCCAAAGTCGTCGACAATTCCTTTTGTAAACTTATGCCCTGCCTTATCCCCCGCATCAGCGAAGTTGGTCTCCAGCACCTGCCCGAGCTTCTTGAACTCGGCAAGGAGTTGTGTCGTATCAATCGACCCCCCTCCGATCTTCGCTCCTGAAACCGCGTCATTCAGCGCACGCGAAACATCAGTCTTGAGTTCAGTCAGGTTGATCTTGAGCGAGTACCCCTGACCGCTCGGCCCTTTCATGGCCCGCGAGATGGAGTTTTCCAGGGATTTCTTGTTGATCGACAGCGTCATGTCGGTCAAGCTGTTAGCCATCCACTGCTTCAGTTCCTGAAGATCGGATTTGGCCTTGGTAGTGTTGATCCCTACACTCAGATTCGCGGTTGCCATTACTTAGCCTATTTTTTGTTTCTACTCGCCGAGTGGTCGAGGGATACTCGGTCTAGTTGTTGGATCAAACGCAGGTACTTCAACTTCGTCAGCGGGTCTTCCAATCCCGCCATTCCAAGGTATGACGCTACCTCGGTAATCTGTATGGGCTGTGGCCCTGCCATACTGCAAATGCGACCGGCGCTCAGACATCGAAAGGCTTCAAAATACCGAATACAATCTTGTCTGAGCGCCGGTCTGCCTGCGTCTGCCGGATGGGGGATACCAGTATCTTCACGTATCGCCTTGAACAAGGCTTCACTGTTCCCCCATTGCAGGCTCCATTGCAGATATTCGGTTAAGCTTTTCCCTGCTCGGCTTCCTCACGGACGCGGTACGCTTCCTGATCGTCGGCCAACTTTGCAACCAGCTTGCGGAACTCTTTCATACCGAGCACCAGCTTGACGTTGTCGCCGGAGTAGGTGAGTTCCTTGCCCTTGTAGATGACACCTTCCCAACCAAGGAGCAGCGTATCGGCAATGACCGTCGTCATGATTTCGTCAGACTTGGCGTCAGCAGCCTCGCCGCCGCCGTCGAGGATTCGCTTGTTCTGTTCGACCAGCTTGGTCAGCAGCTTCACGTACTTGCGGTTACCGCCACGGGCAACCAGCAGCTTGGCGTCGCCGCCAATGTCATGCCATGCGCCGTTGTTTTCCAGATTTTCATCAGTAGCGAACTGGGAAAAAAGATCAAAAGCCATTGTGATGCCTTTCTTTCAGATTTGACAATTGGAGGGCCGAAGCCCTCCGGTAAAACTTAGGTAGCAGCGCCGACGCGGAAGATCGAGAACGTCTTCTGGTAGGTGGCCGAGGTTGCGACGTTGTCCATCAGAGCGGTGAAGTCCAAGGACAGCATGTTGTCCTGGTCGAGACCGCCAGCATTGACCTTCGCCGCCGTGTACTTCATGCGCGGGAAGACGAAGACGTAGCCGTTGCCTGCGTTATCCTGCACCGGGATCGCCAAGGAGGTATCGGTGTTGTTCAGGAACTTGTTGTACATGGTCTGGTCGGCGAAGTAGACCTCCAGCTTGCCGGAAGCCTTGATCGTGCCAGCAGCGACGCCTGCGTTACCGAGGACGCCGACGGCATCCTGACCTCGCAGCGAGTTGTCAATGGTGATGTCCGCCGACTTGATGTAGGTCGTCGCGGTAATCGAGGAACCACCTTCGATGATGTCGAAGACGCCACGAACGGCGTTGGCCGGACTGTAGCCCTTGGAGGCAACCACAGTGCCCATGCCGGTAGCCTGAGCGAGGGTCATGCCCTTGCCCATGAAGTCGACGCTGCCGGTGATGATGCTGCCGACGCCGATCTTCAGGTCCAGCTTCGAGGCAATCATGCCGGTGTATTGACGGTACTGGCCGACGTCGAGGTGGCCGGCTTCGATGGAGTAAGACTTCATCGTGTTGCCGTTGACCAGACGCGAGGACGAGATCATCGCTCCGGACAGCGAGGCACCAGCAATCGTGGTGTTGATCGGGGTGGCGGCGTCAAGCGTGATAACCGTGGAGGTCGGGGCAGTCGTGCCATCGACGCGGAAGGCGCGGCCGTAGAAGTAGGCTTTGACCGTGGCGGAAGCGCCGGCAGCCGGAATGATCGAGAACCACTGGCCCTTCTGGAGCGTAGTGAAAGCGTCGTTGCCGGTCGTGGCAGCGCCAGCAGTGATGGTGCCGGTGGCGAGGGTCAGCGTAGGGATGGCAGCAGACACGCCGGAAGTACCGTACTCGGTGTAGGTCGATTGGGCGATGCCTTCGAGAATCCAGTCGAACTCGCGGTACGACATCTCGAAGTTGAAGCCGCCCTGCGACGAAGCGCTGACGGTGATGGTGTCGGTAACCTGACGGTCGGAGCGGAGTTCCTTCGATTGCTCGGTGCCCAGGGTGTAGTCAAGGGTCTCGCCGGTGATGCGGACGAGGTTACCGTTGCCGGCAACGGGGAACACCCCCCAGGACGTCGGGTAACTGGCCCCTTCGAGCTTGTACGCTACTTGGGTGCGGTTCGATGCGGAAAGAGTCGGCATGGCTATGCTTCCTTACGTGGAAATGTGTCAGAGTTTTCGTCTATATCTCACGAATGAGAATCGGTGTCAAGTGTTATGGTAGCGTCCTGTTTACGCCTCATCCGCGTAGAACCTGTACTTGCTTCCTTCAAGGTGCCAGCCCTTGTTCGGCGAGCCTTCATCGGGCTCCGGCGCCTCGATCTGGACGGTCGCCAAGGTCTTGTAGCCAAGTCTGTCGTCAATCCAGTCGAGCATCCTCTTGCTGGCAATCGTGCCCTTGCCTTCCTTGGTCCAGACGGTGACGTAGATGTAGCCGCCGTGCCGGGTCTTGGGGCTGCCAAGGTTGATCTGCTGCCCTGAGTAGAAGCGGACCTCGAACTCGATAAATGTGTCGGGCAGGTTGTTCCAGTCAAATGGCTGGTTCTCGTAGACGACGGGCACGGTCGGGTACTGCGCCCGATACGCTGCGTCAAACCACGTCACGATCTCTTTCTGAATGGCTTCTTTCATGTCAGTAAATCTTCAAGGCCTTGAGGTTGGCGGCGTGGGTTGGATTGACGTCATTCGCAAACCAAGTGGCGGCGCGGTCGAGGGCTCTGGTCAGTGGTTTGCCTGGTTGGTTGACGGCCCGCAACTTGATCTGCCCGTCCTCGATCAGGCCTGCGTAAGACCCTTGCCCGTGGTCGACACCGTTGGAAATGTAGACGGTATCGCCAAGCCTGAAGCCTGAGTCCCTGCCCGTGTTGTGGCTGACCGCAGACGCCAGAGCGGGATAGTCACCCTTGCGGTAAATCGGGGCGTAGCCTTGATCCTCCGCCACGTAATCAAACTCGGGGTTGCTCCAGAACTCAGGGCTGCCGATCTTGTACGTCCAGCTTGATGCGTAGCGGCCAAAGTATTGCGGGCTGTATTGCAAGGTGTGGAGAAAAATCTCGACGGTCATGCCCCGCACAATGTCGGCGCACTCAGCCTCCAACTCGGCAAAGGCAGCGTCAAGGTTCTCCCAGTTAGCCATGCCGCGCCACCTTGCAGACCCACACTCCCGTCTCGCTCATGATCGAGTCAACCTGGAAGTCGCCGTCCGACATGACGAGGGTGGCGCCAACAACTGGCGTCGCCACCGACTTGGCGATAACTACCTGCATGTCTTCTGGCTTAAAGTTGTGAGCGGCGGCGTCGCGGTACTCGAACAAGGACTGCCAGCGCAGTCTCAAGGTGCGTACCGAGGTATTCGTCGTCGCCATCGTCTCGTTGATCGGGTCCCACGTACCCTGCTTCAGCGTCGCCGTTTCAATCGCAGGTTCGGGCACTTCGTCACAGGTAAGGACAAGCGTGCCGGCAGGGCCATGCGTGGTCTTGCGGACGATGTGGTAGGCGCCGTCAAACAGGACGATGTTGGTGGGCGCTACGGCCTCGGACGTCGCCATGTGGATGTGATTGACGCCGATCATGTCGGACGATTCGTCAATCTCCTTGCTGTCCTTGACCCAGGCCTTTGCCGCCCATGCCTGCACGCCTGCCGTGTTCTGGCAGAGTTGCTGCAAGGTGTACCAAGTCGAGAGGCTGGTTGCCTCGTGGGCGATGTACTTGCGGCGGATGACGCTGCCGAAAGCGGAGTCGGCAAAGCCGTGGCCGAGGATGTAGCGGACGCCGTGCGCCTCGATAACCTTGCGGGCGGGTGGGCTGAGTTCAGGCGCGAGTTCGATGATGCGGCGCTCGGAACTTTCGCTGTCGCGCTTTGAATCATCGAACAATTGAATTTGCCCGTTATACAGGAAAGCACCTGTATAGCCGTCGTTACACGGCATACGGTTGAAGTGCTGTGCCGCCAAGTGGAGGCGCATGGTTAGGTGCCAGTAACAGGGTCACTGTCAGGGACAGAGACATTGAAATAGGGGCGGGGCGTGATGGACGGAGCACTCCCCGCGTTGTTCGCGGCATACGCCGCTTCGAGCCTGGCTTTGTACTTGCCGTAGAGTTGTTCAACCCGTTTGATGACTTCCTTGTACGGGCTGTCGGCGTAGCGTGAGAACGCGGCCTTCCCGTCAGTGACGTCCTTGGGGCTGAACAGTGGCAGAGAGGTGGTGGCCTGGTAGGCTACCGCATAAGTCGCAAACAGGCGGGTAGCCTGTAGAAACCGATCTTGTACAGCCGTCCTGCTCGACAACGCCGCAACCGTGGCATAGTCGGTTTCGATGGACGTATCAATGTCCTCGAACTCCGACGTCAAGTTCAACTCGTACAACGAGAGCGAGAGCGTGGCATCCTCTATTTCGTCCGAAGACACGCCAAGGGCGGCACGAATGTCGTCGTAGGTCGTATAGGTCAAAAGGGCCACGGTGGCTGGTGTCCTTTACTTATTCAACTACGACGATCTTGCCGGCGTCGATCTGGGCTTTGAGCCAAGAGTCGATCTCGGCAACCTCAGTGTCGCCGTTGATCTCTTGGGCGGTGTGCATGTGGACCATGCGACCATAGACGGGGCGGACTGTGATCTTCTTGGGCTGTCGTGGGGTTCGGGTCTTGGATTCTTTGGCCTCGACAGTTTCTTGAGGCTTGGAGACTTCGGTGTCGTCAGACATGGGTTCGCCTTTTGATGGGGAGTTTTTGTGACATTAGCAGAGATAAGGAAATATGGCAATATTGACCCCCAGGGTGTTGTCATATATCATTCACATAGTCATTTACACGAATGCGAGATATGAAAAAGCTGACTCAAGAGGAGTTTATTACTAGAGCCTTGTCCAGAGCCCGTAGGCCAATTGACCTGAGTCAGTTTGTGTACTCTGGGTCCGCTGCTAAAAGCACGGCGGTGTGTCCTACACATGGGCCGTTTCAAATATCGGCCAACGCACTAATGAATCGTATCGGCTGCGCAAAATGCTTTGAATCAACTAGAGGGCAATCCAAGAAACTGACTCAGGCAGAGTTCCTTGACAGGGCCAAATCTGTTCATGGGAATAAATACGACTATTCAAAAAGCAGCTACCAAGGGTCTCAAACAAAGCTTGTAATTACCTGCAAGACCCACGGAGACTTCAAACAAGGGGCAAATAGCCACCTCTCCGGTCGGGGGTGTCCGAAGTGTAGAAATGATGCTACCAGTGCTCGTGGCCGAATGAGTGCTGATAAGTTTATACTAAGGTGTGGGGAGGTGCACGGGGATAAATATAACTTATCGAAAGTGCGCTATTCTGGTATGTCTAAAAAAATAGAAGTAATCTGCTCATCGCACGGTTCATTCTTTCCCACAGCAGGGAACTTTGTTGGGTTAGGTTCAGGGTGCCCTGTGTGTGGCAAAGAGTCCGTAGGCCGGCAAAGTAGAAAGCCCTTTGAATATTACGTTCAGAAATCTGCTGCAAAGCATGGTGGTAAATTTACATACACAGGTATCACCTATAGAGGCTCTACTGCATACCTTCAGATTACCTGCCCTGTGCACGGGGAGTTTGAGCAGGTGGCACAAGACCATATTAAAGGTGTTGGTTGCACAAAATGCTCCACCCCTATGTATGACCAGAAGTCCTTCATACACTTAGCAAATATAACCCACGGCAATAGGTACTCGTATGAAAAATCACAGTACAGTAAAGCGCTAGATAAGGTTCAGATAACATGCCCTACTCACGGACCATTCTGGCAGACCCCAAACTCGCACGTTAACGGAGGTCAAGGTTGTCCGAGGTGTGCTGGGGTTGGGCCTTCGTGTGGGCAGCTTGAAGTAGCCGAGTTTCTGATGGGCCATACAGAGGTCATTATTGAAAAACGCCTCTCCTCATCTAACATGCGTTTAGACATATTTTTACCAGAGCACAACCTTGCAGTGGAATACCACGGGTTAATATGGCACAGCACTAAGTTCTCAAAAGAACCTAGGAGGGACTACATAAAACATAAGCTGGCAGAGTCTGATGGGATTCGGCTGGTCCACATATACCAAGATGAATGGGAGTTTAAACCTGATGTGGTTAAGCGCACATTGCTGTCTGCAATCAAACAACTTCCGAAAATAGGGGCGAGAAAAACAGAGGTAAGAACTGTAGACCAAGACAGTGCAAATACTTTTTTTAATGAAAACCACCTGCAAGGAGCCCCTAACTCCTCAGTTTTTCTGGGGCTGTACTATGAGAACAACCTTATTTCTTGCATGTCTTTTGGCGTAGCAAGAAGTGTCAGACGTAACACCGACAAACACTTGTGGGAGCTACAAAGATACGCCTCTACATGCACTGTTGTTGGAGGTGCCGGCAAGTTGCTGTCTAAATTTATATCCCTCAACCTCGCCCACTCCATAATCTCTTACAGTGACACTAGGCTGTTTTCTGGCGCTATGTATGAAAAGCTGGGATTTATCTTAGCCCATGAAACTCGACCAGATTATTGTTATGTAAGCCATTCATTATCTGATGGGAGGATGCACAAATCAAAATTTCAAAGAAAACACTTAGCCAGGAAACTTAGTGTGTTCGACCCTGCTAAGAGTGAATCTCAAAACTGCTTCGCCAATGGCTGGTATCAGCTATTTGATTGCGGTAAAAAGAAGTGGGTACTGAATATTTGAGAAATAAAAAACCCCTCCGAGGAGGGGTTTTATTAGCTTACGCTAATATCATGCGTACGTGAGACATTCAAAAGCGTCAACCTGCAAACGTCGGCTGATGGTGCCATAGTCAAATCGCATAGCCGAGCTACGTTGAAGCGCAAACGCCTCGATCGCGGAGTAACTGGCGTTACTGGAGTTGACACGCTGAATGGCATAACGCGAGTCGATACCCATGATCGTCTTCGCCGGCCAGTTCGGGTCATCCGTGATGAACACGTTGACCTCATCGGTCCACGTCGGATTAACGACGTTCTCATTCGTGTTAATGCGAACGGAGGTGCCGTTATCCGCAGTCACCACAGGGCGGCCAGAGCGAGCCTCCAGAGCGAGGGCGCCGTTGATGTCAGTGACAACCCAGTCGATACGGCGCTTCTTGCTGTTGCTGTACAGCCACAGCATCCAGGCCTTCTGCGTGATGCCGGTGGTAGCCGCAGCGTCCAGAGACACAGCGGTCTTGACCTTGCTCAGGGAAGACAGGGAAGCCATACCCACGTCGGCGTCGCCATTCAGCATGGCGAGCAGATTCTCGTTAGCGCGAGCGTTGCGCTCAACAGCAACCTGACGAGCAATTGACAGGGAGATGAAGTCCAGATTGAGGTACTTCGTCGCTTGGTCAGACCACTCGATACCAAGGGAGAAAGTCGGAACGCGGATCGACTTCTCGGAGGTCGTCAGCGTCAGCATGTTGGTCGGCTTGGAGAGCTGACCAATCGCTTGCGAACGACCTGCTTCCGGGCCTGCGTAGCTGACTTCCGGCCACAGATACCACTCATCGGCGATGGTGGTGTCAATGGCGATCATGCGGTCGTACTGATCGGCGTTCATATTCAGGTCGCCGACCAGCTTGTCCTCGACGAGGGCGCCGATGGCGGGCATAAGCAGGACGCGGGCCTGGTTGGACGGGTTGCGGACGATGACGCCAGCTTCCATTTCCGGACGGCCACTCAGCACGTACTCAAGCGACGGCGACTTGATGCCGTACTTCTTGTTGGAACCAAGGACGATGCCCTCGGACTCACAAAGCTGCGAGAAGGCGTCGCCGTAGGACTCGGCGTTGGTCTCGTAGGTAGTATTGACGTAGTCGCGCACCGACATATTCGCGTCCTTGGCGGGGCGAACCACGGTATCGAGGCTGACGTTCACCTCTTGAATCTTGCCAGAGGCATCAAAAAACTTTGCCATTTCAGTATCTCCTGTTTAGGCGTTGACGCGCTCGATGGTGGCAGTCTGACCAACAGCGGTCGTGCCATCCAGCGACACAACGCGCCAAGCGAAATACATCCCAGTTTGGGCCGTGGCCTTGCAGACCTTCGGGTAGGCAGAGCCGAGGGAGGTGCCCTTGGCGACGGCGGTGCCAGCGACGACGTAATCGCCGACAGCGATGACGCCCGTGCCCGGAGTGGCTTGCAGACCGTCAAGGGTGACCTTGACGCGGCCTTCGTACTGGACCGAACCGATGGAGAAATCGTCGGCAGTCCAGGTCTCGACGGCCCGGATGAAGCCCTCGATCTGGTCACCAGCAGCGCACAGGTTGTACTGGGAGTCGCCTACCAGCTTGACCGGCTTCTTGAGTTCCAGGTCCGTTACGTAATTGGCGGAACCGGAGCCAGCACCAAGCCGTGCAGTAATGCACTCGGTATCCACAGTGGGTTGCATCTTGAACTTAGCCATGTCTAGCTCCTAGTTACTTCGTGAAACGTGCCGCATCGACCCGTGCCTTCTGGCGCGGACTCATCGTCGGCGATTGAACTTCGGCGCTGGCTGCATCTACCGCAGCGACACCGCCAGCTTTGAACGTCTTCAGGAAAGCCTCAGACGTCGCCGCGTAGTCAGCCAGAAGTTCCTGAGCCGACAGTGCGGAAAGGTCGACGTTGGAAGCGCCCATCCGAACCTTCATTCCAGCAACGGCCTTCCGAACGACGTCAGTCAGGCCGTTGTGCGTTGCCTCGATGGAGGCAACCTTGTCCTTGAAACCCTTGACCTCGATGCTGAGGTTAAGAATCTCGGTATCCTTCTCCTTCACCTGCGCTTGCAGGAAGGAAACAACCGAGGCTTGGTTGTCATGCTTCTTTTCTTCCGTTTCCGTCACTTCCGCCGTCGTTTCGACAGCCTCGGTCTCGGTAGAAGCAGCCTCGGTAGTAGACTCATTCCCTTCAACGACCGGGTCAGCGGCGGCGTCGAGGTCGACGCCAGCGGCCAGTGCGGCGATGTCGGTTTCAGTCAAAGCTTTCTTGCCCATGTCAATACCTCGTTGGTAATTTCCCAAATTGTTATTGGAATGCTTCTCAATGTCAAGAAGTTTCATCTCGATCTTGCTCATCATCGAGTCGAAGGTTTCGATGCCATCCACCAGCCCGGCAGCCAAGGCTTCCTTGCCAAAAAATTCGCGCCCTTGCGCCATGTTCGCGTCGCACAGATTGACCGTGGTTTTGCGGCAATCAGCAACGTGCTCGAGGAACACGCTGTAGGCGGCGTTCAGTTGATTCTGGAGTTGTGTCTTCGCCTTGTCGGACAGCGGTTCGACCGAATTAGCCAAGGCTTTGAATTCACCAGCACGCACGACGGTCACGCCAACGCCTGCATCCTTGAGCGCCTTGCTGTACTCCATGTGGGTGGCGATGACGCCAATGGAGCCCACGGTGCTGACGTTGCTGGAATAAACTTCGCGGGCGGAGCAGCCAAGCCAGTAGGCGGCGGAGCACATCGCGCCATCGGTAAACGAGTAGATCGGCTTGACGCTCTGGTCAATCAGTTTGATCAGGTTGCCGGCGTCCGCAACGCCGCTCACTGCGCCGCCGCCCGAGTCGATGTCGAGGACGATGGCCTTGACGTCGGAACTGGCTGCGTACATCAGCGCCTTGCGGATGTCAGCGTAGCTGGTGACACCGAGGTAGCGGTTGTACCAGACATCGCGGTTGGTCAGGGAACCCTTGATGGCAATGATGCCGACGTCGCCCTGCACCGAGTAGTTGAACGGGACTTCGTCGTCGTCGTCGTCTTCCTCGTCGTCGCTGAAGGCGCCCGCCATCATGCGGTCGTGGGCCTCCATCGCCAGCGCGAGGCTGTGCTCGGTGCCAGCCCACAGCACTTCAGGGAAGGTGTTCTTGGTACTCATTCGCATTCTCCGTTCTTGGGGCGCTTATACCATATAGTGCTTAATTTGCGCAAGTGTCAATCCTTGACGGTAATTTGGACCCACTCTCCTCGCCCGATCCAACCCGGCATTTCGACGTAGGACTGGACGTACCAGATACCCGGAATGTCGAGGTCTCCGTTCTGCAGCGTGTAGCGAACGTGTGTCGTCCCCTGCAAGGTGGCACTCCATTTCTTCTTTCGGCCCAGCGGGTCCTTGGCGATAATCTTCAGAACAGTGGCCGTGCTTATGTTCTGCAGGCAGTCAAGGGTGATCTCAGTCCCTTGGTCATTTACGTAAACAGTGCTCATATCGGCTCCAGGGGTATGCCTGATGTCAGGGAGATGGTCTTGGTCGTGCCGCTTGAAGCTGCCACCGCCTTGGTGACCGCGGAGATTTCGTCCACGATGCCGTCGATTTCAGATTCCAACGGCAGGCGGAAGGCGGACTCCCCTTGCACGTAAGCTGCCAAGAACGCAGTTGCTGCCGAGGATACACTGACGGCTGCGGTGAGGGCAACTGAAGCCTCTCTCGTAACGCCGACATAAGCAGCGAGAGTCGCTACTGCGGTCTGAGCCTGCTGGACGACTGCTGAAAGGCTAACCGCTACGCTGTGCGAATCCTGTACAGCGCTCGACGCGCTGACGGTGGCTGACTTACTTGCTTTGATCGCCGCGCTGACCGTCGCCTGCTGAACCTGAGCGCCAGCAGTCTGAATGTGCGCGGCCAGCGATGCCTGCAGCGTCGTGGTAGACTGGACGGCAGCAGACAGCGAGGCAGACACGGCAAACGCCTGCCCGATATGGGCAGACAGGGCGGTGCTGGTCGACGCCGAGCGAGAGATTGCCGCATCCACGCTTGCTTCAGCAGAGCGCCCAAGCGCAACCGCAGCCGCCAGCGAAGCGATGGCCGCGTGGCCTTCCCTGACCGCAGCCGACAACGAAGTCGATGCCATCTGCCCAGCAGCCGTCTTGATATAGCCGGAAACAGTGGTAGCGGCGGTGCGCTCAGTACGAACCGCGCCGGAGACCGAAGCAGCCGCAGCCCTTTGCTCAAGGATCGCCGACTCGATGTTGGCGACAGCCGTGCGGCTTTGCCTGATCGCAGTGGCGAGAGATACCGAGGCGGCATGTGCCGTCTGCACCGCAGCCGTCAACGACGTCTGGGTCTGCCCGCTGGCCTGCACTGCCGTGTCAAGGCTTACCGTAGAGGTTTTGTCCTGTCTGACGGCTGTCGTCAGAGACGCCGCAACCTGACCGCTGACCTGAACCGCTGTATCGACGGTTGCCGCTGCCGACCTGCCCTGCTGTACCGCAGCCGTCAGGGTCGAAGTCGCGGCCTTCCCTGTCGCCGTCTCAACGTAAGCGCCCAGAGATACCGAGGCGTTGTAGGCAACCCGTACCGCTGCCGATGCGGATGCGGCAAGCGTCTTGCCGGCTGGTACGTCGATATTGGCATCGATACCGACAATGGTCAGCCGACCGGTGCGGACGGCCGTCGCCAGGCTGGCGGTGGCGGCTTGCGCGACGCGGATCGCCGAGGTCAGGCCGGCGGTTGCCGTGCGTGCCTGAAGCACGGCGGCGCCCAGGCTGGCGCTTTGCGCCGCCGAGGCGCGCACCGCTGCCGAAGCGCTGGCGGTCTTCTGCTGCGCAGCGCGCACAGCCGCGCCCGTCGAAGCTTGCGCCTGACTGGTGGCGCGAATGGCCGCGCCGACGGTGACGGTGGCTGCACCCGGATTACGAACCGCCGCGCCGAGCGAAGCGGTCGCCACGAGGGCGGCGCGAACGGCAGCGGACAGGCTGGAGGTTGCCGTTTTGGCAACCGCGCCGCTGGCTCCACCGACAGGAACCCAAAATATCCGGCTCACAGGAACACCTGCCAGGGGTTAGCCCCGAGTACCGCATGTTCTTTATTTGATAGTATTCTGTTCCATAGCAAAAACAGTGCGCCATGTGTTTGGTTTGCCTGAAGTTGCCCATTTCTGCCGACAATTAAAGCGCGATTTCCACCGCCATATTGATACGCCTGTCCGCTATAGCTTGTGGTTAGTACAGCATTGCCATCCCAATAACCATATAAGTTAGAGCCGTCTAAACTCATTGTAACTAAGTGATATTTATCAGTTGTTACTCCGCTCCCAAGAGGCACTAAATTGGTGTATGTTCCGACAGAGAAAAATGGGCCGTTGTACGACCCGCCATGCAGCCCAATACCCCATCCGGGTGTGGAGGACCCATTGCCACGGCAAAAAATAACATTGGCATTCTCTACGGCATCCTGTTTAGCAAAAACTGCCGCTGTCAGAATAGTTAGGTCGTATCTGAGCGCAAGTGGATCGGACGAATTTGCCGGCTCATTCTGGTAGCCGTAAAAAGGATTTGTTGCGATCCCAGCAAGACCCAGGGTGCGTGCGCCACCCGCTGTGTTATGTAGCGGTTTTCCTGTAACTGCCTCAATACCTGCCGCCACGTTGTACGCAAAGACCAAACCGAGCGTAATAGGGTTCGACCAGTCGATCCCATCCCCGCTAGGCTGGTTCAGGCGCGTGCGGCGAAGCGGCGCAAAGGCCATTACAGCCCCGCAAGCTGGGTGATGTACGCCTCACAGGTTACGGCCTGAGCGGTGTTGCCTGTGATCTCGACTTCCAAGTGCGTGATGGCCGGATCAATCACCATGCTCCACTCACTCACAGCGTTGTTCGTCGTGCCGCCGCCCCAGGATGCAATCGTCTTCCAGTCAGTTCCAGCGGAACCTGCCGTCGGTGTCGCCCCACTGTTGTGAGCGATTAATACGTTAGCGACAGCCTGAACGGTTGGGGCGGTCGCACCGTTTGCCAACTTGACAGTGAGAATGCCGCCATACATGGAGCGCAGGTCGATGACCTGACGGGTTGTGGAACCTGCGGCATTGCTGCTGCCAGCCGCGATGAGGGTTGCTGGTGTTTTCGTCAGTGCCATATCACACCATCCAGTCGCCGTTATCAGACCAGCACAGGCAGCGCACCTCGAACTCGCTCACGGGGTCGGGAACCTCGGCGAGTGCCAGCAGCGCGTTGATCCCGGCTTGCATCTCCGGCACGGCCTGGGCAAACAAGGCGAGTTGCACGCGAGTTGCCTCCATGCCCATATCCATGCCGCCCGCCTCGATCAACTTCAATGCCCACTTGACGTTGCTGTTGGTCGCCGCCATTGCTTCGAGCGCGTTCAGGAAGTCTCCGCCGTTGGGAGCCATGACAGCCAGGATGGTGCCGATGCCGACGAAGCGCTCGACAAGTCGGGTACGACCTACCGACAGCGCATCGGCAATGACCTGGGTATCCCGTTGTCCGGTCACATCGACCGGCAACGCACGGATTTCGGAAAGCGTAATCATGACGTTCCCTTACCAACAATAGACGATATTTTGAGTGTCGGTCAGCATGTTATTTCCTTACGGGTAGAGGTCTTCACGGGTGACGATGACGTTCTTGCCTTCCTGATACACACGCACCCCGTCAATCTCAGCGACCAGCCAGCAAACCTCGCTTGCCATCCCGCTACCAAAGTTCTTGATCCCGCGCCGCTTGAACATGCGACCTTCGCCGCGCAGCGTGACGGTGGTTTCCCCGTCCGTGCCGTGGCGGTGACCGTGGTCGTCGGTGGTGATTTCGTGAACAGCTTTAGTCATACGCCCTCCTTGTACCTCTTGTTGCGAACAATGGCGCTGACAGCAAACTGACTAACACCATACAACTTCCCAATCTTGATTTGTGACATTTTTGCTGCTGCATAAATAGCACGAATTTCATTTGCCTGCACCTGAGAAATTTTAGACCTACCATTCCTTTCTCCTGTACCTGAGCCCTTACGCCGCTCTCTAGCAACCATGTCCCGCATGTTGTCCGCCTGTGTTCCAAGATAAAGGTGGTCAGGGTTAACGCATGCCCTGTTATCACATTTGTGGAGAACCATCATACCGTCAGGGATTGCACCATTAGTTATCTCATAGGATCGACGGTGAGCGAAGTAGTGCCTGCCTTTTACCCCAAGAACTCCATACCCCTCACTCCCCTTCTTCTCCCCGTTCACAACTGTTACCTTGCTCTTGGCCCCGGTCCAATTCCAACACCCTTCAGACTTATCAACCTTATTCCAGAAAAACTTATTACCTTCCCTGCCTTCTTCCCACCGAGCCGTGGCTGCTTCACCCCGCAAGCACCCACAGGAGAAAACCTTCCCCCCAGAAAGCCTTGAAGAGTCCACAGTAGACCCTCTACCGCAATCGCACACACACCTCCATGTGCGCTTACCGTGTTTGTCTAGTCCAGCGTACTCAACAACTACCAGACGTCCAAACCTTTTACCAACAAAGTCTTTAAGCATAATTACTTCTCCATTTTTAGGAGAAGTAATTATATCTCATAGATATAGTAATGTAAATCTCTATATCTCATCATAAGAAAACGTCAAAACCTCACTCGACGTAATCCCGCCCGACGCCGTCGTACCTACAGCAAGCATCATGACAAGGTGGTCGCCCTTCTCACCGGTGCTGGTATAGGGGCCGGCGCCAAGGGAGAGCGGGGAGCCGCTGGTGTAAGTAAAAGCATCGGTGTAGCCGGCAGTGCCGGTTGCCTCAGCCGGCGTGGCGTAAGACGCAACCGCCTTGGCGTACAGGGTGACGCCCGTGCCGAGGCCGTTGGCACCGTCCATGTAGGCCTTGATGTTGGTGATTTCGGTATAGGTGCCGCCAGTGACGTTGAGTCGCAGCCACTTCTCGAAACTATAGTCGGTGCCGGAGCCCGGCTTGACCATAGGGTTGGCGGTGTCGACGGTGGCGTTGTCAGCGTTCTTGAAGCGGATTTGCCCGGAGGTCTTATCGGTCGGAGTGCCTCCCGCGCCGTTTTTCTCGATGATTTGTACAGTTGCAGCCATGTTGGTTCTCCTGAGTAACCGTTAATGCGCGTAAGTATCGTTCCTAACTTGCCAATATGTCAATTCTAGCCGCTGTCTTCTACCCCAGCCTGCTCAGTCACCCACCCCTGCAAACTTTCAAGCATCAGGGTTGTTTCTGCACACTCGGCAGCAAGAGGTAGTGCGTCGGCGGGGACTTCATCAACGCTTCGGGGGGCTTCGGGAATGGCGGGCACTGCGCCGCCACCGGCACCAGATGCGTATTGCTTGCGCAACCGCTGATAGTCAGCACGCAGACGATCAAGATTTTTTGCATATTCATGGTTCATGTCCTCGGTGACCTGCCTGCCTTTGGCGATGATTTCTGCCGTTCTACGCTCCTGCTTTTCACCCTCGATGCGCACTTGCTCGGCAAACAGGTGCATTTTTTCTTCAGCAACAACAGCACGCCGCTCCTGATGGTCAGCCTGATTACTGGCGGCCCACCAGCCAGCTGCCGTGAACAAGTTGGTGAATACCAGGAAGGCAAAGGCGTAGAGAATGACCGGGTTCAGGCCGAACATCACGTCACCCTGTTGAGCGCCTTGACGGCTTTAACCAAGTCGTCGCACGCTTCCATCAGTGCCGCTACAGCCGCCCGGCTATTGTCGGCATAGGCGGAATGCTCGATGCTGTCAGGCAGGTTTTTGTAAGCCTCTGTCTCGTCATCGGCAATACGGCGAATAGCTGCATTGGCCGCATAAATCTGCTCGATGGCGTCCTTGATACGTGCTCGTCTAACCGAGTTCATGAGTAGCCTCCTTCAAGGCAAAGCGCTCGTTCCTTCTGGCGGCGATTGGTCAGCCCGCGCCAAACAACGCCTTTTACCTTGTTCCACATCAGCATGGCATCGCACCCGCCTTGCACATCGCCTGCGTTCAGCTTCCTGACGACGGTGGACTTACAGAAGGCCTCGATGCCGATGTTGTACGAAAGAGATACCAGAGCAGCGCGGCGCGTGTCAGGAAGTTCAACAAAAACGCACGAATTGACGCCATTGTTAAACTCAACCAGTCGTGCAGATAACTTTTCATCGCACTGCTCCTTGGTATAGGTCTTTCCCCATTCCGCCCCTTCGGTTTCGCCATAGCAGTAGGTTGGAACCCCGCCGACATCTGGGTAAGTCGAAGTAACCAGCCCTTCGGCAACAGAGACTATAGCGAAAGCCAGCGCAATAGCCCCGGCCCCCTTGGCAACGTTGCGGCGGTCAAGTGTCATTTTTAACCGTCGCCTTCTGCACCACGTTTAGCGTAATAAACGCTCCGGAGGTTGCAATCATTCCGGCAACAAACTCGCCTCCGGTCAGCTTACCGAAAGCGCAAAGCCCCGTGAGGCAGACTTGTGCCAGCACGGTCACAATGAACTTCCGGTAGCCGACCAGTATCACTTCTTCGCCTGTTTGAGAGCAGACGCCTCAGCGTTAAGCCCAGCCAGGAAAGCGATCAGGTGCTTTTCCAGAAAGAGCACTCCATCCGCATCGAGACCGGCATATTCCAGCGTGGTCTTGTGCTTCTGCTCACCGTCATCCCCGTTAATCGAAAAAACAATAGTTGCGTTTACGTTTTGCATGTGATTCTCCTCTACTTGTTAAGCCCTTTCTGGGCCACCAAACGAAGGCCAAAAGCGGCCATCATTACTACAAAAATAATCAGCATCCTCGCCCACACGGGCGCGGGAATCCACTCAGTACCAAAAGCCGAAAGCACGGCCTCACATCCGGTCAGCACCGCTGCCAGTGCAATCGCGTAGAGTGACCACGATTTTCTAAGCACCCTGCGCCAGTCGTTAATCAGCGTCATCATCTTCACCAAACAGCTTAGCGAGGAGTGATAGCAACAAAATCGCCGCTAGGGCACCCACGGCGGACATCGTCAAATAATCAGTCCAGTTCCCTGTGATAAAACGAGAAAGGTAAGCGTCAAAGTTCATGCCGAAGGCCACGGGCGGACCTCCATCTCCGTGTATTCAGAGAGTCCGACAGGCCACGCCCACCCGAGGAACGTGAACGAGTCCAGCGTCACGACGCCGTCGTACTTCTCACCGCCCTCGAAATCGATGTCGCGCATGGGGCAGACAAGGTCGTAGTTCCCGTCAGGGCGCAAAGCAACAGCCACATCATCGGCGATAAACCGTGGGATGAAGAACAGAATGATCTCAATCAGTGTGCTCATTTGCCTTCCTTCACGAACGGGTACTTCAACCAGCGCCACGCCAACCAGAACCTGCGCCAACTCCCTGACGTGGCAATCAACCCAAGGTGTCGCAGATTGCCGCCTCCCATGACTACAACTTCACGTCAATGTGGTTGCGTGCCCACGCAATTGCTGCCCACACCGCACCAACAAAAGAACAAGCCCAGATGACCAACCGTCCAATCATCTTTGAACCCTGGAGTACCGCGATCAACTCGTCGATGGATGGCTTGACGCCCTCCTCAAGTTGAATGTGTGTGTCCAGTTTTTCTTTAAGTTCCGACTGATGAATCCGGATTTCCTCAAGCATCCGGTCCTGGTGGTTCATCCGGTTGAGTAAAATGCTGAAGGCGTCGTTGTCACTCACGATACTTCCCTTTTTGTATTAACGTAATTCTATCCGAACCTGATGATGTCTGCTACGCTGTCGGCCTTCTTGTTGCCGCCGCGAGCGCCCCCGGTCGGCGTGTCCGGGTTCAGGTTCTGGTTGGTCGTGCTGCCGCTGTTCGTCGCGCCGTTGTAGCCGCTGCCTGCCGGGCTGACGGACGTGTTGGCCCGGAATCCTGTGCCGGAAAGCTGCGGAGCGTTGGCCGATGGCAGCTTGCCAGTCAGCATGATTGACGCTTCCTCGTCGGACATGAAGCCAAGGCTGAGGAGTTCGAGCACACGGCTCTGCTTCATTGCCTTGAACGCCTCGACCTCGTTCTTCGGGCGCAGGTCGATGTCTTCGTAAGCAAATTCGACGTAGCAGTCGATACCATACAAGCGCACCGCCAAGGTGAAGATGCGGCTGTACAGTTCATTGAGTTTCTTGCGGACCAGCCCATCCGCAGTCTTCATGTACAGCAGCGCCTCGGCGGAAGCGATGTTGGCGCTGGCGCTGCCGTGGCCGAGGATCGTCGGCATGGTCTTGGTGCCGGTCGCCAGCTTGCTGTTGGCAAAGCCTTGCAGCGCCTCCCACTCATTACTGAGATTGGTGTTGCCGTGGTCGACCACCTCGATACCGATAGTATCGAAGACGATCAGGGCGTCCTCGGGCTTCAACCCGTTGACCTTGGTCTCGATCTCGCTGACCACGGAAGCCATGTATCCAGCGATCTTTTCCTGGTCGTTCTGGAACTCGAGCGGGATACCCTTGCGGAATTTCTCTTCGTCGATGGTGACGGTTACACGCGGGTGGATCGCCCGCTTGACCACGCGCCTTAAATCGTTCATGAAGTCGGTAGAGAACAACACCGGCTGCAGGGCAGGTTCGAGGGGCGACGCCGAGTAGGGCTCAAGCAGGTCCTGGTCGACCGAACCGTAGAAGAAGGTCGGGATGTCGAGGTCGACCTCGACACCCGCAATTTCCTGCACCGGCTTGAGGCGCTTGCCGTTGTCGGTCGGATAGAACTTGATCGCCGTCGTCGAGATGGGCTGCAGGCGTTCCGGCAGGCGGGTCTTGTCGAGGACGAGTTCGACGCCGTAGGAACCGTAAAGCATGAGTTCCTTGCCGATGGCCTCGGACGTAGAGAGCAGCGAGTTGCGGTCGGCGTAGCCCATGTCGTAGGACGACAGGAAGTTCATGCTGGCAATGATTTGCTGGAGCAGCTTGGTGCCGTCAGGGCTGACGGTGCCGTCCATGTTGTACGCGACTGCGGTCCAGGAATCCGTAATCGCCGTGCGCAGTGCGGCGTTTACAGCGGCGCTGATGTCCGGAGAAGCCGCAGCAAAGTCGCGGATAATGGCGCGGGTGTCGGCGCCATTACGGTAGGTCAGGGTGTCGGTATTTGCCAGCCGACGATCCGTCAGCGGCAGCGAGTTGGACTCGGACGGCTTTGCCGTCTTCAGGTACGACGGCGTCGTCAGTTGCGACCGTGGAAGCCGCTTCGGCGGGTTAGGCGTCGCCACCTCCGACTTGGCGTCAAGGCTGGTGCGCTGGAACAGAGAGGTCAGGAATTTGGGAAACATAAGCGCTCCAGGGAGTTGAAGCGCTTATATCATATGCTTCCCGTTTTAGGCAAGTGTCACGTCAAGCCCTTCTCGAGAGCAGGTCAAGGAGGCGATCCCCGGAGTAGACGAGTTCCCTGTGGTCGGTGATGCCGACGATGGCGTCGTCGAGGTCGGGGAAGCGGGGGAGGTTGAGGGTCATAGTCCGTTTTTGTTCTTGAAGGTGAAGACGGAGGTAGTGGGGAGAATGATCGACGGACGCCCCACCCCCTTGATCTTGGAGGCAATCCACAAATATGTACCACAATGGTGCATATGGTCCTCGCCTGTGTTTTTCTGCCACGCATAGGCCATGTCGCCGCTGTCATTATCGAACACCTTAACCCGCTTCATGTCCGTGTGGTGCTGGATAAAGAGTTCATCGAGGGGGCAGGACTTCACCCTCAAGTGCCCCTCTCGGATGAAGTTCATGTAGCCGTCCAGTGCCCTGCTCCGATTGACGTTGACCTGCCTGACAAACGCCTGACCAGAGTCCGGGTTCTCGTCCTTGTCGACAACAGTGTGGGTGAGAATGCTTTTCGATCTCATGTACACGCTGGCGTAGCACGTCGGGTCCTGCTCCTGAATCGACATCACAGTTTCCGCATGAGGCCCGGAGTCGATGACGGTACAGATGACCCGGTACTGCTGCTTCAACTCGAAATAGCGCTTCTTGGCATTCCCCATTGGCACTTGTTCCTTGTGCACCACGAAGATTTCGCCCCACGCATCGACCGCACCAATCATGAAGTGATAGGTATTGCCGACGTCGACTCCCATGACGTAAGAGACGCCAGTTCCCGGCAAGTCGTTGATGAAGATACCCTCGAAATCCCCCCGCAACAAGGTGGCTTCCTTGTCCTCCGCAGGCAGACCAAGGTTGAAGTTCTGGAAGTCCTGCACCCGGTCATACGTCGTGCTCGCCTTGACCAAATACGAGGGCTTGATGATGTTCGGGGCGTCAAAAGGGGTGACCTGATAGCCTGCGCAGACGTGTTTTTCATCCGGATTTTCACAAACCCACTCCCTGTGCTCTGGCTGCAACGAGGGCTCGTTTCCACACTTCGGACAGGCCAAATAAGCCTCTTCCCACCTTATTTTGGTAAGAGTTTGCTTGTTTATTTCCCTTAAATCCGCCGTAAATCCGGGAATTTTGACGTTTTTGTAGTAGTCAGGCATGAACCAGTGGCCGCAGTGGTGGCATTTGACAAGGTTCCAGTGCCTCCTCGAGTCCTGAAACGCCTTGTCAATGCCGAACCCAGGCAGTGTAGGTGTTGAGAGCTTCGTCGTCCGCTTCCATTTGGAGTGCGTGAGGCGGCTTGAGTATTGGCCCAGAACCTCCTGATCGCTGAAGTCCACCTCATCGAAAAAAAGATGGTCGCATGGGATCGATATAGGGGCGTTGGAACTGGCTGCCCCTCTGAAAAACAGGAAAGAGTCGCCAAACTGCTTGACCTCGTTGTTGTCCGTAGCCTTGTTTACCGCTGCCTTGATGACAGGCGATCCCGCGATGATGGGGTCAACCCGTGTTTTGGCGAACGTCCCTGCAAAGTGAGCCGTAGGGAGCGTGTACGCAACCGTGTACGGGTTAATGACGTTAACTAATGCCAACGCGGCTCGTGCCGAGCACTCGGACAGGCCCACTTGGGAACATTTTCGGATGACGACGTCCTGGCTTGTGTCGGATAGTATTTTTTCCTGGTATTCGTGTGACTCGTAAGAGTACGGCTGCCCTGCGTAAGTTGTGTTTTCAGTGATCCACTTGGCGATAGACGCGGCTGAGTGCTTCTTGAGTACGGCAGTCCGGAGTCTGTTAAGGTGAATATCTACAATCTTAGTCACGCTTTACTCCTGCCGGGATGGTTAATGCCTGTTTTGGGTCCCACCCGCGAACGGCTATTCGGTGCCTGGCGCAGGCGTAATCCACCAAGCCAAAGTACTCCACCCACTGTGCCAAGGTCTTAACCACACCTTCAATCTCTACTAGCCTGTTTGTCGTGCGGTTGTTAGCTTGCTCTTTAGGGGTTGCCCACCTAACGTTGTTGATAACATATCCTTCCTTTGTATCAATTCTGTCAATTGAGTGTGTGTCCGATGGGCATGGGCCGATGTGGTTAAAGAATGCCTCATAGCTGTCCATCCACTCAGCACAAACATAAACACCTCTAGCCCCATACTCAAGGTACGAGGCATCGTTCTTGTTTGTACACCTTGTCTTAATACCAAGCCAGACTCGATATTCCTTCGGTAAGGCTTTGTCTGCTCTTTTTCTTCGCCCTTTTGTAAGCCCGTGAGTTGTCCTTGCTTCTGAGATCATGGCTGATGTGGCACAGCCGCACGATTTTATCATGCCGAATTTAACAGCAGGCCCAGATCGAACAACCAGATTTCCGCAGTCACACCTAAACTCCCATAAGTAGGATGACCTAAGTTTTTCCCCTGTGCTACGCACAGCAGTTAGCATCCCGAATTTCTGCCCAGTTAGATCAAGTAGTTTCATTGTTCTCTTTCTTGATTTATGTCAAACCTTGGCAACCAACTGTTCGTAGTCCTCGAGAAACGCCGCCGCCACGTCCTCGGGCAGCTTGTTCAAGTGGCGAATGAGCAAGGTTTCGATGCGCTTGAAGCGCTCCGACGAGTACACTTTGTTCTGCAAGTCGGCAATACTTCCCAAGACGCTGGCAACAGAGTTGGCGACCTGTGCTTTTTGGTTGGCAGGGACGCTTTCGTCGTCAAGGATGGTGTTTTGCAGCGTCCTGACGGCCTGAAACTGGAGGATGAGTTCTTCCTCCATGTTCATGTCAAGGAGGGTGGTGGCAGGGAGCACCTGCCGGATTTCGTCGAGATACCTCAGCAACGTCTCCAACGGCAACGCGCTCCACCTGAACGTGGGCGTGGAGGAGGTTTCCTCGCCCCGCCCGAAGTTCTTTACCTTGCTTTCGTCAATCATTTTTGCTGCTCCCTACGTAGGCCTCAATAAGAGTACGCACAAGATACTCTTTTGGGAGTCCTGAGACCTCAGAGAGGTAGCTGAGGTTGGTTATGGCTTTTTCAGGCACGAGGGCGAGGGTTTTCTTGTCGCAGATAGGGGCCGCTTTGTTTTTCTGGAGGCGGGCCATGATAGCAGCGACGACGCTGTCAGCGGTGGCCTTCATGAGGATGTCGCCGACGATGTTTCCAGCCGCTTTGTTGCGGGCTTTGGCGACGTCGTGGATGGCGGCGTGGTCGGCTTTTGGGAGCCTTAAGGCTAGTTGAAGTAGTGGCATAGGAATAAATGTACTAGGAAAGTTTTGAAAAATCAAATTTTTCTAAAGTGGCATAGGTGACGCCCAGGCCCTCGCCCTTGCGGATAATCTTGCTACGTCTGGCTACATGAGCCTAGGCGACCAGGGAGGCCACGGCCTAGGCGACCAGGGAGGCCACGGCCTAGGCGACCAGGGAGGCCACGGCCTAGGCGACCAGGGAGGCCACGGCCTA
>OFRO01000178.1_pt1 | contig 25192 bp, 24 predicted proteins | sample 1543091 | NCBI WGS metagenome assembly OFRO01 (sample SAMN07774217, study PRJEB24372) | wastewater metagenome | isolation source: Exp Tend NO 10WW | collected 2016-02
CTAGCCAAGTAAAAACCTCAGCTTTCACTGAGGTTTTTACTTGGTGGCTCCTCCCGCAGAAAATGATAGGGAGCCACTGGCCTGTTTTATCGTTGATAAAATAGGCCATACCGATATTAGGGTGTTTTACTTTGGCTTGAGCTTTGCTCAAGAGACTTGAACTGGCAGTTCAACAGCCAAAGTCACGCGCAGGAGCTCGCTCCGAGCATGACTGCAGGATGCTGCAATTTATGCAGGCCCTGGGAGGAGCCAGCAGCCTGACTGGGGAGCTGGCGCTGAAGGCGACAGAAGTCCCCGGTTCAACGATCAAGGCTGCACGCAGGAGTTTATTCCGAGTACAGCCGCAGAACGGTTGCTTTAGCAACGCCCTGGGAGGAGCCTGACTGACTTACTTCCCCAATATATCCTTCAAATTCGTCAACTCACTCGGCAATATCACCAGCGTTTTCTGACTTGGCTCAACCGAAATCTTCTCGAGGGTCTGGAGCGTACGGATGTTGATACCGCCAGGAACTTTACTGAGCATGGCTGCGGCATCAGCAACAGATTGGGCGGCTTGCTTTTCTGCCTCAGCCGAGATCACAACAGCACGGCGCTCGCGCTCGGCTTCGGCCTGTTTGGCCATGGCGCGTTTCATGTCCTGTGGCAGTTCGATGTTTTGGATCTTGACGTTTTCGACGTCGATCCCCCATTTGTCAGTCTCGCTATCGACGATTTCTTTGATCTTTTGGCTGATTTCCTCGCGCTTGCTCAGGAGCTCGTCGAGATCAGCATTGCCCGTCACGTCACGCAGCGCTGCCTGGGCAAACTGGCTGGTGGCATAGACGTAATTGGTCGTCTCGAGCACCGCTTTGCTCGCCTCAATGACACGCAAGTAGACCACCGCGTCCACAGCAACCGTCACATTGTCGCGAGTAATAATTTCCTGTTTTGGCACGTCGATCGGCGTCGAGCGCACATCAACCCGGATCAATTTTTGGATGATTGGCACGACGATCTGCAGGCCCGGCTGACGGATACCGGTATATTTACCGAGCGTCAATATAACCCCACGCTCATATTGGTTGATGATCTTGATACCACTCAGGACAAAGATACCGATCGCGATGATGATAAATACTGGAAATTCCATACACTACTCCTTTATGCGTTTATTATACCTCAAGAGCGAGTGAGATTAACTGATCTAGCAAATTTGTCCCCTCGACACCAGACTCACGCCACAAGCGAGGGTAAATGCTCACGTTTGTGAATCCCGGTATGCTATTTATTTCATTAAGATATACGGTTTCGTCGTCAGCAGCAAGGAAAAAATCAATTCGTGCCATTCCTTGACCTCTGGTTGCTTTATACGCGTTGACGGCATATTCCTTGATCTGATTGGAAAGTGAGTCATCAATACGAGCTGGTATATAGAATTGTGCTGCCGAGTCTTGGCTGTATTTATCTTCAAAATCGTGAAAATCAGCCCCGATGACAATCTCACATATCTCTGTATGTCGTGGCTTGTCATTTCCGAGTACCGCTATCTGCATCTCTTTGCCACTGACTGCTTTTTCGATGAGGATAAAATCATCATGTTCTGCGGCCAGAGACAACGCCCTGCCGAATTCACCTGCGTCGCGCACCTTGCTGACACCGACCGACGAGCCGGCATTCGCTGGCTTTACGAAAACTGTTTCACCAAGTTCATTGACTACATCGCTGTAGAGTGGTTTTTCGTCGCTGACATGCCAAGTGATCCAATCAACTACCGGCACTCCTGCGTCACGTAGTAGCCGTTTCGTCACGTCTTTGTCCATCGTCATCGCTGCGCCAATCAAGCTTGGGCCGACACAGGGGATGTGCAGCAGTCGCGCCAACCCCTGCACTTCGCCGTCTTCGCCGTGCGCACCGTGTAACACAGGGAATATAACGTCGATGAGCACTTCCCCGTCCCGGGTCCAAAACTTCCGCTGGCCAAGCATCGGAAACAGCTCGACGCCAGCCGAATCGTCAAATGAATCAACGATGTGCCATGTTGTGCCGTCTCGTGAGATCTTGCCGAGCAGCACGTCGTATTTTTCGCGATCAAGCGCCGTGTAAACATTGCGCGCACTCATGATCGAGACTTCATACTCAGAAGACTCGCCACCGAAGAGTAATAAAATGTTCAATTTGGTCATACCAACAGTATACCGCCGCAGCTACGCCTGCCCAATACCGCCGCCATCGACTCTCACCACTGTAAATGGTATAATATATGACACCTATGTTAGATCGTCTCACCTCCCTATCACCCGATACCGCTAACGAAGCTCCCGTAATTAGTAAGTTTCGTCTGTACGTTGATCGGTGGGAGGGCGGCCACCAAATCACCAGAGAGCTCGTGGAAAAGGCTATCAATGAACTGAAGCCGCCGCGCGATTTGAGTATCCATGACCTCGATGACTATAGCGTCCACGCTCTTGATCCTGTTCTCTCCTACAGGGAACCGCGGACACTTCCGCAAGATTCACAAGAACGCCCGGAAACAAAAAAACGAAAACGAACATACGTCAGTGGCCAAACCGAAATTATGCGATTTCTCGGTGGACAAGCGATGCGACGATGAGCCGAATCCCCCTCGCTGAGCAAATGCGCCCTACGACCCTCGACGAGGTCATCGGCCAGACGCACATCGTCGGTGATGATGGGCTATTGCGCCAAATTGTCGAGAAAAAGCAGCCGACCAGCCTGATACTCTGGGGGCCGCCCGGTACCGGCAAGACGACTCTGGCACGGATCGTCGCGAGCGAGCTCGAGGCAGATTTCGTCGAGATTAGCGCAGTGGTCGCCGGCAAAAAAGACGTGCTGGCTGTCGTCGAGCGAGCCAAGCAAAATTGGAACCTCAAACAGCGCACTATCCTGTTCGTCGATGAGATCCATCGCTTCAACAAAGCCCAACAAGACGCCTTCCTGCCGCATGTCGAGTCTGGCCTGATCACGCTTATCGGGGCAACGACCGAAAACCCAAGCTTCGAGATCATCACCCCGCTCCTGTCGCGCTCGCGCGTATTGGTGCTCGAGCCGCTCGCCAAAACGGACATCATCGCTATCCTGAAACATGCCCTAAAAGAAGAAAAAGCCACCAAACGGGTCAACAAAGAGGCGCTCGAGTACCTGGCAGAATTGTCGGGTGGCGATGCGCGGCTGGCACTCGGCAATCTCGAAGTTGCCCTGAGTTTGGCCGACAGAGTCACAACTGAAACCGTCAAGACAGCGGCGCAAAAGAAAATCCCAGGCTACGATAAAAAGGGTGACATGCACTATGACGTCATATCAGCTTTTATCAAATCATTGCGTGGCAGCGACGCGACCGCCGCGCTGTATTACATGAGCCGTATGATACAAGCCGGCGAAGACCCCAAGTTCATCGCTCGCCGCATGGTGATATTTGCCAGCGAAGACATCGGCCTCGCCGGCAATGGCGCGCTGGCGCTGGCCGTCGCGACATTCCAAGCTGTGGAGCGGATCGGCTTGCCCGAAGCCCAATACAACCTCTTCCATTGCGCGCTTGCTCTCGCCCGGTCAGACAAATCGCGCGAAATCCCTGATCTCATGTATGCTTCGATTGATCTCGCCAAACGCTTCCCCGACTCACCCGTGCCGCTTCACATCCGCAACGCGCCAACCAAACTCATGGGTGACCTCGGCTACGGCAAAGGGTACGAATGGAAAGCTGATTTCAAACCCGGCAAAGGCTTCTTGCCAGACGACGTCGAAAAAGGGAGCCGCCCGTGAGCATCTGGCAAATTATTGGTACCGTATCCCTCTTCAGCGTCATCGTGCTAGGTTTGGGAATTTTGTTGAGAAATCCTCGAGATAACAGTCGTAGTATTAGCTCATTCATTGCCGCAAAACCACACTACTTCCTCATCATGGCTCTTGTGCTCACATTGGGCGGTGCGGCGTTTTACGGGTTCTTGGCGTTCTGGCTCGTGCCTACATACGAACTGCCGGCCATAACTAACTGGATACTCGGCGTCGCCTTCGTTGCGCAATTATGCGTCGCCTGGACGCCCGCCTCACTCACCAAGGCTTCTTGGAAAAATAGGATTCATACAATCGGAGGTATGGTCGTCGGGAGTGCGATGGTTATATCTATCTGGATTTTGGTGTTGTATGGTAGCAATATATCACCAGTTGCTTACGCTATAGTGACTTTTGCCGCTATCGATACTGTCATATGTTTTATCGTCCTGTTGCTCGGTATTTGGCGCTACAAACAACTGATTTTTGTTAGTGAAGTCGCGATGATAGGTGTATTTAGTATCGCGCTGCTTGTATTGTGCTGGACGGGACGCTACGTCTAACCTAAGTCTCGAAACCCCGTTTTGTACATATTTATGTCCGATCGGACATAAATATGTACAGTTTTGGAAGATAACACTCAATTTGATTATGAAGGATGAGTTTATGCGGGGGACTTTGAGACTCGGTTAGTCTAGCCTTTGAGTCTGCGTGATTTTTTGATAACTTGCTGGTAGCGAGCGAGATAGTTGCGAGCCATGCGGGTGTCAGAGAATTTTTTCTCGACCGATCTTCGACAATTTTCAGGATCGATCTCGCTGACCCGCTCCATGTATTCGGCAAATTGAGCTTCGGTGTCAGCGAGAAATCCATTGACGCCATGTTCGATAATTTCGGGCATCGCCCCGTGATTCATCGCAATCACCGGCGTGCCACAGGCCAAGGCTTCAATCACCGCCATGCCAAACGGTTCATTCCAGGTAATCGGAAACAGCAAGGCCTTTGCCTCAGATATAAATTTCATCTTTCGCTTGCCACCAACTGACCCCGAAAAGGTAATCTTCGGACTGCGAAGCACATACGGCAAAATCTTGTCACTATAGTATTTAAAATCAGCATCACTCCGATAGCGACTCAGCGGATTTGCTACCTCAAACATAAGTTTTCGTTGACTCGTAATCGTCGCAACCGTCCCCGCCATCCGCAGTCGATAGCCTTTCCGCGCACAAATCTTGGCGGCGATGTGCTGGCCTTTGTCCTCGGTGAAGCGTGCGAGCGTGATGAAATAATTTTTCTTACCTTCGCGACCAACAAAGGGGAATGATTGTGCGTCAATCGCATTGTGTACCGTCGCTAGTAGCGTACCTTTGAGCTCACTCGGCATTTCGCTACGCATAGCATCAGAGATCGGCACCAGATAGCAACCGTGCTCACCCTGCAATGATTTCCAATAATTACGGTTGTCGAAGACGCCTTCTTTGATCATTTTCTCACTCGTCAATTGTGGCCCGTGGATAGTATGCACCGCTGGCGGCAGTCCGCCGTGCCCCGCGGCGTACGAGAGCACCGCAGGCCCGACGAAATAGTTGTGATCATGAATGATATCAAACGCGCCATCCTCTGCGATCATTTTGAGAGATTTCAGCAAGTGAGCGCATGGCGTCGGCAACGCATAGTCATACATGGGTTTGAGAATATTTTCGAACTCCTCGTGCGGTGTCACTGGGTGCACTTTTGCACCATGGAGTGATTTTTTGCCTACTCCAAAGATCTCAACCTCGACATCGTTTTCCATCAATCCTTTGACGAGCCCGTCGATGACAGACTCAACTCCGCCATACCCCTCGGGTGGTATTTTGAGCCACGGTGGCGCAATCATTGCAACACGTAATTTAGGCATTATTTATACACTCTTTCTGTCCGGTAATTTTGGCCTGCGTGATTGCATCGTAAGCTCTTAGTATACCACCATGGTGCGTATACTAGTCTCATGGAGAGCAATACCGCGCGACAGTCGGGAGCAGTAAGAGCACGGATCATACGCATCCTGCTGGTGCTGATCATCGCGGCGATCGGCATCTATCAAACCAGTCTCAAACCGACCGACCCACACGACAATTCGACGCAGGGTCTCCCGACCGTCGTCCCGTCACCGGCCTCCGAAGCGCTCAAGACGCTGGAGATCAAAGGCCGCGCGCCCAAGACTGGCTATACACGAACCCAGTTTGGCGATGGTTGGGCGAAAATTGGCGACTGCGACACCCGCAACCGTATCCTTGCCCGCGATATGACGTCGATTGTCTATGTCCCAGCACTAGACCTGACCGTCTGCAAAGTCGCCAGTGGCACACTCAACGACCCGTATACGGGAAAAATTATCCAATTTGTCAGAGGTGAAACCACCAGCGATGATGTCCAGATCGATCATGTGGTGGCACTCAGCGACGCTTGGCAAAAAGGCGCGCAGTTATTGACTCCTGAGGAGCGCGTCAAACTCGCCAATGACCCCCTCGAGCTACTCGCCGTCGACGGCAATGCCAACCAACAAAAAAGCGACGGTGACGCCGCGACCTGGCTGCCAGCCAACAAATCATACCGCTGCAGCTATGTCGCCCGACAAATTGCCGTCAAAAAGAAATACCGTCTCTGGGTGACGCGCTCCGAATACGACGCCATGGCGAGTATCCTCAACAGCTGCCCACAGCAGACTCTCCCTTTGTCCGAAGCTGCGATATACTAGGCGTATGCAGTCTCGTCAAGATAGTGACCTCCCCGATGATTTCCAGCTCTTACCGTGGGAAGAGCTTGTCCCTGAAAAAACCATGCACCACGAGCGCCGTCGGTTCGACGAAACACCGTCGAGCCTCGAACAGATGCTTCGCCTCACCAGCGCCCGCTCGGCACGATCGATCGGCGAAAATGGCCCGAGCGTGGCGTCGCTTGCTCTCGCCGGACTCAACAAAAAACCACTGATCGCCGCGGCTCTGCCAAAACTTCAGCGGTATTATTCGTCTACCCAACAGAGTGTCCCGGATCATCTGCGTCTCTACGAAGTCGTGTTTGGGCGCGATAGCCTACGCGTCGCGATTGATCTGATCAGTAGCTATCCGTCACTCGCCCGGGCGACCACGCTCAAGCTCGCCCAGCTCCAAGGCATCGAGTACAATGTCGCCCGCGAAGAAGAACCCGGCCGGATCGTGCACGAAGCGCGCGACAAGGACGATGTCCGCGCCCAGCAGCTCAGTCGTGACCTCGGATGGGAGTGGCCGTACTATGGCTCCGTCGACGCAACTCCCGAATTCATCCGCACGCTCACTGCCTATTGCCGTCGAACCGAGGAAAATTATCAATTTCTCTCCACCCGCTACACCGACCGCGCCGGCAAAAGTCGCGATATGGCCTACGCGCTCGACATGGCACTCGAGTGGATACTCAACCGGCTCGATAGCAACAACGAAGGCTTACTGGAGTACAAATCTGTCCTGCCCCACGGTATCGAAAACCAAGTCTGGAAAGATTCGTGGGACGCCTACCACCACGCCGACGGCACGCTGGCGAACCGCAACCAAGGCATCGCCTCGATCGAAGTCCAGGTCACGACCTATGACGCACTGCTCGATGCCGCCGAGCTCTACGAGCGGGTATACGACGACGCCGAGCGCGCACGAGCCCTCCGCGAACGCGCCGGCACACTCGGGCAGACTATCCTCGATCATTTTTGGACAGATGACAAAGGTGGCTATTTTGTCCTCGGCACCGACCGTGATGACGACGGCGCCCTCCGCCAACTCAAGATCCGCACGTCCAACATGGGACACGTGCTCAATTCGCGCCTGCTCGAGGGTGACGACCCAGAGCTGCTCCACAAACGCGAGGCTGTGATCCGGCACATCCTCTCCCCGAGCATGTTGAACATCAGCGGCATCCGTACTCTCGCCAACGACGAAGTACGATTTCGCCCAGGAGCCTACCACAACGGCAGCGTCTGGCTCTGGGACACGCATCATATCGCCAAAGGTCTCCGTCGCCAAGGCCACGAAGACGCAGCCAACGAGCTCGACCGACGGATGCTCCATGTCATCGAAACGACCCGTCTCTTCCCCGAATATGTCCGTGGCGACAACCATCTGCTGCCGAGTATCAACGAATATACGATCACCGTCTGGGATACGATCACCAAGCGTGAAAACCAAGTTGAACAGCCGCCCCAGGAAGTTCAAGCCTGGACAGTGGCGGCTATTTTGTCGATCAAAAAACGAATCGACCGCGAGATGGCGGCGTCAGCGACAGCGCTGGACAAACTGTCTCGCCGCCTCGAACGCGTCGCGCGCCTGCCACGCAAGCTCAACAAGATATCAAAACAGATCACTCCAGCCATGAAGCTGAAGTGGCGCAAATAAAGAGAACTAGTTCTTAGTTCTTAGTTCTTAGTTCTTAGTTCTTAGTTCTAAGAGATTACTTCTTGTGTCGTTTGCGTTCGTTGGGATCGAGGTAGCGCTTGCGCAAGCGAAGACTTTTCGGCGTAACTTCGAGCAGTTCATCGTCAGCGATGAAATCAATACATTGTTCGAGCGAAAGGTTCGTAAATGGCGTCAGCTGTACAGTACCGTCTGAGCTGCTAGAGCGCATGTTGGTCAGCTGTTTGGCGCGGCAGACATTGATCTCGAGATCTTCCTGACGGTTGTATTGACCGACGATCATACCTGGGTAGACTGTCGTGCCAGGACCGACGAAAAGTTCGCCACGAGCTTCGGCCGCATCGAGCGCATACGGCGTCGTCGTGCCAGCTTCGGTCGCCATGAGCGCACCCGAACGGGTGGCGTTCAATTTTGCGCCCATAGGCTGATAGCCATGAGGCAAGCTGTGCATGATCACCGTGCCCTTGGTCGCGGTCAGCAGCAGGTTGCGAAGACCGATCATGGCACGGGTTGGCAAGATGTAGGTCGTACGGGTTGCACCACTACTGGTTTGTTCTTGTTTTGTCAGCTCAGCACGGCGCTGGCCAAGCTCTTGGCTGATGGTGCCGACAAACTCAGGTCCCGTTTCGACGAGCAGCTCTTCGACAGGCTCAGATTCGACGCCATCGATAGTCTGTGTGACGACTTGCGGGCGGCCGACTTCGAACTCGAAGCCTTCGCGCCTGAGTGATTCGATGAGGACGGAGAGGTGTAGCTCACCACGGCCAGAGACAACAAACCCGATGCCGTCGTCGACGACACGCAGAGCGACATTGGTCTCGAGTTCTTTTTTGAGCCGGTCGCCGATCTGGCGTGAGGTCGTAAATTCACCCTCGCGACCCTTGAGCGGGCTGGTGTTGGGGCCGAGATACATGCTGATCGTCGGGGCTTCCACTTCCATGACGGGCAGTGCCTCTGGATTAATCGCGTCGGCAATCGTCTCGCCGATATGCGCGTCAGCGATGCCGGTGAGTGAGACGATATCGCCCGCGCCTGCGGCGTCGACTTCTTCTCTGGAAAGGCCGCGGTTGACGAAGACTTTTTCGACTTTGCCGGAGACTTGTGTCCCGTCAGCTTTGATGAGTTTGATGGCCATGCTTTTGGCGACCGAGCCGCGGTTGACGCGTCCGATAGCGTATTTGCCGAGGAAACTGTCGTATTGCAGCGCCGTGACGAGCAGTTGGAATGGCTTGTCGGCTTCAACGGTTGGCGCCGGGATATCACCCCTGATGGCTTCGAAAATCGGCGTCAGATCAGCCGTTGCTTCGGCATTTTCTGGGACTTCTTTCCAGGCCTTGCCTTCACGTCCGATGGCAAAATAAATCGGATAATGCAGCTGGTCTTCGTGGACGGCGAGCTCGAGGAACAAGTCAGCCAGTTCGTCTTCGACTTCCTGGATACGGCGGGCGGGTTTGTCGATCTTGTTGATGACGACGACCGGCTTGAGTCCCAAACTCAGGGCTTTGCCGAGCACGAATTTCGTCTGTGGCATCGGACCTTCCTGGGCGTCGACGATCAAGAGGACGCCGTCGGCCATATTGAGCGTGCGCTCAACTTCACCAGAAAAATCAGCGTGACCGGGCGTATCGATAATGTTAATTTTGAGATCATCCCAGTAGACGGTCGTCTGTTTGGCAGTGATCGTGATGCCGCGCTCGCGCTCTTGGTCGCCCGAGTCCATGATCAGATCTTGACTCATTTCGGCCGAGTTCCCACGGAACGTATTGGACTGTTTCAAAAGGCCATCAACCAGCGTCGTCTTCCCGTGGTCGACGTGGGCAATAATAGCAACGTTGCGAATTTTAGTAGCGTCTGTCATAAAAATAAGCTCCTCTATTAGTCGGAGCATTTCCTTCTTTTCATTATAGCACATTTTACTAAAACATTCAATACAATATATTTGCTCCCCGCGCAATAGGCAGACTACAACAAAACTCCGCTCGGGTGAGCGGAGCTTTGCAGAATTTCACGCGGTCTTATTTACGGCGTTGCAGACGAGCGGCGACGATGTACGTCAGTGCGGTCATGCCAGTACCGATACCGAGTAGTGACTCTGCGCCAGTTGCAGGGATAACTGCAGGCAACTTAGTTGCCGTCGCAAGGACTTGCGGCACAACTGGTGGCTTTGGAGTTGGCACAGGTGTTGGGGTTGGTGGTGTCACCACAACTTTGGGAACTGAAACCACGACACATGCCTTGTCAGAACCACTCCGAGGAGCATCTTTGACGACGCTATTGGCGTTGAAGGTCGCTGTGTTACAGATCAGTTGCTTGTCGGTAGCGTCAGCGTTTACCTTGACGGTGAACTCGTATTCGACTGATTTGACACCGTTGCCCATCTTGTTGGCAGCCGTAGACTGGGGGACGACAACGCTTGAGCCGAAGTCTTTGTCCTTGCTACCGCTGACCAGTGTGACGCCTGCAGGAAGCAAGTCGGTCACTTTGATGAAGGCAAGGTCGTTGTACTGCTTGTCCGCAGCATTAGCTGGGTTGATGATAACCATCTTGTATTTGAGGGTATCGCCCGGCTTGGCAGTGATAGCCGTGCTGGCGTCGTTGGCGTCTGCGTAGGCAGAGTTAGTCGTGACGTTTGACACATATTTTGTAATTTTACCCTCTGGGTGCCACGCAAGTGCAGTACCACTGATACTAGCTGCGAGCACAAAAGCGGCGGTGACGCCTGCGAAGTAATTTGATGTCGTCATAATTGTTATATCTCCTTGGCACGAATCGATGAGTCCTATTAATTGGTCATCCGATTCAGTGATTTGTATAAACCCACCTCGGGTCTACCTTTCATAGTACTACATTATAGATTTTTTGTCAAGTATATGTATAAAATATTACTCTTACCAAAGTAAAAACCAGTCTGTAACGACTGGTTTTTACTTTGGTGGGCGCTGAGGGGCTCGAACCCCCGACCCTCTGTGTGTAAAACAGATGCTCTAGCCAACTGAGCTAAGCGCCCGAACAACAATCGCACGTGGTGCGCGAGAGAGGACTTGAACCTCCACGTCCCGAGGGACACTAGCACCTGAAGCTAGCGCGTCTACCAATTCCGCCACTCGCGCATGAGAGACGATAACCGCTCCACTATAACTCAAGACAGGGGTCAGAGGCAATACTTATGTTCTCGGCAAGTGATCCGACAGATGTGCAATCGAGTAACTCTCCCGCAGCATCGCCGATACTTCTTTGAGACTCGTGCCGGTCTTGACCCCTGGGTTGAGGGTTCCGTGTGGGTCAAAGGCCGCTTTGATCTGAGCGTACACTGCCGCCAGCTCTTCACCCACCTGGGCGGCCACATACGGCGCGCGCAATCGTCCGTCGTTGTGTTCGGCAGCGATACTTCCCCCATGCTGCAGGACTAATTTGTAATATTCGTCCATGAGTTTGAAGACTTTTTGGCGGTCGGTCGTCTTGCGCAGATCGAGCAGGGGCTGGAGATGAATGTTGGCGTCCCCAGCGTGACCCCAGATAGCAACTTCGAGATGATGCTTGGCGAACAGCTCATACACATCGGCCAGAAAGCTACGAAGCTCACCGCTCGGCACGATGCCGTCTTCGATGATAGGCAGTGCAGCTTTGCCACTTTCGTCATAATTCACTATCGCCGCGGCACCGTGACGGATACTCCAGAGCTTTTGCTGATCGTCGGCATTGCTGGCGATTGCCGAAGCGATCGTCTTGTTCTGCAATAATTTCAGGGCTTTTTTGATGCGTTTTTCGCGGTTGTGCTCGCCGTGGTCGTTGAATTCGATAAACAGGAGGACTTCGGGCATGCCGCCATCTGGTCCGGTGATCTCTTCGTAGACTTTGTTGCCTTGGTTTTTGGCAACGAACTCCAGTAGATGCTTGTCGACCATCTCGATCGCACTTGGTCTGAGTGCACGGATACCGTCGATCACGCTCAGCGCTGAGTCAAGATCAGCAAATGCCGACACCACCAGACTCGTATGGGGCGTGTAGGGCTCGAGTCGCAAAATGCTTTCGGTGATGATACCCAGCGTGCCTTGCGAACCAACAAGCAGCGGCGTGAGATCGATCGAACCGTCTTTTTTGCGCACACTAGCCAGCTCATAGCCGACGCTGTTTTTGCTCACCTTGAGCTGCTGCGTATAGGTAGTGATCAGCTCGGCGCTGTCCGTCAATATCCCGTCGACGGCACGATAAATCTCGCCCTCCATCGTTGCCAGACCCTTTTTCTTGTCGACTTCACGCCGACTCAGCCGACTGGTCTGGATCACCTCGCCGTCAGCCAGCACCACCTCGAGTCGGTCGACCCAGGCACGCATCTGGCCGTATTTGAGTGATTTTTCGCCCGCGGTATTGTTGGCAATCGCGCCCCCTATCGTCGAGTACTGGTAGGACGCTGGGTACGGCGGCAAAAAAAGCCCGTGCGTATGAAGCGTCTCCTGGAGCGATTTGAAATTCAGCCCGGGCTGCAACCGCACCATCTTTTGTTTGGAATCCAACTCGAGAATCTTGTTCATATGCGCCGGAAAAACCAGCACCGCGCCCTTGCCGATCGCCGCACCCGTCTGGTCGGTCCCGCTGCCACGCGCCGTCATAGGCAGTACGTGACCCTTTTCGGCCAGCTGCCACGTAAACCGCGCGACCTTGCGCACGTCGTTGGTCGTTCGTGGATAGACGATCAGGGTTGGTTTGAGCTCGAGAACACTTGCATCGTGTGAGAAAAACTCCCGCGCACTGTCGCTGACCAGCACTTCGCCACTGAGATGACCCTGGAGATAGGTCGCGATTTTATTCATGTGTGTGTATGCCCCTCATTACTACAGATAATGATAGCATAAGCCTTATGGCAAATGAGGTGAATTGGCCGAGAAATGATCGATATCTACCGCTTCCCACGTGGGCAAACACTCGTCAAAAACATAGTTGGCAATTTGGTCGACAGCCACCAGTAGCTCGTCTTTGTCCAGTGCAGCGAGTTGCGACTGGCTGACCCAGTGAAATTCTTCTGATTCCCCCTCGCCGTGTTTGTGAACCGGTAGTTCGTCGGTCACAAAGGCATACACCATGTCATCGTGATAGTGACCGTCTATGGTCGGATCTCTGACGAAATGTGAATTGTGCAGCAGCGGCATGGGCATGACCGTCGTATTGGGCGCCCGAAAAGAGAGCGGGGCGACTGGTGGCTGCAACAGCTTCAGCTGTGACAGGTCATACCCGGTCTCCTCGACAATTTCATGTCGCATCGCCTGCCATGGCGTCTCGTTGAGCTCGACATGCCCGCCCGGCTGCATCAGCTTCTTGTATTTCTTGTGACGATGCAGCAGCAGATACGGTACATCGTCCTGGTATCGAATAATATAGGCGCTGACGGTGTGGTCATGCTGACCTGGCTCGGTGTGAATATGTGGCATGTTCCTAGTATACCCCTTCACTAACTAACAAAAATCGGGTACAATACATCAGTTCTAGCTTCCTCACAATTAATCGTGGACGTGCGAGCGTGTAAAATAAGAGTCAGAGTAGACTATAAAACTAAAGCTCTACCCTAAATTATGCACTGGTGGCGGAATTGGTAGACGCGCTAGCTTGAGGGGCTAGTGATCATTGCGATCGTGGAGGTTCAAGTCCTCTCCAGTGCACCAAAGAAAAGACCGACCTAGAAAGGTCGGCTTTTTCTTTGGAAGGCCTAAAAGGCCTTAAACCTCCACGATCGCACCCTGCGAGCGCATCGTGGAGGTATCGCTCCACTTCGTTCCGCTCCTCCGCTCGGCCGTGCTCAGAGCAAGCTCTTGCGCGCGGCGTCGCTACGCCAAGTCCTCTCCAGTGCACCAAAATATCAGCAAGCAAAGCGCAGCCTTTAGGGGTGGGGAGGTACATCTCGAATTTATTTCGAGATGTACTGGGGAGGGCGAGCCCTCCCCTTAGTTAATCACGGTGTATTGCTCACCCGGTCGCGATCGACTGTCCAATATTCGACGGCTCGGTAGCGACTAGTGGCCTCTGACAGTACCGTCTGTGAGGTCGTCGACCGAACAGTATCGTCCGTCACGTAGTGCATCCGGGGCTGGTACAGGGCGATGGCCGGGACGTCTTTGAGCCACTGCTGGGTAAACGCTTCGTACTTGGCGTCTCTGAGTGTCATGTCCAGCCTGCCTCGGGCACTCGACAGAGCATCGTCACTGACTGGCGAGGCATAATTGGCGAGATTGAACCCAAGCGCACCGGTCTGCGACGAGTGCCAATAGGCAAAGACGTCAGGATCAGCCCCAATCGCGAGCTCATAGATCAGGACATCGTAGGCACGAGGCACGAGGACATTTTGCTGGATCGAGGCCGGGCTGACCTGCTCAAGTTTGACGTCGACGCCGATCTTGCGCCACTGGTTCGTGAGCGCCTGGACAACCACCTGGTAGTCACCGGACTTCGGGGCGACGACCGTCAACGTCAACGGCACGCCGGCCTTTTGTCGCACGCCGCCAGAGAGCGTCCACCCGGCTGCTTGGAGTTTCTGAGCGGCTGCTTCGAGGTTATACGTGGCTTGTTTGGCGGCAGCGGGGATATGATCTCTGGTCAATGGGCCTTCCATGAGGGCGCCATAGCCATGGAGTTTTTGGATGATTTCTGGTCGGTTGGTCGCCTCCTGGAGCGCAGCACGGACAACAGGATCTCTCAGGATAGCGCCGTTGTTGTTGAAAATAGCAAAAACACCGTTGTCTATCAGCGCTTTGGAGACGACGGCGTCAGATCGGGCGGTGAGGATCGATCGCATGTCTTCGGAGGTCAGATCGGCAGCGGCATTGACTTCGTCGGTCAGAAAGCCTTGTTTGAGCTGCGCCTGGTCTTTGTAGGTGTGGAGCTGGAAGCGCTCGAGCTTTGGTTTGCCGAGCACGTAGTCGGCATTGGCGTTCATATAGACCACGAGACGCGAGGCGTCTTGGTTGATGATCTGGAGGTTGCGGAATTCAAAAGGCCCACTGCCGATCGGATCGCGGTTAAACGTGCTCTCACGAAGCCGTTCGACTGGTGTCTGAGACAAGATATGCTTCGGAACGATACCAAACGTGAGGGCATGAGGAAATGGTGCGTAGGCAGCCGGCAGCGTGAAAACAATTTGGCGATCGTTTTTTTTCGCAGCCGTGACGTCGATCCAGTTTCGGGACAATGTCGAGTTGACGCGAGGGTTTTTCATCAGACTGATCGTATACATGACGTCGTCTATCGTCAGTGGCTCACCGTCGTGCCAGCGCAGGTTTTGGCGCAGCGTCACCGTAAACGTCCGTCCGTCGTCCTCGCTCAACCACGTCTCCGCGAGCTCGCCCCGCAAAGTGTTCTTGCGATCATAGGAGAGCAGACTGGCAAACATCAGCTTGCTGGCGGCACGCTCAGCGCTCGTACTCGCAAAAAGCGGGTTCATCGTGTCGAGCGAGCCGATGACCCCCTCGGCATATACCCCACCCTCGACCGGTGCAACTTTGCTAAACGTGTTCTGATAGATGCTCAGGTGGACGACGCTCAGGCCGATCAGGAGAATCATCAGCGCCAACCACGCGAGCGTATGACGACGAACATCCCGGACATTGTCCAAGCGACGGATGATAAACCGGTGGGCATGTTTCATCGTCGCGCTCTCGATTTTGCGAGCCGAGCGACGCAACATACGACGATTTTCCTTTAGCTTGGTAAACCGTCGCCAATTTTTCTCAGGTTTGTCGCTGTCGCTCACGCGCGTTTACCCACCTTGCTTACGCTAATATCAGATTGACCAGGATCGACATGATGAAGATGACTGCAAGCACGATAGTGACCTCGTACAGGTTTTTGTCGAGACCACGGCGAGTCGTGAAGAGCTCGCCTGAGCTACCGAAGCCAGCGCCAAGTGAAGCGCCACGGGCTTGCAGCAAGATGCTCAGCATCATCAGCGCAGCAGTGATGATCGTGACAATTTCGAGTAGTGATGAGAGTGTCATTGTTTCGCTCCATTCGCCAGAAGACGAAAATTAATTTGACGTATATCATCTGCGCGTTCTTGTGAGGAAACGTAGGAGATACTACGTTGACGAACAAAACGAGCAGAGGATGTCGTCAAATGAGTTTGCAGTTGGTGAATGGGGTGAAATGATGACATTATAGTTGGTATTTCTCCTGAGTCGAATTATTTCGTATCTCTAGTATACCGCTAATCGCGTAATTTATCAGGCTGATCAGCATACCGGTGATAATTGACCCAACAAAGCTGATATCGAGGCCGGGCACGAGCTTGAGCGCCAGATAGACCACGATACCGTTCACGACCAGCGTGAAAAGCCCGAGCGTCAGCACAATTGCTGGCAGGGCGAGCACGACAATAATCGGCCGGATGAGGCTATTGAGCAGCGACAACACCAGTCCGGCGAGCAAAAAAGTCACCGCAGTTGCGTCGGTGTCCATGAAACTGCCAGACAGCAAACGGCTGGCAAGCCATAGTCCAAATGAGTTTGCAACCCATCTCAGCAAAAATAACGCAAATTGTTTTCGCATAATTATTAGGGTGATTATATCACTAATAGCCCGTATCAAGCGAGCCGCTTAAGTTTTTGTGGCCGCTACTTGTGATGAGGATGTCGTCTTCGATCCTCACCCCGATACCCTCATCGGGTAAATAAATGCCCGGCTCCACCGTCAACACCATGCCAGGCTGGAGACTATCGTAGCCAGCAAGCGTATCGTGCACATCGATCCCGAGCCCATGGCCGATAGCGTGCGGCATATAGTCATGAAGTTTTTCGGGGTCAAGTTTGAGCCTAGCCAGCGCCGCGCTCATGACGAGGTCAACACGCTTCTGGTATTCGACAAACGCGAGACCTGGCTCTAGCAGTGCGATGATCTCAGCTTGCGCCTCGCGAACCACGTCGTGCACAGCAGCTGCCCGTTTGGTGGGCTGAGCAACCGCATACGTACGGCTGATGTCCGCGCAGTAGCCGCCCCACCGGGCGCCCACATCGAATAACAGGAGCGACCGTTTCTCGAGGACAGAATCATTTTGCACATAATGTAGCGTGCAGGCGTGTGCACCCCCCGCCACGATCGGCTGATAGGCGTGGCCGCTCGCACCGTGGCGGCGAATTTCGTGCGTAAGGCAGGCTTCGGCTTCGTATTCGTGTTTGTATGCCGTGAGGTCGGCTTTCATTTTTTTGAACGCATCGACCGTCAACGAGACCGCCCGGGTGATCGCGTCGACCTCTTCGGGTTGTTTGATCGTCCTGAGCGTAGCGAGCTCGGCCGCACAGTCCTGAACTTTCGGATAGCTGCGCGCTAAGAGCTGCCGGAGCTCATGTTGCGCTGGGTTGAGATGAAATCCCGCCTGTTCACGGATAAATTTCGACTGGTCGACTGTGTAGACTACGCTATGCGAACGGGCAGCGGCACGGATAACACTGCTGGCCTCGTCACGTCCGATCACGCGGTCAACACCGCTCATAGCCTGAGCCGCACTAGTATCAAGTGATCCGTCAAATGTCTGCTTGACACTGTTGACCTCGGGCATCACCGCAAATGTCGTGCCACTACCCTCGATGATCAACCACCAGTCAGGCGCCTCGATACCCGTGAGATACCAGAAATTTGACTCTTGCACGAACGGGGCTGCCATATCATGCGTCTGCTGCATTTCGCTATAGCCCGTCACCACGACCAAGGCGCCGGAACCCAATTTTTCCAAGAGCGCCTGCCGGTTTTGTTTGAAGAAGCTACTTTTCACTCTCAAAAGACTATCATTTTGTATGTAGCCACTGGAAGACCATTTTGCCTTTTTTGAGCCCCAATGTTTCGGAGAGTTGTGTTTCGGTTGCCTCTTGCACGCCTCTGCCGCTGCCAAACTGCCTGATAAGTTTTTTGCGGGTGATCGGCCCAACCCCGGGAATAGTGTCGAGCACGCTGAGCGTCTGGCCTTTGCGTTTGAGTGTCGAGTGATAGCTGACGGCAAAGCGGTGTGACTCGTCGCGGATGCGCTGCAATAGTTTCACGAGGTTGGTGCTGTGCGGCATGTTCAGGAGGATAAACTCTTCGCTTTCCCTCGAGTAGCCGCCCACTTTGCGCAGGAATTCTTCGTTTAGCGTGACGCCGGATTTGTCTTTGTGGATGACAATTTGTTCTTCACGCTTCGCCAGCCCGACGAATGGCACGTGTGCTATTTTCTTGGCACATTTTTGAGCGTCTGCCACCGCTTGTTCATTTCCATCCTCGATAGGCAATGACTGGTATTGCGCCGCCCGCTCGTCTCTCGCTCGCAGCGCTGCATCGAGCTGGCCTTTGCCGCCGTCGATGAGTATGAGGTCAGGACAACCCCAGGCGTTGATGTTTTTTTCACTCAGCCGTCGCGTGAGCGTCTCGTGCATGTTATAAAAATCGTCGTTGTGCTCTTTGGTAGTTTTGAATTTGCGATATTCGTCCTTGTCACTGACGCCGTTGGTGAACACCACCATACTAGCGACGACATTGGTGCCGCTCATATGAGAGATATCGTAGCCCTCGATCCGCCCCGGAAACTTCTTGAGGCCGAGGAGATCGACCAGTTCGCCGAGCGCATGGTCTTTGGAGATGTCGAGGAACTCTTTGTCAGAAAATATTACCGCTCGGCCGAGTGCCCGCAGGGCAAATAGCTGATTGCGACAACGACTGGCAGCCTCGAAGTCTTGCGCCCGCGCCGCCCGGGTCATGTCACGCTCAATTTCCTTCTCGATAGTCTTTTTTTTGCCTTCGATCACCGCCATGAGTTTGCGCAAATTAGCCCGGTAGGCTCCGAGGTCTGTCTTGCCCGACTCGAGACCTGGGTCGAGTCCTAGGTGATACTGCAAGCTCTCGCGCGTCGCACCACTCGACTTTTTGGTGGCGAAGGGAAATATGCGGCGCAAGATCCGGAGCGCTTCCCTCACCCCAGTGACGTTGAAATACGGGCCATAATACCGTGCCTTGTCGTCGAGTGGTTGGCGCGTCGTCGTCACGGTCGGATAGTCGCTGTCATAGTCGATCCGGATGTAACTCAGCGATTTGTCGTCGCGCAGCAAGATGTTGTAGCGCGGCATGTAGCGCCGCACCATCTCTGCCTCGAGGAACAGTGCCTCGAGTTCACTCTCGACCACCATCCAATCAGTGTCATGGATCTCTGCCACCAGCGCCTCCGTCTTGACGTCACGGTTGCGTGACGCCTGGAAATACTGGCGGACTCGGTTCTTGAGCACCGCCGCCTTGCCAACATAGATGATCTCGCCGCCCGCAGCCTTGTGGAAATACACCCCCGGATCATTCGGCAGTTCTTTGAGTTTCGCTTCAAGCTCTGGGTTCATCACTGCTTGCTATTTTAGCGTATTGACGTGCTATTTACGACGCATTTCAGAGGTAGCCACCACAAAATCTAAGCATAAGAAATATATAGTAAACGTAAGTATTGACATAAACGCAAAGATATGATAGTATGCACTGGTATATCAATTCGCTTTGCACGTGGAGGTGTAAAAACATGAACCTAATTAGTAAACTCTGGCATAAGGCCAAAAAAAGCATCATCGCTACTGCTGCCCTCGTTGTGGTGGCATCAGCTGGTGTCTTTGCGTATGGCTCTTATACCAACCAACTACAGGCTGCAGGATGTCCAACAAATGACATCATGCCGTGTGGTGCCAACAACAAAACCGACTTTATCAAAAAGCTCAAAGCCAACAACCCAAGTGATATGAACAACATCTACGGCGACGGCCGCTACGACTTGCCAACCAGCCAGTACGATGAATTTGCCAAGTACGCGAAAGCTGGCAAAATCAACCCAAGTAATGGCAATATCACTGTCGATGGCGTCACTGTCGGCACCGACGCCCAGAGTATCGGCCGAAACGCCAAGAGCGTCTCGCACCCGATCAAGATCGACGGCAAGACCTACCACGAGAGCCCTATCCGTCTGCTCACTGAGCACTACAACGACGCTATGGTGCTATTCGACGCCAAGGGTAACGTCCAGACAGTCATCATGAACCTCTGCGGCAACCCGATGACGGTCAAGGAAAAGAATCCAAAGTACAACTGTGACGCGCTCAAGATGACCGCAGTTGACCGTGACACGTTCAAATTTAGCTCTGACATCAGCGCCTCCAACGGTGCCACCGTCACCAAAGTCGTCTACGATTTCGGCGACGGCACCACCAAGACCGAAACCTCCCCAAGCACGGTTGTCGAGCACACCTATGCGGCTCCTGGCAACTACACCGCTAAAGTCACCGCCTACGTCAAAACGAAGTTTGGTCGTAGCGAATTCCCTATCACCATCACCGCTGGCTGCCAAAAAAAGCTGACGGTCGAAGCTCCAAAAACTCCACATATCAAGATCGAGAAATTCGTCAACACTGACAAAAAACACGACCAAGTCGCTGTTAACCAGAACTACAATTACACTGTCCGCGTCACCAACGACGGCCAGATCGACCTGACAAACGCTGTCGTAACTGACACACCAAAAGCTGGCTCCAACATCCAGCTGACCAGCGCCAACGGCGTCGGTACGATCACCGGCAATGTCTGGACGTACACTATCCCGTCCCTCAAAGTCGGCCAGAGCCTCAGCTACACGCTGACCGCCAAAGTCACCGCCTACCTCGCCGGCAACCTCGTCAACGACGTCTGTGTCGATGCGCCACAAGTCCCCGGCAACCCCGATGACTGTGACGACGCCACTGTCGAAGTCCCAGCCCCTGCCGCTGCCTGTGTCAGCCAGACCGTCAACTACATCAGCCGCACTGACATCAAACTCACTGGTACTGCCTCGACCCAAAACGGTGCAACGATCAGCGCCTATGTCTTCACTGTCAAAAACAGCGCCGGTGCCGTCGTCAAGACACTGACCGTCCCGAGCACGCAACTGAGCGCCGTCAGCGAACAGTTCACGCTCGAACCTGGTGACTACACGAGCAGCCTTGTCGTCAAGACATCGCTCGGTGACAAGACCGCACCGACGTGCGACAAACCGATCAAAATCGCTCCCCCTGAAATGGTCACTGTCTGTAACCCAGCCACTGGTGAGATCATCACGGTGCCAAAAGCCGACGAAGGCAAATACAAGCCGGTCGGTGACAAAGCCTGTGAAAAAGATGTCCAGGTGTGTAACCCTGCAACCGGCAAGATCATTACCGTCAAAGAGTCCGAAGCCGCTAACTACAAACCAGTTGGTGACAAGGCGTGTGAAAAAGACGTCCAAGTCTGTAACCCAGCCACTGGTCAGACCATCACCGTCAAGGAGTCAGACGCAAATAAATACAAGCCAGTCGGCGACAAAGCCTGCCAGAAAGATGTCCGTGTCTGCAATCCTGCAACCGGTGAAATCATCACGGTGAAAGAGTCCGAAGCCGGCAACTACAAGCCAGTCACTGACGAGGCCTGTAAAGAAGACGTGCCTGAAGAGGACACGCCAGACGTCCTGCCTTCGACCGGTCCTGTGGACACACTGATGCAGCTTGTCGGTGCGACCTCGCTCGCCGGCAGTGCCGCAGCTTATATCCGCTCACGCCGCGCCTAGACAGTAGCCCCGCTCCATCTCGAGTCAATAAAACACCCCGGATTTCCGGGGTGTTTTCGTATAGTTATTTTTCTATTCGCCCTGAGTAGGTGCAATATCGACCATCCAACTGATACCATACTTGTCTTGGAGCATTCCAAACGTATCACCCCAGGGTGCTTTGTTGAGCGGCATCGTGACGCTCCCGCCCTCGCCGAGCTTGTTCCAATAGGCCTTCAGTGTGGCTTCGTCGTCACCGCTCAGTGACAGCTGGATCTGACTGCCTGACGACGTTTCCATAGTACTCGTCGCGTCACTCACCATCAGTTCGATACCGTTGTCGCCCTTGAGATAGCCGTGCATGATACGATCGAGATCTTGCTCAGCTACCGGCATGGCGTCTGACGCAAAGCTCCGAAAGGTATCGCTATAGACTTCCCCACCAAACACCGACTGGTAAAATTCCAGCGCTTCTTTCGCCTCGCCCGCAAAGTTGATATAGGCATTAAGCTTCACTGCCATACAAAATTCTCCCTTATTATTTTCAAATTTCGCTCAACATATACAAACGCGTGGTGCTCTATCAATACTCGCTGATGACGATTTTGTGCTGACTCATGAGAGTCTTGAACGCATCTGGTTTTTTCATCAGTTCGCCCATGTTCTGCGGTACGATTTGCCAGCTCAGCCCAAATTGGTCTTTGCACCAGCCGCATTGTTCGGACTCAGGCACGTGTGACAGCTTGCTCCAATAGTCATCGATTTCCTCTTGGTTCTCGCAAGCAATCGAAAACGACACCGACTCGTTAAATTTGAATTCCGGCCCGGCGTTGATAGCGACGAATCGCATCCCGCCCACCTCAAATTCTACCGTCAGGACTTTGCCCGCCAGATCTTTTTGGAAATCAGCCAGACCCTCTTCGGCGCTGCTAGGGTAATATTCCGTGGAGATGATTGTACCGCCGGGGAATGCCGAGACATAGTAGTCGGCTGCTTCCTGCGCGTTACCATCAAACCATAGATTTGGGGTGATTTTTTGTACCGTTGCCATGATGTCTCCTCCTTTATTAGTCTTACCTCTCAGCGATATGTCACGACTCAGTCTGCGCCACTCGGTAGCGCACCACTCGTTTCACGAGGTCAATCGGCAGTGGTTGATCCATCGGGAACTGTACCGAGCCCTTGCCTTGTTTGTATTTGGAAAACTCCTCCGCAAAAGCTTCGTGACCGTTGGGAGTCGCGTAGAAACCGATATGTGAGTAAAACGCGCCGAAATACACCAGTGGCTTCCCATTGCGTTTGTAGCCGACAAGCCCGTAGCTGATGCTCTCGACCGCGTCCGGAGCCACTTGCGTGACCAACTGGCGCATTTTTTTGAGCCGAGCGCCGGCTTCACCATCAAATTGCGCTATGTACATATCAACCGTTGTCGCACTATTCATAGTCCTACTATACACCCGCCACAATCATTGCGTTGCCGTAAGCTTGTTCGCGTCTCAGGAGTGTGCTGTAATATACGCATACCCATGCGCACACCATCTGGACTGAAGAAACGGCATTACATACCATTTTTTGGCCTGATTTTGTATGGCGTTATGTCGATCGCGCTTGGCGTCAATCTCTCTCTCAAAGAAGCACATTCTGCAACCGGGTCAATGTATATGCAAACACCCGCAGCAAGCATCACTGGCAAGACCGTCGATATCGCCGTCCGCATCAACCCCGGAGGCGCCCATATCGATACCGTGACGGCCACAGTCGGCTTTGATCCTACCAAATTCACCTACAGTAGCGTCAGTTTCGTCGGGTCATCGTTTACGACCCAACTCCCGACCAAAACAACCAACGACAGTGTCACGATCACGGCCTCCCTGCTCGGAGGCACGACTATCGACAAAGACTCGCTCATCGCCCGGGTTTCGTTCACACCGCGTATTTTCGAGACGTCATTCCAATCAGACTTTAGCCTGACCGGCAACGCCGCCTCTGCCGGTACTGCCACCGACCCAGCCTACAGCAATAGCACGTTTGCCTTCACTCAGCCAAGTTCAAGTCCTGTGCCGACAAACCCACTCAAAAACCTCACCCCCACACCGCCGCCAGCCGGCACGACGCCTACTGCGAGTCAAGATTCACCGCTTGCCACCATCAGTCCAGAAGACGGCTCAGCCGTCTATAACGGCGCTCAGATCCTCCTCAAGACAACAGACGCCCTCGCCCAAGTCAGACAAATCACCCCCGGCTCATACATCATGATTGGGGCTGGCTTTACGCTCATCTGTGCCACACTCATCCTCTTCGCTTACTTCAAAAAACGCCACGACGCACACCTGTTGCTCGAGTCTCATTTCAACCAAGTCAGAAGTTTTGGTGCAGCCTAGAACTATTGGTTAGTCTTCGACAAGTGCCAATATATTGCCAGCCGGATCTTTGAACCACGCGATATTTGGCCCCATACCAGCCGCTTTGCCGCGCATCACACCGCGCTCGTCCTGATCGGCGGGCATGTTGGGATACCGCTCAAACGTCACGCCTTTGCCGACGAGTTCATCTACCGCCGCATTGATCTCAGGCACGACAAAATTGAGCACCGTGTAGGTTGCAGGCAGGTGTGCCTCTTGCGGATAGATAAATATCTGCTGGCTCCGCACGCTAAACCCTATCCCACCCATATTTTCCGTGAGCTCCAACCCCAGCACCTCGCCATAAAACGTCCGACACGCGTCGATGTTATTCGATGAGTACCCGCTAAACGACCCGATGATGTTCATGCACCCTCTCCTTTTATTATCTCTGCATTATACGCTCGTCGCGCAGGATACGCATAAGAATTAATTGCAGATCATCCAGCTGAGGATAGTGCCTATCTCACACTCAGATAAGGCGTGATAGTAGAATAATTTTTGCCGTTATAGCGAATGACAAATGCGTATTTCCTACTTTTGTCTTTAGACGCCGTGTAGCTACGACTTTCGTAGTAACCAAAATCGCCATCATTGCCCCGACCATCTGTCATAGCCCATGGCGAAGAGCTCGATCCGCGCTCATAATTAAACGTATCAACACTGACTATCTTTCTGCCGTTACCGGCTGTCCATGCCTTGATACAATATTTGTTCTTTCCTGCAACAGATACTTCTACCCACGCATCAGATAGTTTACGGTCTTTTGAATCGTAAAATGACGGCCGTGAGACTACTTTTCTTTTGATGCTGTCACTACAATTGCCAGGGTTGCTAGGGCTAGATATCGCAGAAACGGCCTGAAATGGCGCAACAGTGACAATAGCAAGTGCAACTACGATAAAAAGCGACGTCTTCTGATAACCTAATTTCATATCTATCCTTCATGCAACATATTAATAGTTAATTATAGCATAAATAACATAAAATTACAATCAATAACCCCGCGGCAAGCCGCGGGGTATGGGTGATGGCAGATAACGCTCACCAGAGGGTCAGCTGCATATCCT
>OFRO01000180.1_pt1 | contig 25155 bp, 27 predicted proteins | sample 1543091 | NCBI WGS metagenome assembly OFRO01 (sample SAMN07774217, study PRJEB24372) | wastewater metagenome | isolation source: Exp Tend NO 10WW | collected 2016-02
ACGCTTGCGTGTTCATGGCCCTGATGGTCGGGCGTCATGGGTGTTTAGTTCAGTCCCAATTTGAGACAAGTACAGGCATAAAAAAAGCCCCATCGCTGGGGCTATCGTTTGGTGCAGAGGGCTACTAGGCTGGTACTGTCGTAGCTGGCGTAGAGGTCTTTGTTGTTGGGCTTGGTGGGCCAGTTGCGGGTGTCACAGGTTGCACCCACTGGTGCGCGCTCCGTGGACTTGACCAGCGCGCCATCTACCAATGTGTAGGCCGGGCGAGTGGTTAGCTTGCCGTTGCGCTTGACGCTGTACCACTCGCAATCGCAATCGACCACCATTGGCGTGTCGGTGTGCCACACTTCACACTGGCACTGGGCCTGTGATAGCGATGGCAGAAGTAGCAACATAGCAGCGACTAACCAGCGAGTCATGCCACCTCTTCTAGCGACATGCGCTCTAACTCAACAGTCACAGCAGCCCCAGCAGCTCCTGCAAGCGCCTGCACGCGAAAATCCACCGAGGTGATCCCGTCTGATGGTATCGTTATGTCTGGACCAACAATCGTGTGCGTGCCATCTGCAAAACCACAATCTGCATTGCTTGCGCCATATGACGAAATTGCATACCCAGTGCTTGCAACAGTGCCAGCAAAAACAACAGTTGCATTGATACCTTTGAGGCCTGACCCGCTAACATTTGTCAACTTCAACCGAAACTTAGGGCGCAGTTTTTGTCCTGCAGTGAACCGGCTTGACGATACCGCGGTGACTGCCCTGCAGCGGATGTAGTCGTTGGCCGCACTTGGTGTAAACACGCATCGCAGCGCATATCCAACGCCATCTGTCCCGGTGACTGTGGAATAAACTGCCGTCCCACCGGCTCCACTCAGAGTGCTGTCAACTTGCAGCCCTGCCGGGATGGCTGTAGACCCTGTTGTATTGCCAGAGCCCGATACCGCATTGATCGTTCCGCCTGTATTTGTCCACGGTGCAAAGTCCCAGATGTTGGTGTTTGTTGCGCTTGTACCGTAGTTGTCAGCGTTGGACGTTGTGAGCGTCTGTATGCGCGGAATTAACGAACCAATCGCGTCATAACATGCCTGTGCTTTTGCAGCTTGCGCACCTAATGGAGACTCATGGATTCCGTCCGAAGCCAGATAGCTTGTGCGCGGCGATCCTTTTGTGGCTGCAATCGGATTGCAAGAGTAGTAAAAGGTGTCGGCAAAATACACGTTTCCGCGCGTTTGCGCCTGCTCTTTGCACCACTTGTTGACCGTCAGATAAACCTCAACAATCGCGGCTGTATTGCCTGTCGTAATGCCGGGTGGCCCGATTAAAAGCACTTTGCGACCAGCGCCTAAAAATGCGTTCAGCATGACCTGGCAGTTGTAGATTGTTTGTGCTGCTGTCAAGCCAGCATTTACGGCATCGTTGTACAGTGGGATTTGGAAGAACACCCACGCCGACGAGTACGCAAGCACATCGGCTTCGTAGCGTGCAAGCATATCCACAGAGGTGTTACTTGAAACACCGGCATTGCGTACAAGATGCAGCGCTCCACCTAGTTTGCTGTTCAGGTGTACCCAATACGCGTTGTCAGCAAAGGCACTGCGGGTTGTAGCAAGCATTGACTTTGTAGCAACTGCCGCAGTTGATCCGTCTGCCCCTGCGCACGGAAAGCTAAATGTGTTTGCTGTCAGATACGTGATGGCAACATCTCGCACGTTGTAGGTGCTGTCTTGGCAGTTGTTGATGTCTGTTATCTGCCCAGAGCCAAGCCCGTGGGATGTCGCCGTTGCGGTTGCGACCCCGCCAGAGCGAGATAGCGCAGTAATGGTGGGTATGCCGTTTATCCGGTGCGTCATCGAGTCGCCAAACGCGACCACTGTGTTTGCTGGAGCGCCAAGCGGAATTTCAACACCCCCCGGCCCCACCAGCCCTGTGACGTTGCGGGAGGTGTCGGTGGCGAAGGTGGGCATATCCACGCCACCCGCACTGATCTTAGCAGCGCCATCTGTGCCCACATATCCGCGAATGGAGGGGCGCGATGGGATGTCTTGAAACTCGAATAACTCTACTTCTGTGGACATAGCTCTTTACCCGCTGATTTGAGTTGGTTGAACGACGCGCCAGGTGTACGTGGCCCCATTAGTGACCGTGTTGACAAGCACTCGTGCGCCGCAGGCGCCTAGCAGCCCCTGTGCAGTAGTTGTTGCGGTCTTGGCTGCCAGGCCAGAACTCAATGCCCCCCAGCTCAGGGTGTCCGCTGCTGCGCCGTACAGCTTGTCCAAAGTCTCTTGCACCGTGAAGTTGACCGTTCCGGACACTTCAACTTGGTGCATCGCGCCAACTATGGAGCGCCACTCTAGCAGGATTGTAGGAGACAACGAAGGTGCCGCAATGCCGACTGATACAACCAGCGCCCCCATAGTAGCAGAAGGCTGAATGGTTGCGACGGTCTTGAAGTACCCAGTGCTCGTGACTGTGGAATTGCTGGCAGGGCCAACCAGCCCCGTTTCAGTCTTGGGGTTCCCGTCCGCATCAGTACCCACAATTGTGAAGGTGATACCTGCAAGAGTAGCCTGCACAGGCGACACCAGAGTTACCTGGTGGGCCAAGCCGTCCGTGGTTGCGGTGGTTGTTGGGGCAGTCGCCGCGCCTGTGGAATTGAACGTCTGGGCATTGAATGCCGTAGTCAATGCCGTGATAGGCGAGAATGGACCGAACTTGATTGGACGCATACACGCTCCCTTGAATGTTTAGCAGCGTGCCCCACGGGGCACGCGCAGACGATTAGCGCTCTTGCGCCATCAGGATATAGTCGATCTGCAATGTCTCAGCTGCGGCCCCTGGACCGGCTTTGATACCAAACACTACGTGCATCTCTTCCAGTCCGGTTGCTGTCAACGCTTGCGCAGTGTACGGCACAAGCTCGTTGCTACCATTCACAGCGGCATATGGCGTGACGGTGCTGATGCCGTCCCACACAAATGCAACTGTCGTCCAAGTGTCAGTCACCGAAGTGGCGAACGCAGACAAGGTGTTTTGCACGGCGGCGTTGGATGTCTCGAAGTTGAGGGTCAGTGCCGTTTCTGGGGTTTTCCAGAACAAGCACCCGTCATACGACGCCAGAGGACCAGCCGCATCCGCTTGCATGCCGCCAGTGGTGGTGGTATCAGTAACGCCAACCCACCAAGTCGAGTCGTCCGTGGTTGCTTCTGCCACTTTCACGCGGGCTTTGAACCAGGCCTTCTTACCTGCTGTGAATTTGAAGACCTCATTGGGGGAGGTCATCGCATGGTAGTCGTTGTCCGCAGCTGCTGTAACTACGTTGTAAACACCGCCCACAGCATCCTGAAATGCGTTGGTTCCAGTGGCACCGTCGTCAACTGTAGCCCAGGCAATCACGTCAGACGCCGTGGCGCTTGCAGACAGTACAAAGTCATCAAAGATCTTGATGACTCGAGTCGGGTCCAGCTCAGGCATATCCGCCAATGGATCGGCCTCAGTTACGTTCGTGACGCCGTTGGGGTATCGGGTGTTTGAAATGCTGGCCATTTTGTGTCCTTTATATGAAAAACCCGCCAGGTTTTGGTCTGGCGGGTTGCAGGCGTTCGTTAGGCGCCAGCGGTTCCGTACATTGCACGGGGATCGGTCCAGCCTTCAATATAGCGCTCAGTGGCTTTGTAGCGCACGGAGTCTGTCTCGAAGTCGCCTTCCATGGCCTTGGTCAGCTTGCGACGCACCATCAGCTTCATACCTTCGGGCGCATCGGTTGTGACCCACCACGCTGTGGTAGAGGTCAAGCGCGACAGCACGGCGGGGTCAGCGTCCAGGGTGTTGTTCATGGACTTGATGGGGTTGATGTCGTTGTTGGCAGTACCTGCACGCAGGACAGACTTCAACAGAACTTCGCCTTGGAACACGTTATCCGGGGAGATAACGAGTTTCTTACCTTGCAGGCGGATTTTCTTGCCGTTGTTGTCCACAGCCTTGCGGATTTGGATCAGCATCTGTTCCAGCGACGTTTGCGACAACGCTGCAGGGGTGGCCAAGACATTGCTGAAGGTGCCGCCCACAATGGGGTGCGAGGCGTTGGACAAGCAAACGCCATCGCCACCCACGTAGGACGCATTGAATGCGCGGTTCAGCACGTTGGCGCAACGCAGTTCCTTGGTTTCAATAAGTGATTGAGCCAAGTGCTTGCTGAACGTAGCGCCGATGTTGATGTGATCGCCATCTTCCACCAAAATCTTGGTCAGTGCGAACGCCAAGCCGAACACTTTGTAGGTGTAACGCTTGTTGAACAGGACACCGCCTTGTTGGTAGGTGATAGGCATACCGTCAGGCAGCTCAGGGGCCGCACCGAAGCCATAGCCCACAGGCTCTTCAAAGTACGCGCGCTCGATAGTTGCGCTGATTTCTTTGAAGACCTGTTTCCACTCATCTTTGCGCTGGTCGTAAACGCCATCAAAGTATTGGTTGAGAATCGGCTCGACTACAGGCCGAAAATCTGTACTACGCATTACTGCTGCACTCATGATCTATGCTCCTTAAACAGCGTTAGTTGCCGCGCGGTTTGCGGACTCATTGATGGTAACACGCAGGATGGGGTACGTGTCGGTGATGGCGTTGTCGGGGTATGGTGCCACCCCCACAATACGCAGTTGCGCAGAGGCGCCCGCACCGGCCAACGAGCCTGTGGCTGCGGAAACGATGCTGAGCCCTGTGGAAGTGGATCCAGCAGCGTAGGTGCTGATGTCACACTCATCGCCAATGGCTGCTTGAGTCAGCGCGGAGACGCCTTGGATCTCAAATACAGTTTCAGCGTCGGTGATAACCCAAGCCTTAATTTCGGTGCAGGACGCCGTACCTGGCCAGAAATTGGAGTAGTTGGGCTTACCGGTGCTGTCCAGGTATTCGCAGCCCATGAACACGCCATGCAGGGTGTTACCCGCAGCGGAACGGGTGATGGTGCCGTTGGTATTGAGAAGAACCGGGTCGCCTTTGAAGATCGACGTGGTGTAGGCTGCGTCGATGGAATACTCGACTTCACGGGTATTTCCGCTGGGGTGGTACACCGGGCGAAGGCCGAACGGTGCTGCTGTTGCGCTCATAGAGTGCTCCTTGAATAAAATGAAGAATCGACAATGACCTTACGGTCTCTGACGGGTCAACAAATCAACTGCGGGAGTGAGAGCACTCTACCTTGCGATTTTCAGACTCGGGTGTTAAATTGTACACGGGTGTTTTCAACAATACCCACGTACAATTTAATTACCTGAAAGAATTATAAGCTCAATTCAATAAAACAGGGGAGTTTTGCGCCGTTGAACAGCAGCTTCTTTTTCCATCGCATCTACACCATCGTCATGGTCTTTGAGGCGCTCACCTTGGTCATTGAATCGCCCAACCACCCCTTCCTCATCCTCCAAGGGTTTTTTGTGGTGGTAAAACGCCATGATCTTCTGGTAGCGATCTTCTTGAATCTTGAACAGCACCATTTCATTGCAGGTAACGAACCCGTCGTAACCGGCCAGCGACTGCCCATTAGACGCATCGAACCCGGGCATCTCGGACTGGCGCACAGGTTGGTAGCCCAAGCGCTGGCGCTTTTGCACGCTATCATACTGACTAGCTGTGGTTAACCAGACCAGGTGATACCCTGCCAACGCGGGCGGGTTGGGCAGGGCTGTCTGTGTAAACTCAGCCTCCATGAACTTCTCGAAGTCGTCATCTGACGTTAGACCGCTGGTGGCGCGGTCGTTGTCGTCCGCGCCCCTATCCCCGCGAATGTCTAGTGCGCCACCGATTTTGGTGCGGTCATCTGCGTCTTGTGTAATGTTTTTGGTTGCCATGATATTACTTCCTTGAATTTTGTTTGTCGTACTCACGATAGCCCTTGATCATCTTTGCGCGCGCTGCGGGGTCATCCCACATCCCTGCAGATTTGATCGCAGCCACCCGCTCAGGGGACAGCGTAAAAGTGGCCCCCGCAGTGCCCGGACTAGCCCCACCACCGGGTACTGGGCTCGTCAAAGGCTTGCGCACCACAGGGGTCTGTGACCGATGCGGCAGATATTTTTTTGCTCGGGCTTCCAGTTCCGTCCAGTATGCGTCCGTAGTAGCATCCCACCCCTCAGCGGTCAGGGAATTATCCAGCGCCGTCAACACTTTGCTGTCCGGGTCATTTGACGTCGGACCACCGTACCACTGATTCTTGCCTAAGAACTGCTGACTCTTGCTGACGAGTCGGGTGTCCAGGGGCTTGGGGGCATTGATGGCTCGGCTGGCGTTGGTCTTGAACTCAGACAGCTGCTGCGCACGGGTGCGGGCTGCAATCATGTATTCAGTTGCCTCAGCCAGTGTTTGCCCGTCGCCCTTTGTGGCTGCGTTGGCGATTACACTTTTGAAGTGCTCGGCTGCTTGGTTGGCCTGTGCAATGGCGGCGTCAACTTGTGCTAATTGTGAGCCGGTGTTGACATCCTGGATGGAGCTAACCTGCTGTTGCAGGGTGCGGTTTTGCTCTGTGACGGCTTGCAAGTTGCGCTCAAGAGCTTCCACGCGCTCACGGTTACGCTGACCACGCGACTTGCGTTCATGCCTACGTCGCTCACGGATGGCTTCGCGGTCTGCATCGGTTTCTGCCTCCTCTAGTTCTGAGTCGACCTTTGCCGTGCGCTCGTCCTCGTCGTCCGCACCTTCAATGGGATCAAGGTCTTCGGCTTCTGCGCCGGTCTTCAGGTCGTCTTCAGGGTTGTCGTTTTCAGTGGTCATACTGACCTCCATGTGCTAGTTTGCAGGATTGTTCATAGGCCAGGAGCATCCCGACCTTGTCATGCGCGTCTTCCAACGCGTAGTGCTGACCCAACTCAAGGTCAAACTTATCCGGGTCAGCGCAGGCCGACTCACCGACAACTGTAAATCCGCAATGCATCACCACGCAGCAAACCATGTGTCGAGTACCCCTAAACAGGTGAAACTCGTGGCTCTTGATTGCATCTTGGATGTGTTGCGTAGTGATTGCAAGGCTGGCTGGCGGGGCAACAAGCTCGATCATGTCAGATGACTCCGCACTTTTGACACGTCCCCGGTGTATGCACCTATTAGATCTGCGTCGCTCAGGATGGCCAGCATGACAGGCTCGAGGCCGTCGCGCAGGTCCACAGTCCAGCGGTCGCCGCCCCAACGTGGGACCTTGACAAAGTCGCCGGGCTTTGCCCAAACACCCTCAGGCCATTCCTCGCCCGTGGTACGCTTCTTGAAAGCCAGTGGGCCTACAGAGATGAGCTTTGCCACCTGCCCGTTGTAGGCTTCCTCTTCCTTGGACCCAGTAGACAGGATGATGCCGCTTGAGGTCTTGTTGACCACCCGGCGAATTTGCACCACAACACGGTGACCAAATGGTAGAAACTCAGGATCGATGCTTGGGAACATTTCGTCGAGCGACTTGTCGCTGACGTCTAGTCCGCGCCCGTAGGGGTTGATTACTTCACCAGCACTCATATAATTCTCTTTCAGAATCACGCAGATATGGCCGCTGCGCGCTCGGCATTCAACGCACTATGCGTCGTTTTCTTTCCCAGTCATTGCGTCCTGCACAATGGCTATTAACTCCGCTAGTTCCATGTATTGCCCCAGCCTGCGTTGAAACGCAGGCCAGTCAGCTGGCGGGGAGTCGAAAACTGAGAGCGCCATCTCAGCGCGGCGCTCAATCAGTTCACGATAAATCTTCTCAATCACTTGCACGTACAGCCTTTTGTCGCTGTGCCGCCCTTTTTATACCCGGGAACACCATTGTTCATTTTGGCTTTGGTCAGTGGGTTCATAGGTTGACCCTTGATTGCAGGCATAACGCCCCGGGGCTTAGGGCGCGGGATGCTCCCGCCTGTTGCGCACTTTTCAATTTTTGCCATGATGCCTCCATATATAAACTGTACGCTAAGCCCTGCCAAATCGCAGGCACGCGCATTATAACATTAAATCACTGCGGACAACAGCAACAGGTCGTCCTCTTCCTGTGTCATTCGCGCCCGGTACCGTTGCGCGATAGCCATGAAGTCAACATCTTCCCCCGGCACGCTACTGGTTTGCGCGTATTTCAGCAAATTATAGGTGAATTGTTGCGCCGCTTGAACGTCTTTTATACCCTGCGCGGAGCAGCGCTGGCTGCGTGCACTCCGGCTAGCCCGCGACTCAACTCCGCAAGCACTGCGGCTGTGCCTGACTGCATGTCGGCAATAATGGGTGCAATAATAGCCCCAACGTCAGGTTGTGACTGCGCGAATTGAGCTGCCTGCTGCTGTAGTGCTGATTGGAGCACTGCCATCCGTGCTTCAGCTTCTGCTGCAAATTGATCGCGTTGCATTTGGGCAGCGGCTGCGTCCGCGTCTCGCGCAGCCTGCTGTGCTGCGTTGAACTGCGTAAGCATCTTCTGTGACTCCAGGGCCTGATTCTCAATGGCGGTAGCCATTGCGGTGGCCCGGTCATTTGCGTCCTGCTTGAACTGCTCTTGCCATTGCTTGAGGCTGCGCTCCTGCTCGCTGTTGGCTAGCTTGGCGGCGCGTTCTTTCTCAGCTTCTGCCGCTGAGTACGCAAACGCGACTTGCTCGGAACCAGCCTTAGCCTGTGCATTTGCTGCGGCTACCGCCGCTGCGGCATCGTTGTTCATCTTGGCGATGGCTTGTTGGCCCGCAATTTGCGCCTGGACTGTCGGATCCACAGGGGGTTTAGGCATGAACTGTGTAGCTAATTGCTGGGCTTGTTGCATTGCAGGCATGACCATAGGCCCAAGCAGCTGGGCCATTATCTGGTCTGCAAATGCGGAGCCCTTTGCCTCTGCTTGAGCGCGAGTGATCGTTGAACCCATGCTCGGGGCCATCATCTCCATCGCGTCAGCAGCGCCCTTGGTGTGCTTCTTGTAAAAGCGCATCAGGTGATCTTTGATGTGGGCCATGAGCGCCCCAAACGCCTGCGGCCCGATGAGCGGATTGGCTCCGAACATCGGACTGACCAAGAAGTGCAAGTGAGTTTCCATGTGAGCAACGTCATCTTGCTCAGCGTACACCTTGATGGGGCTCGGTTCGTCAGAACACACCAAGTAATTCTCGTCCAATGCGCCCAACCGCTTGGGGTCTTTGGGGAGGTTTGCAATCTCGTCCGTAGATTGTATTTGCAGCAGCCGAAGTGAGCGCTGGAGTAGCCTATCGGCTTTGAAGTACGGTGTGAAGGCCGGGTTAGCTGCGAGCTGCATAACCGCTTGCAACTGGGCGTAGCGCTGGGCTTCAGAGAAGATGTTGGGGTCGCTGACGGGAATGATGTCCAAGGGGCCTTGGAAGTCCTGTCGAGACACAACGAGCGAACCCAGCTCCTCGACAGTCTCCTCGTCCGTCATGTTCTCTGCATCCAAGCGGTGCAGAATCTCAAGCTCCTTCTTGAAGCTGGCATGGCACCGAGCGTGAATCGCTGAGAAGTTGACCGAACCATGCTCGATCAGTGCAAGTGCTGTGCCCACAGGCATGTCCGCGCCAGCTTGGCTGATGGCCTCGCTTGCAGTGCTAATTACACCCTCAGCCTGTTGTGTTAACCACTCCAACAAGTTGAACAGCACGGGCGATGGGCCTGCAAATGGGAACGGCATCACCATCTTGCGGATGTCATCAACACCTGCCGGTGCGTCAATCTCTGCTAACTCGGTGGCATTCACCTGGATGCTTTGGCCAGCAGTGCGCCCGCCTTTGAGCTTCAGCCCACCGGGGAAATTCTGGATGTGCGCACTGTCCAGTAGTGCGCGCAGTGCGCCAGTACCGCTAATAGACAGGGAGCCGATGAGATGGAACAGGCCAACACCTGGGCCACCGCGCCACGGGATGAATGTATACTCCACCATCCAATGTTTCTTGGCGAACTGCTCGTCTGATTCCTTCCAGTTGCGGTACAGGCCCAGCACTTGCTGGGAGTCCGCATCGATGTGCAAAACGTATGGGGCGTTGCGACCTTGCGCGAGGTCATCCTCCTCGATCGCCAGGTCTACGTAGCTGAGGTAGATTTCGCGCAACCCCTCGTCGTTGTAGGCAGTGTCCTCCTCAACACCCTCAATCTTATCGGACGCCTTGCCAGAGGCCGACTGGTCATCCATGCTGAAGTTGGGCATCACCCCGATGTTACGGTACAAGCCTGAGTCAATGCGAGCCTCATACTCAGAGCGGGAGACCCACTGGCGATGTGTGACACGGGGGCTGGTGTAGAAGTCGGCTTGCCCGTAGGGGGTGAACACGTCATCAATATAGACGGTCTCGGTGCGAGGACGACCCAGCGCAGCGTCCCACCACCAACGCTTATATTGCGAACCACCCAAGGGTAACTGGCTCAGCAACCGTTCCAACTCAGCACGCTGCTCTTGAATGCGAGTTGTGAGCTGCCAGTTCATGTACTGCTTCTTGCGCTCGGCTTTGTCAACCTTGGCGTCGTCTGCCTCACCGATGATTTGGGTCTTGCATGGGCCAGTGGACGGGAACAACTCCTTGATTGCACGGGAGGCAAAGTCCACACACCCCTTGGCCAGCATGGGGTGTACCGCTTTTGTTGCACCATCGAATGACGCGCCTCCGGGGGCTTCAGCCCCTAAGCCAGTGCGCTTGATGCCGTCGGCCTGCTGCTTGTCACGCGGTTCACGACTTTTGCGGTCAGATTCGATCAGTTCGGATTGGTCTAAACCGATGGAGCCCAGCGTTGAGCTGTTCAGGATCTTCGCAAGATTGGCCCCGAAGTCGGGACTTTCATGCGTCTCGTCATCCTCCTCTGGGAAAGACACGATGGCAGAGCCGTCGTCCTGCTCCTCTACCAATTCGATTGGTTCATCAGTGCTGTGCATATCTGTATCCATGTTTAACCTCCAATGCCGCCGACCATGCCGCCAGGAGGCCCACCGCGCCCGTCGATTCTATCCCCGCCCGAGTAACTTGGGAAAGACCCGCCCAAACTACCAGAACTGCTTGCGGAGGACGTGTCACCACCGCCAGTGAGGCTAGGGCCCGTATATATCGGTCCGACAAAGTCTGGGCTATCGGCGTTCAGGATACCATCTGGGGCTGTCAGGACCCGTGCATTCGCGTCGTACATGGGGGTATTTGAAAACAAGTCCTGCAGCTTAACGGGGCTTTGCGGATCGCCGATCGCCGTCAGGTTGACCGCCAGCTGCCCAATGTTTGCAAAGCCAAACGCGTCAGCCAGCCCGTTATACGCCTGGAGCATGGGGTGAAACCCAACTATAAAGTTCGCTGCGTCCTGGGGCGTCGCATCGGTAGCCATATTGTACAGGCTCAGCGCTTGGGCTGCTATGGGGTTAACCTTTGCTGCGAACTTAGCGGCGTTCGTACCAGTCGGGTCCTTAGCCATGTTGTACCCGGCTTTTGCGGTGGCTGCCAGCCCCATAGCTTGCGACAGCCCGGGCATGGTGTAGCCTAGCTCACTGGCCATCTGACGGAGCGAGTTGAGGTCACTCAGTGAGCCATTGCCAGCAGCTATGGAGCGTGCCGCGTCAGCCGCGCTGCCGACTTGCTTGGCGAGGTTAGAGCTGCCCACAGCGGCGTTGATTACGTTGCGCACGGAGCCGCCGTCTGCGAAGCCGGGTTCGCCGCGCAGCTTGGCCGCGTACGCTTTCTGAGCCGCCTCAAGCTCGTCCTGAGTAAAATACTCGGGCAACGAACTAATTTCGGGCTTCTCTAGTGCGCTCTTGTCGAATATGGCGGATCGGGCCTTCAACCCCGTGTTCTGCAAGTCACCCACATCCGACCACTTGCCCGACTTCACAAAGTCTTGCACGTAGGGCAAGTACTCGGGGTTGGGAGCCCTGTTGCCTTTACCTTTGATTTGGACGATCCGGAACGACTCAGGCGTATTGGCTTGAAGACTGCGTACAGAATTTGATTGGTCTGGAGTAACTTCAATCGTCGTATGTGGCTGGCCCTTTGCGTCGCGCAGGGAGTAGATGCGGCTCTTGCCGGAAGCCACGTCGTCGCAGTACCCACCAACGCAGTGGCCCATGGTGTCGCCTTCGTACTTGAGGGCGTCACGCAGTGCTTCCATGCCGTAAGCGTAGTCACGGTCCAAGTTAGGCTTCTCACCCGACTTGACAACTTGCGCCCAACCTTCCGGGGCTTTGTCGGGACGCTTCAGCTCCACCCACTTGAACCCCTTGCCCGGATACTCCTTGTGAAGTACGGTCGCAGCGTTGTTGGCGCGGGCTTGGTCGGCTGCAACCTTCTGTGCCGCGCGCCAGTCGTTGATCTTACTGACCCGCTCCACGGCTTGTGGGACACTGACACGAGCCAGCGACTCAGGGTCCAAGCGCAAGTGCGCGGGTAGTCCGGAGTTGATGTCCACTGCGTTGCGCAGCTCGTCCATGAGGTGATTGAAGCCTATGTTTTCTGAAAAGTACCGAGGCTCATTAATACCGTAAACCCGCGTATCAGGAGGCACTTTGGAAACCCACGGGTTACGGGTAAGTACGCCCGGGGACCCAAAGCTGGCTTCAATGAAGCTCTCGTTCGGGGCTAACATTTCGCCAACGGTTGCTGACAACACTGGGTTGTCGCTTGCACCTTCCCAAACCTTAGCTGTAGGGTGATGCGCTACAGCAGTCTGGCCAGATTCCAGGTACTTGCCGTGAGTCTCAGGGCGGAAGTTCAACCGCTCAGGGTCCACATGCAACACCCCTCGTTCAGCCAGCGCACGGATGGGGTCGCGCTCGGTGGCCATGTCGTTGCGCACGTAGTTTCGGAGTTGCTTGTCGACGAAGGCGTTGAGAGCATTGTTGCGATTTGCAATAGCCTGATATTCCGAGTCCAGATCAAGCATTTGCGCGGGCGTGGCCCCCGGTTTACGCAACCCCTTCAGCGCATCCTCCACAGACCCGCTCAACCAGTTACCGCCCGGAGCCTTAATGACACCGCGCATAGCAGCACGAGAGCCCGCCATTGGACCAGGAGCAGCGGCTGCAACACGACTCAGTGCGCCTTTAGCAGCCTTGACAGGTAGGGTGGCACCCACGCCTCCTGTGATAGACCCTAGCGTGTTGAGTACGTCGTCTCCCTGCTGCTTACCCGGCAACCAGCCTTTGTAGAATTCGCTTGTTGGGAGTACTGGGTCACGTGATACGTTCTTCGCAAACCAGGAATCGGGTGCGGCGCCCATGTGCAGACCTGCGCGTGCGAGACCTTCAAGGTCACCGGGTAGGCCTGCGGTGCCTGCCATCCACCCGCGCACGAGGGCTTTGAGGGCAGAGCCGGTCAGGGGCTGCGTTGTGGCGTCCTGGCCCTCGCTCCGTTTGTGCTCCATTGGTCTGTTCACAGTGCCTCCTTGGGCGTATAGCCGCTCTCGCGTTTTGATCTGTTCGGGCGACACCTTGCGCCTTGCCGTTGTGTACATCGGGTCCTTGAAACCCAATTCAGGAAGGCTTATCGTGCTATGGCCGTACGCTTCGCCCGCGTCCTCTGGGTCGACCAATACTCGATCCACATGGCCCGGCCTGCCCGTCTGCTGTGAACGTTTGGCTGCGTAGAAATCCGCAACTTTTGGCTGAGGAGTTAGGAAAAATTGAGACGCAGCTGCCGCTTCGGGCTCCCCGGCGTACCCTCGGTACATGGCTTGGAGCATCTTTTGCTCGGTGGCCGCCGCGCGAGCCTCAGCCAGAGTCGCAGCCTCAGCGGCTGACAGACGTGCCCCCGCAGCCAACTTTGAAAGTACTGTTGCAATGCTCATGATGCGCTGGATTCACCCGTAAGGATTGACTGCCGCTCTGCGTTTCTCATGGTAATCTAGCTCCTCAGGGTCTTCGTCTGGTGCCACTGCAACATCCAGCTGCCCGGCATCCCGTAGGTATATAGCAGCTTGCGTAAAGCAGTCCACCATTTCATCGTGCTCGCCTGCTGGGAACTGTTCCAGCTGCTTCAGGAACGGGTCAACCCACGTACGCGCACGACCTTTGTTCTTTGCAGACTCTAGCACCCAAAACACCCCCGCTTCTAGCAGCGGGGAAGCCATGTGGGCGCGCGCAGTTTTGTCAGCTTTACCCGGATTATAGGGCACTGCGGGGATATTGGACAATCTTAAATCCTGCAACAATGATTGCCCACTACCTTTTGCCTCAACCAGTATAACATCGGGGCGTCGGGAGGGCTTCATGACGTTGTCCTTTTCGCCACCGTAGCGCGCTTGCCAGTCCTCCATGACCCGCTGCTTCAAGGCCGGGTACCCCAAGTGCTCGTTCCAGCAGTCTAGGAGCAGCACATTGCGCGTCTTCTCATGCTCAAATACTCCCCAGACACAGCATCCTGTCGGGTCACCCGTCGTCTTCTCGGTGAACGCGGTGTCGTAGCTCTGCACGATGTAGAACAGGTCAGGCATTGCCCGAGTAGAAGGCCAGATGCGGAAGAAGTCGGTCTTCAGTATTCCGCCGCCCGCCGGGGCAGGGCGTTGTTGGAGTTGGCCTGCTGAGCCGTATGTTCCGAGTGAAATCTTCAACTGCTCTATCTCCGCCGGGCCAAAGCGGTCAGGGCAGATGAGCTCCCCCTCTACCTTCCTCGGGTCATAGGGGCCTAGCTTGGTCTTGCGGGCCTTGCCGTCCCACTCGGCTGGAATACAGATATGCTCCCAACCGCTGAGGTCATTGAGGATATGGCCGCTGATGTCCTTTTCATGCAGTCGCTGCATAACCACAACCATGGCATCCGTCTTGGGATTGTTCAGCCGCGTGCTCCAGACTTGGTCAAACCATTCCAAGGAGCTATTGCGCATGACGTCGGATTGGGCGTCTTGGGCGCCATGGGGGTCGTCGAGTATAAGGCGAGAGCCTCCTTCTCCAGTTGCAGTCCCTCCAACAGATGTTGCAATGCGGTATCCTGTGTGGTCGTTTTCAAAGCGCTGTTTGGCATTCTGGTCCCCAGAAAGTATGAAAACATGGCCCCAGCGCTCTTGGTACCATGGGGATTGGATGAGCCTTCGGGCCTTCAGATTGTCGCGGATGGACAAGGTGCCCGAGTAGGATGCCGCTAAGAACTTCTGCTCAGGTGACCTAATCCATTCCCACATAGGCCACATGACAGAGACGATGGTTGATTTTGAATGCCTAGGGGGGATGTTGATGAGTAGTCGTCTGATGTCACCACTACTAACAGCCTCCAAGTGCTCGCAAATCGCTTCAATATGCCAAGATGGTACAAATGGTATGCCCGGCTCAACCGTATCCCAGCTCTGCTTCACAAACTCGTAGAGGGAGGCCTCAGCCGCCCTCCTCAGACGTTCAAGTTTGATAAGCTCCAAGACTACAGCTGGGGAGAGGGCGGCGGTCATTTCAGCTCTTGCTTCAGCCGTTCGATGTAGATAGTAGCGTCCATCAACTCCTCCTGGAGATGGGTCAACCAGCCGAGGGTGTCAATGTCGGTGCGTTCTGTTGTTACCCCATACTTCAATTTCCCAGCCTTTGCACGGGCAAGGTAAGCAGCTATAACCGCTTCCACATTCTTATCAACTTTCATCTGCTGCCGCCTTTGTCATAAGTGCTTGCATAGTAGCAAGCTCAGCATCACTCAGTCCCCTGAACCCGCCAGCTAAGTTGAGTGGGTGTTTGTCATCGCCCTTCAACGTCACCGCTTGAAGCTTGGGATGGAGGTAAGGTGCAACTTTCTCTGCCACAGCGGAGGACTCACCCATTGCAGCCTTGGCCGTTCTGAGCAGCGTTTCCTGCATGCTCACATCATCTGCCAATTCACGGGCCTTTAGTGCCGTTTGAGCAGAATCATAGTGGAGTTTCATCGTATTCAGCATGACTTCTAGTGGGGTGATTTCCATCTTCACCACCTTATCAATCAACCTTTCTGTTAGCTTCTGCTTAGTAGACTGCGGAATCGTAGCCTTTGCATGGAGCACAGTCTTGGTTGTTGGGACTAGAACTTTCCTGGGTGGTTTCTTCTCCCCCTTCTTTGGCCTACCTGCACCTGGCCTTGCTCCGCCTGTTGTTGCCATATCACCCTCCTTTTTTGAAAACAGCGCTTTGATTATTCAAACACTTATCAAACGTGTTTGATATTTTAGGGTAGAAATCAATGAATTCAAAGATGCCTTCATGCAGCAATTTTTTCCCCTTCCCCTGCCAACCCCCTATCGCCTTCATAAAAACCTGACCTCGCCTGGATCTCACCCCTTCTCACCCTATTCGCCAAGTCCTCTCCCAACCACAATCCAAATGTTGTCATATCAATCTCAACTCGGCAGATCAAATGTCCAACCCGTCCAAACATCATCACTCTCCATTTTCCCCGGTTCTGTCTAAATATCAGAACCGGGATTGCCCCGCCCACCATTTCTGCCTGCCTGAGGGTCTGCCTCCACCACTTCTCAATTTCAAGGGTTTCGCAGCGCTTGACTTCAATTGCCAGATGCTCCAGTCCACAGATGTCATGTCCGCCCTGACGAGTCTGTTGCAAATTCCTGCCCAATCGTTTCTCCCCCAGCACCAACTCAACCACCGGCTGGAGCAGCCTAACGATTTCTCTTTCGCCGTCATGCCCTTTGTTTCGATTCCCGCCTGCAACTAACGCCATTTCATTCTCCTTTGAAAAAATTTCTCTGACCAAAACCTAAGTCACCGCTGACTTTTGAAAAATCAAGCGCTATTACACGCTATTACATCAATATTATTGCTAAGTCATTGATTTATATATATTTATTACGTTATTACGTTTATAACGTAAGTCTCTAAATTCCCTTCCCCCCGTACGAGGATGTTATATACGTATGAGTGTTTGTCTTATTACCCTAATAACGTAATAATCTAAAAAACCCTTACAAATCAAGGACTTACGGCTAATATCGAACTCACGTTATTACAATAAACACCCGTTGACTGAAGAATTCACCCATCAACTAGTATATACGCCTTCGAACTTGTGCCGAATTCGCTCAGAACCTGCGGGGCAGGGATTTCCCTTATTTCCCCACCATTCATAAGTTCTTTCAAGCAAGCGCTGAGGGCTGCACTCGCCCCCCTGCGGTCGTTCGCAAAGCATGCAACGTTCAGAAGTCGTTGCGAAATAAGGCTATACGGGATGGCCCCTTTAGCCAACATTGTTATCCATTTGGGGTCTTTTGTTGGGGGTTTTGCGGGGTTAAAGAACCCCCTCAACTTCTCCCTCAGCGTATTCATTTGCTTGGCATCCCCCTCCCCAACGTCCCCGCGTTCGAAGCGCGAGGAGATGTAAGCCATGTCAACTTCCACAAATTCGATGGCCCATTTGGCATGTAATTCTGTGACCTGTGGCTTGGAGGGGTGGGACATACATGCGGCCAATCCTGCCAGCCTCAGCGCCTTCAAATGGGCGCGGTTGAGCAATGATAGGGATGCATTTTCACCCTCTATTTCATTCATTCTTTTAACAATAGCTCCTTCAAACTCATCCATCAGGCGGGTTGCCGCATCCGTCATAGCGATGTGGCAGAAGGTGTTATTCCGGCTCATATATATAGAGGTCTCAACCGCCTTCAACAGTCGCTGCATGAGGGCTGGGTTCATCTGCGTCACCCGACGCTTGTTGCTAATCCTGGCCTCCCCTTTGTAGACGACGGTTAAGAATCGGGGGATCAATCCGTCCATGACTGAGGCTTCCGTCAGCTTGTCAAAGAATGTTTCCGGGGTTGAGACACCTAGGATAGAGAAGGCCGGGGACTCCAGGAGTTTGGTGTTCTTGGTGCTATCTGAGTAGGCAATGGGGGATAGCGTCTTGTATTCCCCAGACTTGCCAAACAGGTCCAGCAGGGCCGCTTTCAGGGTAATCTCCGCTGCATTTGCGCGCGGGTCTGTCATTGCGCATAGGCGCAGTCCAAATTCGCCCACGATGGCCAGAACCGAGGGCACGTCCTTCTCACCCAACATGCGGACAAGGCCCGGCCCGGATGCCAGGTTAGACGGTCCCCGGAATGTTTCAATCTCAGGGATGGATGGGCGCAGAGTCTGATAGACAAGATCTATGCCGTCCGCCGCCCCCTCCTTGCCCTTGCCTGTGCCCGCAAGTAAAAGTACATACTGGTTTAGCCCGGTGCCGGAGATGTTGTAGTGCCTGCCCATAACCCCTGCCGCCCAGCTAATGGCCCCCGCGTAGGCCACCTCTTTAATAGGGTGGACAGCGGCCCCCTGGATGAAGTCCGCCAAGTCCCCGAGGACGTCTGGTGGGCGGGGGTAGGTGCGGTTGACCTCCTTGGGCGGGGGATCCCTTGGCGGGGGCATTTTGAAATTGGTGAAGTCAATGGGCTGGGGCGCAAGATTCCTAATGTTCTGGATGCTGCTCTCCACATATGGATCCCGGGCATTGTTGGCCTTGGGACGCTGCCCCAGTTGGCTTTGCCTAAACAGGCGGGCCACCTGCTTGTCGTCGCCTGAGTAGAAGCAGAGGTGGGCTAGCAGGGCATGGTCGGCTTCAGACTGGCTGGGATAGTCCCCGTGCCATTTACCCTCCCACAAATGGCGCACACCTTCTGCATTGGTGGCGTTTGCTATCTTGGTTAACACCATGTCGTCGGTCAGGGTGGGTTGGGTGAACTTCGCCTCCGGATTGTCTATCACTATGCGCTTGGCCAGCTTAAGCGCTGACACCGCCTCATTCACCTTCCCCTGCCTATCATGTATGGGGGCAGGTACTATCACCTGCCCGGTAAAGATGGCGTAGCGCTTGGAGAAATACATCTCCATGCCTTTGATTTTGATGGCATGGTCCAGTTTGGCCTTCACTATGATGTGGTACCCCTGCCCGGACTGGCTCCGCTCTGTATAACTCTCAAACGCCTGTACCCAAGAGATCGCCCGCTTGTCCTGCTCTATCCACAATGGGTCAGAGGCCGGGAGAATCTGTCCGTCCTTGTCCTTGGGTGCGTCTAGGTCAATGAAAAGGTAGGGGTCATTGTCTGTAAACACAAACCCAATATGTGTATACTTTTCTGCATGCAGGCCATCAAGCGCTTGTGCAAAGGTACCCCAGGTTGTAGGGTCTGTGGACGATGCTGCTGTATAGGTTAGCGGGCTGATTGGGATCTTGTTTTCTGCCCCCACCCACTGTGTAAGTTGCCTGAGTTCGTCAGGGATGGAGTCAATTTGTATCTGTGTAAGCATAAACCCTCGTTGTAATTGTCAAACCGGGCGTCCATTATGGAGGGGACGTCGGTCCGTTACCTAGCATACAGTATAGATAGGTTCTGCCAATCACCCTCAGGATTGGTATATAAAATCTACTGACGGGGCAAGTAGAAAGTATACCAGAAAGAACCATAATAAAGGCTCAGCAATAAACAACCCCGAAAGGCTCTATCATGTCAAACGCAACTATCTATTCCGTCCGCAGTTCAGCCGTCCGTGCAGCCAAGAAAGCCTGCGGCCCTGAGCAAGAGTGGACGATTCAACAAGCGGGTGAAGGCTTCACATTCAGCATTCTTGACATCAATGAAAAGCAGCCTGCCCCAACAACTACAGCAGCGAAAGTTGAAGCCGGGGTAATCAAAGTCAACATCGCTAAGGAGCGCAAAGCTGCCCAAGTCTTGGCAGAAACAGGTGCATCCGAAGCCGAACACGTCGCCCACCGGGCAGAGCCTGTCAAGTCAACAGCCATCAAGCCTTTCCAGTTGGCCAAGCAGATTGTTAGCAACTGTGTCTCGCAGGGCATTACCAGCCGCAAAGAAATCATCCAGGCCTGTGTTTCTCAGGGCGTTAAGCTAAATACCGCTGACGGCGCCCATTACGAGCTCTGCGTCCGCAAAAGCTAACTGATGATGGCGGGCTGGTAGCCGCCGAAAACCTGCCCCAAGCAGGTTCTTAGCAACCACAACTTAAAGGAATCAAAATGGACTACATCCGTCTCGAAGCTTGGCGCAAATGCGCCCTTGAACTCTCCCGTCTGAAAGATGAGGAGATGTGTCTGCGCAAGGAAGTTTTTGCAGACGCATTTGTCATGGCCACTGAAGGCGCAAATAAACTGGCGCTCCAAGGAGGCTGGGAGTTGAAGGCCACTGTGCCTTACACACGAACCCTTGACCAAACCAAGGTGGCTGAGTTGCTCAAGGAGCTGAAAAAGGTCAAAGCTCCGAGCACTCTAATCAAGACAAAATACGAACTTAGCATCGCTGACTACAAGAAGCTGGATGATGAAATCCGCAGCTTGGTTGACCACATTCTGACCACCAAGCCAGGTACCCCTGCCTTGGAACTGATTCAACCAAAAGGTATTTAATTTCATTGACAGGGCTTAATTGCCCGGTATAATTCAGTCTCACAAACAAAGAGGTATTTTATCATGGCACATGATCTTTCTATTCGCGCTGACGGTACGGCTGAGATGGCCTGGGTTGGGGAAACCCCTTGGCATGGTCTTGGCCAACAACTTGAAGTTGGCGCTGACATTGCAACCTGGACCAAAGCGGCAGGGCTGGACTGGAACGCCAACGAGGCTACCGTTCAATTTGCAATCCCCGGAGCCCCTGACGCCTTGTCGTCTTTTGATGCCCGTAAGGTTCTGTATCGCAGCGATACACAGGCCCCGCTGTCAGTCGTCTCTGACAGCTACAAAACAGTCCAACCTTCAACCATTCTTGACTTCTTTCGTGAAGTTACCAACAAGACCGATGCTCAGATGGAGACCGCAGGCTCATTGGCTGGGGGTAAGGTAATTTGGGCGCTTGCCCGGCTGGGCAAGGACGCCCAAGTCCGTGACGACATGGTTGCCCCTTACTTGATGCTCTCAACGTCCTATGACATGAGCATTCCAACAATTGCCAAGCTAGTTGCAACCCGGGTAGTTTGCCGGAATACTATTCAGGTAGCGCTGGGTGAGCAGTCCCAGCGTCAGATCAGAATTCCCCATTCAACAGATTTTAATGCTGAAAATGTGCGGGCGGGGTTGGAGATCAGTCTTGACCAGTTTGATAAGTTCATGCAGCAAGCTGCCAAGCTGGCAGACAAGCGGTTTGAGCAATCGGATATGGACAAGTTTTTGCTTACCTTGATGCAGCCTGAGAAAGGTGAGATTGATGGGGACCAGATCCGCAAGTCTGTGGCCTATCGGAAAATTACTGACCTCTTCCAAGGTGGTCAGTTGGGCACAGGGCAAGAGGCTATTAAGAACACCGCTTGGGGCGCCCTTAATGCAGTGACTGAGTACATTGACCACATCAAAGGCAAGAACCAATCCGCCCGTCTCATGGACGCCTGGTACGGGCAAGCTTGCGTGTTTAAGCAAAAGGCTCTTGCAATTATCGGTGGGTAAATGGGATGCCTTTACTTGCTCGAGGCACCTTCGGGCAAACTGTATATCGGGATAACTTCCCGAACTGCGTTTGCTAGATTTGAAGAACATTGTAGTGATGCTAGATGTTCTTCAACAAAGAAGTACCTAATTCATAAAGCAATACTTTGTTATGGGCCAGCCTCATTCAAAGTCACGACACTCATTGAATCAGACGATTGGCAGCACCTACAAAGTCTTGAGATTGAAGCTGTGAAAAATTACAAGACACTTGCCCCAAACGGATACAACCTTACAACAGGGGGTGACGGCAGAGGGGGCATGCCTCTTTCATCTGAAACAATTGAAAAGATTAGAAAAGCAAATACAGGTAAGGTAAGAACCCAAGCTGTAATTGAAGCAACCAGGCTTCGAGCATTAGGCAAAAAGTGCTCTGATGAAGCTAAGCTAAAAATATCGCAAGCTCTTAAAGGCAGGCCCGGACGCAAACCCACTATTGAAACAATTATGAAGATTAAAGCCAAAAGAGCCCTTCAAATAATCGGGCCAAAATCTGAAGAAACAAAGTTTAAAACTTCTATTGCTATAAAAGAGCACTGGAAGACTCGCAAGTAACCATTCCCTCAACCACAAAGAAAGTGAGTTTTTCCCTATGGCAATTAAGATAACTAACGCTCGAGATGCCGCTGCGCTGCACGGGATCAAGGGCTTGATCTACGGGAGGGCAGGTATGGGCAAAACCTATCTTGCTCGGACAGCCCCCACCCCGATTGTGATATCGGCTGAATCGGGGCTGCTTTCACTTCGGGATACAAACATTCCGGTGATCACAATCAAGACCGTCCAGGATCTTCAAGATACCTACCGCTGGGCGACTGAGAGCTCAGATGCTGCTCAATTTGCAACGCTCTACATCGATTCGATATCGGAGATTGCAGAGGTTGTGCTTGCAAACGAGAAGTCAGTCAACAAAGACCCGCGTGCTGCATATGGCAACTTGATTGACCAAATGATGACCACCATCAAGGCATTTCGTGACATCAGCGGCAAGCATGTGATCATGTCGGCTAAGCAAGGGGCAAGTACTGACCAAGTAACGGGCACTGTTACCTATGGCCCGTCATTGCCTGGTGCTCGCCTTGCTAATGAAATCCCCTACCTCTTCGATCTCGTTATGCAAATCGGCATTGGTAAGACGCCTGACGGGGTTGAGTATCGCTATTTGCGTACCCATCCCGACATCCAGTCAGAGGCCAAGGACAGGAGTGGGGTGCTTGATGTAATGGAGCCGCCTGACCTGACCCATATTTTCAATAAAATTCTCAACAACGCCAACAAGGAGTAATACCATGGCAGCACTTACTTTTAATGCAGCAACCGTCGCCCCCCAAGACGATTTCGACACCCTGCCTGCGGGCTGGTACAACGTTCGGATAACTGCGTCTGAAAACAAACCCACCAAAGACGGCCACGGCAGCTACCTGGCGCTGACATTGACGGTGATGGATGGGCCTGCAGTTGGTCGCAAGATTTTTGACCGCTTGAACCTAAACAACAAGAACCCGAAAGCGGTTGAGATTGCCTATCAGACGCTGTCGTCTATTTGCCACGCCACCGGCATTATTCAACTCCAGGATAGCACCCAGCTGCATGGCATTCCCATGCAGGTCAAGGTGAAGATTAAGCCTGCTGAGGGTCAGTATGCTGAAGGCAATGAAACTGCCGGGTACAAGAAGATTGAAGGCGGGGGGGGCGTCCCTGCTGCCCCTGCTTGGGCCCAGCCTGCTCCTATCCCTGCCGCCCCCCAGCCTTGGGCACAACAACCTCAGCCTGCCCCTGCAGCTCCTGTGCAACAACCAGTTGCCCCTGCCCAGCCTGCAGTAGCTTCCCCTCCATGGGCCACCCAATAACCTCTAGTAGAGGCTGGTAAGAGTAGGGGGCTGCATGGCCAGCCCCCCTCTCCTAACAGGAGAAAGCAAGATGGGTGTAATAGTTGATGCAATAGACAAGGCGCTTACTGATGCCCCTCAGGAAGAGCTTCGCTCCCATATGGGGGCCTCGGGCATTGGAGATGAATGTGCTCGCAAGATTTGGTACGCCTTTCGCTGGGTTGCCCAGCCCAAGCACAAGCCCTCCCTGATGCGCCTGTTTGAACGCGGGCACTTGGAGGAGGACCGCTTTGTTGGGTGGCTCAAGTCTGCCGGGGTAACTGTTTGGCAGAATGATCCTGAGACTGGCCGGCAGTACCGCTTCAAAGGCTACAAAGGCCACTACGCAGGTGAGATTGACGGGGTGGGGGCTGGCCTTATCCCCGGCCCGTATTTGCTCGAGTTCAAGACCCACAATGACAAGTCGTTCAAAGATCTCCAGGCTAACAGAGTAGAGATGTCCAAGCCCACGCATTATGTGCAGATGCAGATGTACATGGGTCAGTACCAATTGCCTCGGGCGCTTTATCTGGCCATCAACAAGAACAACGATGAGTTGTATGATGAGGTGGTTGAGTTCAACCAAGCCGTCTATGACAAGCACTTGGCCCGAGCTGCGTACATCATAGATGCCCCTGAACCACCCCCGAGGTTAAATAACAACCCAAGTTGGTTTGAGTGCAAGTGGTGCAACTTTCATGCCGTTTGCCATCTCAAAGCAGATGTGCTCAAAAACTGCCGCACCTGTGCGCATAGTACACCTGTTGACGGCGGGCAATGGTATTGCGAAAAGCCTGCACACTTTCAGCACATCCCAATTGAAGTTGTAAAAACAGGGTGTGAGTCTTACCACCGTCACCCAATGGACAACCCATGATTCCTCGCTACTATCAATCAGAAGCTGTCGATAGTATCTATCAATACTTCGGTACTAAGAAGGGCAACCCGGTTGTTGCCATGCCTACCGGGACGGGCAAGAGCATCGTGATTGCAGAGTTTATTCGAGGGGTTGTTGAAAGGTACTCCGGTCAGCGCATTGTTGTTGCAACTCACGTGAAAGAGCTTATTTCGCAGAATCATGAAAAGCTCATGCTGCTATGGCCGACGGCCCCCGCCGGGATCTATTCAGCAAGTGTTGGGCGCAGGGAGCTTGCCCCGATCACTTTCGTAGGCATCCAGACGGTTGCTAAGCGAGCTGCTGACTTCGGACGGGTTGACCTGCTGTTGATCGATGAGTGCCATTTAGTTGGGACTGGCCAGAATACGCAGTACCTTCAGTTCATTCAAGACTTGAAGAAAGTAAACCCGTACTTGAAAGTAATTGGTTTGACGGCAACTCCCTATCGCCTTGGCATGGGAATGATTACTGACGGGGGTATTTTCACAGATATTTGCTATGACCTTACTGAGCGCAAGACGTTCAACCGCCTCATTGCTGAGGGCTTCATCAGCCCTCTCATTTGTCGCAAGACGGTGACAGAGCTTGACGTCTCAGCTGTCCATAAGCAGGGGGGTGAGTACATGCAGAAGGAGCTCCAAGAGGCGGTTGACAAGGCCCCTATCACAGCAGCTGCTCTGCAAGAGGCCTTTTCACTAGGCTCTGATCGTAAGAGTTGGTTAGTATTTGCAGCAGGTATCAAGCATGCTGACAATATTGCAGCAATGCTTACCATGATGGGGATTCCAGCAGCTGTGGTCTCAGGCGACATGGCCAAGCAAGACCGTGAGCGGGTGCTCAGAGAGTTCAAAGCAGGCACCTACAGGGCAGTTGTAAACAACAACGTCTTAACCACAGGATTTGACTTCCCGGGGATTGACATGATTATCATGCTCAGGCCTACAAGCTCGCCTGGATTGTGGGTCCAAATGCTCGGGCGGGGGACTAGACCTTGTCTAGGCAAAGAAAATTGCTTGGTGCTTGATTTTGCCGGTAACACAAGGCGGTTAGGGCCAATCAAT
>OFRO01000181.1_pt1 | contig 25131 bp, 30 predicted proteins | sample 1543091 | NCBI WGS metagenome assembly OFRO01 (sample SAMN07774217, study PRJEB24372) | wastewater metagenome | isolation source: Exp Tend NO 10WW | collected 2016-02
GTCATTAAAGCATTCCCGATAGCAGTAGAACTTGTCCATTTGGTCATGTTGTTGGCTGTACCTGTACCTGTTACTGTACCTATGGAAGCGGTCGCCCAATCAGCACCACCATTGGCATCTGATGTAAGCACTTTACCAGCGCCCTGCCTACCTGTTACAAATTTCAATCCGCCTTCAACGTGAAGGGTACTGTCTGGAGATGTTGTATTAATACCCAAAAGCGCATTATCTGCTGCATTTCTAAAATATCCTTTACTGGTGTTATCGTTAATTAAGAATTGAGTGCCGTTATTATTTGCATTCATATCCCCAATAGAATAAAAATTACCTACGGCATCAATATTTAAGTACCCTTTACTTGCAAATCCAACATAAAAGTTTTTAGCGGTTGTATTATAAGTAAATTGGTTACTACTTGTTACTAAATTACTTGCTGACCCATACGCTATTTGAGTATCCGTAAGACCTGTTACTATTGATGTGGGGTTTGTCCAATGCGCCCTGCCTGTTCCGTCAGAACTTAATATATATCCATTAGATTCAGTCCCATCTTGTAATTGTATGGCATATTTTGTACTTCCATCTGCTATAAATCTACCAGCTATATTTGTTGCCCCCCCATTTACTGAAAATTCAGCGGCTATATTAGTAGAACCTGTTCCAGTATGATTATTTTCAAAAAAAGCCGCTCTGGTTAATTGATTTGAATTTGAATTTGCCCCACTTAATCCTACACTTAAAAGTATTTGGCTATTAGATGCCCCTAAAGTAGAAGATGAAGATAATGATAACCCATTTGCTGCCGATAAAGAGTTCCACTGCCATAGTTGATTATAGGCTACATTGTTTATTGTATTAGCTCCCGTTGCTGCTGTAAGGGAAGATATAGGTATGCTGATACTCGGTGTCAATGTAAACGCCGTCCTGCCGTCCCAGGTATTAACCAATACGCCACCCGTAACTCCCTTAGTAGCGTTCTCAAGTATTAACTCTGATGTGCCACCGTTTTTATAAATCTTTACACTATCATAACGCAGGTATCCGATTGTTTGCCCATAAGCAACCGACCATAAAAAACATATAATGAATAGTAATTTTTTCATAGTAAAAATGCCGGCATTTCACCGGCAATGTTTTCTTAAGTTTCGTATGTACACTCATCAAAGATCGTAGGAGGTACATCGTAAGGGCAAGGCAAGTCTTTGCCAGACCACTTAACAAGAACATCCCATACAACTTCTGTTGTAGTGTCATCCTGCACCGGGTTTTTCGGTATTACCTGCACAGTGGTATCGCTGATATGTATCTGCGTTTCTGTACGGTATGCAACCTTGTAAGCCCGGCTGTTTTTTAAGGTGTTGTAGAAATTACAGTTATTCCTGTAATTAGGGTCCTGGTACTGCAACTGGAAGTTATAACCGGTCAGTCTTGTTGATTGATCGCCATATCCAGGAGCTTCAACTTCTGCCCCTCCATCGAAAGTTCCCTTTGTTTGTGGTATCAGTATGATGTCACCGGCAAGGAAACCCGCCTGCCATTCAGTAGGCGATGATGGATCTACAAAGTCGAATGTGTTTTTTATGAACGCAATGCTCCTGATTCGACCCAACTCGATCTCTTCGCAGGGATCGCATACATGGGCCGGAACTAAGTCATCGCATCCCGTGGGATAATATACGCTCATTTTATTTAATTTTTACATTTATAGAAATCTTCAGGACAAAGGTCAAAACAATTCCCTTTAAAGGTTATTTCAACCGTGTAATTAATTTGCATCAGCGATTGATACTCATTTAAAGAGTACGGCACACCCTTGTATTCAGTTGCAAACACCTGCTGACTATTCAGGATAATTTGTGTCGGTAGTATAAGAACTGAAGTTATGTTTAAGACAGCTAAAACAGACTGCAAGATCATTGCAATTTCATCTGTCTTTAGCTTAGTTATTTGCTCATTATTGAAAACAAAAGCCGATACTGCAAAAGTATTTACCGTTGTTCTTGTGTTACCATAACCTGGTTTGTATGTTATACCTACGTTTCCAAGTCTGTGGTATAGCTGCATTGCGAAGCTGTCATCAAATGTTACCGGCATCTCATCAACTACCGGCTGGCCTTTGCCTTCCCGTTCAACTAAAGTAGCAATGCCGTATATCTTACCGCCTTTAAAGATGCCTTCAATGGACTGGTTTATTAAGGTGATGATATTTCGTATGCTGCTTTGCATTTACTGTGGATTAATTGCGCCTTCGACAAGTTCCTGCAGGCGTTCATTAATATATTCTTTTTCACCTGCTGAAAGGTTAGCTATTATCTTGCCTTTCTGCTCTTCTACCCATCGCATCTTTTGCACATTGAACTGGTTGTTAAAACCTATGCCGTACCCTTTTGGCGTTGCCTGTACTGACCAATCTTGCTCAAGTTGAGATGTCAATGCAACTATTATTTTCCTTGACTCCCCACGCCCAGCCTTTTCTCTTTGCCTCATGTAGCTATTGGCGTATTCGCCTATCTGTGACCCATCCGATGCCTGCCCTCTTTCGTGTATCCTTTCCTTCATAAGTGGTATTGTTTCAATCGCCAATGGACGTAATAGATACTCTTTATTCTTAAGCAATTCAAAACTGCTGCGTATGCGGCCTGCAACGGCATTCAGATTGGTTATGACGGTTATGGAAGCCATGTTACGGTTTGCGGATTCCCTCCACAACATAATTCACATGAACTAATATCCATACAAAGAACCGATTGAGATAATGATTTTTCAAACTCAACCTGGTAATGCGTAAGCAACTCTTTAGCCTGCGCAACATCAACAGTAGTAAATCTGTTTAGCCTATTGCTATTGATCCTAAACTGCAACACCCATACGCCTAACTTATACTTCCATGCCTGAGTAAGCACTTCTAAATTTTCGCATATCAAAGCATCATAATCACAGTCACAATTTAACTCATAGCACTTCCTGATCTCAGCCATTACATCTACCTTAAAGTCCGGCAAAGCGTTTATCTGTACATCGTCCCAAACGCCAGTGTAGTTTATCTGCTCCTGTGTGGCAACCTTATCTATACTTTCTAAGTTCAAACCAGGTAAACTACTGATATAGGTACCGCTGGCCGGGACTTGGTAAGCCCCAGCACATAGCGATAATCCTATATAATCAATAAAGCAATCCATTAGGTGTTGGTTAACACATAACGCAGTGCGCCGTTTGTTTGGAACAGTGGATCGTCAACACGATAAGCCGTTTGTGGTTGTACCCACAGGCTGTAATCCTTACTGATAATAACCTGCCACCCCCTGTTAAGGGTAGTTGCTGAACCGTTGATCGTAGAAGACGTAGGGCAATCAATGTACTTCATCTGCACATCAAATACCAGGTCATCCAAACACTCAGGGGTACAGCCAAACTCAGCAGTCGGCAGCCTCATTGTGAAGAAGATAGAAGACCCCTTATCACCCGCATACGGGCCTTCATACTTGTTACGGCTGATGAACTTAACAGAACCTGGCGCAAACAAACCGAATTGGTTTGTACCCCATATGTCCTGTGTGTCCTTGTCAAAATACAGTGAGGGCAATCCCATGTTTTGCATGTTAACCCCGGCGTTGTTGCAACACATCGCCATCTGCACCTTTTCATAAATAGCCATAAGGCCACCACCAACCATACACGGTGTGCCGCATATTTCGTTGTCCTGTATATCCTGCAACAGTCTTGGTATGCCAGCAGCCAGATCAATGATAGGTGTTTGAGCAATGTTGATTGTACGGGCAGCCGCTGAATGTGTTACCACATTCAGACCGAATTGTGTACCGGCTAAAGTAACAAGGTCACGGTTAACGGCTTTAAGCACAATGTTAGCGCCTTCCAACATACGGTCATAATTCTCACGCATTACCCTTGTTGCAGGTCTTCCAACAGCAATAGATTCTGCAAACTCAGCGCAATACAGTTGTATCAGGCTGTCAGGAATGAAGAAGCTATACTGCTGATGCCTCCATGGGCCAAGACCCCACTCTGATTTGGTGGGTAGGTTATTAATATCACAGTCATCTTCCGTCTGCACCTGACTTAGCACCGGGCGTTGGGTATAGCTGACCGTAAGCGTTCTTTGTTGCCCGTCTGGGCCAGTTGAATCCTGCAAGGGTGAAACGCTGCTGTTCTGGCAACAGAACGTCATTGCCAAAAATCCTGCAACGTGCAACTTCCTTGACGGAGCATTTTCGCCGGCAATGCTCTCAATAGTTTTGAGTAGCGCCGGACAATATCCGTTTGGCATTGTAGTAAAATTTAAAATGTAAAGGAGTAAATCACACCATAGACGGTCTGGCGGTCATTCCGGCCAAAACCTTCTCAGTATGCGATTTAAGAGAATCAACAATCGCTTCAGTGCCTTCTTCTACTTTCGTATTGATGGCTGGCTGTTGCCTGGTTGGTGCTGCTGGCCCTTTGGGGGGGCCACTTACTTTTAGAATTGGGGCGAATGTCTGATCTAAAAAAGATGACGGTGTTAATTGAGTATGGTTAGCCCCGAATACATTACTGCCGTCTTTTCCAATAAGCAGTAACTTACCATTCTCATCTGTTTTCAATTCTGCATTTTTATCCTGAAGTCCTTGATTGATGATAGCCTCCATTGTAGCTGTCCTAACAGACGGTGGTAGGTCATCGTAAATAGTTTTATAGTTGCCGAGTACGGCTTTAATGGCTGCCTTAAGTTGGATGCCGGATATCTTGCCTTCATATTCATTGCGTATCGTTTCAACTTCAGCCTTTGCTAATCTTGCGGCTTCGTGCGCTGCTGTAAGTTGAGCGTTGATAGCGTCCTTATCTGCGCCTTTGGCAGACTTAGCGGCTGTTTTCAATTTAGCTATAATAAGTTCCTGTTTTTTGCTTGTTGACTTTTCTGCCTTTATCTCTTCTACATCAGCAGCGTCAAAAGTATCAGTTTCAATCAACTTCAATAACTGCTTATCAATGCCATCGTAAGCATCAGCAAAATACTTATTCTTAATTGCAGGGTGATTATTCTTAGCGGCCTCAATACTCAGTAACCCACTATCAATAGCTGTAACAATAGCGTCATCAACTTGTACTGTTGCCAATTCTGGCGATGCCAATAAAGCCTTTAGCTTTACGTCATCGGATGCAATACCGGCCTTTTGGCTCAAGTTGTTTATAAGTTCGCCTATTGTCATAATTTGGTTTTAACGGGGTCTTGTTGGTCTGGGTTTAGGGCTTCCGCAGCCTTTACAGAATATTATTGTCATGCGGTTTCTTTTTCTTTGCTTGCTTTAGTGACAGGCTCTGTACCAGGCTCAACATAATCACTAATTATCACCCTTAACCCTACCGGCAATGTTGTGTTCCTTTTTTCAAGTATAGCCCTTGCACCCTGCGGCCCTGGTACATCTAAAAGTATGGACTCGGTGTAAGTTCTTTTGTCGTTCTCATCAAAAACGATGTCAATTCCATTAGTGGTTAGTGGAACTTTTACAAGTATTTGTTTTGCCATAGGGTAAAATTAATTTTGTTATTTCAGAATAATTGCTAATTTCGTTATATAATATAATCGCTTTATGGCATCCACCATTTTAGTAAAAGACATTCCGCAAACCATTTTAAAAGAGATAAACAAAGAACAAGCTGCGTATAAAGACTATACCGGTGTTATTCTTAATCAGTCAAAGGCTGTTATTAAAATGCTGCGTGACTACATTAAATGTAGGGAGAGAAACAATTTTAAACCTGATCCTGAATGACCTCTAACGTCACAGTAATATTAACCTCCTGCAACCGCTTTGATCTGTTACGCAAAACGATTGACTCATTCATATTGCATAATACATACCATATTGCAGCATTCTACGTTTATGAAGATAGCGGCAATGGTATACCCATTGAATTAAAAAAACTTTACCCATTCATAACATGGATTGAACCAAGAGAACGCAAGGGGCAAATTTATGCGCTTGATGTTTTGTGGGGAAAGGTAGAAACTGAGTATGCGTTCACTTGCGAAGATGATTGGGAATTTTTAAAGCCTGAGTTTATTGAGAAGTCAATGGAGATATTGCAGACTGATGAAAAGATTTTACAGGTGTGGTTGCAGCCGCTAGAAGAGAATAATGTGCATCCGATAAAATGGCAATCTGGTTACGGCATTCTATCCGCTGGCAAACTTTGGTCAGGCATTAGGTTTAACCCTGCATTGAAACGCAAAGCCGATTACGATCTTATTGCACCTTTCGGACAGCATACAGTATTCAATCCGGCTAAACCATGGAAGGCTGAGGCTGGTATAGCAAAGGTTTATACGGCATTGGGATTTAAAGCGGCTATGCTCGCAGATAGATACATTGTCCACATAGGCAAAGACCGCCACGTTATATGAAAATAATTTACAAATTCGCTTCCCGCTCACGCCCAGACCGACTATTCAAATGTCTTGATAACATGCAGGCAATGATGCAACATACTGACTACGAAATACAGATAACGGCTGATACGGACGATGGAACAATGTTTAATGTTGATGTACGCAGCCGCATTCAGTCTTACCCAAATACTTTCATTACCTACGGCACATCAACAGATAAAATAAATGCTATCAATAGAGATATGCCTTTATTCCAAGATTGGGACATTCTTATAAATATGTCTGATGATATGGAGTTCATATCACATGGCTTTGACTTACAAATCTTAGCTGATTACGCAACACTACCTTTAGGAGATGTGTTGATGCACTACCCAGACCAGGCCGCAGGTGCAGCACTTATCACGATGGCAATAATGGATAAAAAGTATTACGATCGTTTTGGTTACATTTATAACCCTGAGTATAAGTCTTTGTTCTGTGATAATGAGCAACAGGAGGTTGCGAAATTGTTAAGCCGGTATAAGTTTTTTAAGCGTAGGTTGTTCAATCACAATCATCCAGCGTGGGGGTTACAGCAACAGGACGCACTTGGAGTTCATACAGAATCGTTTTGGAAAGAAGATGAGGCAACATATAATAGAAGGAAAGCAGTTAACTTTGATATTAAATGATACTATCAATTCTTATATGCTCATTGGGTTCAAGAGCCGTTTCCCTCAACGCCTTACTTGAAGAACTGCACCGTCAAATAGGCGATACACAAGGCATTGAAGTATTAACCAACATTGACGAACGCCAAAAGTCAACAGGAAAAAAACGGCAAGAGTTACTTGAAGCTGCTACAGGTAAATATATAATCTTCATTGATGACGATGATTTAATTGAGCCGTGTTACATTGCTGAATTATTGAAAGCCTGCGCATCAGATTGCGATTGTTTTGGCATGGTTGGCTACATAACAACCAACGGGCAGAATAAGATTGAGTGGAGGCTTAGTAAGAATTACGATAATGTAACTATTAAAGAGAATGGGTGGCAGCACATATACCTGCGTAAGACAAACCATATAACAGGCGTTAAGCGTGAAATAGCTTTAAAGGCGGGGTTTCCCGATAAGTCAAACGCTGAAGATAAGTGGTATAGTGACAGGGTTGCGCCGCTTTGCGCAACAGAGTATTCAATAGTGCCTTGTATGTATCATTACAGATTTCAAACGCATAACAAACAATACACTTGATACTTTCAATTTTAATTCCCTCCATCCCCGAACGCCGTAATAAACTTACTGCGTTGCTTGATGACCTGTACACACAAGTAACCGCACTGAATGCAACCCATCCCACACTCGGCTCTGTTGAAATCCTTATAGATGACAGCGCTAAATTCTTAGATGGCGGCTTATCTATCGGCGGTAAGCGTGACTTATTACTACAACGGGCATCAGGTAAATACCTTTGTTTCCTTGATGACGATGATGACATAACGCCCAACTATATTGAAACACTGGTAAGGCTTTGCAACGAAGGACAGGATATTATTACATTCAGAACGCTTATTAAAAACGATCATTATTGGGGCCTTATTGATATGCAGCTGGCTACTGCTACCAATACAGAAGTTAGCCCACACGGTAACATAGCCCGTACTCCCTGGCATATCTGCCCCGTATTATCTGAACACGCAAAGTCTGAGCCGTTTAACCATGACAAGAATCACAATGAAGATTGGGATTGGATGACAAGGGTTTTAAAACGGGTTAACAGCGAATCGCATAGTGATATGATATTAACTCAGTACAACCACAGCGAGAAACACAGCGAAGCGGATAAGATTGTAAAGCCTGATACACCACAAACGCAATACCGTACATGCCTAATCAGTTTAGCTATTGATGGGAGAGAAAAATATACAGAAAAATCTATCAACCTGCAGGCCTCTATTGCTAAGCATTGGCCTTATGATGTGAGGTTGTACCGGTCATATCCTGACTATTGCACTCCAAATGATGTGATACCTTACAAATTTAAGTTTGACCTTATTAAACGGGCTATTGAAGACGGCTATAACAGGGTGGTTTGGCTTGATAGTTCAATCCGAATGGTTAATGATCCGTGTGGGTTGTTTGGTGAAGATGGCATAATAGCGTTTGACAATTTAGGGCACCCGTTATGGAAATACATAAGCGATAATGCAGTTAAAAATCTTAACGTAAATGAGCAGCAAATACGCCTTATGCCGCAAACATGGGGTGGCGCAATAGGGTTTGATTTTACAAGAGATAAAGCCGGTGCAATATTCGCTGAAATTTGCAGACAATCAACAATGGGTAGCTTTGAAACATCAGGCAGTAATCGTAAAGACTTCGTTTCACACCGCCACGATCAAGCCGTTATGTCTGTTATATTTGCTAAGGCTGGTTATAAATTATTACCTTACGGCACAATAGCGGCTAAGGCAGACGTAACAGAACAAACTTATTTGCAGTATGGAGATTGACCAATTAAATACAATCGTTTCAATGGCTTATTCTACCGTTAATACGGTACAGAATACCTATAAACTATCCAAAAAGGTGCGCCATCTTAACGGCAGCTTAGTTGAATGTGGTGTAGGCGCAGGGGCGCAGATTATGGCGATGGCTTTAACAGATCAGCATGTTTATGGCTTTGATAGTTTTGAAGGTATACCGATGGCGGGTATTTACGATGATCAACAGCCGGGTATTGGCACAATAACGCACGATGCCAAAGCGCCGTTAAAACAGCGTTTAAAATCATCCGGCGTAACAGCGCATTCGATGCAAAATGTACGGAGTAATTTTGAGCAAGCCGGCGTATGTATGGCTAAGGTTACTTTGGTACCTGGTTGGTTTTCAAATACGCTACCTGTTTACGATACCGGCCCAATAAAATTACTACGACTTGATGGTGATCTTTACGAAAGTACCTTTGTATGTTTGCAGTATCTTTATGAAAAAGTTGTTTCTGGTGGTATTATCATTATTGATGACTATGCCTTGCCTGGGTGTAAAAAGGCAGTTAAAGATTATTTTTTCAAACTGCCTGAGTTAATTGAAGTTGAAGGTAGCGGAGGGGTTGTTTACTTTTATAAACAGTAATATTCACAATATATGTATTCACAAAACAATGAAGAGGCCATCATAGCTAAGTATTTTGAAGGCACTACCGGCACATTCCTTGACCTCGGCGCTAATGATGGTATAACATTAAGTAATACCTATGCGCTATCTTTAAATGGGTGGGCAGGCTGCTTAGTAGAAGCCTCGCCTAAAGCTATGGCAAGGCTTGAAACACTATACGAAGGTAATAAAAATATTGACCTTGTTAACGCCGCAATCGGCTCATATAATGGCGAAATAACCTTACACGAATCAGGAGAGCATTTAGGTAAAGGTGATGTTGCTTTGTTGTCATCAGTTAAAGACAGCGAATTGGATCGCTGGAAAACAGAAACCTTTACGCCGGTGGTTGTACCCTGCATCAACTTCGCAACACTTATGGGTTTGACCCGGTACAAAACATTTGATTTTATTTCCATTGATATTGAAGGGATGGAATTAGATGTATTACCTCAACTGGATCTTAAGGCTTTGGGGTGTTGGCTACTTTGCGTTGAGTTCAATGGCAAAGAGCAGGAAAAATACGATGCCATTATACTGCCGCATGGGTATAAACTCATTCACAAGAACGGGGAGAATTTAATTTATTCTACGAATAGAGATGATAATAATAAACCAGTTTAATGGCATACCGTACAATCGATAAAAATAAACTTGAAAAGGTTAAAGAACTTAAAGGCAAAACGTCTTACGAGGTAGCTAAAGTTATCGGGCTATCACAGGCTCAGACATGGCGGTATCAACAGGCGGCAGGGGTAAACAGGGAAAGAATAATACCTAAAGATTTTGATTGGATAATGGACGATAAACCACCGCATTTATTATGAAAAAAATTGAACTACTATTTTACTCAGTATCGCCATCGCCAACAAACACCGGCCTAAAGCATGTTCTCTGGGCTATTACAGACGCAGCCGGTAAGGTTACACACGATTGGGGTTTTGCTGAGTGGGATGGCAAGTATTGGGGCGCTATTGACGTGCCAGAGGGCTATACCGCAACTGTGGCGTGGTGGGGTAATACAGTCGATCCGGCGTTGTTGGTGAAAGAACAGAGTAAGATAATTACCCTTTAATCCGTTTCCAGGCCTTATAATCCGCCGTCATAAACACAGCCTCCCTTATTGCACCAGGCACCTGCCTTTCAGCAACCGGGTGTATGCTATGCCTGCAGTTCCAACCCCCTGCACGAATAAAGAAGTTTTCTGCATTGGTGCCGTCAATCATTCCGTATGGTAATCCTGTTTTTTTATAGATGTCACAGCCTAACCCTTCCAACATTAAAGGCACTTCGCTAATATGAAAGTAATTTTTATCAGTCATTTTATCACAGAAGCAACGGGTAGTTTCTATATCAGTGTTCATGTACCTAAACCAAGTATATCCTAAATCATTTGATACTATCTGCGTGTATTGACGGTTAAACTGTTGTATGCTGTCATTGGCTATCGTCTTAACGTAGCGATCTAAAATACCTTTACTCTCTGGCGTGTTGGTAAGCGATTGTCGCAACTGCTCTGCAAGAGCAGCGTATGAACCACCTGCTGTAATATTTGTACGCAATATGTTTATAATTGCATCTGATACGTTAGCTGATATGCCTTGTGATGTAAGTGATTGTACGGTATCCGTTATGGCCTGGTTCTTTATAGCCTTAAGTAGCGGCTTTGGCTTAAACGTCTTTTCTACGTCTTTCCAGTATTCAAATTGCAGATCGTAAACAGTATTGAATGACTTAACAAATTCTTTTATCTGCGCAACGTATTCCTTATTAAGTATTATCCTGTTCAGCTTGTTTTTAATACTCGTAAGTATGGATAAGTTCTTAACCGTTACAGCAATATTTTCACCTTTAATGTCAAGCCGTTTAATCTCTGTTATCAACTCCTTAAACAGCTTCGATTGTAAAGCAGGTATTGACTTGTCAAATGATGACAGGCTTTTTTTAATCTGCTTTATTATATCGTTAAAATCAGCCATTAACAGGAATATTATCAACAGGCATAATATCAGCAGCGCTCTCATCAATCTGCGCCTTCGCCATAACATATATAGCGGCCTTTTGCTTAATAACATCCAAATCCATAAACCCTGTGATCGTTTCAACAGCCGTTGCAACAAACTTATTTATGTTGCTGCTTACTACATAGTCAAGCTGTGTAATGCCGTTATTGCTTAACCGGCTCATCTTATCATCTTCACTTATACCTGATAGCGGGTCAAGTTTCAATATCAAGCCAACGTAATGTGCAATATCAAGATCGTTGTTGAACGCCTTTGTTGCGTAAGCTACCTCCATTGCGTTAAGGATAGCCGGGTTCAGTTTGTTCTTAATAGCCGATGCCATTTGTTCATCATAATACTTGGCGCTAAGGATATCGTACTTCTCCGGTACAGCAATAGTCGGCAGCATTTCATAAATTTGCTCGGGCGTATATTGTGCTGAGTAGCGGTATAAAGCAATCAGGTAATATACCTTGTCAATTATCCTCACAAGATCCTCAGCAATAGAATGTACCATAGAATTAAGTTCATCCTTATCTACTTCTTTAGCTGTACCGGATTGATTTAACGGCGTATCAGCTAAGAACTCAAAATTGATTGATGCAAGGGCAGAATATATATGGTTCTTAATTGATTCCTGTTGCAGTTTAATAATATCAACTGGCCCGCTTACATAGCCTATTGGCGGCGTTGGCACTTGTTGCTGATCGGCGGCGGCTGGCTTAATAAGCGTTTTGCTATACGGGCCAGAAGCGATATATCCTGCGCCCTGGCAAGCGGTACAGCTAACCTGGCATGGAACGTCATTAAGTGTGCCCATCCGTTGCCCTGTGCCCTTACAGGCAACACATTCATTTTGGCTAAACTCCCACCTCTCAGGAAACATTGACAGTACAACAGCAGCCTGAAGGTCAGAATACTCCCTTAACGCCTCGTTGAAACGTGGCAATACCCCCGATACCCGGCTTGCATACATTGAGTGGGTACCATAAACATCAACTGTAATGCCGCCCATCTTAAACACTGGCAGTATTTCAAGTCCATGCTCATACATAAAAGCCTCAAAATATTCACCCCTGCCATTGGCCTGATCGTAACGATGTATTGTTTTGGTGGTAATAACGTAAAAACTTTTGCCAGGTTTAATAACTCCGCTTACCGAGTAAAAGCAGCCTACTTTGTTTTCAAGTACAGCATAATCACCTTCAACATAATCAATAACATCACAGGAGTTGAATATGGTTGCAACTGGCTTTAATAACACATTGCCCTCTTCAGGTATTTCCATTGGCGATACCAACACCAACCCGTTAGGATCAATCAGGTAATTACGCAGCAGAAGCGAAAAGCACCAGTTAGTCAAGCTGTCAAAAACAGGGTAATTATTTTCTGCATAATCATTCATCTTCTCCCCTTCAACAATACGGTCAAATGAAACATCCGGGTATTTTATGCTCCAATCTGATGAGCGCCTGATCTTTTGCAGGGTGTTTTCTATCTTATCGAAGTATGGCTTAGTTACAGGCACAAATATTTTCTTACGGTATTCAAGTACCGTTAACGGCTCATTTGGACGGCGTTCATTGATAAGCAACGTAGGGAATAACCCGTCTGCATGGATACGCATATCCTTTTCTGCCTGCCTCGCTTTATCGCAGTAGTAATATTTTTTCCTGTCTGTGAAGTACAGTTTTAGTTCAGCGGGTGTAAATTCAATCTTTGCCATTATGTTATATTTTTAAGCGTCCTGGTGCCCATTCTTTTTTAGATTTTAATTTGAATAGATACGGTAATTTTAATTTGTTACAGACAACACGCATTACATTATCATAAGCCCTCTTCATTATCGGACTTGCTGCATTGCTACCGAAACTGAGCAGGTAATAATCTTTATACAGTAATGCCAAGTTAGGCATTACTTCACTGTGCAACCTGGCCCAATACGAAGGCATCCAGTTAGGCTTATGCGGATCAATACTTAACAAAGCCATAGCGATATTAAAATACAACTCATCCGGTATGAACTCACCAAATCTGCGTATAGTTTTTAATTTTGTTTCTGGCTTCAATGACCTTGCTTTTGCAAATATCTTGCATCCTTTCTCAAAGTACATAACCTCTGAACGCATCTGCCACACTTTACTAACCCCATATGCAGATTGTATCTCTTTAGCATCTGCCCAAAAATAATACTTTGGGTTATGCTTATCGCTATCACCCTCGGTTATGCAGGTAAATGACGTCCCTGCCAACTCATCAAATAACGCCGATGGCTTACGTCCTAACCATAACATATCTGCATCACAAAACAATGTTGCATCAAACGGCGTTAACTGATCTAAATGAAGTTTAACGCCAAACCCTGTTCTGTACTCTGTAGGCAATTCAATCTTGTGGTCAAAGATGGCATTTTGCTCAGCGTTCAAATGAGACAAACCATGTTCATCAAATACAACAGCTATCTGCACATCCTCAACTGATTTAATACTGCACGCTAAATTATATGCAAGATTGCCATAGTAGGCATGCCCTGTTGCTATTATTATGATTCCTTTTTTTAACATAATGCTACATAAGTTATTGAAATATCAACAGAAGAAGCTACAAAATATACCGGCGTTTCTGCGCCCGCTAATACCAACATACAAAAATCAGTTTCCTGCGCAAACGTCAAATCAAAATTTACAATATCACCAACACAGTTCATATAAGATATTGATTGTGGTGCAGCGTCAACAACGGGTAAATACGTTACCGTAAAGTTAGCGCAGGTCTGTGACGCAAACTCTGTGATCTCAAACGGCACACTTGTAGGACTTGAGTAATTACCGCCTCCGCAATCTGAAACGATAATACAGGTATAAGCAATGCCTGGTGTTAAGCCCGTAAGGTGTATTATACCTGCGGCTGCGGCTACTGTACCGTTTTGTATTGATGTACCCAAATCAGAGCTTAAATAAAGGTTCCATATCCAGGGGTTTGCCGGTATATGTGTTATAAGTATCTCCCAAAATATATCTACCTCTGTACTACTTATATAAGTTACTGAAGGCGTTAATGCCGGGTAGCAGAAGTTTATAACGCTGCCTGTTGTGTTGGCGTACACATCCGCCTCATCCCAGCTACCATCAGGACAAGTAACCCGGTATGTAGCTAAAAATATGTCATCAAGCAATGGCGATGGATCCCGTACAGTGGCGGTTAAAACGCCTGTTGCACTTATTGTTACATCCTGGAAGTATAAAGGGTTGTAGGTGACCAATTCAATAATATAAGGTCGGCAACAAATACTGTCGTTATCTGTAAGTACATCAGGGTAAACATGCGTTGTACCCTCATCCCAAATTTCGTCTGTGTGATCGTCAACAAGTGATAGCTGAGTCATTTCATCACATGTTTGGCAGTTGCTATTAGTGGCATCAAACGGAGTTACCTCTACTTTGAATAATGACTGAGCAATAGGATAGTTTAAGAAGTCCTGCCAGTTTATTGTGTAGTCACCTGATAAAACAACATTGCTAAGTAGGCGCTCGTTCTCTATGCTTACGTCATCATGGCTTAGTGCAATTACCAACTTACGGTGCCAGGCTTCAGGTAACTGATCTGTTTTGCCGTCATAAGTATTACGAATGACAACAGACTGCACCTTTGACGTACCATTGGCTAAACGAAATACATTGCGTTCAGTAGGAAACTGAGGCTGACCGAAAGTTATCGGTAATCTTATGCGGTTTTTAAATGGCATTTTACTATATTTGTTTCATCTTTTAAAGACCGTTAGCTAATGTGACCACCTGTAGTGCAGGTGGTTTTTTATCTTATAATTATAATCCCACTCGCACTACCCCCAAAATCAAAGTGTAACATTGTCGGCGGGTAGGTATCAAACGATACGGTAACGCCCATATTAATCAACTGCCCAGATCCATCGTAAACCCAGGTCTGTACCGTAGGGAATACGCCGTACTTCGATTGCAGAAGTGCCGTATAAGGTATGTCAAGTGTTGCCACAGATGCGAATGTTACAATAGTCGGTTCGCAGGTTGTAGTGTCCGGTTCGCCAGATGGTAAATTACCACCGTAGCAATACTTAAACCCAAAACCATCCTCATCCATGCCGTATTCAACAACTGATGTAAAGCAGTCGGATACGATGCGCTCAAAACAGTTTGAACAAAACTTAACGACCTCTTCAGGGTAACCGTATGGCGTTGCGTCAATAAGCACCTGTATTCTAAAGCATTCTGCTACACTTATTACTGATGTGAAGTTTGGCAGCCCTTCCTCCCAATTATAAAGCACCTGTGTAGTAGATAACCTAAAACGCTCTGGCTTTTCTGTGAATGCAATAAGATCATCGCCATTACACTCTGCGATAAGTGATACTGTAACCTCATCGCCTGATTGTGTGCAAAGGCTGTCAATCTCCAATTCAGTGCCTTCTATAACAAACTGGAAGCTAATATCAGATTGTTCGTAAACAGGAAGGCAGTAATTAATAGTGCCCCAAATACACAGCGCCGCATCTGCCGTTTCATCAAAACGTACAAAAGAATTAAGCGGTGATATGATTGTTACGGCCATTTATAGTTCAATTATGTTACAGCATGAATTGCAAACAGTAAGCATTGGTTCATCCTGAGCAAGTTGGTTATTAAAAAACAAGTATAATTTATTAACGTCTGTAACCATAATATCATCACATACACCACACTTCTTACAGTTAGCAGGCTCTTTAAGCCATTCAAAATTCAGCGTTATGTCTATTGTTACGGCCATTTTTTTATAAGTGTAAACGAGGCTTCCCCATCAGAAACCTTGTATTTTATGTTTTTAATAAAGCACTTTTCAAAGTTACCATTTCCGCATTGAACTTCAATATACCCGTATGGATTAGCTTTTATGGTAAGATAATCGGCGAGTGCTAACGGGTAAGTTAACTGCATTGTTTGCGGCAAATAAATTGGTGTTGCATCCGCAATATCTTCAAACTCATCTTTGCTTAAGTCATAATTCTCAGCCATTACAGTATCTTCTAACCGGCATCCTTCATACGTTGGCAACATGCCTGAAGCTATGTAATTACCGGTACCAGATGCAAAAAACAGCTTACTGGTAGTATTGCTTAAATTAACATAAGACTGAGCCAGTGATTTAAACCAACGCATCAAATTATACAGTGGCCTTATCCTCCAATTATATGCAGTAGCCGGGCTAAACATATTAGTTGGCGAAGATATATTATCCTTCTCTACAATAAAGTCATAGCCTGAGCGGTCAACACAGATAATAAAAGTTTCATTGTCGTAAGATGTATCAGCGGCACCACTAACTGCAAATGACTGTTGCCTGGTAACCTCGATAGGGTAACCGCCCGCTACGAAATTTGATGTAATGTCAATCGGCTGGTTAATGCTGTCAAGCGAAGTGCGGAATACCTTATTAGAGTTAAACTCATCAAGCCCGTTAATCTTCTGTACCTCCCACTTCTTATACCCTACATTTATGGTGGTAGCGGCAAGCGATGGGTCAAGCATTGTCTTAGCATCTGGTACAAACGGCAATGATAGCAACTTAACGTCCTGGTAAAAGTATTCAGCAGGCTCTACCCTTAGCCATTTTGTACCGGGTATATTTGGGTTATCCTCTATGCCCATGCCGATATTATCAATACCCCGCAGCCCGTTAAAGAAGTCTTTTAATGAGCAGAAGTGGTTTGTAGTTGGCGCATTCCTTATTTTAAGACCGTTTGTAAGCATTCTTAGCGATCCGCATCCGTCAACATCAGATTCGTAAGGTTCGCTGTCAGTTCTGCCGTAGTAGTCAGATTTAAGCGGCATACAACCGTCTGTGATGGCCTCAATAATCCGGCTACCAAACTCGTTAACCAATGATGCGTCTGTATCGGTAGGTTCGCAGGTTGCTGATGTTATTATCTTAAAAAAGCATTCAGGATCCTCCGCAACCGTCCAAAAGTTAATATCACTAAACCTATGGGCCGCTACCAGCACACCCCAATAGATAAAATCCCCCTGGCTGACGGTTAAAGGCACCGTAATTACACCTGTATCAAATGGCTGCGACCCAGTGGCAAATACCCCTGCCAGCGCATTGCTGTATTCCTGCACCCAATTAGACGATACGGCGCCATCAAGTCCGGCCGGCAATCTGAATAGCTTTGTTGTAAGGTTTACAAAAGCACCCACGCCGGCACTCATATCACCGGTTAAAGTTCCTTTAAGCCTGAATGTAACAACCGTATCATCAAGATCACAAAGCGCATTGGTTGTTAATGTAGCTGTTCCTGTAGTAGTTGGAAAGGATGGGTAAGGTGGTTGGTTTGGCGCTCCGGCCCCGTTCTCTGACAGGTCTATTATAGCCGAGGCGTTGAATATACCCATTGATTCATTCCTTACTATGGGTAGCGCCGGAGCAAGGTAACCAACGTAATCACCAAATGGATCTGGTGTCCATAGTGGGTTGTTGCTCATAATCTCCTGTATAGGCGATTCGCTCATTACAGCCTCGTTTATCAATGCGATGCTTTGCGCCGTAAGCTCCAATGTACGATCTAACCCATCATACTGCCTTAGCAATGTTACGTTATTGAACGCTGTTGTTTTTTGTAGATCAACTGGCTGCTCATACCGGTTACGCATCTGCATAGTGCAACCCGTTTGTTCAATGCTTATATTAACTGTACATAAGTTGCCACAGTTTTCTACATAAGTACCAAAGTCAAATGATGCGTCAATAACCTGCACCGTTTCACCACAAATAACATCAACTCGGTATGTCGCTGAGGCGGCTAATCCGTTGGCTTCTTTTTCAGCTTTCAGTAACGCTGCACCATTACCATAAAATTGCAGGTCTTTAGTTGAAGTTTCAAAGAATATACCTTGCCAGTTATCATCTCTGTTGATAGATAGTACAAGTTCGCTGAACCCCTGTGGCTCGTCAATCTCAACTCCGTTAATATAGTGGGTGCTGTCTATCAAGTTGCTGTATCGTTATGAAGTGGTATCATTTGCTGCTGTAACGGCGGTCTTTATAGTTAACGGTTTGTAGTCCATTGGCTACAGATTCGCTTATAAAATCCTTATCAATATTTATATTTATTGAATTCTTTGGTATCGCTGCTCCAAACTTGGCATAATCAAACTTCTCTGAACTACCTTGCTGTATCTGCATACGTCTGGTATCTGTATTGTGCAGCATAGCCCTTGTTTGTGAGGCGGTATAAACCTTATCCGTAGCACCCAAATACGTTTGCGTTGGCTTGGTGTATAAGTACATCCGGCCTTTACGTTCTACGATCTCACTACCCATATCCGCTACAACGCCAGGGCCTTCGTAGTTTCCTGTTTTACCTCTAAAGAACTGAGGTATTGGTTTGGATGCTATGATACCGGCCTCAAGTGCGGCTAAAGCGGCGTAAATGGCGGCAAGATAAATGTTGCCACCAGGGCCTGTAAGCCCCTGTAAGAATGCTTTTGGTATTGCTAAAACTGCACTAAAAACAGCTGCATCCTTTTCTCTTTGTGCAGCCCTTCTACTTGCTTGTTTCTGTAAAATGTCAAGTTGCTTTTGCCTGGCAATGGCCGCCTTCTCTGTAATAGCACCTGCCTTCAACTGATCTTCTACCTCTTTACGCCTTGCAGCAATACGAGCATTATCAGCATCAGTTTGCATCTGTCCTATCTGCTCGAATATACCAGCTACCTGTGAAGCTATATCAACAATAAGGTTAACAGTTTTAATGATATTTTCCTGCTCATCGTCAGATACAGATTTATTGATTGCCTTTATTTTTTCAGCCTGTTTTTCTTTAATATCAATAACTTCTTCGCTGAGTAGTTTAAGGTTTTTATTGTAATCAGCATCTGACTGCTTTAAATCCTCATTGGCTTTTATCTTCTTATCAATAACCCCCAATTCAATGTCAGAGGCGGCATTAACGGCATCTATACGTTGTTGTAGTGATTTTTTGTTATCATCCGCTTGTTTGGCAAGTGAGGTTAATGCCCTATTCCTTGCCCTCTCGGTTGCAGCCAACTCATCCGCCAACTGCTGTGTAATTGCCTTGTTTTTCAAGTCTCTGATATCCTTTAACGCCTTAGCCTCAATCTCTAATATCTTAGCTTTGTTACCGGCTGCGGCATTTATTTCAAGTTGTGATAACGCCTGTAGGTTTTCAATCTCTAAATCCATACGCTCCTTATCATCTTCAATGATACCGGAAAGTATCACCTTGTTTGTACTGATCAATGCGTTTAACTTGGCATCACTCATTTTTTCATTGAACGACTGTTGTAAGTCATACTGCTCTTTAAGCGACTGCTCCTGAATGAGATTAATTTTAGCGGCTGTAATCTTCTCACCATGTAATTCAATATCTGCTTTCTTATCAACAATGCGTTTGCGTATGTTAACCTCTTCCTGAGTATTTTTATCAACAAGTATTAACCGTCGTTCAAGTTCTGCAAGTTCATCCTGCAATGCTGCGAGTCTCGCTGCCTTTAATTTAGCAGCCCTGTCTTTGGCGTTTTTTACAGCATCTTCTTTGGCCTTAATCTGTACCTCTAAATCAAATTTTTGCAATGCAGTAATATCCTTACTTTGTGCATCAGCTATTTCTTTAATCGCTAATCCATTGGCAATAGCGTTATCAATTTCCTTAGTTCTTAACGCAATACGATCTGTTAAAGCCTTGCGTTCAAGTGCTGTTATGGTAGCCAGTGAAGCTCCTGCGTTTTTAGCCCGTAGTATGTTTAAATCTGAAACATCGTTAAGAAAATCTATCTCATCTGATAACGCCTGATTAAGTGCTGCTGTAGCGTCTGCAAGTTTCTGCTGTTCTTCTGCGGCTGTTGAAGTAGCGCCGCCGTAACTATTCATAGCCGATACCAAAGACAGCACCAACACGACAATAGCACCTATACCGGTTGCTATTAATGCGGCCCTGAATACCTTAGTGGCAACAGTGGCCCCACCAACTACGAAAGTGTATAGTGTAGTAGCTGCTGTCTGAACGCCTGTTGCAACCGAATCAGCTAACTTAGTCAGCGATCCCTCTTTAAGTGTTGCGTTGTAAAACTGCTGAATACCCTGCGCCAATGCCATCGCACCGGTAACCTTAACGAGTGTTTTTTGCAGGTCTTTATTCTCGTCACCAAATAAAGCAGCGGCCCCTTGTATTGCTGAGAAACCACCCGCTAATGCGGATATACTACCTACCACGTTATCCAAACCCCTTGTATCTGAACCGGCGTTTTTAATTTCCTTATTGGCATCGCCAATAGCATCCGATAACCGGCCCGCCCTTGCTACCAACTTGTCAAACTCTGCACCTGTGTCTTTACCCTCCGCCTTCATCCTGGCAATCGCCTCTTTCAATTCCAACATCTCTGTCTTTAACCGCTTAACCGGGGCATCTGCTTTCTTTAACGCAGCGGCGAATTCATCAACACTAACCCCGGCGTTATCTAAAGCATTCTGCACACCTTGCCCAAAAGCATTCTCCACAGACTTACCCATACGGGTTGCTGTAGTAGCTACATTTTTAAACTCTGTGATTAGTCCTTTTGTATCTGTGGCTGTAGAAACAAGCGCAGCTTTTGTTTGGGAGAATGAAGCGGCTATTTTAGGATCAAGTTTGCCGGTTTTTTCGAGTGCTGAGATAGCATTGTCAAGTTCAGTATAATCAACTTCAAATTTTATTAAAACGTCCTCTTGCGCCATAGTGGGGTGTTATTGATTGTATTAAGCGGCGGCGCAAGGCCCTGGCAAGATGTGTAATAAAACCCCGATAGGAATAAAGGGGTTTAACCATTATTAATTTCAATTATGCAACTTCTGCGTTGTAAATTTAAACAATATATTCAAACCGCCAAACGGTTATTTTTTTCTTTGTGGCGCATTCGCCTTCCTTGCCCGTTCAATCCTGCTGTTTAATATCATGTAGTAATCAATAATGGGGCACCGTTCCAACTCATTTATCTTGCCCGGCTCAAAGTCACCCAATGAACAAAGCTGGTTATACCTATCTTGTATTATTCTGCCGACACGATATCGGTATGAAGCCTGCGGTGTGTCTCTGCGATTAGCTTTGTGACCATCAAATAGGTCTGGGTATCTCTTTCTGGCATATTCAAGTACGGCACCAATTCTTTTAGGGGCGTCTGCGAAAAAAAATCGAGCGTACCCCCGGACGCTTTCCACTTTTCAATCTTCAGTTTGTTGTAATCATAATCGTATGAGTAAAGCGATTCTGTCTTATCAAAGAATATAACAGATGCCAGTTTATAAATGTAATCAGGCATCGGCATTAACTCCAAACGCTCTTTAAGGTTTACATTCAACTGCATTATGTAGGTAAGTGAAATCTTTTTAGGATCGCTTAGTAGCTTCTCCATAGCCTTGCAATGCGACTCTAAATATTCCTTATCGCAGTTCATATCCATTTCAGCGTACACACCCATTGCTGCAAAAAAACGGCCTGTTGGTACTTCTGTAGTGCTGTCATACATCCAGTAATCTACACCCGATAATGAGAAGGCCGGAATAACTTTATACTTCGCATCAACAAGGAATGGCTTTAGTTTGTTTCTAAACAATCGTCTGACCCTATCAAACCAAGTGATTTTAGCTTGCTGCATAATGTTGAAAGTGGTTGGTTTTTTACTAAGTAATTGTTGTTATGTTTGATGTGGTATAACATTCTTTTCTTAACATGATAAACGATATATCCGTTCTTCTCATACTTGTAATTCTTAGTGCCTGAGCAGTTGCAGGTGCCTATGAGTTTGAAACCGTTAATCATTTTGCATCATTGATATTACAGCACTAAGACCCATTGCTGGTAAACATAACCACCACTGCCATCCTAAACACAGCGATATTATAAGCGAATACCAAAACGTGGCGCAAATGTAACATTTGAATAAAGGTTTTGACCACCACTCGCCTATGTATGTTTCAATCGCATCGGCTACCTTTTCAAATATCATATCAGACCACGTTGTACAGCAAATTCCTATACTGCACAGCGATAGTATGATTATACGTTCGATCATTGTAGTATTTTTACCAAACCACTCGCCGGGCCACCATGATTTATGATAACATCAGTTGTTGTAAAATTTATCTGCGTAAATACACCCATCTGTAAAAAAGTGCCGTCTGTCTGCAAATACACTACGTCAATAGTTGGCCTGTCACCGACATAAGGCACCGTTGTAATTGACTGCAAAGCGAATGATTGTATGGTGTATGTGCAGCAGGCCATTATTCCGGACATGGGCAACCCAATGAATTTTTAACGTGATCACCATTACGCACATCAAACGATATGCAGTTATACGCATCACAATAGGCGCTGTCATTCCAGGAAGCAGGGCCACATTGATAAGCTGTGTTATCAAATATCTCTAAAGTAAATTCACCGGCGTATGGATTGAGTAATCCATTTGGTAGATCGGCAACGGTTATTGTGAAGTTGCCTGATGAGTTGGTTGTAACATCTTCTGAATACTTTGCGCCTTTGTTTGTAAGTACCCACTTGTAGGTGGTAGTAGCGGCAAGTGTACCCGCAACAATTATTGTTTCATTGCCGCAGCTTATGTAATCCTGGTAACATCTTGTACAAGCCATAGTGCTAAATTAAGCAAATTTTAGAATATGTTTGAAAAAAGTATTTAGGTAGTATCGAAAGCAGGCTAAGGCATCCTGTTGCTTAGTGGGATCATTACGATCTTGCTTCTCTATTGATCCATCAGGATTAACCATAACGTGTTCAATGTCAAATATCAATCCTTCGCACAGAACCGGGTCAAGTTGTATATCAAGCCAGTAAAAAGCAGCATTAACCAGCACCCTGTTTTCTTCTAAGGTAGGATTGCTGACCGGCTGGCGCATCTGCCTATCGCCCAGATTTAACTGGGCCTTAATTATCTTGAAGTAGTTAAGATTATCCTTAACGAGTGCTGACCTGGCACGTCCAGTTGCATCCCCCGTAACGATTAACAAATACCTTCCGTATTTTACCTTGATATAATCGCAAAGAAGATAAATATTTGAGTTTTCAAGTTTAATCTGCTCTATTCCTCTTATTGTGTTTCCTGTGTCCTGAGCAACCAGGCAAGTAATAGGGTCAACGTTAAAATCAAAAGAAAGTTTAACCTCAAGTTGTGGATTAATGTTTGTAGGCTTTATGTTTTTAGCCGGTACAAAAGTGTAGCAAAATGGTGAATCTGTTTGATCTGCACCCCACAGCCCTTTAGTAAATTCTTCAAACTTTTGTTTATTAAATCCTGCAGCCAACCATAATTGCTGCTCATACTCTCGCTTATTAATAAACGGGTTTGTATCGTAATTACAAAACAGCTTTGTAATAGAGTAGTCTGAAAAATCCATGCCGTCAATTTCAGATAACCCTTTATCACTAAAGAAAACAGTCTTTATCCAGTGATCTTTTCTTACGGTTGTTGTATTAAATAACCCAATGAATTTACTCTTTACCTTTGGCGTTCTTAGCCTTGACATCAATACACCAAAATCTGTTAAAGTGAATTGGTCTAACTCTTCGCAAAGTATATGCGATGGATCTTTAACTGATTTTAATTTATCAACCTTATCAGCACCAAAAGGATTAAATGTGCCACCGTTATTGCACCTTATAACCATTGATGAATTTTCGGCTTTTGAGTAAGTGAATAAATGGCCGAGTTTTCTTTCTTCTATGCGATCTGTAAAGGTTAAATATGTGCTTATTCTATTTGTATCAAATACCTTCCTGCCATAGAAACACCTGAAGTAATTACCTGTTAAACATTCATCAATTAACTTATCAACTTCAAACAATGATTTTCCAGACCCATACCCGCCATATAACAAAAGTATCTTACTGTTGTCATCTCTCACATTCCAAAAAACATCAATAACGGGGTAAATGCCGTTATCTAAAGATATCTGCTGAAGTTCTTTTGGTAGGTTAACAAAGCCACTTGCTTTAACCGGTGTTGGCTGTCGCATTAATTTTGCTGACTAATTTATCAAATTGAGAATCTGAAAGCTCGGTCTTTACATCTTGACCTGATGAATCTGTTTGCGCCTGCTTTAACGGTGCATAAGATCCACGCCGTTTATATAGTTTATCAATGGCAGCGATCTGCTCAAATGGGGTAACTCCCCTGGTTACCGCTTCGCCTTTGACGTATTCCTCTACAGTAACACCCGCAATTGCTATTTCTGAAAGTATTAAGTCAAGTTCTAAATCTGACTTAATAGAGGCGTTTATTTCAGATTTTAGCTGTTCTGATAGGTTTGTCTGTCTTATCTCCTCTTTTGCCGCCATTTCGCTTCCTATTGCCTCTCGTGCGACTTTTAACTCGTTATCCATTGTTGCACGACTTACTTTATAGGTTTTACTAAGTTCTTCTAAAATTGCTCCCCTATCCATTCCAAGCCTTAGCATATCCTTCATTTGCTCAATACGCTGTATTTTCCCGTTCTTGGAGGCCATACCCCAAAGCTACAACATTTTTTGATACTGCCAAATGGGGCACGCGGAACGGTGGTTTAAACGGGCAAAAAGCATGACT
>OFRO01000182.1_pt1 | contig 25086 bp, 32 predicted proteins | sample 1543091 | NCBI WGS metagenome assembly OFRO01 (sample SAMN07774217, study PRJEB24372) | wastewater metagenome | isolation source: Exp Tend NO 10WW | collected 2016-02
TTGTAAAATAATACATATTTAGTTCAATCCAAGATTCCCTGCGAAAACTTGTCACCACTAAGTAGGTTCGTTAACACTACTGTCCCTTTTTCTACCCCCATCCCCGTCCCTTTTAAGGAGGAGACATGCATGCACAAGTGGCATCGCCGACGTCCGATGTGCCGAGCTATGCGCTCGCTGCTTTCGAGCTACGCGCCATTGCTGACACGTTCCGCGTCTCGGGTGGTGCTCTCGATGTGCCATTCGACTACGCTGGCTATAGCGAGTTCAAATACGGGCGCCGCGACCTGGCCGAACACTTCGGCAGCCAGCTGGCCTCAATACTTGGATCGCACTTGCTGTCCACCGCAAAGGGTGAGCCAATTGTCGTTATGGGTACGCCTTACAAAAGGCTGCCCAACGCCGCCAAGTTGCTGGCACTCACGGTAGTGCAGCGCCTGCGGGCCGTCGGCCAGGCAGTGCGTTACACGAGTGTGTATCAGCATCGTTTGAGCGAAGGCGATTACGGCAGGCTGAGCCTCGCTGAGCGCGAGATCCGCAACCAGCAAAAGAAGCGTCTCGTTGACCCCGATGACTTCGCTGGTCGTCACGTGGTCGTTATCGATGATGTTCGCATCACCGGTTCGATCGAACGCTCCATTGCTGCGTTGTTGGAAGGCGTTCCTATTCGTAGCCTCACCTTCACAAACCTGGTGCGGTTGCATGAAGAAGACGCCTTACTCAACCCAGGACTGGAAGACCGGCTCAATCACTTCGCCGTCACTGGGCTACAGGATATTGCCCGGCTCATGCATGGTCCGCACGGTTTCGTGTTGATCACGCGCGTGTTGAAATATGTCTTGGAGACCGATCCGACGAGATTGCCGGCGTTCTTGGAGCAACTGAGCTTCCAAGAAGTCGATGACCTTTACGAAGGCGCAATCGACGAAGGTTACGACGAAATGCCGCGTTATCGCGCGGCGCTTGACGTTGTACGCGCGTCTTATGAGGCGCGCTCTTCTCGACTGCTTCTCACACATCCCGCTACTTGAAAGGAACTCCCGTGACCCACAAGCCCACCCTCCATCCGACGCTGTACTCGCCGGCTACGACCGATCCTGTCATGCTGACCGAGAAGGTGCTGTACAACCCCACCCTCCCGGTCTGGCGACTGGTGATCTGCACCGAGGACGCCATCCGCGAGGATGACGTTCCTCGGGGTCTCAAGAACATCCAGGATGTTCTGACACTGCTCAAGCCGTCGTCGCGCAAGACTGTTTTCGTCCGCGCCCGCAACCCCGAGGTGCTTAAGCGCATCCTCGATCTGCCGGGCGCCGAGAAGCTGACTGGCTTCGTTATCCCGAAGGCCGATCCGTCGACCTTTCCGGTGTACGCCAGTCTGATCCATCAGCTGCCCGAGGGCAGGTTCCGGATCATGCCGATTCTCGAATCTCCCTTGATGACGGATCGGCACTACCGTGACACTCTCCGGCACGTTCTAGTCGATCAGCGCAAGTACATCGACTGTGTTCGCATTGGTGCCAACGATCTGATGGGGCATCTCGGCATCCGCCGCGATTCCAATTACCTGACGGTCTACGACACGCCGGTCGGACAGACGATCATGTCGATCATCAACGAGTACCGTGGAACCTCCGGGTTCGCTATCACGGCGCCTGTGTTTGAGTGCTTCGACAAGCGGCACGACGACTTGTTGCGACGTGAAGTCCACCAGAACATCGTCAATGGGCTTTTCGGCCAGACGGTCATTCACCCTCGTCATTTGCGGATCATCCGCGACATGTACAGTGTGACGCCCGACGAACTGGATTCTGCTCGAGGAATGCTCGCCACGGAGACGGCTGCCGTCAGGGGTGTCGCCGGTCGCATGGATGAGGTCACTACCCACAACAAGTGGGCTCAGACCATCCTGGACCGCTACAGCCTGTTCGGCACTACCGACGCCTCCGGCTTGCGTCTCGCAACCATCCGCCTCTCGGCCTAACAAGGAGTCCCCTGTGAAAACCTATCACCGCACACTGATGGACCTCACGGTCACCAACGGTGAAGTCGTCTGCACAGACGGTAGTCCGTTCGACCGCGTGGCCTACAGCTTGTTCAAGTACGGCTACATCCCGCCAGCCCGTGAGTACGGCTACAGGCTTGCCGCTCTGATCTCAGAAGACCTCTGGGATCTCTGCGACGGCCGGCCCATCCGGATCATCTCCGCGCCGTACAAGTATTTGCCGACGGCCTCGCACCTGATCGCGACGTATCTGCTCGAAGCTCTGAGTATCGAAGCAGTGCAGCATGGTCTCGAGCCGCCGATGCTGGTTCCGTTCCACAAGGCCCGTACCGGCAGCGACGCCTACGCCAAGAGCAACGACGTCGAATTCCGGCGGGCTCGGAACAAAACACGGGGAATGCACCTCGACGAGAGTCTGGTGACTGGCACCGTGTTCCTCGTCGTAGACGACATTCGGATCACCGGGTCAGCCGAGGAGGGCACTGCCACGTACCTCGAACCCCTCGGCCCGTATGCCGTCTGGTACCTGCATGCCGCTGCGCTGGTGGAGTCGGCCGGGCTCAGCAACCCCTCACTCGAGGACGAGCTGAATCAGACCGTTCCCCATACCCTGAATGAGATCCTCGCTCAGGTTGCTGACAGCACGTTCCAGCTCAACACGCGGGTGCTGCGGCTCATGTTGCAGTCCAACGTGGATGGCATGGAGTCGTTCGTGACCGTTGCCCCGACGCAGCTCCTCGCGGAGATGCAGCAGGCGGCTATCGGTAGCGGACTCGAGTACTACACCAAGTATCTGGACAACGTGCGGCGCATCGGCAATCAGTTGCAGCTCCGCGGCCGCTACGTCATCCAGCCCGTCCTCACCTGAGAGATAAGGTTCATGCCCGCAATACCAATTGGAGTCTCAGCCTTCAACTTCGATATGTGGGGTACGCTCATCAGCGGCAACCACGAGTTCGCAGTTGCGAGACTGAGACTGATCTCCCGATTGTTGGGACTCGGCTCATTTACGGACGAACAGCTCTGGAACGTCTACCTGCAGGCCGACTTGTACTTCAATGCAAGATCCGAAAATGAAGGAATCCACTACGGACTCCCTCATCGGCTCGTGAGCATGTACGAGTCGCTCGGCATCAGGACGTCCGTGCCCGGCGACAGCGCTCTTGACAGCATCCAGTCTGAGGTTGGGAGGCTTCGCCTTGAGGCGAGATACATGCCGACCTTCATCGAGCCGGATGCGCCCGAGACACTGCAGGCACTCATCGACCAGGGATACGCCCTTGGTCTCTTGAGCAACACCGGCATGGACAGCCAACTTGGGCTGGAACCCGTCCTCCGAAAACTGGGAATTTGGCGTCTCTTCAAGAGCGTCATTTTCAGCAGTGAGGATAGCCGGGCCAAGCCCAATTCGATGCTGTTCCACGACGCATGCTATGCGTTGAACGAGGAGCCGGAAGCAGTGCTTCATGTCGGAGACCGCGAAAGCGCCGACTACCCCGCCAAACATGCTGGGTTGCACGCGTTTCTGTTCGATCCGACCGGTCGTTCGGCTCTGCCGCACATCCGCAGTCTGAAAGAGCTCCTCGATCGCTGACGCACCTGCGCCAACGGTACAATCGTGCTACCCGAAGACAACAGAGAGAAGGATCTATGTTCACCATGCCCACCGATGTTCGTGCGATCAGCTTCGACATCTGGAAGACGCTCCTGAACGGGAACACGGCGTTCACCCGCCCTCGTCTCGAGCTCATCTTTCGGATGCTCGGAGTGCAGATTGTCGACATCGAGGCTGTCGTGGCCGTCTACAAGCGGTCCAACGCCAAGTACGACGGGCTCATGGAGGAGACTGGCCACGACTTCGGGTTCTTCCCGAGGCTGGCCTACATCTTCGCCGAGCTGAAGATTCAGCGTAACCTCCCGAACGACTCGGAAGTCGTCGAGATCCAGCAGGCCCTCGGCCAGCTGCGCTGCAACCCGGAGTACATGCCGCCGCTCATCGAGCCGGATCTCCTGCGCACGTTGGAGCTGCTCAAGATCCAGGGCTACCGCCTCGGACTACTGAGCAACACCGGCCTCGACGACCAGCTGGTCATGGAACCGGTGCTGCGCAAGCTCGGCATCTGGGATCTGGTGGACGCCGCCGTCTTCACGAGCGAGATTGGCATCGCCAAGCCTGGCCCCGAGACCTTCATGTACGAGCTGGATAAGCTCGGTGTGCAGGTGCATCAGGCGCTCCATGTCGGCGACAACACCAATGCGGACTACCGGGCTCACGAGGCCGGGTTGCACGCGGTGATGTACGCGCCCAAGGGTATCGAGGGGTATCCCTTCATCCGGTCGATGAAGGAGCTTCTCGGCAAGTAGGACAGTAACGAACGACCCGCCACCGGACTCCGGTCCGGTGGCGGGTCGCCCAATCTACGGCAAGCAATGCTTTGATCGAGGATTTATTCCTCCTGCAAGTGCTTGCCGTTTTTTTATGCCCCAGAATAATCATATGAAGTTTGCTATGCTAGACACATGTACAAACGCATCCTCCTCAAACTCTCTGGTGAACAATTGCAAGGTAAACATACGAGCGGTTTTGACGCTGAACGGGCGGAGTGGATCGCTGGGCAGATCAAGCCTGTGACTGCAGGTGGCACGGAAGTCGTCATCATGGTGGGCGGTGGAAATTATGCTCGTGGGGCTCAGCTCGCGGGTGAGACAGTCCAGCGTGTAACAGCTGACAATATCGGCATGCTCGCGACGCTCATGAATGGCCTGGCGCTAGCGGATGCGTTCAATGCCGGCGGTCTTCCCTCCCGGGTAGTGAGCAACATCAAGGCCGATCAGGTGGTAGACCAATACACCCATCGCCGGGCGATTAGCCATCTCAAAAAACAGCGTGTCGTGATCGTCGCCGGGGGTATCGGCCGGCCATTTTTGACGACCGACACGGCCGCGCTGTCACTTGCCTTGGAACTAGAGTGCGATGTCGTGATCAAAACGACCAAAGTCGACGGTGTCTACGACAAAGACCCGAACAAGCACGATGACGCGGTGAAGATCGACGAGATGAGCCATCAGGATGCACTGACAAATGACGGCATAGCAGTGATGGACAAGGCTGCACTAGGCCTTGCGATGGAGCAAGGCAAGCCAATCATTGTCTGCGATCTCCTGACTGACGGCAATATCGCCCGGGCTGCTAATGGTGAGGCAGTGGGCACAGCAATCGGCACAAAAGAATAAGATATTGACTTAATTAACTATATAGTATATAATAGTTCATTATGACACAAGCTACCGAGCTACGTCTGGTGGAGCCTGTGTTTGACTTGCCCGAACCTCATATCCAGGGTGAATTGCTGCCACTTGAAGTCGCTGATGCGCACGGTGAGGTCTCCAGGCTGGAAACGTTTGCGGTGGATGGGCGTACGCATGGTTCGCGCCGGACGATGCTGTTTTTCCAGCCATGGTCTGATACAAATGGCAGGATATTTAGCCAGGATCGTTTCCGAGCTGTCGCCGCCGATACCCGGTCACATGTACTGAGTATCGATAGCCCTGGTATCGGCCTGAATAACTCTGAACTTACCACAACGATGGACGAACAATTGCGTCAGGGTAATTTTGAAGCCGTATGTGAGATGATGTGGGCGGCTATACTGAAGCATCCCCACTCTGGGCTTGATGACTTAGATGAGCTGGTTCTCGGATTTCACTCGCTTGGCTCAGTGATGACGAGCAAGATGCTGCGGTATGCTCCCGAGGGTATCGAGATTGACCGTGTATTGCTCATGGAGAATCCAATTATGCCGAGCGAACGCGAACGAGGAACTGACCATGCGGAATTCGTCCGTCTGGCTGGACGCTTCAGTTTGTTTGGTGCGAGCGGCCAAGGCCACTATTTCGCGGAGACTTGGCAATTAGGGTGGCCAGACAAAACCAGCTCCCTTGCCCAATTCGCCAAATGTCTCACGAGCCAAAAAGCTCACTGGCTGTATGGCGTGGCGATGACAAAGACAGAGCCGATACTTGATGATCTCGCGGTAGCGTGGAGACGAGGCACTATCACTAAGGAGACCGTCTTACATATACTCAACGGAACCAATAGCCGTATCAGTCCGACAGATCTCAATGACCTGCTCGCTCATTACCTACAAGAGTCGTCGATAGAGTCTGAAGTGGTGAGGGTTGGCTATATAGGTGAGACGCATGCGGTAAATAACAGCTTTCCGCGGGCGGTTGCTATCTTGCGGGAAAATCTCAGTTAACGCTAGTGCTTGAGTTGCCGCTGGGTATCGCGGGTCACTTGCTATGAGAGAATAGTATTTTCGAGCTTCGTGATACGACGATCGTGGAGTTTGAGCTCTTTGCCGGTGTCGGTGACGGCAGCTCTGATAGTTGCAACTTCTGCCTTGAGCTCGTTGAATTCGTCTCTCTTCGGCACGTCCTGCAAAACTCTTTGGTTGTCACTGACGATTTCGAGGACGGCTTGATTTTGACTGATTACTTCTTCTATCAGTACTGAAAGATGGCGGACTTCTTCGGCTACAGTGTGGTCATCGCTATTCATGTAGTTCATTTTAGCGCAGATTTCGCTTGGTGTCGCGTGCTTCGTCGCGCTTTTTGATCGTCTGTCTCTTGTCGTAATTCTTCTTGCCCTTGCCCAGCGCGATGACGAGTTTGATGAAGCGCCCCTGGGTCAGGAGTTTGAGCGGGACGATGCTCATGCCTTGTTTTTTTTGCACGCCGAGCTGGTCAATTTCTTTGCGTTTAGCGAGCAAACGGCGCGGTTGCGGGTCGATCGTCCGGGCACCGGGTGCGCCCTTTTGGTTTAACTTGAGGCTAAAACTCGCATTGGTCAGCCATAATTCACCTTTGTTGAGAGCCACATAGGCGCCCTTGAGCTGGACGTGGCCGTCACGTGCTGCGCGGACTTCTTGCCCGGTCAGCTCCAGCCCCACGACGAATTCATCGCCGAGCGCATAATCATAGCGAGCGCGGCGATTGGTAATTGCGGCTGGTCGGGCGGGGTTTTTCTGGGACATAGACATATTGTACCAGAGGTAATGACGCATATGTCTCAGGTTGACCCCGACACACGGTATAATGGTCGGGATGAAGCAAAAAAAAGTGTTGATAATCACCGTTCCCTTTGGGGGTGGTCACTACGCCACAGCTGCCAAAATAGCAGACCTGTTGCAAGAACGGGATCGGTCGCTGGACGTCGAGATCCTCGACGTGGTGACAGATGGCTGGCCGGCATTCGCCAAACGATCGAGCAACGCCTATCAGAGCTCCACGGCGGCCAGTAATGGCTTTTGGTTCAGGATATACTATGTGCTTTCGGATCACTTCCCTCGCCCATTGCGGTGGTTTGCTTCGGCAGCGTTCAATACGTATGCGCGCAAAAAACTAGCCGAAATAGCGCCCGATCTGGTGATCGCCACCTTTCCTTTTCTTGGTCATGTCGCCGTCCGGGCGCGCGCCGCGACTGGCTCGACAGCACCGATAGTTACGGTGGTGACCGATGCTGGCCGCGTGCAGGGTATCTGGCTAGACGGAGCAGAAGACGCGATCTTGACCGCAACCGCCGACACGGTGGACTACGCGATACAGCGGCATATGGCTGCAGAACGAATACGTTTCGTCGGATTTCCGGTGAGTAAGGCGTTTTATGAATTACCGTCTAAGCACGAAGCGCGTACCTCGTTGGGGCTCAACCCGTCGGTCTTTACGTTGTTATGGACAAGTGGTGGGTACGGTATGAGCGCCGACAAATCGCTCGGTCTTCTCAAACGCGTCGCCCAGCTCGACCTCCCGCTGCAGATTATCTGTGTGGCCGGCAAAAACCAGCAGCTTGAGACTGAGCTGCGAGCAATTGATTTCCCAGCAAACATTACGCCATATATACTCGGATTTACCGATCAGATGCCGAAGCTGATGGCAGCCGCGGACGTAGTGGTGAGTAAATCTGGCTGGCTGACGATCAGTGAGGCGATTGCTGCGCAGCGGCCGCTTTTTCTGTTCGATGCGATTCCCGGCCACGAGGAACAAAATGCTCAGTATGTGACCACGATGAATTTTGGGGTGTACGAACCCAATCCGGCCGTGATGGCACAGCTCATCTCGACAGCGATTAGTGATCCAGAGACGCTCGCGCCCAGGCTGACGGCGCTGGCGAGGGCGCACGACCCGGCAGTGCGTCGCCGCCTGGTAGACTACTTGGTAGGGCTTTTGCGCTAAGTTCTGTATACAATATAGGACTCCCGCACTTTTCACACCTCCCACCCTCCATCTGACTGGCTTCTGTTCGTTTTTCCCGACTCAAGGTAGCGGATAGCTACCTTTCATCAGCAGAAAACATCCATAAGCTCAGCCAGGCTGAACGCTGGTAAGGTGCAAAAGTGCGAAAGTCCTATATACTTAAGTTTATGACAAAAAAATTACCGACCGTATCGATTGTGATCCCGGCCTACAATGAGTCTGAGTCGATCGAACGTTGCCTGCTGACTTGTATCAATCAAACTAGGCGAGCTCACGAGATACTCGTCGTCAATAATCTCTCGACTGACAACACGGCGTCGATCGTGCGTCGGATGCAAAAAGAGTACAAAGACAAAGCCACGATTCGCCTGCTGAGCCAATCTGAAGCCCAGGGAATTATCCCGACCCGCAATCTCGGCTTTGACCGTGCAACTGGTGAAGTGCTCGGTCGCATCGATGCTGATTCTATCATCGACCCGTCATGGGTGCGCGAAGTCCAGCGGATCTTTAGTGACCGTGAAGTCATGGCTGCCTCTGGTCCGGTGGTGTGCCACGATATGCCGGCACGTCGTTTCGCTGCCAAGGCTGACGATCAAGTTCGTAACACGCTTGACCGTTTAGCGCACAACCACAAATTCCTCTTCGGTAGTAATATGGCGATCCGGACGAGCGCTTGGCACGAGATCAAGGACGAAGTCTGCCTCGACCCCGAAGACCTGCTGCACGAAGACATCGACTTGGCGTTACATATCTTTCAGCGTGGTATGAAGATTGTCTACGATCGCAAGATGATCGGTGGCATGTCGGCACGTCGCCTCGACGACAGTCCACGCAAATTTTATAGCTATATCATGCGCTACGAGCGCACCTACCGGCGGCATAACATCAAATCAGCTTCGGCGCGTATCCCGATCTTCATATATCTCAGTATCTATTTTCCGCTCAAGGCGATCCGTCTGGCGTACGACCCAGAAACAAATACCATCAGCCTGAGCCGTTTTCGTCAGCAACTTGCCGAAGCTCGCGCCAGTGAAGCTGAAGCCAAAGCTGCAGAATAACTAATGCTCTACAACAAACAGCCTATTATTTCGAAGCGGTTACTTCTGATTTGACGGTTTGCCAGATCTCTGGCTGGCCGTTGTCTCGCGCCCAATACCACCACTCACTGCCCCAGGTGTAGATGTGATCGACGTCGAGTTTGCGGGCGAATTCGAGATTGTCATGGATAATCGCTTGGTTCATGGTCTCGTGCTGCTCGCTGGTCGTCATCTCGGCGATAAATTTCGACCCCCACGGCTCGAGTTGTAGCTCGTGTAGGAACAGTGGTTTGCCTTTGGCGGCTTTGATTATCGCGCCGCGCGCCTGGTGGAACCAGACCGGTGGCGACGGGTTGATGTACGTGCCCGGGATGAGATTGTTGTACACCTTGGTATAGAGAGAGTATCCGTACGCGTCGGCTGCCGGATAGCCGATCGGCGGACCGTATTGGTCGCTGAGACTCATCCAGATCGGCTTGCTTGACCACGAGCGCACCAGCCCGAACTCTTCACGAACCCGCTCGGGGTTTGGTTGTTCGCGACAATCACCGAAATACCAAGCTTGTGATTCGTTCTCGAGCTGGAAACTCTCGAGTGCTGGGTGGTCTTTGTAGCGTTTGACGACAATTTCCATATAGGCATAGAGTGCTTGGCGCCAATCTGACTGGTCGAGCGCGAGACTCCATTTGGGCTCGTGGCATTCTGGCCACCTGGGTTGACGCAGTCCAATCGCGAGGCTGACTTTGGCGCCACGTTTGGCGGCTTCGTCCATCTGCCAGTCGAGCTCAGAGAGGTCGATTTTGCCGCGCTCGGGCTCGTAGCGGTTCCAGTAGCTCATGAGCCGGAACTGACGGATCTGCAGGTCGTCGAGGAGTGCGGTATAATTGGCTTTCCAATCCGAGCCGAATTGTTCGGCTTGTGGCACGGAAAAGCTTGTAGCAAATGTATACTTTTCTTTCGCTGGGCTGAGCGTCCAACTCAGCCAGCTGGCCAGTGGCCACACGACCACGAGACCGATAAAAACTATCACAACGATAAAAATCCGCGGATGCCCGGCGCGGAATTTCTTGAGACTAAATTTTGCTTTCTTTTTTTGCTTGCCCACTCTAGAGAGTAGTGTACCATCCCGTCACTAGAAATCGCTAGTGCTTCGGGTAGTTAGTTTCCTCCCTCCGCCCCTCGTCCCCAGTCTTTGCGGTCGCTTCGACATTTTGCCGGAGGCAAAAGTCGGGTTCCGCTCCCTCCCCATGGATCCCGTCCTCGGTCCGCCCCAACTATTTTTTTCGTGCAAAGCCACGAAAAACAATAGCCGGGTCTGCCCCGCCTCGGCCACCCATGGCTGGCGCGGCCTCTGACTACTGTGATTCTCGGTAGCCAGTCTTTTGCAGCCCCTGCGATTCCTGCCGCCAATTCGACTGAACTGAGGGAGACTGGTGACGACAAAGTGAGTCATTCGCTAGTACTCTGCCCCGAGCCAGCCTTTGTATAAAGGCGAGGGGACGCGCCCGAAGGGACGACGTTTTTGTGACACTTTGTTGTCAGCAAAGCGACTATCAGGTGAAGGAGCTTGGCGGAGAGTTTTGCCAACACTAGCGGACAAAAGTAACGAGTAACTGCCTCGGTGTGCAAGCCGGGTGAGCAGCCGGTCAAGCATCAGGAAGTGCAGCAAGTACAAACTCTAGAGTCTTGGTGGCGATACTGGTTTTTGCTTTGGTGCGATCTGCATGTGTCGCTTCAAGTACGAGCGACTGCTCCTGCCACGGCGTGATGATTCCTATGAACAATTCACCAACTTGCGAGCCACTATTGGCAGGGTCAAGACGAGTAAGTGTACCGGTGATACCTACAGCGATATCAGCCTTAACAGATTCTGCGAGACCAGCGCGTGCCATGGCGACAGCAACCTCTGGCGAGTATACGGTGTAGCGGTCAATTGTCTCCGCGGGTACGCCCAGCTTTATCTTTGCTGCGTTAGAATAAGTCACAAAAGCATCACAGAGAACCTCGCTCGCACCCGGGGTATCGGTAATAGCATTCACCACTCCTCCGCCCGTACAAGATTCGACGGTCGTGATATGAAGCCCGCGTTGACGAAGCTCAGCTACCAAGCTTGTCGCAGCTGATCGTAGGCGTGACGGAGGTGATTCGGTCATAAGTAACTATCTAGTATACAGGAGGATCAGTAATCAATCCCCTTGTTAGCAAGAAACTTATCATCAAAATGATGCTTCACCTTTGTCATATTGGTCGCAATATCAACGCTATCTAGCAGATCTGTCGGAAAATCCCGGCCGGTCAGGCAGAGGGACGTGTCGTGGTGTTTGTCGTCAATTAATTTTTTGAGATCAGCGAGCCCTAGCAGCCCGTCGTGGACGGCGTTGTTGATCTCGTCGCAGATGACGAGCTGGTAATTGCCCGACCTCGCTGCCTGCAGGGCGAATTCGTATGTGGATTGTGCTTGGGCTCGATGTTCTTGCTCGTTTGTATCCGTTGCACTGAGGTCGCCTGCCTCGTAGAATCCTAGTCCCCCTTTGTAAAAATCTAATTTCTCCTCGTATATCGGCATGATATCGCGGATAAATTGGTGTTCACCGACGTCCCAGAGCTTGATAAATTGCACGAACGCAACTTTCCAGCCAGTGCCGAGCGCACGGGTCATCAGACCAAGGCTCGCACTGGTCTTGCCCTTCCCCTCGCCCGTGTACACAACAATGACGCTGTCCTTTTTGGAGAAATCTTCGAAACTCATACGACTATGTTAATTGGTGAAGTAGTAATTAGTAAAATGGTAAGCAACAAAAAAGACCTCCCTAGGGAGGCGATCAGAGTTCGAGAGTACATCTTGGGGCCCGAGACGCTGCATGTGCACGAAGCACTGCTTGCGTCTCGGGCCCCGGGCCCTAGTGATATACGAGAGAGCAACCTCGTCTCGTTTCACTGGAGCGGGGCGTCCCCAGGAGTTCTGGTACACTGATTTGTTCGCGGCGGTTAGTGCCTGCGCATTTGTCAGCTCCATATTCTCCTGGGGACAGTCTGGGGGCGGTGTGCCCGGCATCCCTCAACGGGTTGTAGCCGGACACACCGTTCCGATAAGAGGTGCGAGCTCGGGGCTCTCATCGAAGGTATTTTTTAATTCCCTCTTTAAATACTGTCGCCGAGGCTTACAGCAATCACAACTCACCGCACCAACGAGGTATGATCTTTTCATCATAGCACACATAACATAATTTGTCAAGTATTATTTCATAATATTTTCTATTACCTCTGTTATACTAGATAGCTGATGGCTCGTAGCTGGTAACTGATAGAAATGCAGCGGCTACGGACTACGAGCTAAGGACTATGAACTAATACTATGATCGCCGACATCACCGTTTCCGAAAAATCCTTTGGTCCCAAAGTTCTGATGAGCGGGATTAAGTTTTCGATTGATGACAAGGAAAAGATCGGCGTCATCGGGCGTAATGGCGTTGGCAAATCGACGCTCTTCGGTATCCTAGCCGGCACGGATATCGATTTCACCGGCGATATCATCTACAAACGCGGCGTGACAGTGGTCGCGACGCAACAGGAACACCATGATCTCGGTGATATGACAGTATTGCAATATATCCTCCAGGGGCTGCCCGAGTACGCCGATCTGAGCCATATCATCGAAACGTACCCTGACACTATGGGTGACGATATGAAAAAAATCACCGACTACACGACTGCCCTGCAACGATTCGATGACAAAGGATTCTACCAGATCGAAGAGCAAATCGAGCGCGAGCTGGATAATTTCCAACTGCCGGGCGTAGCGCACCGAGCTTTCGCGACTCTCTCTGGTGGCCAGAAGCGCCTCGTCGAGGTGGTGAAAGTCATGCATAGTGACGCTGACCTCGCGCTCGTGGACGAACCGACCAACCACATGGACTATGTCGCCAAGGACCAGTTCATCACCTGGATGAAGTCGGCGCGTGAAGCGATGCTGGTGATCACCCACGACCGCGACGTCCTGCGCGAAGTCGACCGGATCGTTGAACTCAAAGACGGCTCGAGCGTGAGCTACAAGGGCAATTACGACGCCTATCTCAAACAAAACGCGACCAGTACTGGATCGCAGATGAACGATTTTGAGATGATCGAAAAGCGCATCGCCAATCTCAAGGTCAAGGTGCTCGACTATCAGCGTCTCAAGGAAAAATCGCGCAATCCTGGCACGATCCAGAAATTCAAACGCCTCGAAGAAACCTCGCGCAAGGAGCTGGCCGAGCTCCAGGCCAAAGAAAAGCCGACCTTTTGGATTGACAAAGAGTCGGCCGCGAATCTCAACTACAAGGTCGCCGCCCAGTACGACAAATTCAAAGCCAAAAACATCCGCATGAACATGGGCGGAGTCGAAAGCCGTAGCAAACACGTGCTGATCACCGCGCGCGAGCTTTCGCTGGGCTATGGTGATACGCCACTGTTCGGGGGCATCAGTATCGATCTGCGCGAGGGTGAAGCCCTCGAGATCCGCGGCCGCAACGGCGCCGGTAAGACGACGCTGATCAAGGCGCTGCTCGGCAGCCGTGAGCCGAAGTATTTTGCAGGTGAGCTCGAGCTCGATCCCAAAGTCCGTGTCGGTATATATGAACAAGAAGTCTCCCAAGAGTATTTTGCGATGCCGCTCGCCGAGGCGATTGAGAAAATGTATCTCAATAAGAATCTTGAAATTACGGAAACCAAGATCCGAGGACTATTGAGTAATTACCTCTTCACCTCAGGTGACGGCATGATCCCGGTCTCGAAGCTCTCGGGTGGTCAAAAAGCCCGGTTCCAGGTCATCGCCATGCTCGCAAACGATCCACAGCTCCTCATCCTCGACGAGCCGACGAACCATCTCGACCTACCATCGATCGAAGAGCTCGAAGCCGCCCTCGGCAAATACGCTGGCGCGATCCTCTATGTCTCTCATGATAGTTATTTCCAGAAAAACGTTGGGGGTGAAGTGGTGGTAGTCGGGTCGGATAAGAGCTCATAGCCAAAACAAAGTCAGGATAACTGATTGTAGTTGAAGTGTACTAAAGATCCGAATCACGAAAGAGCAATTTAATTATGTGCCTCCAGTCTTGGTCATGGCCGGATATGTCGCCAGACGAGCGGGTTTTGGTGCCCAGACGAAAATCTTCGAGAGCCAACAGTGCTTTTCGTTGTGGTGCGAAGTCTTTTGCGCGCGTTTTGGTTTTCATCGTCAGCGCCAGCAAATCTTCATAAATTGCATCCTGCTTAGAAAACTCGTCAAGTGCGTCGAGATCCATCTCGTCTGAGTCAGCCGAAAGCGGAAGTAGCGCCTGGCGCATCGCAAGATCTTCGTATGAGAATTTTTTGAGTTCATCTGCCGGGATATAGGGATACAGTTGTCGCCCGACGAGATCAGCAATCACATCGGGCGGGCGGTGTGACATCGATGGATGTCTGAACTGTGCGAAAAACAGCTCGACTTGCTCCCAGGGCTCTAGCTCGGCAACGTTTATAGCTTCGGGAGATCGACGCACAAACGGTATAACATCTGCCAAAAGCTCCTCCTCAGAGTGAGGTGATCCTTCTGGTGGAGGTGATACGTGGCTCATGTCCCCTCCGTTTTAGAAAGAACAAAAAACCGCCCGAATAAATCGAGCGGCGTATGTTGCGAGCTGGATGATGAACTAAGTGCCAAGAGACGACTGTTCATAGTGTCAGTATAGCACTGTTATACCCTAGATATATGGTCGATGATGCTATTTGGCGAGAGCAGCGTCGATTTTCGGGCGGTCAAAGCCGAGAACAATCTGGCCGTCGATGTCGATGACAGGCACGCCCATGAAATTACCGTCGATCTTGCCCATCAGCTCTTTGTAGGCTTCGGCGTCGTCCTCGATGTTTTTGTCGGTGAAAGCGATCCCCTTGTCGCCGAGATATTTCATAGCCATCTTGCAGTAGCCACACCAGGTGGTGCTATAGATCGTGATGTTGGGTTGAGCTGTATCTGTCATGTGATGATTCTCCTTTTACTATACATAGTATAGCACACTTGTGTTGAGATGTGTTGACGGGCACGCTAGGCGTGCCCGTGGGGGTTGGTGCTCCGGTGGCCGATCAGCCATCGGATGAGCCCGACGATCATCACGAGGCCAACCGTTACCACCAGGAATGCGGTCGCGATCCGTCCGGGCATGAGGAGGAAGGTGAATCCTCCGAAGTGCGTTTCCGTGATCGTCGAGCCAATTGCGGGCGCAGTCACCGCGCCGATCAGAGCGCAGACGGCTATCTCTTTTTTGCTTGGTTGCTGCAACATCCCCTGTCCTTTCTCTCGGCATGACAGTATGAGACATATGAAACTATGATAAATATCGGGCTATTTGTCAATAATCCTTGAGATTCTGGCCTTCCCTATTGCCCAATGATCGGGTGAGGTGCCAAGCCCCGCAAGTCATGCATTTGTATATCGATAATTCCAACTCAGGATTGATAATTTCCTGCTCGGTCTTCACTTGTTCGGCCTCATGTTTGTGCGCATACTGGCGCTTGCCACCGCAGAGACGGGGCTGTTCGTAGAGTTTGGGTTTGTTTGAACGAGCCATGTCTCTACTATACCGCCTATCTGTTGTTTGCTATACTAGAGGTACTAGAAATGATGCAATGTACCGTACGACCATACCGTGCCCTAGCTGAAGTTGCGTTTCATAGGAGAAACAGCAGTGTTTAATTTGTTTGCCGCTAGCGAAGGTATCCCCCTCGCGGCTGAGCCAATTGCTGATATATTGGGGCTGCATTTTACGAACTCCATGCTCTATGGACTCGTGATGGCTGCCATTGTCTTGACGATGTTTACCTGGGCGGCACGCAAATCAACCGTCCATCCACATAACAAACTGTTGTTTGCGGTCGAGTCGCTGGTGGATTTTGTACTGCAATTGGGTGAGGATAATTTTGGCTCACGCGCCAAATCAATCAAATACATGCCGCTGTTGCTCACGTTATTCACGTTTATCCTCTTTTCGAACCTATTTAGCCTCGTCCCGGGTGTTGGGACGGTCAATGTTGCGACCGCTGAGGGTGAGATCCCGCTGCTACGGGCATTCACGGCCGACCTAAACGCGACGCTTGCCTTGGCAATCCTCACCATTGGGACGATCCAGGTGACCGCTTTGCGCGAGATTGGCCTCAAAAAACACCTCCAGCACTATTTCACGAACAAGCCGCTCAATCCTATGAATATGTTTATCGGTCTGATCGAGGTGATGGGTGAATTTATCCGTATCTTGACGCTGAGCATGCGACTTTTTGGTGTCATCTACGCTGGTGAGGTCTTGATCCACGTGGTAGGCGAACTGGCCGGCAATTTCGGCTGGGCGGCGACCTTCCCTATCTACCTGCTGGAGGTGTTCTTCGGCGTGATTCAAGCCTATTTGTTTATGATGCTCAGTATGGTCTATCTGAGTATCGCGATTCACAGCGACGACCACGAAGCCGATCACTCCACTGATGTTCCGATCACCAAGGCCGCCAGGGCGAGTGAAGTAAAAATATAAGTAATCAAGGGAGAAAAATAACATGGAAATCGATCCAAATTTGATCAAAGGTCTGACGATTGCCTTCGGCGCAATTGGTCCTGCCATCGGCGTCGGTCTGATCGGCGCGAGCGCTGTGAAGTCGGTCGGCCGGAACCCAGAAGCTCAGGGCAAGGTTCTTTCGACTGCATTCATCATGGCTGGCTTGGTTGACGCGGTGCTTGCGTTCGTATTGCTCATTGTATTCACAACAAGCTAAGGAAAGTAAATGAATATCGTTCTAACACAATTTGCAGAAGCTGAAGCGGCTGGTGGGATTGCAGCGCTGGGGTTAAATGTGCAGGGGTTTTTGTTCCAGCTCATCACGTTTGTCCTGGTGCTGTTGCTGCTGCGGAAGTTCGCCTATAAGCCACTGGTGGAGACGCTCGAAAAGCGCCGCCAAGCGGTGATCGAGAGCCTCGAAGCTGCCCAAAAAGCCGTCAAAGACCTCGAAAAATCCGAAGAACGTGTTGCGGCAGCGCTACAAGAAGCCCGCGTGGAAGCCCAAGGTATCGTCGAGACGGCGCACCGTGAAGCGGCCGCGATGATCACCGACGCCGAGGAAAAAGCCGCCAAGAAATCCGATCATCTCATCGCTAGCGCCGAGGCTCGACTCGAGCAAGACATCGCTCATGCTCGTGAAACGCTGCGGGCGGATACGCTCGAGCTGGTCGCGCTGGCAACGGGCAAGATCCTCAACGAAAAAGTTGACGCTCGTAAAGACGCTGCTCTGATCGCGCGGGCTGTCAAGGAAGCACGATAACTATTGTGAGCACGCATATTTCCCGCCGCCGCCTCGCTACTGTCATCGTCGATCGGCTTGAGACGCTCCCTCGCGCGCAAGTACTTGCAGAATTAGCTGCCTACTTGGTCGAAGAGGGTCAGGGTCGCCAGCTGGATCTGATCATAAATGAGATCGAAGCCGAATACGCCAGCCGGGGACATGTCGTCGCCGAGGTGACGAGCGCCAGGGTGCTCGATGATACTTCACGTAGTGAGCTTATCGCGTGTGTCGCGCAAGCAGAGGGCGCTCAAGCCGTCGAGCTGCGCGAGCGTGTCGACAGTGAGCTTATCGGTGGAGTTATTATCCAGACACCGGGGAAATATTTTGACAGCTCTATCAAGCACCAACTGAACCAATTGAAAACAAGCCGAATATAAGAGAGTGAGGAATATGTCACATACATCTGGAATAGAAGTTAAGTCACTGAGCACCGAGCTCCGTGCAGCGATCGCAAACCTCGAGGTTGACGGCCAGCTCGCAAGCTCTGGCGTCGTCACCCGTGTCGGTGACGGCGTGGCCTGGATCTACGGTCTGCGCGATGCTGGTTACGCCGAAGCCATCGTGATCGAGGGCGCCAAGGGCAAAGTGGAGGCATTTGCGCTCAACCTCATGGAAGACGAAATCGGTGCCGTGCTGCTCGGCGAAGACTCGCTCGTCAGCGCTGGTGACAAAGTCACCCTGACCGGCAAGGTTCTCGACGTACCAGTTGGCCGTGAGCTGCTCGGCCGCGTGGTCAATCCGCTTGGGTTACCACTCGACGGCAAAGGTGCGATCAAGTCCAAAGAGCGCGGGCTGATCGAGCGTGCAGCGCCTGGCGTCAAAGACCGCAAATCAGTCCATGAGCCACTCATGACCGGCCTGATGGCGATCGACACGATGGTGCCAATCGGCCGCGGTCAGCGCGAGCTGATCATCGGTGACCGCCAGACTGGCAAGACCGCTATCGCCGTCGACACGATGATCAACCAAGCCAAGCAAAAGACCGGTGTCGTCAATGTCTACGTGGCGATTGGTCAGAAACTTTCGAAAGTCGCCCGTCTTGTCGACCGCCTCACCGAAGAAGGCGTCATGGATCAGACGATCGTCGTCGCGACCGGCCCGAGCGACCCAGCCTCTCTGCTCTACCTCGCTCCCTATGCCGGTGCCGCGATGGGTGAATATTTCCGTGACAACAAAGCTCACGGTCTGATTATCTATGACGATCTCACCAAGCACGCCGCCGCCTACCGCCAGATGTCCCTGCTGCTCCGCCGCCCACCGGGACGCGAAGCGTATCCGGGTGACGTCTTCTACTTGCACTCACGCCTACTCGAACGCGCCGCCAAAGTCAGCGACGAGCTCGGTGCTGGTTCGCTCACTGCCCTGCCGATCATCGAGACGCAGGCTGGTGACATCTCGGCCTATATCCCGACCAACGTTATCTCGATCACCGATGGCCAAATCTTCCTCGAGACTGACCTATTCTTCCAGGGTATTCGCCCGGCGATTTCGGTCGGATTGAGCGTCTCGCGTGTCGGTGGTTCAGCGCAGACCAAGGCTGTCAAATCTGTCGCCGGTACACTGCGTCTCTCACTGGCTCAGTACCGCGAGCTCGCGGCCTTTGCCCAGTTCGGCTCTGATCTCGACAAAGACACGCAGAACACGCTGAACCGTGGTGTCCGTCTGACTGAACTCCTCAAGCAAGCCCAATACCAACCGATGGGCGTCTGGGAGCAAGTTGCCACCCTCGCCGCAGCAGCCAGTGGTGAGTTCGATAGCGTCCCTGTCGAGAAAATCAAAGACGCGCAAGCTGCCCTCTTGACCGACCTCTGGGCTGATCACAAAGACCTGATGCGCGAGCTCAACAAGGGCGACAAGCCGACAGATGACATGACCAAAGCAATCGCAAAAGTCGCCGCAAAAGTTGCCAAGGGATTCAAAGGATGACACTAAGGCGAGGATTAGTAAATGCTGAATTGCCCATGCGTGTTCCAGAGGGTTTTGCTGATGAAACTCGCTATTTAGAAAAAGACGACACGCCGAAACTCACAACGTATAGGGTCATTTCACGACGTGCGATTGAAGAGGCTCGCTGGCTTGCGCAAAGAACTGACGGTGCAACAGCAACTGCTCCTTATCATGATCGTGTGAGCGAAATGGCCGGAGCGTTTCATGTGAAGACTCCTGCGCAAAACGTCGTCGAGGGAGGCCTACGTGAGATGGCGCTAGAGGGGCAGATTGAAGAAGTTATCGCAAAGATAGTGGAAGGTTCGTTGGAAATTCCGAGCGATTTCACAGAAGATCAGATCGAGGACTGGATTTTGTATAAAGCTTTGGAGAAACCACATGCCTAGTACTCGCCAGCTCAAGAGCCGTATCCGCTCGGTGAAGTCCAACAAGCAGATCACCAAGGCAATGGAATTGGTGGCGGCTTCGAAATTGCGCCGTGCGCAGGATGCGAGCCGTTCGAGCTCGGCATATGCGCTGGCTTCGCGGGAGCTGCTGACCCAACTCGGCAATGTGACAGATGTGCAACGGCTCCCTTTCTTCGCGCGTCGTGAGGTCAAAGCCCGCCTGGCGATCTTGATTACCAGTGACCGTGGGCTGGCCGGTGCGTACAATGCCAATGCCATCAAACAATTTGTGCAATTGCTCGAGCGCGACAAGAAATCTGGTGTCAGTACCAAGACGATCTGTGTCGGCCGTCGCGGTGCGCAATTTGCCTCGCGCATCAAGGACGTCGAGGTTGTCGGTGTCTACACTGGCATGCCAGATCACATCACTGCCAATGATTTTCGCCCACTGCTGGTAAATGCCGTCGATCATTTCCTGGAGGAAACAGTCGATGCCGTCGACATCATCACGACTCGTTTCGTGAATAGCTTCATCCAGACTGCCGAGACGATCCCGCTATTGCCGGCTGTGTTCGAAGCTACCGAAGTCAGCAAAGATATCCAACAAGCCACTTTCGAGCCATCTGTCGAAGTCGTGCTCGAGGGAGCGACGATCCGCCTGCTCGAAGCACAACTCTACCAAGCGCTGCTCGATGCCAAAGCGTCCGAGGAGAGTATGCGCCGCGTCGCGATGAAGAACGCGACTGACAATGCCAGCGAGCTGGTTGACGACCTGACGCTCGAGATGAACAAAGTCCGTCAGGCTGCTATCACACAGGAACTTGCCGAAATTAGCAGTGGCGCGGAGGCGATGAAGTGACGAGCGTGTCTAACGGCGCATTACCGCGTTGGCTACCTGTGATGCTCCTGAGCAGCACCAGGACGTGCGGCTCAGTCCGCTTCTCGGAGCCGCCTCGTACTGCACTCGTCACACCCACTCATGAAACGCATAAGGAGAAGCAATCATGGTAAATAAATTTGACGAACGAAGAAGCATGCTTAGCGACCCAAAGATGGATGCAGTTATTACTGCAATGACAGATGATTTATTTGGTGATTGGTTAGCAGAAGGTAGTCCAGCAACACTTGATAGGCTCAGAACATTCAGGGAAAACGCTAAAAGAAACGGGGGGTGGATGTTGACGGTTCTGGCTTCTCAGGGTGTGCTCAATCAAGAAGAACTAGAAAAGCTTTATCCGGAAGCAAGAGAGAAACAAGGAGAACAATAATGGCCACAGCAACAAGTACAAAATCAGGTAAAGTCACCCAGGTCGTCGGTGTCGTCGTCGACGTTGAGTTTGAAAAAGGCAATTTGCCATCAATTTATGATGCCTTGCATGTCGACAATGACGGCACACAAATCGTGCTCGAGGTCGCGCAGCACTTGAGCGAAACGACGATCCGGGCGATTGCCCTGAGCTCGACAGATGGACTGTCGCGCGACGCCCCAGTCAGTGCGACGGGCGCGCCGATCTCTGTCCCCGTGGGCTCTGCGACAGCTGGCCGTATGTTCAACGTCATCGGCGAGCCAATCGATGGCAAACCGGCTCTAAAATCCCCGAAACTTTCCCCGATTCACCGTCAACCACCAGCGTTTACGGAGCAATCTGGCAAGACTGAGATCCTCGAGACCGGTATCAAGGTCATCGACCTAATTGCACCGATTTCTAAGGGCGGCAAAGTCGGCCTCTTCGGCGGTGCGGGCGTGGGCAAAACTGTCCTGATCCAGGAGTTGATCAACAACATTGCGAAATTCCACTCCGGCAACTCAGTCTTTGCTGGTGTCGGTGAGCGTACCCGCGAGGGCAACGACCTCTACCAGGAGATGAAAGAATCCGGCGTGCTCGACAAGACGTCGCTCGTCTTTGGGCAGATGAACGAGCCACCAGGAGCTCGTCTGCGCGTGGCACTGTCTGGTCTGACGATGGCCGAAGAATTCCGTGATGAGGGCAAAGATGTGCTGCTGTTCATCGACAATATCTTCCGCTTCACTCAGGCCGGTGCCGAGGTGTCTGCTCTGCTCGGCCGACTGCCAAGTGCCGTCGGTTACCAGCCGAACCTCCAGCAGGAAATGGGCGCGCTGCAAGAGCGCATCACCAGTACCAAGAAAGGCTCGGTGACCTCTATCCAGGCCGTGTACGTCCCGGCTGACGACTTGACCGACCCGGCTCCAGCGACGACGTTCGCTCACCTCGACTCGACCATCACGCTGAACCGTGCACTGACCGAGATCGGTATCTATCCGGCCGTTGACCCACTTGACTCGAGCTCAACTGTCCTCGACCCAGAGGTCGTCGGCGAAGAGCACTACCAGGTCGCCCGTGACGTCCAGCGAGTCCTGCAGCGCTACAAAGATCTGCAAGACATCATCGCTATCATGGGTATGGAAGAGCTCTCTGAGGAAGACAAGCAAGTTGTGGCTCGTGCCCGCCGCGTGCAGCGATTCTTCTCGCAGCCATTCTTCGTCGCCGAAGGCTTCACCGGTACTCCTGGTGCTTACGTCAAACTCGCTGATACGATCAAAGGCTTCCGGGCTATCCTGAACGGTGAATATGACGATGTGCCTGAGTCGAACTTCTTCCTCAAGGGTCAAATTGGTGACGTTCGTACAACCAAGAAAGACAAGAAATAAGCTAATATGAAGCTCGAGCTCATCACACTAAATGGCGTGAAAGCCGACGAGGATGTCTACGAAGTACTCATCCCTACCGTCGATGGGACGATCGCTATCCTGCCAGGGCATGAGCGGATCGTGACGCTTGCCGTCAACGGCGTCATCGCAATCCGACGCAAAAAGACTGATCTCGACGAAGCGATGGAATATTTCGCGACGTTCGGCGGTATTGTCGAAGTGTCCCCTACGCGCTTGCGTATCCTCGTCGACGAAGCTGACACGGCGGACGAAATCCTCGAATCCGAAGCCCAAAAAGCCCTCGATGCCGCCCAGGAAATGAAAGCCAACGCCAAAGATTCAGTCGAACTCGACAAAGCCCAACAACTCATCGACCGCCACGCCGTCCGGCTCAAAGTCGCCGGTTTGCGCCGACGCCATCGACCATAAACAAAACCAGGATAGAGCAATGCCATTATTCAAACGAAATCAAAACAAAACTCAAGCAGCAGCAACGAGTAATAGCGTACAAGTCATAAATCTTGGAAAGCTGAGCGACCAGGCATGGAGCGGGCTTGTCTCGGCGGATAAACTGATAAAAGATGGATTCACCTCTAGTGAGGTACTCGGTCACGCTATCGAGCACATCAATGATTTTTATGTTTCCGTGAATCCGCGAGCAAAGACACGCTGTATCGATGGACGTCACGACCCCGAACTTGATGAGGCTAATCTCGGGCCTCAGGTGCCTGGCGGCGCGCCAGGGGCTGCCCTTGCCTACCGTCTGGGCGTCGACAAGGACGACTTGACCCGAGGAACTTTCCTCGATGATGCCGAGAGTATGATCGCGCAGTTTATTCGTCTTGGGTTTTCGCCAGGCGGTCACCGTGACGAAAATAGCGCTAGTACGGCTGGTGTAGGCTGCGGAGCGATCGATGGTATGGACAAGATCCTGGCCGCCATGACTGACCCGCATCTCATCGAAGATCACAAACGCATAGTCAAGACGCTACTTGGCAACGATTTCAATCGCGATAATTATTTGCGAGTACTCGGTGCTGCACAGGTGGTGAATGGTCGCAGCGAAGACTATTTTCGGGGCCGTGAAGCGATCATCGACCTCTTGGAGAAACGCTATGCAAAAAGCATCTCTGTTCTGAAAGGCGAACACAAAGAATGCCTCGTCATCGTTAACATGGTGCCCGACACGACACTGTCATCCAACCGATTTTCAGAGGCATATGACGGTATCCAAGCGTTCGGGTATGACTTGTGGCGTTCGCGCCGAATCGCCGAACGGCTACTTCCTCTACCTTCTCAGGAACTTGATCGGCAGCGGTTTGTCATGGCGCGTGTTATGAGTACGATTGCTACTCTGATGGCGTTGACTGATGGGTCGCAACGCTTGCTGGTACGTGTTCCAGAGCCAAATTAATAATCTCTCGTACTTCATCGGTCATGTGCGTATGCATCAGTCTATCGCGAAGTTCAGCTGCGCCTTCGAAGTCACGGACGTAGATTTTGAAAAATCGTTTGAGCGTGTCAAATGGCCGCTGGGTCTCATGCTGATATTGATCGTAGAGATCGAGATGATGCCTGAGCAACGCAAGCAAATCTTGCGTACTCGCTGATAAGCGAGCTTCAGGGGGAGGTGTGACAAAATGTGAATTTACTTCACTTTTGGCATGGAGGGGCTGGCCTTTCCTGAAACAATATGGGTTATGAAATATGCCTCGGCCGATCATGATACCATCGACTCCGTATCGTTCGACGAGCTCGAGGCCATGAGCGCGGTCGCGGATGTCGCCGTTGATCGTCAGTAGGGTGTGCGGCGCGATCTCATCGCGGAGTGCGACGATCTCTGGGATGAGCTCGTGATGCGCGGGGACTTTGCTCATCTCTTTTTTGGTGCGGAGGTGGATAGTGAGATTGACGATGTCTTGCTGCAAGAGCGTCGTTAGCCAGCCGCGCCATTCGTCGATGCGCGTGTAGCCGAGACGAGTCTTGACGCTGACCGGCAGGCCAGCTGTTTTGGCGGCGGCAATTGCCGCGATAGCGATATCGGGTTTGCAGATAAGCGCGCTGCCGCCACTCTTGACGGCCGATTTGGCTGGGCAGCCCATATTGATGTCGACAAGAAAAGCGCCTTCCGCCTCCGCCATCCGCGCAGCCTCGGCAAGAGCCTCGGGCTCGCGGCCTGCGAGCTGTATCGCAATCGGCCCCTCATCACGGTCCGCTCTGAGCCGAAGCGCAGCGATCTTCCGATCACGGAGCAACTCGGCGCTGGCGACCATTTCCGAATAGACCAAAGACTGCCCGTAGGTGCGCACGGCCGCGCGAAACGGCGCGTCCGTGATGCCAACCATGGGCGCCAGGCCGATCGGGGTCTCGCCAAAGCTCTGGAATGGGCTGCCCACTATCTGTGCAGTGCCTTTCGATGCTCAATTACCAATCAGGCTAGGAGATTGA